>Ga0335078_10004583_pt1 | contig 20458 bp, 22 predicted proteins | sample Lox_Sample_32_FD_206711 | JGI IMG/M metagenome (GOLD analysis project Ga0335078, IMG submission 206711) | Soil microbial communities from Loxahatchee National Wildlife Refuge, Florida, United States - Lox_Sample_3.2 | ecosystem: Environmental > Terrestrial > Soil > Wetlands | place: USA... | reverse complement strand
CGTCACCATGTGCGCGGACGGCTCCTGCCTCGTCCCGCCCCTCTTCAAGGTGAACGTGGACACGCTCGCCGTGAAGACGGGAGAGGGCAAGTGGGTGAACAGCCCCGCCCTCGCCCTCGAGTCCATCGGGATGGAGTTCGAGTTCGAGCAGGCGCGGGCCGCCATCGGCAAGGCCGACCTGGTCCTGATAGACGGCTCCATCCTCGCGAGGTTCTACGACAGGAAGAGCAACAAGGAGTCCTCCTATCACGAGTTCGCGAAGGAGCTGATGCGGCGGAGGGAGAAGGACGAGGGCGGCGTGCTCTTCGTCAGCAAGACCTCCTACAGCAACGTCACCCTCGACGGCGGGCTGGGGGACATGTTCTACTACAACCGGGTCTCGTCGAGGCCGGGCTTCTCCAAGCCCTACCTCGACCGGAGCGGCGTCACGATATCCTACGTGAGGCTGGCCGACTACTCGCCGTGCATCAGGCTGGAGGTCCCAGGTGAGGTTAAGAGCGAGGGGGTCGAGGAGCTCATGAGAGTCTTGGGGGAGAGCAGCGTCGACGGATACCCGTACGTCCTCAGGCTCGCCCACGAGAGGGGCAAGGTCAGCCGCGAGGAGATGGAGAAGCTCGCCAACCTCCTCGGCTTGAACACGGAGATCGGAGGGAGGGAAGTCCTTGGAGAGTGAGCCGGCGGGCGGCGCCTTCCCGCCGCTCGGCATCGTGGTCGGCCAGACCAAGCCCCACTACTTCCACTTCATGGCCAGCCGCGCCGTGAGCATGGGGGAGTACGTCACGGTCGACTCCCCCTCGGGGCGGCTGCTGGGCCTCGCCGAGGACAGCTCGACGAAGAGCGACCTCCTCGACAGGGTGAGCAACTTCCAGACTGCCCTGGAGGCGAAGAAGGTCGCGGCCAAGAACGTCCGGGACAAGAGCTACCTCGCCTCCGTGAAGGTCGTGGGCATGCTCCCCGCCCTCAGGGAGGGCCGGGTCGTCCTTCCCTCCCTGCCGCCGGAGCCGGGGAGCGAGGTCCGGGAGGCGACGCCGGCCGAGATCGGCGAGGTCTTCGAGCGCAAGGAGAGGCGGTGGGTCCCCATCGGGTCGCTCCTGCGCAACGAGAGGGTGCGCGTCTCGGTGGACGTCGACAAGGTGGCCTCGCGCCACCTCGCCATCCTCTCGGTCACGGGTTCGGGCAAGTCCAACCTCCTCGCCCTCCTGACGAAGCAGGTCGCCCGCCTGAAGGGGACGATGATACTCTTCGACTACCACGGAGAGTACTCGGAGCTCGAGATCCCCGGCGTCGTGCACGCCGACGCGAAGATCAACCCGAGGTACGTCAGCGCGGACCAGCTGGCCGACCTCATAGACGTGAGGGAGAACGCCGACATACAGCGCTCGGTCCTGACCTCGGCCTTCACCGACGACGTCAAGGCCGCCAGGGACTTTTGGCCCACCCTGCTCGCCTCGATCTTCGCCGTCGGGGAGGCCCAGAAGACGAGCAAGCGGGCGGCCATGCGGCTCAGGGACATCGTCGAGCTCGCCACGCGGCGGATGAGGTCGGTCATCGACCCGGACATCGGCGAGGTCCTCGACCAGATACGCATCTCGAAGATCAACGTCCTCAACATGCTGGAGTTCACCGAGAGGCAGGCCAACGCGGCCGTCGCCTACTACCTGGACGAGGTCCTGGAGGACCGGAAGAAGGCCATGAGGTTCGGGACGAGCGGCGCCGACGGCAAGGTCCGGTTCAGGACGCCGGTCATCTGCGCCATAGAGGAGGCGCACGTCTTCATCCCAAGCGAGGGGGACAGCGGCTCCGAGACCAAGTACATCGCCTCGAAGGTCGCCCGGGAGGGCAGGAAGTTCGGGATGTCCCTGGTCGTCGTCTCCCAGCGGCCCAGGAGGGTCGACCAGGACGTCCTCAGCCAGATGGGCTCCTTCGCCATAATGAAGCTCACGAACCCCGAGGACCAGAACCACATCAGGGAGGCGAGCGAGGCGATAAGCGAGGACCTGCTCCAGAACCTCCCCTCCCTCAACGTCGGCGAGGCGGTCCTCATCGGAGAGTGGGTCAACATCCCGGCCGTCGTGAAGATAGACCACGTGGCGGAGAAGAGGACCGGGGCGGACATCAGCGCCACCTCGCTCTGGGCGAACGAGGAGAAGATGAGCCAGGTGGCCGTCGCTTCGACCAGGGACGCCATGGTGCTCGAGTAGCCGGAAGAGAGCGAGAGAAGACCCGATGCAGATCCTGCACACCTCCGACACCCACCTGGGCTGCGCCCAGTTCAACTACCAGGAGCGGGAGAGGGACGTCTACCAGGCCTTCGAGGAGGTGATCGACACGGCGGTGAAGGAAAGGGTCGACGCCGTGGTCCACGGGGGAGACGTCTTCCACGTCCCCAAGCCCGGCGGCCAGCCCCTCCTCAGGTTCGCCGAGGGGATCAAGAGGCTGGCCGAGAACGACATCAGGTTCTACTTCACGCTGGGGGACCACGACATAGCCGGGATAACGGGGACGCCCTCCTCCTACCTCTTCCACAGGCTGGGCCTCGCCACCTTCGTGGGGGACGGCAGGCCCGTCTACCTGAGAAAGTCCTCGAGCGAGGAGCTGATGGTCCTCGGGTTCCACAAGAGGAGGCGGGGCGAGATAAACGACCAGTTCGCCGAGGAGATGAAGCGGGCCGACGACCTCGCCCGGTCCCACGAGGGGAAGAAGGTCATCGTGCTCCACCAGGGCCTCTACGAGTTCAACAAGTGGGCGGGCGAGATCACGGTCAACGACCTTCCGAGGAGCTTCGACTACTACGCCCTGGGGCACCTCCACGACCACGACGAGCGGAGGTTCGAGGGCTTCTCGGGCCCGCTGTGCTATCCGGGCTCGATCGACCCGGTCCCTCCCGAGAGGATACAGGAGTACGAGAAGGGCTTCTACATCGTGGACCTCTCGGGCGAAGAGGCCAGGCCGGACTGGATCAAGATACGGTGCTCCCGGCCCCAGTTCCGGTTCGAGGTCGACTACCCGGACGTCGTGCGGAGGCTCGAGGAGATCCGCACGGACCTGAAGGCGAAGGGCCTTGCCAAGGCTCCCGTCGTCCACCTGGACGTCAGGGGCAGGGGCGTCGACGGCGCCAGGCTGACCTCGGCGCTCGCCGGCCTCATCTCTTCGTGCCTGTACTGCGACTGGGAGGTCGTCGACGACGCGAGCGGCGCGGGCGAGGGGTCCCTGCTCCAGGAGAGGCCCGAAGACGTCAACGAGGAGCTCCTCAGGTTCGCGACCAGGGCCCTCGGGAGCGAGGAGACCGCCTCGTTCGCGCTCAAGGAGCTCCTGCCTCTCCTCCAGGGCGGCAAGAGGGACGAGGCGGCGGAGCTGGTCCTCAGGGCCTTCGAGGCCTCGAGGCCCCTGCCGGGCCCACCGCCCGCCGACACCCGGCCGGACGCCCCAGGAGCGAAGTCTGCGAGCCCGACCGGTGGCGCCCTCGCCGCCGACGACGCCACCGCCGGGGGAAGGACGACGAGGCGGAGGAGGTCGTCCGGACCATGATCGAGAACGTCAGGCTCCTCAACTTCATCTCCCACGGCGACACGTCGATCACGCTCCCTCCCGGCATCAGCGTCTTCGTGGGCAGGAACGGGGCGGGCAAGTCGTCGGTCATCGACGGGATCACCTACGCGATGTACGGGAAGCACTCGAGGGGCAACAACGAGAGCCTCGTGAAGGACGAGACGTCCTCCGGCTCGGCCTCCGTGCAGTTCACGGTCGGCCCCAGGCGCTTCCTCGTGGAGAGGAAGCTGGACAACCGGGGGCAGCTGCAGGGCGCGGTGCTGAAGGAGCTCCTGGGGGACGCCGACGGCGTCGGCGGCCAGAGCCCGGGGGGCTTCGCCTCGAGGCAGCTGGCGAGCGGCGAGAGGAAGCAGTTCGGCGAGTCGACGGCCGCCGAGGTCGCCAGGGTCGTGGGGCTGGACTACGACAGCATGCGCATCGCGGCGATCATCCAGCAGGGCGAGCTCGCGAGGATAATCGACCTCAAGCCGATGGAGACCAAGGACCTCATCAACGGGCTCATCGGGATCGACCAGCTCGGCGCCGCGTACGACGCGGTCCCGGGCCTTCTCTCGACGTTCCGGGCGAGCGTGAGGGCCAAGTACGGCTGCGACGACACGGAGCTCCCTTCGCTCCAGACTAGGGCCAAAGAGCAAGAGTCCATCATCGAGGCCAGCGCGGCGAGCCTCCGGGCCCTCGGCACAGAGCTCGAGTCGCTCCAGAGGGCGGAGAGAGAGCACGTCGCAAGGCTGGTCGCGTTGGAGCCGCTCAAGAGCCAGGCCGCGCTGTTGCAGCAGCAGGTGCAGACGCTCGTCGACTACGTCAAGCGGGAGCGCTCGAGGCTCGAGCAGGCCAGGCGGACGCTCGAGGAGACCATCAGGAGGGGCACGGCCTCTCTCCGCCTCCTCGAGGACAAGGAGGGATCGCTCCGGCAGGACAAGGAGTCTGTGGCAGGGCTGGAATCGGAGAATGAGAAGGCGATCTCGGAGCTCTCCAGGGAGATCGCGGCGCTCCAGGTGCAGCAGGACAGACCTCGCCAGATCGAGAGCACGGCCAGGAGGGCTCGCGAGTCCCTCGAGCTGCTGTCACGCGAGGATGCCATCGCCGGCCGCCTCTCGAAGGCCGAGATCGAGCTCCGGGAGACGGAGAAGCGGATCGACGCGCTGAGCGAGGCGAGCGGGAACTACCGGGGGCAGCTGCAGCTCGCTTCGAAGTTCGAGTTCAAGGACCACATCTGCCCGATGTGCGGCAGCACCGTCGAAAGGGTCAGAGAGCCCTTCGACAAGGAGGCCATTCGCGCGCACCTCGCGGAGCACACCTCGCTCCTGACGGAGCTGCGAGCGAGGAAGGACGCCCTGGCCCGGACGAGCGACGAGGCGAAGACCGAGTCCGGGGCGCTGCAGCAGGCGAAGAAGTTCCTGGCCGAGAACGGGATCGGCAGCGAAGGGGACGTATCGAGGCTGGAAGCGGAGAGGGCATCGCTCGTCCAGAGGCTGTTGAGCCTGCCGTCGATCAACGACAGGCACAGGGAGAGCCTCGAGATCCGCGCGCGGCTCAAGGAGAGAGCCAGGGCGCTCGAGAGGATCGAAAGGGAGGTCGCTCTTGCGAGAAGCTACCTCGAAGAGCACCACCTGACCTCGACCGAGGACATCGCCCGGTTGAGCCTCGAGAAGGACGATCTGGTCTTGGCTCTGGAGGGGCTCCCGGTCGACGTCGACGACCTGCGACAAGAAAGGGAACCAGGCAGGCTGGCGATCCTCGCGATAGACGATCAATCGAAGGCGATGCTGGCCAAGGCGACGGAACTGGCTCTGGGGGCGTCCCTGTTCAACCCCGCAGAATATGAGAGGGTCTCGGAGGACCTCGACCGGCTGCGGAGCGTCAGCATCCCCCGGACGAGCGGCCAGATCGAGCGGCGCAGAGGGGACGAGGAGCGCGCCGAGGCGGAGCTTGGGACGCTCAGGGAGAAGATCGCGACGGCCGAGAAGGCGCTCCGGTACGTCAGGGCGCTCGAGCTCATACGCGAGAAGGTGTACCACAGGGACGGGCCGGTCTCCAGCAGCATGAGGAGCTGGGCGCTCAACCAGATCGGCCTGAAGGCCTCAGAGTACAGCCGCCTCTTCGGCATAGGGGTCTCGAGCATCCTCCTGAAGGAGAACAACAGGGAGATAGCCATCGAGTGCTACCGTCCCCGCGGGGTGGTGAAGGTGGAGTCTCTCAGCGGCGGGGAGAAGGTCGCGATAGCCCTCGCCCTGAGGTTCGCCATGGCCTACGTCATGGGCGGCTACAAGCTCGACTTTGTGATACTCGACGAGCCCACGGTCTACCTGGACGAAGAGAGGAGGGCGTCGATGGTCGAGATCATCTCCGCCCTCGGAGGGGAGGAGAGCCCCCTGAAGCAGATGGTCATCATCACCCACGACGCCGAGATCTTCGAGAACGCCAACATCGACGCGCTCTTCCGGTTCGACTCGACCGCGGGCGGGACGGTCGTCACCCAGCGGCTGAGGGCGTCCCAGTCCGGCGCCCAGTCGCCGGAATGACGCTCCTTGTGGTCGAGAGACAACTCCTCCCCTCCCTCGTCGAGACGGCGCCGGGCTGGCTGGCTGGCTGGCCCTCCTTCACGCGACGCCGATCTAGCACCGGGGATCCAGCGCTTCGGCCGCGCTGATCGGAGAGCGCTTCAGGGCTTCCTCGTACGAGATGCGAAACAGCCCGACCGCTCGGCTCACGTCCTGCTCCTCTCTGATCCGGAACGTCGTCCATCCGCTCCTGGAGAGGATGTGGTGCGGCTCCGCCCTCCCTTCCTCCACCAGCCCGTTCCGTATCGCCATGGGAAAGACGATGTCCGCGAAGTGGTCTCCGTGTACGTGCCCCAGCTCCCTCTTGCCCAGCCTGAACTCGGTCCCGCCGAAGCGATGGGGGCTCGCTTCGACTCCGCTCCACTTTGAGACCTCGGCGACTATCCTGCTCCGGGCGTCGCGTACGGGCATGCTCTCCCTGTCGTGGTTGCTTCTCGAAGAGGCTCTTGGCTCTTTTGGTGCGGCCGTCCCCGACGGCCCGCCCACGGGCTTATCGGCCCGGCACCCTGAACGCGCCCAGCTCCGACCTCCTTCTGTAGACGGGGCGGGCCCCGAACCGCTCCGCCAGCGACGCGAACGCCCCCCTGTCGGCGTTGGTGTTGTCGGCCACGACGAGGGATCCGGGCTCAAGGTATCTGGCGATGGTCCTCATCTCGAACCTAAAGTGCGCCGCGCTGATCGGGCTGTCGTGGCAGTAGAGGCCGACGGACCCCAGTTCGTCGCACAGCGGCCGGAGGAGGTCCTCGCTCCGACCCAGCCTGATGTCCCAGCCCCGCCTGACTGCGCCGGGGACCGCCCAGCCGGAGGAGAGTCCCTGAGGGATCGCCCACGGCAGGCCGCCCCTCTTCCTGTCCCTCACGACCGGAAGGTCGAGGGAATGGAGCCTTCCCCGGGAGTTCGCCGCGGTTCCCAGCAGCATGAAAGTCGAGGAGACCCCAGAAGCCACTCCGCTCTCGACCAGCGTCTCCGGACTGGTGAGCCGGACGAAGGCGTAGAGCTCGATGGGGGCGGGGAACTGCGCATAGTACGTCCTGCCAGTGCGCGAGATGTTCTCGCAGAGCTCGCTCACGGCTTCCCCGTGCCTGACTATCTCGTTCGTGGCCTCTTCAGCCTGAGCGAGACCGCATCCGACGACCCGGGCCACCCAGCCGTTGTCGGGGTTCGACCTCGGTCCGAGCATCTTGACGAGCCGATCCAGCGAGTAGGGGGTCCCAAGTCCTCCAGGAGGCCGGGTCCTTCCTTGACCGGTGCCTCTACTCAGCTTCGCACCGACCCCTCGGGAGCGAGGCTCGGCTAGCCAGACGAGCGTTCCCTCCCCGCCACGCGGTGACCTTGGCGTAGAAGACGTCTCCGTGGGCCGGGAGTCCGGCCATGTCTGACCACCGGTCGATCCCTTCCCCGAGCTCCTCCGTCGGCACCGCCAGGCGACGCGTCCCGCGGCCGACCAGCGTCCTCAAGGGGTCGGTCACGTCCGGGTGTCGCGGCAGCGTCGTCTCGTACTTCGAGGCGACATCTACGGAGGCCGCCCCTCCAGGCCTCACGCCGACCCTCGACCTGGGCATAGAAGAGACGGGCCTCCCGCGAATATTAAAACGCACGCGGCGCATCAAAAGAGGAGAAACTCGGCTCACCGTCGTCCTGGACCTGCGGTAGTCGCGCAAAGGCGGGCCATGGGCGCCCGCTGGCGAGCACTCTCCGCTGGACGTGTGACCGGACCGACCTTGCTCGCGCCGCGCTTCAGGCGAGGCGAGGCGAGGCGCGGCGCGCGGGCGAACACCGCGGCGTCTCAAGGTTAAGTAGAGGTGGAGCCCCTCCCGGCCAGATTGCCAGAGACCATCGTGATCGACGGCCGTGGAGCGACCATCCAGGAAGCCATATCGGAGATGTGGAGCAGGGTGCAGCCCCTCGAGGCGAGGGGCTTCCACCCGATCTCGCAGGTCGAGATAGTCGACGCGTCGACGAGGAAGGTCGTCCGATCCTTCCAGCTCACCGACCCCGAGTTCAGGGCCCACCTGGGGGCCGACGGACAGGACCCGGGCAGGACCTCTCAGGCTCAGGCTGAGGCGAAGGGCGACAGGGCCCACGCCCCCGAGAGGAAGAGCCGCTTCAGCTTCCTGGCCCGGATCACCCTGGAACTCTAGCCGGTCACAGCCGTCCATAGGGCAGCAGTTCATCGGCCGATGAAGGGAGGCGCGATGAGCTCTTATGCAGGGCAAGTCCGGTCCTCTCTTGTCGTGGAACGCGTCGAAGGGATACCCTCTCGGGACAAGACAGATAACTGGGAGCGGGACTACTCCGCCTACTTCCGGGGCTCCGCCAACATCCTTCAGGTGAAGTTCGAGATGGAGAAGGCCACGCGCATGCTCCTGAGACGGGATGCGAGCCAGACCGAACGGCTGACGTATTCGGGCTCCGACATCCCACCGTTCCTGGGCCGCGACATCAGGCTCCGCGTCGAGGCCGCGCTCCCCGATGGGAACTGGTACTCGCTCCTGGTCTCCGCGTGGGTCCCCCGCACCTGGTACACGGAGGACGAGTTTCGCCGGAACGCAGACAAGGCATTCGAGTTCTGGACCCGCAACCTGCGGACCGCTCCGAGCCCGGGCGGCGCCGACCCCGGCTCCCGGGATCTATACGACCAGAGGGTCCGTGGAGCCCTAGAGGAAGAGGCGAGGCTTGCGGGCGAGGAGGAGGACCAGGCACCGGTCACCGCCCTCAAGCAGGAGATCCTGGCCGAGCTGCGCAAGGGCCGGTCCTTCCGGACCGCGCACCACGAAGGCGGAACCACCATCTACTTCGACGGCAAGACCTTCGTGCACTCCACGTACGGCGAGGAGGAGTCCCTCGACGTGCTCGCGACGGACCACGATGCGCTGGACCGCATAAGGGCCTTGTACGACTGGGATTCGCGCAAGGGGTCGTTCCCTCACCCTCCGCCCGAGCTGGAGGTGTGGCGCTTCATCCAGCGACAGCTGACCTGAGAACGCGCGGGCGACGGGCCGCGGCTAACCTGCCGACCGAGGCGCCGCCGTGCTGGCGCACGTGGGCCGAGAGGCGGACGAGGCGCGGGGACGGAGGCTCAATGAGCCCCGGCGCGGCTCGCCTTGCGGCGCCCCGGATAGAAGAAGGGAGATGGCGCCGCTACGCCTGGGCTGCGGCGCCCATGATCGTCCTCACGTGCAGCAGCACCAGATAGTAGCTCCCGCCGACGTGGACCTGCATCACGACCAGGTTGTACGAGTACGGGTTGCCGTGCGCCGTGGCGGTCACCGAGAACGCCGTGAAGGTGAAGCTACCACCCTGGATCGTCCCCATCCCACTGATGAGCCACGGGGTCACCGCGGCCGACCCGCCGGTGATGGAGTAGGTCGTGGTTCCAAGGGAGATCGAGCCCGCCGTGAGCTTCGCGCCGTAGACTGAAGCCGGGGTCGGGACGGGCGTCAGTGTCATGGTCCCCGCCGCGGGCCCGGAGAGGGAGGTCGATGCCCCGGGCCCCGAGTAAGTCCCGGAGGTGCTGATCAGTACGATGATGCCCGGTTGCACGGGATTGGCGGCTGCGGGGGTGGCGATCGCCAGCATGGCGAGCATCAGCGCCGCCGCGCCGAGGATTCCGATCCTGCTGCCTTCGATTCTTTGAGTCATTGCCATGCGACCACCCTGGGACCGCACTGCAGTTGAAACCGCACTTTGGAACGGTCGTTCAACCTCGTTGAACACGGATCCGCCGGGCCGGCTCGAGCCCCAGGACGGGGAAGGAGGAGAGCGCAAGGGCGACACGCATCACAGGCGCGACCGACCGGGGCACGGCGAACCCCTTTCGCGCGGCCCGCGCAGGAGGGTGGCGAGGGATCCAAGAGCCCTCGCCGACCGCCTTCGAATCCGTCCGACCGCTCGCCGACACCGCACCCTTAAGAATCGCGAAGCGAACATTACGGCCGATGACCGTAGTCGCAGGAAGGTCCGCGAACGAAGGATACGGACCCAACGACAGGGTGCTGTCCTGGCTGCTCGAAGAGGACCAGCCGTCCGTGAGGTACCACGCGTTGAAGGAGCTGGTCGGTCTGCCGGAGGGCCATCCAGACGTCAGGAAGGCGCGTTCAGAGCTCCCAAAGAGGGGCTGGGCGTCCGAGATCCTGAGCAGGCAGAAGCCCGGGGGCCACTGGGAGTCCGGCAGGGACCTGTACCGGCCGAAGTACACGGCGACCAACTGGATGGCGATCGTCCTCTCCGACCTCGGCCTGACGAGAGACGACCCCCGGATATCGAGGACCGCCGAGCTGTTCTTCGGGGAATGGATGGACGACAAGAAGGAGAACATCTTCAAGGAGGAGGTCTGCATGGTCGGGAACACCGCGCGCTACATGACCCGCTTCGGGTACTACGACGACCGCCGGGTGAGGATGCTCTTCGACCGCCTGCTCGAGGACCAGAAGGAGGACGGGGGCTGGCACTGCTGGGACCCGGCCAGGGGGACGCTCGACTGCTGGGAGGCGCTGGCGGCCTTCGCGGCCATCCCGAAGGGAGGCCTGACCAGGAGGATCAAGGCATCGATCGAGCGCGGAGCCGAGTTCTACCTGGAGCGAAAGCTCTTCGAAGAGGGCGAGGCGAAGTACCGCCCTTGGTTCAGGCTCCACTACCCCGTCCACTACTACTACGACATCCTGGTGGGGCTGGACGTCGTCACCGCCCTCGGCTTCGGGGGCGACAGGCGGCTCGGACCCGCCCTCGAGATCCTGAACCGGAAGCGCCTGGACGGCCGATGGCCGCTCGAGAGGGTCCACCCCGACCCGCCCGGCTACGCGTGGGGCAAGGGCAACAGGCGCCGGAGGACGAAGCCCTTCGCGCTGGAGAAGGTCGGGACGCCCAGCAAATGGCTGACGCTCACGGCGCTCAGGGTGCAGAGGAGGGTGGCGGAGGCGCGATGAACCCTGGCGTGACATCCCCTTCTACCGCTGCCAATTCGCTTCCCGCGTAGTAACCCTGCGTGCGATGCCCCGCGAACGATAGGAAAGCGTACTCGAAGCCGTCCTGAAAATGACGGCTTTCAATCCCGGTGGTCCGTCATTCCCCAGAGAGGGGAACCGATTGACCCGCCCGACCGATTTGCAGAGGCTTCCGCTTCACTTTTCGTTTATGAGAATCCCGTATTCGCCCTTGGAGCTCTTCGCTTTCTTCTTCTGCGGACTCTTGGCCTTCTTCTTCGGTGCTGCCAACTCGCTCGTCATGAGCAGAACCTGACGATTTACGGATTCCGGCCTCGGCGGCCGCGCTGGAGTCGCTTCCTCGGACTCGAGCCTGGTCTCCGCAGGTCAGGTCTCCGGTCCAGCGACGGAGGGCGCCTCAGTCCGGCGCCCAGTTGTCGGGATGGTACTCCTTGTAGTCGAGGAACAGCTCCTCTCCCGCCTTGATCGGCACGATGGCGGACAAGCTGGCCTTCCTTCCCTCGATGTCGATCGAGTACCGGACGTTGGGCTCCCGGCGGTGGTCCAGGAAATTGGACCAGTACTCGCCGCTCCCTTCGCCCTCTTCGTCCCAGAACAGGTGCTCCCCATCCGACGTCGTTCCGACGATCATGGCCCACCTCTTCCAGGACGGAGATCCTGGGGAGGTCGTGAAAGCGATGTCGGATACCGAGTGGATGACCTCTCCGGGTACAAAGTCCCTGGCTGCGAAGACGCCCCTGCCGTGAGGGCATCCTTTAACTTCCAACAGGCCCTCTATCCTCTCCACGGTCGACGCAGCACTCGAAGGGGCCGCCGACCGTTGGCATTAATAATTCTTCGAGACTCCCGCTCCATTCGGAGCATGGATGGAGCACGCAGACCGTCAAGTCGAGGCCCCGCGCCTTGCTTCGCGGCACCCCGCGATCCCCGAGCTGCAGCGATATGATTCTGGCCTCAACGAGGACAAACGCCGTCATCCGGTCAGGACGCGATGGGCGCTCTTCCGCTTACGCATCTCCGCGAAGTACCTGAAGGCTTAGGCGGGGCCGTACCCACCAGGACGGTTCCATCCCGCCCGCGGTCCAGGTCCTTACCGGTCGAACCGCGTCCATCCGTCGGGAGAAGGAGCTCCGGGACCGGATATGGACGCGCGAAGAAGCGAGCCGTAATGGTCGTCATCATCATGTCGTGATCATCGCCATCGGGGCGTTCCACGGATCCCGCCGGCGACGGCAGTCACGCAGGACCACCCAAGCCGGGGCGCCCGCCCGGCGAGCGGATGGGATGGACCAGCGAGACGGAGAGGGAAGGGCCGACGGGCTCGCGCGGCCTCCGACCCGCCCATGAGCGCTTAAGGCGTCCGTCCGAGTCCGGGGTGGTGGAGCCTCCGAACTACCGGCCGGCCTTCGCACGGTTCGACGCGTTCTGCTGGATCTGCTCGTTCTACCGGGCGTCTTGGTGCCTCAGGTTCGGATGCCCGGTCTTCTCGGAGTACACCTGCGACGACTGGAAGCGCGACGCGGAGAGATATCCACCGCAGGTCCACTAGGGCGTCGGGCACGTGCCAGCCAGAGGAGGGGTTCCGAGGCTCGCGGCATCGCGTGGACCGCTCACGCATCAGACAGGTCCCTTTCGCTCTCGAACCTGTTCTTCACGGCGACGTCCCAGCGGCGCCCGCTGAACGCCGAGCCCGCAGCGGAGACGACAAACCTCTGGTCAAGCGACCCGTACAGGCTCTCCGCGATCTCCCTGGACGAGCCGCCGTCGATCCTGATCCTCAGCAGGCACCCGGGCAGGTCCCCGGAGCCCCGTATACTCCAGGGCACGGCGCCGTCGTTGTCCGCCCTGTAGGTGGCCAGGCCCCGGGCGCGGTCCCCGCGGTCGGCCTCCCCTGACGGCGGGGCATCGTTGCTCCCTCCCTCCCTCCCTCCCTCCCTCGCCCGCTCGATGCGGAACGACGGAAGTCCGCCAGCCAGACCTCTCGGGAGTGAGGTCCGGATCGAGCTCACTCCGTGACCGATGGCGGCCCGTACGGTCTAGGCTCGACGGCGACGGGGGCGACATAGACGACGACGACGGCACGCTTATGTCCGGCCCGCCCCCCGGACAAGTCATGCTCGCTTTCAGCAAGAAGTGGGTCGAGCCTATACTCGAGGGGACCAAGGATGCGACCTTCCGCAAGTGGCCCGCCCCGCGCGTCAAGGTGGGAGGGGTGTACGACGCGGCCGTCATGGGATACCCGCCCAAGAAGTTCGCCAGGGTCGAGGTGACCGGGCTCCGCCGGATCAGGCTCGGCGACATAGACGACGGCCTCGCGAAGCGGGACGGGGCGGCGTCGGCGGCAGATGTCGTCGCCTACTGGAAGAAGCAGGGGTTCGGGCCGGAGAAGGAGCTCTGGCTGGTGGAGTTCAAGCTAAGGTCGGGGTAGCCGGCCCATGGCGCCGTGCGGGCGGAGCGCAACGAGCCTCATCGGCCTCGGCGGCGGTCTGGATGGGCGCCGTGCGCGCCTTGGCCCGCGCGGGCCGCTGGACCGTCCTGAGAGCGCTCGCGGCGAGCGTCTTCACGGCTTCTTGCCGCCGTCGTCCTGCTCGGGGCGCCGGGCCGATCGGGTCTTCTTCTCCCTGACGCGCCACATGTACCCCACGGCCTGGCGGTTCTCGCGGCCGAGGAAGCGGCTGGCCTTGCCCTCGATCTTGCCCTCCGGCGAGTCCTGGAGGTCGCGCAGCAGGGCCACGTGATGGAAGCCCTGGAGCGAGGGGTCCACCGATCTAGGCGCGATGAGGTGCGTCAGCCGCTCCAGGAGCTCGCTCGTGCGCGACCAGACGGAGTTCCTCTGCTCCTCCCTGTGCACGTAGCCGGAGGCGGCCGGCTCGGGGAGCGTCGCGGGGGCGTCCGTCCTCGGCGTCCTGAGCGAGAGCAGGTGGTTCACGTCGTTCGCCCCGGCGTCCCGTCTGGTCAGGGGCTTGAGGCCGAAGAGCTTCTCGACGCTCGCGAGGGCGGAGGTGTGGTCGTATTCGGTGTGGTCGATGGTCCCCCTGGCGACGAAGGGCGAGACTATCACGGCGGGGACGCGGACCCCGAGCTGCTGGAAGTTGAAGCCGTTGTGGTCGTTCCCCGGGCTGGTGATCGAGTCCCCGGGATGGACCGTCGCCGGAGGGACGACGTGGTCGTAGAAGCCGCCGTGCTCGTCGTAGTTGACGATCAGCAGGCTCTTCTCCCAGACTGGCGAGCTCCGTATCGCCTCGTAGGCGTCCTTCAGGAACCTCTCGCCGCTGGTCATGTCGTCCATGGGGTGCTGCGAGTTGCCTCCCCTGAACTTCCCCGTGAACGCGTGGTAGTCCGGCTCGATGAAGACGTACGACCTGGAGAAGCCGGGGTCGCTCAGGTCGGCCCTGAGCTGCTTGAACGGGCGGAACCCCTCCTCGAACCTCGCCCGCATCCCGGCGATCGAGAGGGCCTGCGGGAACTCGTCGTCGCTGTAGATCGCCCACCCGCGCCCGGCGCCGTCCAGCCGGTCGTATATGGTGCCGTTCTCGAACTTGAACCCGTCCGTGAGGACGGACCTGAACTGGCGGCTGAACGAGGGGCTGTCGTCGAGTCCGCCGGACGAGGCCGCGTGGATGAAGTAGCGGTTCGGCCACGTCGGGCCGGGCAGCGACGAGAACCAGCGGTCGCAGACCGCGAACTCCCTGGCTAGCGAAGTGAGGACCGGGAGCTGGGACGGCGAGAAGCATCTCATGACGGCCCCGGGGTCCTTCCTGGTGTGCAGGCTGAAGTTCGTGACGTAGCCTCCGTTGGTTATGTTGGGGTCGGTCTGGCCGGGCGGAGGGGCCTGGGCGGAGTACGCGCCTCCCCTCCCGCAGAGCTGCTCCCTGACGTCCTTGAACTCGTGCCCGGGGCCATAGTCGGAGACGTAGTCGGCCGGCTGGGAGACGGGCACCGCCAGCCCCGAGGGCGAGACGTTGCTCTCGCTCCCGGTCAGCCCGTCGACCTTCGTCGGCCTCCCTGCCGGGTCGGTTCCCTCCAGTCCGGAGAACCCGAGGAGGTGGTCGAAGCTCCTGTTCTCCAGCATGAGGACGAAGACGTGCTCGATCAATCGGACTTCCTGCGCGCACGCATCGCGCCTCTACGGTTTAATGGTTCACTCACCCAGTTCTAGTCAACGTCTCTGGCTGATTCGGAGCCTCGGTAGCCCAGTCCGACGGCGAACTCGACCCCCCGGCCGGGGGTGCCGCTTCTTCCCCCCGCTTCTCCTCGGGCCGTCGACCTCCCGCACCGATTCCCGGCCCTTCGGAAAGACTTTACTCGTGACCGCTCCGGCCCGCCGTGGGGACCGATGGACAGCACCGACATCAAGCTGTGCCTCTTCCTGCTGGCCAACTCGAGGACTCCCTACAACGAGCTGGCCGGCAGGCTCGGCCTCTCCATCAACGCCGTCCACAAGAGGATAAGGGCCATGATCGAGGCGGGGATCGTCCGCGCCTTCACCGCGCGGGTGAGCCTCACCTCCCTCGGCGCCACCACCGTGTGGGTCTTCGGGAGGTCCGGTGCGGACCATCCTGGCGAGGCCCACCTGCGCCTCAAGGACAACGCCTCCACATACTGGGTCGCCAACTCGGGGGGCGGCTACCTGTACGTCGGCGGCTACCTCCGGGACATATCCGAGCTCGACCCGTTCGTCTCCTTCGTGAGGAGGGAGGGCGCGATCCAGGAGCCGACGGTCGGCATCCTGCCGCAGCAGGCGCGCCGCACCGCCAAGCCGCTGTACCCGCTCGACTACCAGATCATCGCGTCTCTCCGCAGGGACGCCCGCAAGTCGGTCACCGACGTGGCCTCCGAGGTCCGGGCTTCGGCGAAGACCGTCCACAGGCGGCTGGAGAGGATGGTCGAGGACGGCCTGGTCGACTTCTCGATGGAGTGGTACCCCGACGCCTCGAACGACATAGTCGCCGTCTGCCACGTCGAGGTCGCCCCAGGCGCCGCCAGGGCCGAGGTCCTGGCCGCGCTGCGGCCGAGCCTCTCCCAGCACCTGCTGATCGACCTCGCCTTCGCCAACCTCCCCAACCAGCTGGCCCTGTTCCTCTGGACCAACTCGATGCGGCAGATGGAAGGCTTGAGGGAGGAGATCGGCCGGACCAAGGGCGTGGGTTCCGTGACGGTCAACATCCTCCAGATCGGCTACATCTTCGAGACCTGGATAGACGGGCTCGGCCTCGAGGAGCGGGGAGTTCCGGATCGTCAACCGACCGGGTGAAGAACTGCCCTCCCGGGCGGAGGGCCACATCCGGGTCCTCTCCCCTTCGGTTGACGAGGAGATAACAGCGGAGGGGCGGGAGCGGATGGCATGCAAAGGGAAATCGCCGCGGCGGCCGACGCCGTCGTCATCGAGAACCTGACCAAGGTCTATGCGGAGGTCAGGGCGATCGACGGCCTCTCCGTCTCGATACATGAATCTGAGGTCTTCGGGCTGCTCGGGCCGAACGGCGCCGGGAAGAGCACCACCATCAACTGCCTCACCGGCCTCACGAAGCCGACCGGCGGGACTGTCAGGGTCTGCGGCCTCGACTCGGCGGCCGAGGGCTCGAAGGTGAGGGAGGTCCTCGGGGTCTCTCCCCAGGAGACGGCGGTCTACCCGTATCTGACCGGAAGGGAGAACGTGATGCTCTTCGGGGCCCTCTACTCCGTCCCAAGGAAGGAGCTGGACGCCCGGGTCGACCGGGTGATCGAGAAGGTGGGGCTCATCGACGAAGCCGGACGCAGGGCGGGCAAGTACAGCGGCGGGATGAAGCGGAGGGTGAGCATCGCCATGGCCCTGGTCCACGACCCGAGGGTAGTCCTCCTCGACGAGCCGACCGTCGGCATGGACCCCCAGTCCCGGCGGGCGGTCTGGGACTTCGTCGCGGAGCTGAGAGACGGAGGCAAGACCGTCGTGCTCACGACGCACTACATGGAGGAGGCCGAGGAGCTGTGCGACAGGGTCGGCATCATCGACCACGGCAGGCTGATCGCGCTGGGGTCCCCCGCCGAGCTCAGAGCGAGGTACGGAGCCAGGGACCTGGAGGACGTCTTCATCCAGCTCACCGGAAGAAGGATCAGGGAGGGGTCCTAGGCATGAAGATCCGTCGCGCCCTCGCCCTCTCCAGGAAGGAGTGGAGGAGGATGTTCAGGGAGCCCGCGTTCCTCTTCATGATGATCCTCTTCCCCGTGGTGCTCACGATCGCGTTCGGGACGTCGTTCGGGGCCGTCGGAGGCCCGCAGCCTACCACCTACAACCTGGCGGTCGTCGACCTCGGCGCCGCCGGCAGCACGACTCCGTCCCATCAGTTCGCCCAGGCCATCGAGGCCACCGGCGTAATGAAGGTCCAGTACTTCTCCGACAACGGGACGGCCCAGTCGGCGCTGAGCCAGGGGCGGGTCCAGGGGGTCCTCCTTCTGCCGGCGCCGTTCGACGCGAGCGTCGGCTCCTTCAGGTCGTTCCCGGGCGAACCCGGCATGTGGGTAAACACCACGGTCTCCCTGTACCTCGACAGGGGCTCCCTGCTCTCCGCCCAGGTGATCCCCTCCGTGGTCGGCCAGACCCTCCAGTACTCCGTCTTCGGCGTGAGGGCCGCCTCCCCGGCGGTGCCCGTGGCCGTGACGAGCCCCGCCCTGGTCAGGGTCCAGTCCTCCTCGATGTTCGCGGTCTTCGCGCCGGGGCTCTTCGCCTTCGCCTCGATCTACATGATCATGATGGTCGCCCAGTCGTACGCGGGAGAGAGGGAGAGCGGGCTCCTCAGCAGGATAGCGACGACCCCCGCCACGAGCGCGGAGGTCATCCTGGGCTCCGTGGTCTCGTACCTCGCCATCGGCCTGGTGCAGGCGTCCCTGGTCTTCGCGTGCGTCTACGCGCTGGGGTACCATCCCGTCGCCGACCTCGCGGGCACGGCCATGGGATTCCTGATCGTGGCCGTCTTCGCCGCGTGCAACATCGGGTTCGGACTGGTCACCGCGGCCATCGCCAGGACGGCCGGCGCGGCCACGGGCATCTCGTTCCTCTTCCTGATGCCGCAGCTCTTCCTCGGCACGTTCGTGGGCACCGCGCTCTCGTCGACGGCCCAGACCGCGGGCAGGTTCGTCCCCGCCTACTACGTCACCGACGCGCTGACGTCCCTGTTCACCAGGGGCGCAGCCGCCACGAGCCAGGCGGTCCTGACCGACCTCGCCGTCGTCTCCGCGAGCAGCCTGGTGGTGCTGCTCCTAGGCGTCCAGGCCTTCAGGCGGTTCATGAGGCCCTGAACCGGGCCCGCGCCCCCGGACCCGTCGCCCCGGGGTCTTCGGCGGGGCGCGACGGCGCCGTGCGGGCACGGCGCTTCCCCGGGACGGCCTGCGGCTTCCGGCGGGCCTCTTTCTGCGGATCCGCATCTCTTCGGTCAGCATCCAGGTCTTCCCGCCGTCGAGGCTGCGCTCTGAGTGCCACCTGAACGAGTCCGGGGCTATCTCGGAGAAGAACCACCTCAGCGGGCGCCCATCGGCGGTCTTGCCCTCGAGCACGATCTCGTCGCCGGCAGCGCGGGCGACGAACGCCTTGACGGCGCCCTGGTTCGGCGAGAGCCACACGCTGTGCCAGGCGTCGATCGCCGGGTCGTAGAACCTCACCGTGGTGCCGTCCGGCGAGGACCGGCCGGTCTCCTCGTCGATCGTCATCCAGACGTCCTGGACCGCCCTGCCACCGAGTATCCATCCCCAGTGGAGCTCCCCTCTCGACCTCGTCCACGTGCCGTCCTCCCCCAGGTTGCGGTCTTCGACTATCTCCCAGTCGCCCACGAACTGACCGAAGAGCCTGAGCTTGTCCTCGAGCCCCGGGAACGGGCCGTCCGCCCCGAGCCCTGCGATGCTCCACGGACCTGCCCGGCGACCTTCCACCTCCCTCGCCATGGAGCGGGATGCCCGGGCTCGCCTCCATAAGGGTGACGCCGTCGCGCGATGGGCCAAGGGAGCGACGAACCCTGCGCGCCCCGTCGGCGGACCCGTCGCGGGCGAGGAACACGGCGACCGGATTCGAGAGGGACTGCAGAGGACGACGGGGGTGATCGCTCATCTCGAGGCGACCTCGATTGCAGCGCCGCCGACATCTGGAACCTTACGTCCGAGAGCCACCCGTACGAGCTGTGCGTCAGCCGCGACCGTGGGGCTCGGCATCGCCCTCCACGCAACAAGGCATTTTAGCGGCCCAGGGCCCATCGGGAGGTCGAATCACCATGAAACAGATCCTCTTCAGCGACGGCCTTCCCGCCTCCCCGCTCTACAGCCACGGGGTCAAGGTCGGAGACACGATCTACCTCTCCGGGATCGTCGCCTTCGACCCGGTGACCAAGAAGGTAGAGGCCAAGACGGTCGAGGAGCAGACCGAGAGGGCCATGAGGAACTGCGAGTCGATCCTGAAGGCTGGAGGGTCGGGCCTGGGAGACGTGGTGCAGGTCCTCGTGCTGCTAAAGAACCCTCAGGACTTCGACCCCATGAACAGGGCGTACACCCGGATCTTCTCCAGGGACCAGCCGGCTCGGGCCGTGGCGAAGCTCGGGGTCGACCTCCCGAACGTCCTAGTCTCGGTCATGATGACGGCGGTGATCTGAGACCGGCCGCCCGACCGCGCCGCCGTACCGGGCGGCAGGACGACCGGCCGGCGCCCGCTGCGGCCACCTCGAGGGCCCAGAAGCAGAGGGCCCGCCGGGAGACGCCAGATCGATGGCCTAGGTATTATTAGTGGGGGCGCCGATCGCCGGAGCCGGATGTCATCAACGATGCCTGCCTCGACCGAGACCGGGGGCGGAGGGCTCCTGAAGGACCACGTCGCGATAATAGGGGGAGGCACCTCAGGGATTGGCGAGACGACGGCCCGGCTGTTCGCCAGGGAGGGGGCGAAGGTGGCCATACACTTCTCCGGCTCGACGGCGAACTCCGTCGCCAAGGCAGACAGGATCGTCGACGAGCTGATGAGGTCCGGCCACGAGGCCATGAGCGTCAGGGCCGACGTCACGAAGTACGAGGAGGTCAAGAGCTCCGTGGACTCTGTCGTGGCCAGGTGGGGGAAGGTCTCCTCGGTGGTCGACTTTGCGGGCCTCCCGTCGTCGCTGGCATTCTGGGAGGAGGACCCCCTGGGCCTCTCGGACGAGGACCTGCTGAGCGCCATAAGGATCGACTTCATCGGCTCGTACCACTTCATCAGGGCGGTCCGGGACCACATGAGGAAGGAGCGCTACGGCAAGATCGTCCTGATCAGCTCCAGCCCCACCGTCTACGGCGACGACGCGGGCTATCGGTACATCCTCTCCAAGGACCTCAACAGGATGACGGTGAAGTCCCTAGCCGTGAAGCTCGTCCGGGAGGACGGCATAGCCCTGAACGCCATAGCGCCGGGGACGATAG
>Ga0335078_10004582_pt1 | contig 20460 bp, 17 predicted proteins | sample Lox_Sample_32_FD_206711 | JGI IMG/M metagenome (GOLD analysis project Ga0335078, IMG submission 206711) | Soil microbial communities from Loxahatchee National Wildlife Refuge, Florida, United States - Lox_Sample_3.2 | ecosystem: Environmental > Terrestrial > Soil > Wetlands | place: USA... | reverse complement strand
GCAAACCGCCTAGACAACGGCTTTGTACCATGAAAGAGGCTTTTCCTATCTCTAAATTCGCGAATTATTCAGGCTAGGCTTGTTCTAAAAGAGCGAGTCGGACTAGGCCGAGCAACTATAAACGGAATACCCCAACACGTCACCCGGGTCGATCCGGTCATGCAGGCCAGAATGATTTCCGGGTGAGGCCTTGGTCCTAATTTCAAAGTGGAGATGCGCTTCGGGAACCGGTATCTTCCGGGCGTTTCCCGTCATACCAGTTTTGCCTATGACAGATCCCTCCAAAACGCATGAGTTCGCCCCAGTGACGACGCTGAGGTGTGCGTAGAACGCATAGTAAGTCTTTCCTTTGTACCTGAACTTGAGCGTGGCGATGTTGCCGTAGGAAGAACTGGCACGTGATGTAAGATCTCCGCCGGCGATCGCATAGACGGGTGTGCCGGGTGCGGCCAATAAATCCCAGCCTTGATGGGCACGCGTGTGATGCACCCGGACCTTCCCAAAGGAATTGCTCACCGGATCGTACTTGCCGAACTGAAAAGGCCTAATCTTCATCACATCCAAGGGGTAATGCATAATTTGTCCTTTCTTGCTGGAGTGGGCCCTGTGGAGTCTATTTTTCTACCGAACAGACGAAGTTGGCGGCGTCGTTGGTGTCGCCGGTGCCTTTGTATTTTGCAGCTTGCGGGTAGGGGCAGAGCGGCCGCGTCTCAGTGACAGCCGCTCCCGGCGCCGGGCTCTGCAGCTTGGACGCAATCACGTTGCCCGGTGCGGCGCCCTTTTCGACCCACTGTTCCAACGCCATGTACATGTCGTGCTGAGGGTCGTTGGCGGTGGCGAATCCGAATTGGCCAAATACATCGGGGCCGGGACCGCCGCCGCAGTGCTGCATACCCGGAACCATGTACAAACGTAAGAAGGAGTCGGCATCTTTCTGGCCCATTTTGTTGACGACGGCTTCGTAGTAGTTGATGGAATTGAGCGGAGAAATGGCGGCGTCGTTCCAGCCGTGGTAGATGAGGAGCTTGCCGCCGTGGGAGGCGAAAGGCTTCAGGTTGGTTTCCGTGGCGTTGAGGACGCCGGAGAATTTCTTGTCGGCGGTGGCCACGGCGTCATCAAGATTGGCTTTCTTGTAGTCCCAGGCAGGGTCGCCATAGACCATATCGGCGAAAAAGCCGTAGCCGAAAGCGAAGAGCAGGCTCTTGCCGGGAGCTTGCCCGGTGATCCACAAGGGCCAGCCGCCTTCACCCTCCTCGCCACCGGGAACAAAGCCTGGAAAAATCTGGCTGCCGTGGGAATCGTGGGCGCCTTCATAGAGCTTCTTCAGAGCGGTCACTTGCGGCTGCGTGAGGCACGAGTCGGAATCGCCTGCTTTGCACAGCAGGCTCGCCGGATCGACGTGGCACTGACGCGGATCGTTCAAGACGCCGTCGGCCACGCCGTCTTTTGCGTCGCAGGCGGCGTTCACTGCGTGCGCGAGCGCGGGAATCTTGCTGGTGGGAATGTAGCTGGCGGGATCGAGCGTGGTGGCTTGCGCATCCCACAAGGCGCTGGCGAGGAGATGCGTCCAGTAATTGGCGGGAGCGCCGGCGATGATGCCGTCGTAGTCGTCGGGATAGCGCTGCGCTTCCATGAGGGCCTGGCGGCCGCCATTGGAGCAGTTTGAAAAATAGGCGCGCTTGGGCGCGTCACCGTAGAAGGCTTTCGCGGCAGCTTTGCCGACTGCGGTCATTTCGTGAATGGCGCGATAGGCGAAATCGACGATTTTTTTGGGGTGGTAAAGCGCCCAAGCGGCATCGGTGCCCTCGGCGGCGTGGCCGGTGTCGGTGGCGGCGGAGGCATAGCGTTGGAGGACAGCCACGGCTAGGGAACGATAGTCGATTTGGCCGGCGAAACCGCCATTGCCCTGGCCGCGGAATTTGCCGTTCCAGTTGGCGGCGGGCAGCCAGACTTCGATCTTGATGTCGGAATCGGCGGCGGGCTTGTCTTCGACTTGCACGCGGCAAAAGGCGGGCAGTTGCTTATAAAAGGAGGCATCGCCGGCCATCCACGGAGGGAGATTTCCCGGCGGGGTGAAGGCTCCGGCGGCGACGGTTTGCGCGGAGATGACGTTCGCGTTTGGCAGGGCGAGTTGCGCCAGTTGTTCGCAAGATTGTCCAACGGCACGCGCGGAGGGAACAAATGCACCGACAACGGCTAGAAGCGCCCAGATGGCAGATTGTTTCACAGGAGACTCCTTTTTCCGATTGTCCGAACATGCCGCGGCGCAGTTTGCTGAAATCTGGTCTTGGGATGCCCTTAGCGCGTCGGACGACCGAGTGCGCACATCGTAACTGAAAGCGGGCTATCAGGGAACCGCTGCGCAGGGGCGTCGTCGTCTTATGTACGTTTGATCTAGCCAGGGCTCTTGGGCACTACCTCACGGCATAGCAAAGCGTGATGGGCATCACGCCACCCTGTGACGCGGGGCATGGCAGTTACGTCGACGGTCGCGTATTCAGGTACATGTTCCGGCGGAACGCCGGAGGAGAAGCTCGGCCAGTGACGCGGAGCACCTCGGATCCAGGTGAGCGGAACCTAACGCCCATTTGCGGCAGGTGGCGCCGTGGTGTTGGCCATTTTGCTTGGCTCCCTCCAGCAGGCCTTTTCCCTGTACGCCGACGCATTCACGAGCAGCATCCTGTTTTCTCTTCCGTTTGTGGGGCGCCCGACTGCCGAGGAGGCCCTGAGAGCGCTCCGGGAGGGGCGCGCCAATGAGCAGATTCAAGGACTCCGAACATTTGCTTCGGGTGGCGCTGGTGTTTGGGGTCGGAATCATCGCCTTTGTGGTCGTACGGACGCTGCTGGTGCCGCGCAGTTTCGGCGAATTTGGACACTACCGGGGAAATGCCATCGCGGAAATCGCAGCGCAGCCGGTGCAGTTTGCGGGGCACCAGGCCTGCGAGGCGTGTCATTCCGACATCGTTGAAATGAAGAATGCGGGAAAGCATGCCGGCGTGAACTGCGAAGCGTGCCATGGCGCGCTGGCAAAACACACGGAGGATCCGGGGACGGTGCAGCCGATGAAATTGAATACGGCGATTCTCTGCGTGCGCTGCCACGAAGTGAATGGAGCGAGGCCCAAGAGCTTCCCGCAAATTGTGGCGAAAGAGCACAACGGCGGCGATTTGCCGTGCGAGACCTGCCATCAACCGCACAGCCCGTTACTGGTCCCGGGAGCGAAGCCATGAACATGACGCGCCGGCAGGTACTGATGCTGCTGCCAGCGGCGGCGGTGGCGTGGGAAGCAGTGCTCGCGGGAACGCCGGAAGCAGCCCCCAACTACAAGACTACAGAGCATTGGTGGGGCATGCTGGTGGACATTTCGAAGTGCATCGGTTGCGGAAACTGCGTGCGCGCATGCGCAGCGGAGAATAACGTGCCCGAGGGCTATTTCCGGACGTGGGTGGAGCGCTACCACGTCTCGGATTATGACCTTGCTGATCCTGTCGTGGACTCGCCGGATGGAGGCAAAGAGGGGTTTCCGCTGCTCGCCGAAACGGGCGGAAAGAATTTCTTCGTTCCAAAAATGTGTAATCACTGCGCGGACTCTCCGTGCACGCAAGTGTGCCCGGTAGGTGCGACGTTCGTGACCCCGGACGGCGTGGTGCTGGTTGACAAGCAATATTGCATTGGCTGCCGGTATTGCATCCAGGCGTGCCCCTACGGTTGTCGCTTCTTGAATCCGAAGACGCAGACTGCGGAAAAGTGCACGCTTTGCTATCACCGCATCACAAAGGGCCTGACGACAGCGTGTTGCGAAGCCTGCCCGACGGGCGCGCGGCAACTGGCGGATCTGAAGAATCCCAACGACCCGATTCACGCATTCTTGCGGACGCATACGGTGCAGGTGCTGAAGCCCCACATGGCGACCGGGGCGAAAGTGTTTTACAACGACCTGGACGGTTCGGTGCGCTAGGGAGGGGCCAGAGGCCATGCCGGTTCAAGGCTACATGTATCCGAATGAAATCGAGCTCGCGTGGAGTGTGCTCATTGTGCTGTACCCGTTCATCACCGGACTGGTGGCCGGCGCATTCATCCTGGCGTCTCTGGAGCGTGTGTTTCGAGTGGATGAAGTGAAACCGACCTACCGGCTGGCGCTGCTGACAGCGCTGGCGTTTCTGCTGGTGGCACCGTTGCCGCTGCAACTACACCTGGGACACCCGGAGCGTTCGTTTGAAATGTACCTGACACCACATCGGACGTCGGCAATGGCCATGTTTGGGTTTGTGTACCTATGGTATCTGATGGCGGTGCTGGTGTTGGAAATTTGGCTGGATTACCGGCGGGACATCGTGCTGCTGTCACAGCGGGCCAAGGGCGTGCTGCGGATCATCTACAAAGTGCTGACGCTGGGGTCGTCGAACATCAGCGAGGCGGCGCTGCGCGTGGACGATCGGGCCGGCTACATCGTCACGGTGATCGGCATCCCCTCGGCGTTTCTCCTGCATGGCTACGTGGGATTCATCTTCGGGTCGGTGAAGGCGAATCCGTGGTGGTCGTCGCCGATGATGCCGGTGGTGTTTCTGTTTTCCGCAATGGTGTCGGGAATTGCGGTGGTCATGCTGCTATATATGCTTTCCTGCCGGTTTCGCAAGCAGGAAGTGGACATGCGCTGCGTGGATACGATCGCGCACTATTTGTTTTACACCTTCCTGATTGATTTTGGACTGGAAATGCTTGACCTGGTGCATCGCATCTACGAGGCGGATGAATCTTTCCGCAGCCTGGACTTCATGGTGCACACGCGGCTGTATATGTCGCAAGTGGTCGGTCAGATTTACCTCGGCACACTGGCGCCGATTGCGCTGCTGGCTTTGACGCAGTTGCTGAAGTTCGGAGAGAAAACGCGAAAACGGATCTATGCGGTGGCCGGAAGCCTGACGCTGATCGGGATCTTTGCCATGCGGTGGAACGTGGTGATTGGCGGGCAGCTATTTTCGAAGAGTTTTCTGGGGTACACGACCTACAAGGTTGGATTTGTGGCCAGAGAAGGGTTGTTGGCCGCAATTTTCCTGACGCTCTTACCTTTTGTGATCTTGTGGGTGCTGGTGAAACTGCTTCCGCCGTGGCCAAAACATGAGCCGGTCGCGCAGGGCGGCGAGGTTGCAGTGCAGGGAGACGACTAGGCTCCGGTTCGAACGAATTGAAGGGGGACGTGATGCCTCCTGTAGACGTGTCATCCCTTCTGGAAGGCCTCAGCGCGCGAGTGGAGGAGCTTGAGCGGCGTATTGCGGCCCTGGAGAATCCGCAGCCAGCACAGAGTCTCGAGAGAAAGACGCCAGCGGCGGTGGCGACCGCGAATGTCAACGTAAACATCACCGTAGAAGAGGGCGCACCCGCTCCACTAGAACCCAGCGTGTTCTCCATTTTTGGCAGATGTGTACTTGGAATGGCCGGGGCCTATCTTCTGCGCGCCGCCGCCGAGTCCGGAATTTTCCCCAGATGGGTTGCCTTGATATTGGCGCTGGCGTATGCAGCCAGTTGGCTGGCGTGGGCGGCGTGGCCCGGTTCGCAAACGCGGCTCGTGCGCTACTTCTATGCGAGCACCGCGGCGCTGATCCTGCTACCGATGTTGTGGGAGAGCACGGTGCGGTTCCGCATGCTGGAGCCGCCGGCGACGGCCACAGTGTTGGCGGCTTTCGCTCTGCTGGCGATGATTTTGGCATGGCGGTCGAATGTGTCCGCGGTTCTTTGGGTTGGAATACCGACTTCGGTGATTGCCGCGCTGGTGCTGATGGCGGGGACGCGGGCTCTAGTGCCCTTCGTTTTGGCGCTTCTGTTTATGACTTTGCTGTGCGAGTTCGCGGGGAGCCGCGGGCGCTGGCTGGGGCTGCGGCCGGTTGTCGCTGTTGCGGCGGACCTCGGGATCCTGGTTGTGATCATCATCCTCGGAGATACGAGAGCGGTTCCCGCTGAGTACCACGCTGTAGCAGGGGGAGTGATTCTCGCTCTGGCGCTGGTGCTGTGGGGAATCTATCTGGTCAGTCTGGTGGTGGGTTCTCTGATCTTGCGGCAGAAGATCAACGGGTTTGAGGGAACGCAATTCTTTGCAACGGCTTTACTGGCAGGTTGGGCGACGCTGCGGAGCACGCAGGGGGCGGGCTTACCTGCGCTGGGAGTTTCGTGCCTCGTCTTGGGCGCCGCGTGTTATGTCGTAGCGTTCAGGCTGCTGGCTAGAGACAGAACGTATCTGAATTTCCGTTTTTATGCAGCGAGCGCAGTTGTTTTTGTAACGGCCGGGAGTTTTCTTGCGCTTCCGACGGTGGCGCTGGTGATTTGGTTGTGCGTCGCGGCGGTGACGGCTACGACTCTGAGTGTGCGCATGCACAGCGCTGCGCTCGATTTGCACGGGGTCGTTTATCTGGGCGGTGCGCTCGTCGCATCGGGTCTGGCGGAGTATGCGGGGCGCGCTCTTGTGGGGTCCTATCCGGGAATGCCTGGAGCGCTGTTGTTTGCGGCCGCGACGGCGGCGCTGCTGTGCACCGCCGTGGTGTCCCGCTACGCGGGCGAGCACTCGGGAGAGCGGCTGTTGCGGCTGCTCCCGGCGGTGTTAGCGGTTTACGCAGTGGCGGGGTTGGCGGTTGCGGCGCTGATATGGATGATGGCGCGGGGGAACGAGCCGACGCTGCCGCTTTTGGCGGTGATTCGAACGGTGGTGACGGGGGTTGCGGCGCTGCTGCTGGCCTTTGTGGGAGCGCGGCGCCAAAGAATCGAGCTGGTGTGGATGGCGTATGCCGCAGCGGTTCTGGGGAGTTTGAAACTGGCGGTTGAAGATTTGCGGCTTGGCAACACGAGGTCGCTCGCCGCTTCGCTGTTGATTTATGGCGTGGTGCTGGTGCTGATTCCGCGATTGGTGCGAGTGGGAAAGCGAGCGACTTAAAGAACCCTCGCTTTATTGTTAGAAGCGTCGAGACGTAGCGAGTCCCTCAGGTTTGAAAGTTGTTCCTACAGTGTCCCTGCCGACCATGCGAATCACGGAGTGATGACGGGTTTGTCTTTGGGGAGTGCGTCGAGGGTAGCTTTGTCCAGGTTCAAGTGAGCGGCCACGAGTTCGGGTGGGGTGTGCGTGAGCCACTCGGAGAGAGCGAGATCCTGATAGAAGCTGCTCTTGAACATTTCGAGAAATCTCAGGTCGGTGGTGCCGGTGTTTTCGATGTAGTGAGGGAGGGTTTTCTGGATGTAGCCGACGTCGCCGGATTCGAAGTCCATGGTGCGGGCGCGGCCGCCGGTAGCGAAGACCGTCATGCGGCCTTTGCCGCCAAAGTAGAACTGCCACTCGTCGGCATTGGGATGCCAGTGCAACTCGCGGAGACCGCCGGGCTTTACGGTGACGACGGCCGCGGCAATGCCCTGGGCGATTTTGAAGCTGCTCGAGTCAATGATGCGGACTTCGCCGTTCTTGAGGCGTTTGGAGGGGGCGGGCTGCGTGGTGCGGAAGGCGAAGTCGATCGGCGAGGGACCAAGTGCGCCGGCGGCGATGCGCTGGTCTTCGGCGAGCGGGCCGGGTAGTTCAGCTTGGAAGATGAAGAGTTCCTTGTCGGGCATTTTGGCGAGCGCGGAAGCGGCGACGCCGAAATTCTTAGTGAGGACTTCCTTGGGGGTGTGCGCCATCCAATCGGAGAGAAGGACGGTTTCGTATTCGGAGAAATTGCCGTCGTCAAAGACGAGGAGAAATTCAGCGCCGTCGGGAGCGAGGCCCTGGATGGAGTGGGGGATACCGGTGGGGAAGTACCAGAGGTCGCCTTCCTTGACGTCGGCGACGAAGCTTTTGCCGTCGGCGTCAATAGAGGTGATGCGGGCGCTGCCGTAGAGCATGTAGGCCCACTCGGCGGCGGTGTGCCAGTGAAGTTCGCGGATGCCGCCCGCAGTGAGGCGCATGTTGACGCCGGCGAGCGACTTGGAGACAGCCAGTTCACGTATGGTGACTTCGCGCGACCAGCCGCCGCTATGCTGGCGCTTGTGGGCGAAAGAGAATGGATACTTGAAAGTTTGCACGCCGCCCGCATCGGTGTGCATGGGATGACTGCTGGAAGGATTGGCGGAGTCGAGTACGGAGTTTAGCGATACGGGATCGCTGGTGGCGCGATCGTTCTTTGGTTCTTGCGCGCTGGAATTTTCCAGCGGCGGTTTTTTCGCGCCCAACACGCTGGCTGCCGCCAGCGCGGCAGAGCTTACGCCGCCGAGAAAACCGCGGCGCGTCCACTGTTCTTTTTCTGGATCCCCGGCCATTGTACCGTTGTACCGTCCTCGTGAATTAGCCCCATGGGTTTGGTATCAGGGAGCCGCACGCTACCGTACACTGAACGGGAAATCGCTGCAACGTGTGACGAGGCCTGGTGTGTGTTTCGCGGAGAGACGTTTTGGCCCGGTATAATCGCTCGGGCTGGTGAGAGTCTAAAAAAGGGAAGAGGAGCGGCGTTTGGATCGCGTGAGCTTCGGGTGCATGGCCTCGCTGGATTGCTCGTCGTGGACGCCTCCATTATGCCGCGGGTTACGGCGGGGAACACGAACGCTCCGACTATCATGATTGCGGAGAGGGCCGCGGACCCTGTGCGGGCCACGGCCTGAAAGTTGCTACCGCGCAGTTGTCTACTAACGTACGGCAAGTCCAGCGAGCAGTTCGAGGACCGGAAGGCCCATGCTATATTCCGGCCAGTTTCCAAGACACACGATCGCTGTGTGTCCGCAAGTCCTCGAGAGCGGCCATGCCTGAAAACGCAGATAAATCCACGCGAAGGACGGCGATCAAGAACCTACTTTGTGTTGCGGCCGCGGGCATGGCTACGCCAGCCATGCGCGTCCTGGCACGCGCGCTGCCGGAAGACCAGCCCGATCCAATCGAACGCGAGGCCATGGCCCGAGTGGCGAGTGAGTTTATGCGCAAATTTGACGTGCCGGCGCTATCCGTGGCGATTGCGCAGCAAGGCCGCCTTGTGTATGAACTGGCGTTTGGCTTTGCCAATCGCGACGGACACCAACACGTCGCGCCGAATAACCTCTTTCGTATTGCCAGCGTGACCAAGCCCATTACCTCGACGGCGATTTTCACGCTAATCGAGAGGGGCAGCCTGCAGCAGCACGACCCCGTGTTCGGACCTGGCGGTGTTTTGGGAGCGAGATTCGGCAGGCCTCCTTACAAAAGATGGGTGGAAGAAATCACCATCGACCATCTGCTGACGCACACCGGCGGCGGCTGGGATAACTCGAACGACGATCCCATGTTTGAAAACATTGGGATGGATCACGAGCAGCTGATTGCCTGGACGCTGGACACCAAGCTGCTAAAGAATCGTCCGGGGACGCACTACGCATATTCGAACTTCGGCTACTGCGTGCTCGGGCGGGTCATCGAGCAAGTCAGCGGGCGGCCGTACGCGGCGTTTGTGCAGGAAGAGATTCTGGGCCGGTGCGGGATTCACGACATGCGGATCGCGGGCAACACGCTGAGGCAGCGGGCCTCCGAGGAAGTGATTTACTACGGGCAGGGCGGGGAAAATCCCTACGACATGAACGTGACGCGGATGGATTCGCATGGCGGGTGGTTGGCGACGCCACGGGATTTGGTGCTCTTTTTGAATCACGTGGATGGATTCAAGTCCACGCCGAATATTCTGAAGTTGGAGACACTGAGGCTGATGACGACGGGAAGTACGGTGAATTCGGGCTATGCGCGTGGGTGGGCTGTGAACAATGCGCCCAACTGGTGGCACAATGGGAGCCTGCCAGGTACGACAAGCATCATGGTGCGCACAGCGTCGGGCTTTTGCTGGGCGGCGCTGACCAACACGCGCAGCACGGGGCAACCGGACATCGGGCTGGCTCTGGATAACATGGTGTGGGACATGGTCCACAAAGTGAACGCCTGGCACGCCTAAGATGAGGCATGCCAGGCGGTGTCGCACTGGAAGATGCGCTGGCTAGGAAATGACTCGTGCGACGGCGTCAAGCCTTTGGGAACATATTCCAGAACCAGAAAATCAGGATTCCGTAGTAGACGGCGACAACTCCCAGGCTCCACGCAAAGGTGCGGGTTGTTTTCCCGAGTCCGGAATACTCCTTCTGCCAGTGCCTTGCGCACAAAGCAATCATAAGGATGGCGATAAGGGCGGTCGCCAAAGTGAGAGCGCCGACCCCAGTGGCTCTGGTTCCGGCAGCGCGAGTCACGAACTGCTGGATTGCGCTCCCCAGCATGCCCGTGGCATAGGCCATGCCCAGCCAAACGGCCGAGGCCAGCATACCAATCATGTACGCCCAGCGGTCCTCCATGTAAAAGAGCATCACCAAAATGGCGATGTAGAGGATCGATTGATAGAGGTGCAACAAGAAAAAGCTCGGTTCCAGGTGGGTCAGTACAACGAAACAGATGATTTGTGCGCCCGCCAGGGTGGCGATGTCCCGATATGGCCGCATAGAATCCCTCCTTTCTTGAGGAACTGCTAATAGCAAAACCAGGGCCCTTACTGGCGAATCATCCTACTTTTGTTGCTGCGAAGCCAGAAACTCGCAGAGGTTCTTGATTCGCTGCCGGATGGCGACCTCGTGAAAATCAACCATGCTGAAGATAGGTCCCCAGACCGGCATGTCGGAGGAGCCGTGCGCAGAGATGGGCTTCCCAAAACGGACCACGCCAGCCACGTACTCATAGGGGAATTTCCCATCGTGACGCTTGGCGAGCGTGGACAGGTCCGGTGGCGGCGTTTTTAGCGCGGTGGCTGCGGGCCCTGTTCCCTTGAGGTTGTCCCCATGGCAGGAGGCGCAATAGGTTATGTAGGTTTGCTTGCCGGAGGCAGCGTCAGGGGGTTCGGTGTTGGAGGTTTGTGCTGCCGGCTTGTCTTGCGCGGTGGAGACGCAGGCGAGCAGGAGCAGGACGCAAAGGTTCAAGAGTGTGGCGCGGCGCATGTTAGGACCTCACCGTCAGGACCGGGCAGGGCGCGGCACCAGCCAATCTGTAGGCTTTCGTGTGCATCGCATGGCCGGCGGCAAGCCCCTTCTTGCGTTTCGCGCCGATAACGAGCAAGTCCGCGTTCGTCTCGCGAGCCACTTTTAGAATCTCGTGCACAGGCTCGCCGACCGACATGCGCACCTCGGGCTTGCACCAGAGCTCGCTGCCGGGGGGCACCAACTCCGCCAACTGGTGGGAGATGGCCTCGCTCTTCAGGGCCAAGCCAGGCTCGGAATAGTCTTCCACGCGGGACACGACGTGCAGGAGGGTCACACGGGATTCGTGCTCCTGAGCGAGCGAGAAGGCGTAAGCGGCCTCGCGCTCGGCTCCGGGGCCAAAGTCGGTGGCAAAGAGGATGTTCTTGAATGCCGCCTCATTAGGAGCGGTTCCGGGGACCCCAGGGCCCACGGTCAGGACTGGGCACTTGGCCTGGCGGAAGATCTGTTCCGCGCCTGAGCCGAGGACGATCTTCTTGAAACCACCCAGTTTGTGGGTGCCGACGACGACCAAGTCGGCGCTGTATCTGGCGATCAAGGCTTCCATGGTTGGCCAGAGAGCGCCCTCTTCGAGCACGGTTTCGTGCCGGACATCGCGCAGCCGGCCGGAAACGAGGATTTGCCCCATCTCCTCCTGGGCGGCGGAAAATGTTGTCTGGCGGGTATTTGCGGCCATTTCCGGGGCTAAGACGAGCTCCGTGCCGCTGTCGATGACATTGGCTACGATGACGCGTGCTTCGTAACGCCGCGCCAACGACAGAGCATACCCCAAAGCACGGTCCGAAGCCGGAGAAAAGTCCGTTGCAACGAGAATGTTTGCCAATTCGACGAGCTTGTTGGCCTGAACCTGCTCGGCTACCTTCTCGACAGTCTTTGCCATACCACCACCTCCTGCCTGCGACTCCTCAGCTTTGAGGGTGGCTTATTGTGTTTGCTGGTCCCTTTTTGCTCCTTTGGCCTTTGCGAAGCTGTGAACTGAAGCACCCTCGGGTGTGACGCAGGACACAGTGGCAAGTCGGGAGCAGGGCTGAGTGGTCTGCAGGAGGGGAGTCATCGGGGGCACAAATTAGGCGGACCGGACGGGTGAGTTAAGTTCTGGTATTTTGCTTGGTGACGTGGAGGTGCGCGTCTGGACGATCAAACACTGGGATTGCTGCGCCAGGATGTGGCCGGAATCTTTCTGGGGAGTGTCTTTCTGTTCATTGGGCTCGCAGCTTGCGGCATGGCTGCGATTCGTCGCAGCGGGGCGCGACTGCTTCTGTGGCAGGGGATGTTCAGCGCGATGTACGGGGCGCGAATCCTGGCCACGGTGCCAGCGTCGTTTCATGTGTTGCCGCAGTCGGCCTGGCCCAGTCAGGGCTACCTGATATGGGTCATAACCTACTCGATTGTTCTTCCGGCAGTTCTTTTTTGGCTGGAGTTGAGTCGCGGCCGACTGCGCCCAGTTCTGCAGATCACGCTGGTCGCCGGATTGGCGAACGCGGTGCTCGGCATTTCTTCGACGCTCGTCGCCGGGTCGCCCCTCAGATTCATGTGGTTTAACAATGCTCTGGGGATTTGGATTCTGCTCATACTGGCAACGGTAATCGTCGTTCCGAGCTTAGCAAAGAGATACCTGATCGTCCAAAGTTGGGTCGCGTCGGTGGGCGTGTTGATTTTTGCGGTCGGAGCGCTTTATCAGAATTTGAAGGACTTTTTGCGGCTGCCGGAGTATCCGTTCCTAGAGCCGCTGGGGTTTGCTGCGGGGATTCTGTCACTGGGATACGTGGCGGCGGAGAAGATGTTTACGGACGAACGGCGCTTGTTGTCGATAGAAAGCGAACTGGAGATAGCGCGGGAGATACAGAGTTCGATTCTTCCGAGGAGCGTGCCCGAACTGAAGAACCTTCGGATCACCGCCGCGTACCGTCCGATGACTGCCGTCGCCGGGGATTTTTATGAGTTTGTCGCGGTCGATGAAGATCGAATCGGCATTTTAGTGGCCGACGTTACCGGACATGGCGTGCCAGCGGCGCTCATCGCTTCCATGATCAAGGTGGCGATGCAATCGGTGGTGGGGTGCGCCAGCGATCCGGGACAAGTGATGCGTGGGCTGGACCGCGTGCTCTCGGGGCAACTGCGTGAGCAGTTCGTCTCGGCGGCCTATTTATGGGTGGACACGAAGAATGGGAAAGCGCTGTACTCCGCGGCGGGTCATCCGCCCCTACTGCGCTGGCGGGACGGCAAGTTGGAGCGCATTGAGAGCAACGGAATCCTGTTTGGCGTTGCGCCGGACTCGGATTACCCCGTGCGCGAGATGCCGATAAGCCACGGGGACCGCTTCCTGATGTACACGGACGGAGTGATCGAACCGGAGAACGCGAGCGGAAAGTCGTTCGGCGACGGGAAACTGGAGGAGGTCGTTCGCAAGAACGAAACGCGAGGGGGCTCCGAGCTGGTGGATCAAGTGCTCACGGAGATTCGCCAATGGCAACCAGCTTCGAAAGCGCAGCAGGATGACATCACGTTGATCGCGATTGATGTGGCGTAGAGGGTTGAGCGGATCCGGCCTTGGATTCTTGAGAGGGAAGCCAGCGACGGGCTCCCGATGGATTTGTCCCAGAGTTCAAGCAGAAGCAATGTCCAGAACCTGTCCGTAAGGCCAGCTAACCGAATCATCGCCGGAGGCGCATACTCTCGTGGATCGGTTAACCTGTGCTTGAGGGCCGAAGATTTGGAAGTGGGAATGACAGACAGGCCCCAGAGAGTGAATTGGATGGGCGCGAGCCAGTTGTGCTTAATTGGCACAGGTCGAGCGAATTTCGTCCCCCGGTTGATTAACGGCTGCAACTTAGTTTGTTTGAAATGCAACCAACCAGGGAAGGAACCAGATCATCCAATAATTTTTGGCTTGAGAGCTGATAGTTGCATATGCGTAACGCCTAGTGGGAACTGCAGCAAATGCTTGACGGAAGTAGGAAAGAAGGCAGGGAAAGAGCAATAGCGAGAAGACGCCTTGGGTCCAAATACTGAAAGAACAAACTTTGCGTTGTGCCCGCGGTTTGGCCGCATGGGATGCGTATGGCTGTGTGCAGGCATGGTGCTGTTTGGCGGAGGCCCTGCTTTGGCGCATACGCAATATCCCTTCACCGAGAGGGACACTGAGCGTAGCGGCGGCGACGCAGCGAAAAATGCGGTGCTGCCCCCGGCGCAATCGGCGAGTCAGCAGATGCCGGGAAGCATCCGAGGCGCGGTGGTGGATGGAACGGGAGCGCCCGTTGTCGGAGCGCGCGTGAGGCTCTCCCAGGAAGGCCCCGCATTGCTCCAGGAAGTCTTGTCTGACGAGCAAGGGCAGTTTTTGTTCGTGCGCGTGGTGCCCGGGCCATTTCAGCTCACGACGACGGTGGAAGGCTTTGCGACAGCGACTTTCTCCGGGGCGCTGGATTCTGGAGACGACTACCTGGTTCCGCCCATGACGCTGGTCCTGGCAGCGACTTCGAGCGAGGTACGGGTCACGATGACGCGCGTGGAGCTGGCCGAGGCGGAGATTAAGGACGAAGAGAAGCAGCGGGTGCTGGGGTTTGTCCCTAATTTTTATGTCACTTACGATCCGTCGGCCCTGCCTCTGAATACCCGGCAAAAGTTCGAGCTAGCCTGGAAAGCGACGGTAGACCCGGTCAATTTTGGCCTGGTCGGAGCAACGGCTGCGATCCAGCAGGCGACCGATTCGTTCCATGGGTATGGACAAGGCGCGGAAGGCTTCGCGAAGCGGTACGGCGCATCGTATGCGGACTTGCTGACCGGAACATTTATCGGCGGGGCGATCCTGCCGTCACTCCTGAGACAGGACCCACGCTACTTCTACAAAGGCACGGGAAGCAAGAAGTCGCGGCTTTTGTATGCGATCGCCAACGCGGTGATCTGCAAAGGCGACAACGGGCACTGGCAAGCGAATTACTCGAGCATGCTGGGCGGGTTGGCTGCGGGAGGTATCTCGAATCTCTACTATCCTTCGACAGATCGCGGCGCCGAGTTGACCTTCGAGAATGCCGCGATTGGAATCGGCACAACTGCCGCCGCCAATGTTCTTCAGGAATTTGTAATCCGCCGGTTGACGCCGCACGCGCCGAGTTACGCGCCGGTAGGAGCTGGTGCGCCTTAAACCTTACAAAAGACCGTCCATCCAACTGTAACTGCTGATCTTTTGCCTCCAGTGGGCAGATGCGGATGCTCTGCTTGGGCTGGACGGGCAATTCGGCCGCCGTGGCGTCTGGCAACGGTGTGTCATTTTCCACGAACGAGCAGTCGATACTTTGTGCCCCGAAGCGTTCCAGCGAGCTTCGGGGTGAGTGGGTCCTACGGGGCCATCACGGTCTGGAAGCGAAAGCGTCGCGAAGGGCGAAGAACGCGGGCTTGGCCTGGAGGTCGGCGTCGAAGGGGAGGGGGCGCTGGGGGAGATGGTCGGCCCGAGGGCGGAAGTTTTGGAGCCAGGAGTCGCGGTCGGAGAGGCACCAGGTGAGGACGGCTTTGACGGAGTTGTGGCGGAGGACGGTGTCGAGGTAGGAGCGGTAGAGGGCAGCGACCTGGCGGTCGCGTTCGGGGATGTCGGCGGGCATGAACTGGTCGTCGACGTCGAGTTCGGTGACGAAGACCTGCAGATTGAGTTTTTCAATTTCCCTTAGAAATTTGGTGAGGCCGTTGAACGTGGGCGTGCCTTCGTTGGTGCGGAGATGGGATTGCAGGCCGAGGGCCTGGATGGGAACGCCTTTTTTCACGAAGCGGCGAAGCATGTCGAGGACGGTTTCGCGTTTGGCATGCTCGGAGGGCGAGTCAGTTTCGATGTCGTAGTCGTTGTAGGTGAGGAGTGCCGAGGGATCGGTTTCGGCGGCGATGCGAAAGGCGAGTTCGACGTAGTCTTCGCCGATGTTTTGGAGCCAGAGAGAATTGCGGAGGCCATGGTGATTTTTGTGCGTGGGATCGATGGCTTCATTGACGACGTCCCAGGAATGAATACGACCTTTGTAGCGGCCGACGACGGTTTCGATGTGCGTGGTGAGGAGGGAGACGGCGTTTTGCTGGGTGATGGCGGAGTCGAGCCAGGGAGGATTGTGTTCGTGCCAGCAAAGGTTGTGGCCGCGAGCAAGAAGATGGTTGGATTCGGCAAAATTCATGAAGGCGTCGGCTTGGGTGAAGTCGAAACGGTCTTGCTCGGGATGAGTGAGGCGCCACTTCATGGCGTTTTCGGGAACAAGGATGGAGCATTGGTCGAGAAGCAGAGGCGTGAAGTCGGCGCGGTGGAGTTGCGAATCGGAGACGGCAGTGCCGAAAAAAAGGGATTTGGACAGAGCGAGTTCGCGGAGCTTGGGGATTTGTTGGGGAGGCTGTTGGGGAAGAGTCGCAGCGGCGAGCGTGGAGAGGGAGAGTTGGAGGAAGTTGCGGCGGTCCATGTGGGGAGAGGATAGATGGTTTCGGGGCGAATGTCATGCGAGTGTGGGACGTGGCCGTGAGCCGTGGCTGGTGAGCTGGCCCGTGGCTAGATCAAAGCAGGCTAGAGGCCCCTATAGGGGAATACTCGTCAGGGGATGATGACGCCGCGGTTCATGGCGGCCATTTGCGCGCCTTCGGAATCGCGGACTACGACACGGACGAGGAAAGTGCCGGGTTGAAGATCGAAAGTGGATTTAACACTGAGGCCGAGCTTGTTAACGCGGTCGAGGGTCGCGTCCTTTAGCTTGAGAACGAGGATTTTCTGCTGGCCAGCGAGAAGGTTGCCGTTCTCATCGAAAACGGCGGTGACGATGGTCAGATTTTCGTTATTGCGATCGTCGGCTTTGCGAAATTTCAGGCCCTTGGTGTCGAGCCGGGCGACGACGGAGAGATGCGCGCCAGTGTTGCTCTTGAAAAATTGCGTGTAGCAGTCGATGGGCAGTTCGTGCATTTCCTCCTGCGAGAAGACCGCGGACTCGATTTCCTCTTTGGCCAAAGCCTCGGGATTCGACTGACCCTTCGGGGCGAAATAGCCGTGGCGGGCTTGCAGGGCCCATTTTTGCTTGTTGACGAGAATCACTTTCAGATGGTGATAGCTTCCGTCGAGCTTGAGATTTTGCGGCGTGAAGCCGAGGATGTAGGAGACTTCCGGCTCAGCGGCAGCCTGCAGAAGGCCCTGGTCGATGTCGTTGCGGTTGTGGAAAAAAAGGCCGCCGGTGCCGTCGGCGAATTCGGCAAGAATGTCGTCCTGTGCGGTCTCTTCCGCGGTGGTGAGTTGCTGCTTCCATATGGCAGTGAGGCTACCGGGAGAACCGCCAAAAGGAGCTGGGTTGGAGGCGTCATAGATGCCGCTAGTGTACAGGCCGCGCGCGTCGATGGTGTTAATCACCACGTTAGCCTTGGTGGCGCGGTCGATGATTTCGCCGGACTGGTGCATCGCGGGTGTGACGAAAAATCCCGGTGACATCATGACGATCACGCGCTGGCCGGGCAGCCCGCTCATTCTGCGAATCAGGCTGGTCAAATTGGCGAAGGCAAATTGAATCTGAGATTCGCCGATGGACAATTGACGCTGTGCGGCGCCCTGGGCGGCGCTCGTTGCAGCAACCGCAGGGATACCGCAAGCCACTGCGTCGGAGGTCGCTACGCTCAGCGCCATGGTATCGTTGGCCTCGATAATTTGATAGGCCTCGTAAAAACCCACAGGCGGGCAGTCGAGACTGGATGCTTGAAGGAGTGGACGAGGCAGGATGCGCTGCAGAGCAGCGTTGAGTTGTTCGCGGTCGGAGGTGTAGTCGACCTCAACGGTGCCGGAGGTGGTGTAGATGGAAAGGCGGTCGGTGGCGTTCATGGCGGCGAAAAGTTTGGTCGCCGCCTGGCGCGAAAGCACGGCGTCCTGCGTGGAGAGATTTAGGTCATCGAAATAGAGGGTTACGAACCGTTGCGGCAGAGCAACTGCGCGGACGGGCGTGCCTTGCGAAGGGGCTACCGCGTCGGAATCCATCTTCACAGTAGGGGTAACGTGCGACGCGGGCGTCTCGACCGCGAAGGAGGAGATGACCTGGAGCTTGCGGTTGTCCGCGAGCAGAAAGTCTTCCCTCTTGAGATTGGACACGACTTTGCCATCGCTATCGCGGACTACCACGCGGACTAGCACCACGTTGACGTTGACCCTGAAAGTGGTGGGGACGTCGCGAGAGACGATTTCCTGGTCGGCGGGGACGGCGTCCTTTTTTGTTGCGTCCTGGTTCGGCACGGTTGGCGGAGCGGGAGTTTGTGACGCAGTTGGAGCAGACTGAGGAGATAAGTTCGTGGCAGAAAACGGCAGCGCCAGCGCAAGGAAGAAAAAGAACGCGACTTGGACCAGCAGGCGCCACGGGCGACCGAGTGGGTTTGTGGGCAACGAACCCTCCACTCCGTCCATTCGCCTTAATGTAATGTTTGCAACCTATCGTGTCAATTCGCTTACGCCTCGGAAAGGTGTCGGGCCGGGGGCGGGCACAAAGCCAGGAGTATAGTGGGCAGCTAAGAGCAACGTCGGGGCTCGCACGATGACGTTTACGAAGAAGCTGCGGGAGGGAGTGCGGCGGGGGAAGATTACATGCAGCGTGCGGTTTTGGTTGGCGCCGCGGGTGACGGTGGGGAAGCGATACCGGATGGAGGAAGGGGCGATCGAGGTGGACTCGATTGAACAGATTGGATTTCCGGATATTACGCCGGAGCTGGCGCGGGAGTCGGGGTTTCTGGGCGTGTTGGATTTGCTGAAGGTGGCGAAGCATGGAAGAGGGGAGAAGATTTATTTGGTGCGGTTTCACTATGTGAGACGGCGAGGGAGAACGGAGGGCTGAATGGAGCGAGCGCAATGCCAGCTCACGGCGTTGCTATGCGCGGGCGGAGGAGGTGGAGGCTACCGTGGTGGAAGATTGTTCGAGGACGCGCTGGTAGTAGGCTTCGTAGGCGGGGATGACGTCGTTGGCGCAGAATTTTTTTCTGGCGTTGATGCGAGCGCGCTGACCCATTTCGCGGCCGCGGTCCGAGCGGGAGAGAATCTCGATGGCGTGGTTAGCGGCGGTCTTCACATCGCCGGGTTCGACGAGGTATCCATCCACGCCGTGCTCGACGACTTCGGGGACGCCACCGACGTTGGTGGCGATGACCGGAACTTCGCAGGCCATGGCCTCGAGAGCGGCGAGGCCAAAAGATTCAAGCTGCGAAGGCAATAAGAACAAATCAGCGACAGAGAGCTTTTCGTAGACGGCATTTTGCTTGCCGAGGAAGTGGACGTCTTTCTGCAGGCGTTTCTTGCGCACGAGATATTCGGCGGCGCCGCGATCCGGGCCATCGCCGATGAGGACGAGCTTGGCGGGCATTTTGGCGCGGACCAGGGCGAAGATTTCGACGGCGTCCGTGAGACGCTTGACCGGACGGAAGTTGGAGAGATGCATGAGGATAGGTTCGCTGTCGGGCGCCCAGAGATTGCGGAGAGAAGGCTGCGGAGTACGCGTGTAGAGATCGCAGTTGACGAAATTGGGGATGATGTCGATAGGGCGCTTGATGTCGAACTCTTTGAACGTTTGCGTCAGCAAGTATTTCGAGATGGCGGTGACGCCATCGGATTGCTCGATGGAAAATTTCGTGATGGGCAAATAGCTGCGGTTGCTGCCGACCAGGGTGATGTCCGTGCCGTGCAGGGTGGTGATGAAAGGGAGACGGCGCGGGACGGCCATGGAGCGCGCAAGCAATGCGCTGACGGAGTGGGGAATCGCGTAGTGGACATGGAGCAGGTCGAGCGACTCGGACTCGAAGACCTCGAGCATTTTGGTGGCGAGGGCGAGGGTGTAAGGCGGGTGGTCGAAAAGCGGGTAGGAGACCACTTCGACTTCATGGAAGTGGATCCGCGAATCGTTAGGATTCATGCGGATCGGCGGGGCATAGCTGATGAAATGGATGTCGTGGCCGCGCGCGGCCAGCTCCTGGCCGAGTTCGGTAGCGACGACGCCGGAGCCGCCATAGGTGGGGTAGCAGGTAATGCCGATTTTCATCGAGGAGGTCTCCGCCAACCTCAGTTGTTTCTTCCCGGCAGTTAAGGCAGCATTCTACGAGCAAAATGAGGGCCAAGACCGAACATTTGGCGATACCGGGGAAGCATTCCATTAGACGCGCGAGGTGGGCATAACGTGACACGGGTTTCGGGGCGGTTAGCGGGGAAGGTGGCGCTGGTTACGGGAGGGGGCACCGGCATTGGGCGGGCCCTAGCCCTGGCGTTCGCGCGAGAAGGGGCGAAGGTGGCGGTCGCAGGGCGCCGTGCCGAGAAATTGGAAGAGACGCTGCGAGAGATGGAAGCGCACGGCAGCGAAGGATTGGCTGTGCGCTGCGACGTTGCGAACGCGCGGGATGCCGAGCGGGCGGTGCAGGAAACAGCGAACCGTTTTGGGATGATGAACGTGCTGGTGAATAGCGCGGGAGTGTTGCATGTCTCAACGATTGAGGCCATGAGCGAGGACGAATGGGACC
>Ga0335078_10004581_pt1 | contig 20462 bp, 18 predicted proteins | sample Lox_Sample_32_FD_206711 | JGI IMG/M metagenome (GOLD analysis project Ga0335078, IMG submission 206711) | Soil microbial communities from Loxahatchee National Wildlife Refuge, Florida, United States - Lox_Sample_3.2 | ecosystem: Environmental > Terrestrial > Soil > Wetlands | place: USA... | reverse complement strand
CAAGCAGTACGTCCTCGACTGGGAGCCGCGGGGAGAGCGGTCGAACCCGTATTACCCCACGGTTGACATGTCAGTCGACATCGTCGACTGGCAGGAGATGATGCACTACATTGACGACGCCCTCGGAGTCTGCGCGGGCCTTTCGTCTTTCCCCCTGAAGCCGCCCTACCACATCCATAACTACCCGCGCCTCATCTCTTCGGCAACGGGGATGGATATCGATGAAGAGGGCGTCAGGGAAGTCTATCAGAGGAACCGGAGTCTCGTGAGGGCCATCAACGTGAGGAGAGGCCTGAGGAGAGCCGATGAGAAGCCGCCGGAAGACCACTGGAAGAAGAGATTTCCCGAGCTCGAAGGCCAGCTCCTGGATGGGTATTACAAATTCAAGGGCTGGAACAACGACGGCATTCCCACCAAAGAGACGCTGCAGAAGCTTGGCATGGATTATGTTGCCGAAGACCTTGAACGGAGAGGGATAATCAAAGATGAGCAAGGTTAAGAAGAAAGTCAAGACCATCAAGATCGACCTCGATAAGTGCAACGGCTGTCGGGCGTGCGAGATGATCTGCTCGGCCTTCCACGCGAACCCGAGATACAGCAGCAACAATCCGGCGAGGTCCCGCGTCCGCATGATCCGCGATCCCATAAGAGACGTTTATGTTCCGGTGTACGCCGGCGAGTATACCTCCTCGGAATGCATGGGCAGGGACAAGTACGTGATCGACGGAAAGGAATACGACGAGTGCGGTTTCTGCAGGGCTTCCTGCCCCTCGAGGGACGCCTTCAAAGAACCCGATTCCGGCCTGCCCCTCAAGTGCGACATGTGCGAAGACAACACACCGGATGAGAAGCCGCTGTGCGTTCAGTGGTGCCTCAACGACGCCCTCATCTATGAAGAGAGGGAAGAGGAAGTGGAAGAGGAAGCCAAGCTGGACGACGCAGAGGTGGGATTGGGAGCCATGGTAGACAAGTACGGCCTGGAAAAGGTCATGGATACCATCGCCCGTATGTCGAAGAAGGATTAAAACGCGCTTTTTGGCGCGATGAGCAAAAGGACGAGGAACCGTGGAGACTGTAGCCCCCTTCAAGGAAGTAATAGACGAGGTAAAAGGCAGCGGCGGAGAGGCGGTCAAGTTCTGCTATCAATGCGGGAAGTGCGATACCGTCTGTCCCTGGAACCGGGTGAGGAAGTTCAGCATGCGCAAGCTCATCCGGGAGGCTACCTTCGGTCTCTCCGAGATCGAGAAAGAAGAGATCTGGCGGTGCACCACGTGCGGCAAGTGCCCTCAGAAATGCCCCAGGGATGTAAAACAGATAGACGACATGGTGGCCCTGCGGAGAATGGCCACGGGATACGGTGTCTTCCCCGCGGCAGTCAAGCCGTACCGTACCATAAGCTCAGGCCTCACGGCCCAGGGCAACCCCTTCAATGAAGACCGGAACACGAGGGGCGACTGGGCGGAAGGCCTGTCCGTGAAACCCTTCGCCGAAGGCATGGAGATCCTCTACTTCCCCGGGTGCTACCTCAGCTACGACCCGAGGCTCAAGAAGGTCGCCCAGGCCACTGCCAAGATCCTCCAGAAGGCGGGGGTCGATTTCGGGATACTGGGCTCCAAAGAGAACTGCTGCGGAGAGAGCATCCGCAAGACGGGGAACGAACAGGTATTCAAACGCCTGGCCAGGGAAAACATCAAGACTTTCATCGACAACGGCGTGAAGAAGATACTCGTCTCCTCCCCCCACTGCTACCACACCTTCAAGAACGAATATCCCGAATTCAAGGTGAGTTTCGAGATCGTCCACATCTCCCAGTACCTCTTCGAGCTCATCGATGCCGGAAAGCTTCAGATCACCAAGGAGTACAGGAAGAAGCTCATGTACCATGACCCGTGCTATCTCGGCCGCCACAACGGCATATACGACGAGCCCCGGGCTGTCCTGAAGAAGATCTCCGGCGTGGAATTGGGTGAGTTCGCCGAGGCCCGTGAAGAGAGCCTCTGCTGCGGCATGGGAGGAGGCAGGATCTGGGCGGAGACCCCGAAGTCCGAGCGGTTCGCGAACCTCAGGATGGAAGAGGCCGTAGGACGCGGGGCCGAGGAGTTTGTTACCGCCTGCCCCTATTGCATCACCAATTTCGAGGACTCGAGGGCGGTCCTCAACTACTCCGACGCCATACAGGTGAAGGACATCACGGAGATCCTCCAAGAAGTCATATAGGGGGACGAAGAAGCTCAAGGAAGATGCAAGACGGGAATGGCGTACCAGATGTGAAAGGCATTGAAGCGAACGTCGCGTGCGATCGCTTTTCGGAAGAGGGCTGGGTCGCGACGTCGGTCCACGCGCCCAGCGAGATGGACATTACCGTCTACATAAATCACCGTGAGCTGGTCACCATACTCTGCACTCCCACGAAGCTCAACTGTCTCGTCCTGGGATTCCTTTACTCGGAGGGGATCATCTCGAGGATGGGCGACGTCGCGAGCATGCGGGTATGCGAGGATGAATTCATGGCCGACGTGATGCTGAAGGAGGCCAACTTTCAAATGCCGACCTTAAGGACGCTTACATCAGGCTGCGGCGGAGGCTCAACCTTCAAGAACAAGGGGGAGAGAGTCGATTCCGATGCGTCCATAACGACGGAGCAGGTCTTCTCGCTGATGAAGCAGCTTCAGGAGCGGATGGAGCTCTACCGGCTGAGCGGAGGCGTCCACACGGCAGCCCTCTCCGACGGAAAAGACCTGCTCGTGGTGACCGAGGACATCGGACGCCACAATACCATCGACAAGATCCAGGGCGAGTGCCTTCTGAGGGGTATTTCCACGAAGGACCGGTTCGTGCTCTGCACGGGTCGCGTTTCGTCGGAGATGCTCCTCAAGGCGGCGAGGATGCAGGCCCCGGTCGTCGTATCGCGCCACACGCCGACGGCGAGGGCCATCTCCCTTGCCCGCGATCTTGACATTACCCTCATCGGCCACGTCCGCGGCGGTCGCATGTGGGTCTATTCCATGCCGGAGCGGCTCGGCCGCCCGAGACAGGAAAAGCAGCTAACCGGCCGAGGCCGGACAATAGAGGCACAAAAAACGTGCTGAGGTGAGAAAAGGTGGAAAACGTCATACAGCTCAAAGATAATATCCAGCAGCTTTGCAAGGACCTTGGAGAGAATAACTTCGGAGACGTCATGGTTGTCGGGGGGGGTATCAGCGGCATCCAGGCATCCCTCGATCTCGCGACCGCGGGCTTCAAGGTCTACCTGGTCGAAAGGGCGCCAAGCATCGGGGGCCACATGGCCCAGCTCGACAAGACCTTTCCGACCAACGACTGCTCGATGTGAATACTCGCACCCAAGCTGGTCGAGGTCGGCCGGCATCCTAACATAGAGGTCCTCACCTATACCGAAGTCGACAGTATAGAGGGGGAAGCGGGTAACTTCAAAGTAACCCTTACCCGGAAGCCGAGGTATATCGTCGAGGATAAGTGCACGGGGTGCACTACCTGCGTGGAGTACTGCCCGGTGAAGTACCCGGATCAGTTCAACCAGGAAATATCGGCGAACAAGGCCGTCCACATTTATTTCGCCCAGGCGATTCCCCTCGTCGCCTATATCGATGAGAGCTGTCTCTACCTTAAGGACAAGAAGTGCCGGATCTGCGAGGGAGTCTGTAAGAACTCCGCCATAGATTTCAATCAGGCGGCCGAGAAGGAAGAGATAAATGTGGCGGCAGTGGTCCTCTCGTCCGGTCTCGAGCCCTTCGATCCCAAGGTGAGGGCCGAGTACCACTACGGGGAGTTTCAGAACGTGGTTACCAGCATGGACTACGAGAGGCTTCTCTCCTCCACGGGACCTTACCAAGGTGAGATCCTGCGGGCATCCGACAAGAAGCATCCCCACAACGTCGCCTGGATCCAGTGCGTCGGCTCGAGACAGGTGCTCGAGGGCGGCAACAGCTACTGCTCGGCCGTATGCTGCACCTACACCCAGAAACAGGTGATACTCACGAAGGACCACCACCCGGAGGCCAACTGCACCATCTTCCACAATGATATTCGCTCCTACGGCAAGGATTTCGAGCGGTACTACCAGAGAGCCGAGAACCTGCCGGGAGTTCGTTTCTTCAGGAGCTACACCTCGATCGTAAGGGAGGACCCGGTCACCAGGAACGTCTTCATAAGGTATTCGACAACTAACGAAGGCGTAAAGGAAGAAGAATTCGACATGGTGGTCCTCTCCGTCGGGTTGAATCCTCCTTCCGACGCCAAGGCCCTTTCGGCCAAGTTCGGCGTCGAGCTGAGCCATCACAATTTCGCGAAGCTCAACCCCGTCAATCCCATGGAGACGAACAGGCCGGGGATCTTCGTGTCCGGCGGCTTCCAGGGACCCGTCGATATCCCCGAGTCGGTTTTCAGCGCGAGCGGGGCTGGTTCCCAAATCGGCGAGCTCCTCGACTACAGGAGGGGAAACCTCACCAAGGAAAGAATATACCCCGAGGAGAGAGACGTCTCTCAAGAGGAGCCGAGGATAGGGGTCTTCGTCTGCCATTGCGGGGCCAACATCTCCGCCGTGGTCAATATTTCGGATACGGTCGAATACTGCAAGTCCCTGCCGAATGTCGTCCACGCTCAGAACCAGATATTCTCGTGCGCCACGAACTCCGCTAAAGAGATCACCGATATCACGAGGGAGAAGGGGCTCAACAGAGTGGTCGTGGCTGCGTGCTCACCCAGGACCCTCGAGCCGCTATTCCGGGATACCCTCCGGGAGGCGGGAATCAACCAGTATTACTACGAGATGGCCAACATCAGGGAGCATAACTCCTGGGTCCATTCCAAGGAGAAGGAAGACGCAACCGAGAAGGCGAAGGACATAATCCGCATGTCCGTGGCGAGGGCGTGCCATCTGGAGCCCCTCCAGGAGTTCGACCTGCCGGTGAACAAGGCCGCTCTGGTGGTGGGAGGAGGCATTGCCGGCATGACCTCGGCACTCTCTATAGCCAACCAGGGTCACGAGGTTCACCTGGTGGAAAAGGAGAAAGACCTCGGGGGGAAGGCCCGCAAGATACACTACACCCTGGAAGGGCTCGATGTTCAGGAGTACCTGCGAGACCTCATAGGACAGGTCTACCGGCACCCCCTGATACACGTCTATCATGATGCAACCATCGAGAATGCGACCGGCTACATCGGGAACTTCGTCACCAGGGTGAAGTCCGAGATCGGCGTCTCGGAGATAAAGCACGGCGCAGCCCTCATCGCCATCGGCGCAGATGTCTATACTCCCACTGAATACCTCTACGGCCAGGACGAGAGGGTCATGACCCACCTCGAGCTCGAGGAGAAAATCTCTAAAGCGGACGAGTTGGTGCTCAACTCCCAGAGTCTCGTGATGATCCAGTGCGTCGGATGCAGGAACGAAGAGAGGAACTACTGCAGCAGGATATGCTGCAGCGAGTCCGTGAAGAACGCCCTGCTCCTCAAAGAGAGAAATCCCAAGATGGATATCTACATCCTCTTCCGGGATGTGAGAACGTATGGCTTCAAAGAGGACTACTACAGGGAAGCGGCGAGCAAGGATGTGAGGTTCATCCGCTATGAGCCGGAGGATCCTCCTGTTGTCGAGCCCGGCGAGGCAGAGGATGGCCGTTCCGTTCTCAAGGTTACCGCGACGGACTATGTGCTGGGGAAGAAGCTGGAGCTCGATGCCGATGTGGTAGCTCTGGCTGCCGCGGTTGTCCCTTCGACAACAACGAAGGAAGTGGCGGGACAATTCAAGGTGACGCTGAGCCCGGACGGCTTCTTCAAGGAAGCGCACGTCAAATTGAGACCTGTCGAGTTTGCCACGGACGGCGTCTATCTCTGCGGGCTGGCCCATTATCCCAAATTCATGCAGGAGACGATCAACCAGTCCTACGGGGCTGCGGGCCGTGTCCTGACCCTTCTCTCCCACGACACGGTCGTGGCCTCGGGCTCTGTGGCCGAGGTGAATGAGAACAAGTGCGTCTCCTGCGGGGCGTGCATCACCGCGTGCACTTACGGCGCCATAGAATTCTACGACTCGCCGGCCGGGAGAAAGGCGAGAGTCAATCCCGTGCTCTGCAAGGGCGACGGCCTCTGCAACACGAAGTGCGCGACAAACGCCATCGTCCTCAAGCACTTCACCGACGAGGAAGTAATGAGTGAGATCGACGCGGCCCTTCCGGAGGAAGAGGTCGCAGAAGAGGATGAAGCCGCGGGCGGAAAGGCATAACCGAACGCGGGTCGGCCGAGCCGGAGGCAAACCGAGCGAAGCGAGGCTTAAGGGAGGAGGCTCCGCGAGCTTTGCTCGTGGAGGGGCGCTGAGCGCCAATAATAGAGACCCGAACGCCAAGGATTGGGGGGTGAGAAAGAATGAGCGCAGCATCCAAGTTCAAGCCGAAGGTGCTCGGTTTCGTATGCCACTGGTGAGCGTACGGAGCTGCTGACCTGGCTGGAGTTTCCAGACTGCAATATACGACCGAAATGAGGCTTATCCGCGTCATGTGTTCGGGCAGGGTAGACCTGGCGCATGTGTTCCGGGCTTTCTCGAGGGGCGCGGACGGGGTCTTCCTCGGTGCCTGCCACCTCAATGAGTGCAACTACATCACTCACGGCAACTACCACGCCCTCACCATGGTGAACATTGGGAAGAAGATCCTGGAGCACCTTAAGCTCAACCCGGAAAGACTGAGGATCCAGTTCATGTCCGGCGCCGAAGCGGGTCTCTTTGTTGAATCCGTCAATGATTTTGTCAAGAAGGTGAAGGAACTGGGACCCCTCGGCAAGAGTGAAGGCCTGGACGAGCACGCGCTGAAGTTCAAGCTCGAAACAGCGACGAAGATCATCCCTTACATCAGATTGGTGGAAAGGGAAAGGTTGAGGATGCCCCCCATGTCGGAGGAGGAGTACCACAAGTTCTTCGCCGGTGACGAGCTTGGCCGGCTGTTCAAAGAGGCGATCGCGGACAAGCTGGCCATGAGCCAGATCGTCGCTCTCCTCAGGGATAAACCCCTTCCCACAGGAGAAATCGCGAAGATTCTTGGCCTCACGCCATCCGAGGTATCGAAATACCTGAACACATCATCGCGACAGGGGCTGGTGAGGTACGATGAGGGCTGCAAATGCTACGCCCTCGCTTAAGCGGCGGAGAGTACTGACGGAAAGGCTAGGGGAAAAGAAGAGAGTTAGGACGAGAGGCTATGAATAAAGAGAGAATTGATCAGATCATCGATGAGCATCATTGCGAGCCCAGCTCGCTCATCCAGGTGCTTCTGGAGATCCAGGCAGAGAACCACTGGCTTCCCAAGGAAGCATTGGAGAGGGTTGCCGAGAGGCTGCAGGTCCCTATGACGCGCATCCAGCACATAGCGACCTTTTACAAGGCCTTCAGCCTCGTGCCCAAGGGACGCCACGAGATCCACATCTGCGTGGGCACCGCCTGCCACGTCCGCGGAGCGCAGCGCGTCCTCGACACGGTGGAGGGCATCACCGGCATCAGCCCCGGCGAAACGGATCTTGACCTGAAGTTTAGCCTGGAGACCGTGAACTGCCTGGGCTGCTGTGCCCTGGGGCCGGTCATGGAGATCGACGGAAAGACCCACGGAAAGATGGCGCCGGCTGAGACGGCGGCCGTGTTGAAAAACTATGAGTAAGGAAAAACCTATGGCGCGGATAAGCTCACCAGTTGAATTGGAAGCACTGAGGAAGGATATCCTCTCGAAGAGAGACCCGAACAAGCCCTGCATCACCCTCTGCTCCGGATCTGCGTGCCATGCCTCGGGGAGCCGGGAAGTGGCGGCCAAACTCGAGGAAGAGATCGCAAAACAGGGCCTGAGCGACGTGGTGGACGTGAGGAAGACCGGCTGTCACGGCTTCTGCGAGCGCGGTCCCATCATCGTGATCCGCCCTGAGGAGATATGCTATTTCCAGATAAAGCCTGAAGACGTTCCCGAGATCGTCTCCGAGACCATAAAAGAAAAGAAAGTCATTGAGCGGCTCCTCTACACGGACCCGGCGACGAAGGAGAAGATCATCCACGAGTCGGAGATACCCTTCTACAAAAACCAGGGGCGCATCGTCTTCAGCTCGAACGTCAGCGTCGATCCGAAGAGTGTCGAGGACTATCTCGCCATCGGCGGTTATGCCGCCCTGGCTAAGGCCCTCACCCAGATGAACCCCGACCAGGTGCTCCAGGAAGTGAAGAAGGCGAACCTGAGAGGGAGGGGAGGCGGCGGCTTTCCCGCTGGCGCCAAGTGGGAAGGCACCCGCAATGCCCCGGGCGACATCAAGTATGTGATCGTCAATGCTGACGAAGGGGACCCGGGCGCCTACATGGACAGGAGCCTTCTCGAGGGGAATCCCCACGCGGTCCTCGAGGGATTGACCATCGGTGCCTTTGCCGTGGGCGCCCATGAGGGATACATCTACGTCCGGCAGGAATACCCCCTGGCGGTGGAAAACGTCAACAAGGCAATCAAGACGGCTGAGGAACTCGGCCTTCTCGGGAAGAACATCCTCGGCTCGGGCTTCGATTTCATCGTGAAGGTCCACCGCGGAGCGGGCGCCTTCGTCTGCGGTGAGTCGACCGCCCTCATGACTGCCCTGGAAGGCAGGGCGGGTGAGCCGAGACCGAAGTATATCCGCTCCAACGTCGTGGGGCTCTGGGGGAGACCCAGCGTCCTGAACAACGTGGAAACATGGGCTAACGTGCCCCTCATCATTAATAAGGGCGCCGACTGGTTTACCTCTCTCGGCACGGAATCGAGCAAAGGCACGAAGATTTTCTCCGTCGTCGGCAAGATAACCAACACGGGCCTGGTGGAAGTGCCCATGGGCACGCCCCTTAAGGACATCATCTTCAACATAGGCGGCGGAATCCCCGGGGGGAAGAAATTCAAGGCAGTGCAGACCGGAGGACCGTCCGGCGGCTGCATCCCTGAGCACCTCCTCGACCTGCCTGTCGGCTTCGATGAGCTGACCAAGGCCGGCTCCATGATGGGGTCGGGCGGCATGATCGTCATGGACGAGGACACTTGCATGGTCGACGTGGCGAGGTACTTCCTCGAGTTCCTCACCGATGAATCGTGCGGCAAATGCGTTCCCTGTCGGGAAGGCATGAGACAGATGCTCAAGATCCTCACGAACATTACCAAGGGAAAGGGGAAAGAGGGCGACGTCGAGCTTCTCGAGGAGTTGTCCGAGACAGCTCAAGAGGCCGCCCTCTGCGCTCTCGGCAAGAGCTCCCCCAACCCCTTCCTCAGCACCCTCAAATACTTCAGGGAGGAGTACGAGGCGCACGTGAAAGAAAAACGGTGCCCTGCCCTTTCCTGCAAGGAGCTGATCGCCTTCTACATCGACCCGGAAAAGTGCCAGGCCTGCACGAGCTGCGCGAGGAAGTGTCCTTCCGAGGCGATCGTGGGCGGCAAGAACCTCATCCACATAGTGGACCAGGAGAAATGCACGAAGTGCGGCACGTGCTTCGAAGTCTGTCCCACCCGCTTCCGGGCGGTGAAGAAGATCTCGGGCGAGCCTGTTCCGCCTCGCATCCCTGAGGAAAAGAGAACGATAGTCAGGGAGGGGAAACAAAAATGAGTGATATCCTCTTTTCGATCGATGGAAAGGAAGTGAAGGCATCGCAAGGGATGACCGTCCTGGAGGCGGCGCGAAAGGCAGGGATATCCATTCCCACCCTCTGCTATCACGAGAAGCTGGAGCCTTTCGGGGGCTGCCGGCTCTGCATCGTAGAGGTAGAGAGCCGCGGCTCCACGAGACTGGTCGTCTCCTGCGTTTATCCGGCAGAGAAGAACATCGTGGTAAGGACGAGATCGGAGAAGATCGACAGGATCCGCAAGATGATCATCGAGCTCCTCATGGCCCACGCCCCCGACGCATTCGAGCTTCAGGACCTCGCAAAGGAGTACGGCGCAGACAGGAACCGTTTTGAAAAAGAGCCCTCCTTCTGCATCCACTGCGGCCTCTGCGTACGGTACTGCAGCGAGATCAAGAAGAAAAACGCCATCGGGTTCGTGGACAGGGGAATAAGGAAAGAGATCAGCTTCATTCCGGAGATTGCCTCCAAGGAATGCTGGAGCTGCAAGGAGTGTTTCCCCTTGTGCCCCACCGAGGCTCTGCAGGCTGCCTATGTCCTGGTCGAGGCACTCGCCTTTCCTCCTGAGTCCCTGAAGTCTGCGTCAGGGAAATAGAAGGAGGTGCCGTGGACAAGAGGGAAATCCCTCCGGGCCTGATCTGCTACCCAATGCCCTGTTCCCTCGTGGGCGCCAATGTGGGGGGAAAAGCCACCTACATCGCCATAGCCTGGTTCACCATGGTCCATCCGAGGCCGCCCTACGTGATGGTCACCATGAACAAGGCCCACTATACCAACGCAGGCATCAAAGAAAACGGCACCTTCAGCGTGAATATCCCCTCGGCCGACATGGTCGAGAAGACCGACTACTGCGGCCTCGTCTCCGGCAGGAAGTACGACAAGTCCGCGCTGTTCGAGACGTTCTACGGCAAGCTGAAGACGGCGCCCATGGTGAAGGAGACCCCCTTCAGCGCGGAATGCAGGCTCGTGCAGACCGTCGACCTCCCTTTGGAGGAGCTCTTCATCGGCGAGATTGTCGCGGCCTATTGCGAAGAGCGCTTTCTCACCGACGGCCAGCCCGACTTGAGAAAGATGAGCCCACTTATCCTTGTACAGAACCAGAAGATGTACGCCACAGTCGGCCGCGACGTGGCCCCCGCCTGGGAAGCAGGCAAAAAGCTGATCAAGTAAGCACCCTATAGGGCAATCGGGTCCCTTGAAAAATTGGCCCCCCTCTGTTTACGATAGAGGGAGGGCCAAGGCGCTATTAAGTTCTATGAATCCTTAGCTCGCCGCGCGAGCAAAGGGCCTTTCAGGACTACTTCTTGTACACGCCGTACTCTTTCGTGAAGTCGATCACCGCGTGTATGGTATCGGCCTTTCCTTCGTCAAGGGCCGTTCCCCAGGACATCAGGTAGCCGCCGCCCTTCCCTACGGTATCGATGAGGTTCTTGCAGTACGACTTGACGCTCTCAGGGGTGCCGGTGAGCATGAGCCCGGCGGGGATGTTCCCGCCGAGGCCCAGGTTCGCCCCGATGGCCTCCTTGGCTTTCACTATGTCGGTGCGGTCGAAAAGCCAGAAGCTCGAGTACTTCGGAAGCTCCTTGAGGTATTCGAGGCGGCTATTGTAGCCGCCCTCGCAGAAGAGCCAGGCAATGACGCCCTGCTCGGCCAGGCCGAGGATGGTTTCCTTAAGGGAAGGCCAGTAGAACCTTTTGAACTGCTCGTCGGACATGAACCCGTCGGCCCCTTTGTGGAGGGGCATGAAGACCGTGGGGATCCCGTTCATATCGGCGCCGCGGAGTCCCTGCTTGATCGCGAGAGGGGTGACTCTCTCGAGGGCCTTCTCGAGCTTCTTCGGCTGCCTGTACATGTCGATCATGATGGAGCGCGTGCCCCTCAGGGTATCGGCGAGGATGTCGAAAGGCGCCTTTGAGACGCCACCCCACAGACCCGGGTAGCCCATGCCGTTCTGCTTGGCGTCGAAGCCGGCGATCTTCTGTATCCAGGCCATTGCCTCGTTCCCTGCATCGATCATCGCCTTCAAGGCTGCCTGGACCGGCGGTATGCCGAAGGGGATCATCTGGGGGGAGACCAGGACCACCTCCCACATGTCGGTCCAGGGGGAGATCATCTTGAGTCCGTCGAAGGCCCCGCACATCCGGGGGAGAAAAGTCCTTACCCAGAAATCGCTTGGATCGTCGATGAGGGCGTCGTATTCGTCGGCTGTCATATATTCGGCCTCGACATACTGGTAGCCCGTGTCTTTTGGAAGGTTGTGGCCCGGCCACCGGTAGTGCTTGTAGTCGAGGATTTCCATGACCTTGCCCGAGCCGATCAAGGCCGGGCCGGTGCCGTAGTCGGGCTTGAAGTCATTGAGGAACCTCGTGTGGGCATCGAGGAGCTTGTCCACATCATACATGGCCTCGTAGGGGGAGACGTTGTAAATGGCCGTCTGCATGAAGGTGCCCAGGGCCATTACCGGCACCCGGTCAGGGATCTTCTCCAGCAGTGATATGTCTCTGAACCGCTCAATCGCCTTCTTGTAGGCAGCTTCAGCCTGCGGGCTTTCGAATTTGATCCCTTCGGCCGCACTCCACTTCTTGAATCGTGAATCTCTCTTCTCTGCCGGCGTCATCTCTGTCCATTTCTTATCCATACCATTAACCTCCTCAGTCAGTATTCGGCTAATCTGACGGCGTCCATGGCAGACGCTCTCTAGGGCGGTCCGTCTGCTCACGTACCTTCACCGGATCGTTGCCCCAGCGCCTTCCCGAAAATAATCTTCTCCTATCCCATCGTCGATTCGCTAATCTTCTCAAAGAGTCTAAAAGCTCTGCGAGGTTCAAGCCTTTGTACTGACCCGCCCGCAGACAGCCCCCTTCGTCTCGACACCTCCTTTTGAGAGGTCCGAATCCACACGTATCGCCCTCTCGCCCCGTTCGATTCTTCTTATAACAGCCATTTAATCACCAATCGGGCGTCATTTCAATCCAAAAGCGTCGGATGCGCCCTAATTCCTCGCCCGAAGGAGGGATGGAGCCGCCGATAAGGCCCCACAAAGGTCACTTGAGTTTTGCGAAAACCGTATAGCCTTTGCCGGGGAGGTTGAAAGAAGTATACTATTCTGCATGACGAAGCGAGAGGAAGAACTCACCGGCCAGGGGTGGGAGAAGAGGTTCCTCGCGGACGAGCCGAGACTTTCCGAGATGAAGGAGCTCTACGAATCGATAGGATTCGAGGTACTCCTCGAGCCGCTTCCGCCAAAAGAAGAGTTGGCGAGCTGCGCCGAGAGCGGATGTACGGCATGTCTTGACATGGACCCGGCACGGTACCGGACGATTTATACGAGGGCGAGGGGAACGCCTAACCCTTCTTGAACAGGTCCTTCCAAAGCCGTTCCGCCTCGTCTTTGGCCGACTCCTTCCGGCTTTCTTCCCTGAACTGGAAGAAATCGCAGTAGTTAGACCTCTCCTTCTCCTTGACCATCTCCGCCTGGGGCTCGAAGCACTGGTTCGGCTTGGACTGATCGTAGAAGCGGCAATTGAGGCAGACGCGGAGATCGGAGTGGCAGGACTCGCATTCGTCACGCCTCGAAACCTTCTCTATCGCAATTTCCGCCCCGCATTTATGGCATCTCTTCATAGCCGGTGGAGAAGCTCCCTGAAATCATGTAGTATCCTGCCGTTCCTCGGGGCGGCAGGATCGTAGAGAAAAGCGTCTATGCCGACCCGGAGCGGGACCTCTACGTCAAAGACAGCATGGTCGCCCACATGGGCCACATCGGCCGGAGACACGTCGAGGAGCCGGCACAGCTCGCGATAAAAGCCTTCCTCTTTCTTGACCATCCGAAGATCGCTCGTGGCAGACACAATCTGGCTGAAGTAATCCGCCAGCCCTGTACTGCGGAGTTCCTTCTCCACAAACAGCCTTGCCGCGTTCGAAGCGATCACCAGGACGTATTTTCCCTTGAGCTCGCGGATCACCTCCGCAACATGGGGGAGCAGTCGAATATGGTCAACGTATTTATCGAGCAGATCCTCAGGCCGAACGGCAAGACCGAACCGCGTGAGCCAATAGTCGATGTCGTACCAGAGGAGATCCGCTTCCCCGATGGAATCGTATGCCGATTTTACCGCCCTTTTCGCGTCTTCGAACGGCAGTCCGTATTTCTCGGCATACCTCTCCGGTATCCCCTCAAGCCATACCAAGTTCCCGTATGCCCCATCGACGATAGTCCCGTCAAGATCGAAAGAGATGACTTTCTTCATAGGCCAATTATAACATAGCCGGGAAATGGTCTAAAGGTGGCGGGCCAGCGTCACTTGCTCATGTCTATGCGGATGTCTTTGACCCAGTCTTTGTTGGCAAGATACCACGAAACGGTCTTCTCGATCCCTTCCTCCAGCGATACCTTCGGCTCCCAGCCGAGGAGGCTTCGTGCCTTCCCCACGTCGGCCCATGTGGCCAGCATGTCCGTGGTCTGAAAGGGAAGATGCTTTATGATGGCCTTTTTCCCCAGGAACCGCTCGATAAGGGAGATCATCTCCATGAGATCGTGGGGATGGCTATTTCCCAAGTTGATTACCTCGAACCCGACGGGCCTTAGGGCCTGCACCGTACCCTCCGCTATGTCGGAGACGTACGTGAAGTCACGGCTCTGAGTGCCGTCGCCGTAAAGGGTAAGTTCCCCTCCCTCGTCGATCCATCTGATGAAGCGAAAAACGCTCATGTCGGGCCGGCCGGCAGGTCCGTACACCGTAAAGTATCTCACCACCGAGGCGTCGATGCCGAACAGGTGGTGGTATGTATAGATCATCACTTCGGCAGCTTTCTTTGACGCAGCGTAGGGGGAGATGGGCGTGTTTACCGGCAGGTCTTCTGAGAAAGGCATCTTTTGGCCGGCGTAAAGGGAAGACGTCGATGCGAGGACTATCTTTCGCACCTCATGCTTCTTCATCAGCTCGAGCAGGTTCAGCGTGCCTTGGGCGTTGGTGCTCAGATAGACGAACGGGTTTTCGATGCTGTAGCGCACTCCGGCCCTGGCGGCCAGGTTTACCACCGCCTTGATCCGATGCTTTCGGAATACTTCTTCGAGGCCCGGCAGGTCCTCTATGTCCTTTCCGTAGAAGATGAACCCTTTGCGGCGCCGCAGGTCCTCGACCCTGTATTCCTTGAGCTTCACGTCATAGTAGTCATTGAGGTTGTCAATGCCCACGACGCGCCTTCCTTGCTCCAGCAGTCTTTTTGCAGTCTCCCATCCGATGAAGCCGGCGCAGCCGGTGAGAAGAACAGAGTCGGCCTGGTCCGAAGGAGGCGTTGTCGTTTCCGGGTTGCCCATCATCCGTTCCCTCCTGGAGAAGACCCCTCTAAATCAGCCCCTCGACCTTCTCACCTGGTCCTTGATCCTCTGGATATGCCCCCTTCCGAGTCCCTTCACCTCGCACCCAAGCTCGAAATACCGGCGTATGGCATCGTCGCCCAGGATACCGAAGCAGTCGATGACTGCGATCGGGTGTCCGGCCGTGTCGACGACCTTGTCCGGATCAAGGCCAAGGTACTGTTCATGACGGACCGCCAGAACGAGCGCATCTATGCCGGTAAGCGCTTCGTTCAAGTCCTTGAGCACCTTTAGGTCCTGGAGCTTGTTCTGGTTCCTGAAAAAGACCGCCTTGCTCTGGGAAGGGTATTCCCCCTGATTTTCGAACTCCCACCAGCGGTCCACGTAAGGATCATGCACTCTGATCTCGGCTCCCATCTCGGTCAGCCTCCGCACAAGGATCTCGGAGCCGCTGTAGCGCGTGTCGCCCACGTCTTCCCTGTAGGATGCGCCGAGAAGGAGCACTTCAGCGCTCGCGATAGGGACGTTCATGTTGCGCAGGGCATCCCTGACGATCTGCGCTGCGTGGAGTGAGCGGGTGTCATTGATGTCGATGGCGAGGGGGGTAATCTTGAACGTATCATCCTCGAAACCGAGTATGTGGCGGTTGGCCCAGACGCCGAGCCCCCCGTCTTTCGGCAGACAGTAGCCGCCTATTCCGGGTCCCGGGAAGATCATGTTGCTGTGCGTGGGCCGCATCTTTATCGCCTTTATCACCTTGACGATGTCCACGCCGTTCCGTTCTGCAAAAAGGCTCCACTCGTCGAGAAACGCCAGGGTTGTAGCCCGGTAGCTGTTCTCCACAACCTTTGCCGTCTCCGACTCGATAGGCCTGTCGAGTACGGTGAGGGGAAACTTCTTCGTGTTAATGACTTCATTGAGGAACTTGACCACCCTCTTCTTCGCCTCGTCATTGACGCCGGAACACACACGCCAGAAATCGCGGATGGAGGCAACATAGTCGCGGCCGGGCATCACACGCTCGTAGCTGTGCGCGAGAAGCGGCTCGGAGGTGATCCCACGCTGTCTGAATATCTTCCTTATGGCCGGCAGGGCGATCTGCTCGGTGGTTCCGGGCGCCACCGTAGTCTCGATGAGCACTAAGCAATCCGGCTTGATATGACGGGCGATCACATCGAACGATTCTTCGAGGGCGGCCATGTCGACATGGCCGTTCCTCACGTTGCCGAGCTCGTTCTTTGCGTAATCCAACTGTACGTCCACAATGACCGCATCGGCGAGCCGGAGCACGTCATAGACGAAGGTCGCAACGAGCGTCTTCTTCTCGAGCACGCACCTTTTGATCATGGGCTCCACTTCCGGGTCTTCCGCCTTGACCGGCGAGATGCCCTGATTGAGCACCGGAATCTTCCAGTAGCTTCGGGGGCTCGGCCTCTGCATGCCGATGACGAACTTGGAGGGCTCCCCGTGTGCGTCCGTGGTGTCCGCCACTATGGCCGCCATGACGGCGCCAACGAAGCCGACGCCCATTACGACGACGATCTCCCGGCCCTTTTTCGTCGCCTCCGCGGCAAGCCCCTCTATCCTCTTGAACTCCTTGGCGTAATCTTCCTTCTTAGGCAACGGGTAGACAGTCCCGTCCGGGCTGATCGATGCGAGTCTTTCCATGAAAATCCTCCTGTAGCTTATTGCAAAACCTTCTGAATTATAATCATCCCGTTCTTTGGTTGTCGGCTTGCCAAGCGAACAAGTTAAGGCATAATGGCCGTTAGGTTCTCTTTTCGATGTGGCCTCTCGGGCTATTGTTTGTATATCAGGAAACGTGTATATTGTAAAGTGCCCGGGGACGCCTTTGAAGGTTGGACCCATGCGATAGGTCGTTTTTCGCCTGTCCGAGAAAGTCGAGGACATGAAACCCAAGATCGGTTACTGCATCAATTGCGACAACAGGCACGGGTGCAAGTCGGATGAGCCCCCCTGTCTCCTCAGCATGGCAGAACAAGGGGTGAAAAGCGCCTCGGGTAGGGATTTCATGGAAAAAACGGGCAGAATGGATGAATGCCAGCGTTGCCCGTTTTTTCGGTCATGCTGGAACTCCGAGGAGTACGAAGGGAGTGCACGAAAGGGTTCGACGAAAGGCACAGAGGAGCAATAGTCGATAATTGAGCATGGCGGGGAAGGGACCCCGCGCGACGCGGGGAGATGCGACATTCCTCCCTGGTTTACCGCCGTCTTTCGCGCTTTCTCTTCTCTTGACTTATTATCGGATTAGGGATAGAAATAGTATACAAAGGCAGCGTGGGAAGGCACTAAAATACGGCCAATACGGGGGTCCTCGCGATGATCAGAGAAGGGTTAATCGGAGAGTTTGAAAAAATCGTAGGCAAGGAGAGCGTGCTTACCTCAAAGGAGGCTTTGAGGGCCTACTCATATGACGGAACCACGAGCTGGATGCACGAGCCGGATGTCGTCGTCTTTCCGACGAGTACCGGGGAGATCGCCCAGATCATGAAGATCGCCAATGCGGAGAAGGTCCCGGTTACCCCAAGGGGGGGCGGCACGAACGTGAGTGGCGGCTCCGTTCCGATTCAAGGGGGTATCGTTCTGTGTACCGCGAGGATGAACCGCATCCTCAAGATAGATAAGGAGAACCTTTCCGCTACTGTGGAGCCGGGTGTCGTCCTCCTCGACCTCAACAACAGGCTCGCCAAAGAGGGGCTCTTCTTCCCTCCTGATCCCCAGAGCTTCCGCGGCGCGACCATCGGCGGGATCATAGCGGAGAACGCGGGAGGCCCGGCCTGCGTGAAATACGGCGTGACAAAGCAGTATATCCTGGGGATCGAGGTAGTCCTGCCGAACGGCGATATTGTCAATCTCGGGGGCAGGACCCTGAAGAATGTCGTCGGCTACGACCTCATGCACATCTTCATAAGCTCGGAGGGCACTCTCGGCGTGGTGACGAGGGCGGAACTGAAGCTCAACCCCCTTCCCCAGGCGCAAAAGACCGTCATGGCCGTCTACGATGATGCGGCAGCAGCGGGCGAGACCGTCTTCCGCATTCTCGAGAACGGTGTCATCCCTGCCAAGATCGAATTCATCGACAACTGGATCCTCAACAGGATAGAGGAAATGATGCCCATGGGCCTGCCGAAGGACGCCGACGCCATCCTCCTCTTCCAGACTGACGGCATAGCTGAAGCGGTGGCAAAAGAGGCGGAGAAGATAGTCGAGATCGCAATGAAATACGGCGCGCGGGAGGTGAGGGAGGCGAAGAACCAGGCAGAAGCCGACCAGTACTGGGCGGCGAGGGCTGCGGGCTTTGCGGCCACCTATGGAAAGACGAAAACGGTCTTCTCGGAGGACGTGACCGTGCCGAGACCCAGGATGCCCGACCTCATCCGCAAATGTAAGGAGCTTTCGAAGAAATATAACGTCGACGTCGTGGTTCTCGGCCACGCGGGTGACGGCAATCTCCACCCTGCGATCCTCACGGATATAGGCAACAAGGAGCACTACGAGAGGTCCGTGAAAGCCATGGAAGAGATCATCCAAACGGCCGTCGAGCTCGGGGGCGTTCTCTCCGGCGAGCATGGGATAGGCCTGGAAAAGCAGAAATTCTTCAACAAAGTGACCAACCCTGTGGTGGTGAACATGATGAAGGGCATAAAGGGGCTCTTCGATCCGAACAATATCATGAATCCAGGCAAGATCTGGGAATAGCCTATAGCTTAAGGGGGTCGTCTTGGCAGAGCTGAAGGAACTCAAGAAAGTAGAGGCATACGCGGACCAGTGCATGAAGTGCGGGTTCTGCGCCTTTTATTGTCCCGTGTATCAGGTCGAGAAGACAGAGACTTCCCTCGCACGGGGGAAGAACTATCTCGCGAAATTGGCCATAAAGGGGGAGCAGAAATTCACCCCTGAGATGGGCGAGATCATCGGCAAGTGCCTTCTCTGCAAGAGGTGCGTTGCCAACTGCCCCTCCAAGACCCAAATAGACAAGGTCGTGGTCGCGGCAAGGGCCCAGATGGTGCAGGAAAAGGGACTCGGTTTCCTCAAGGACTTTATCTACCGCAAGGCACTGGCGAACAAGAAGGGCCGGGCGCGCTACGCGAGGCTCATGCAGCGGTTTCAGTGGCTCTTCCCGAAGAGCGAAGGGAAGGTCCGCCACCTTCCCGACTACATCAAGGGTATGGGAAAAAGGAACTTCCCTGAAATTGCGAAGGTTTTCCTCCACGACCAGGTGAAGCCCGTCTACAAACCGGCGAATGGCCAGGCGCCCAAAATGAGGGTCGGTTACTTCTACGGATGCGCCACGGACCTTGCGTATCCCGATGTGGGCCTGAAATTCATCGACTTCCTCACGAAACAGGGCGTCGAGGTCGTGGTTCCTGACAGCCAGAACTGCTGCGGGGCGGCGATCTACACGGCCGGCGATCTCGAATCCGGCAGGATGCTCGCCGACCAGAACATCAAAGCATTCGAAGGGATCGACTATGTGGTGACCGGCTGCGGGACCTGCAGCTCCACCCTCAAGGACTACCACAAGTACCTCCCCGATAACGAAGAGCAGCGGAAGAGGTACGAGGAATTCGAGGGTAAGATCAAAGACTCCACGGAGTTCGTCGTCGACGTGCTCAAGGTCAACCCGGCGGACCTTAAGCTGAAGAAAGAGTTCGAAGGCAAGACCGCGACATGGCATGATCCCTGCCACCTCGTGAGATATCAGAACATCAAGGATCAGCCGAGGTCCATCTTAAAAGGCCTGAAAGGCCTTAAGTACGTGGAGATGCCGGAGGCTGACATGTGCTGCGGCATGGGCGGCTCTTTCAGTGTCTACCATTACGACATTTCAAAGAAGATCGCCGACAAGAAGATGGAGAACATCAAACAGACCAATGCTGACATAGTGGTGACTGCGTGCCCGGGCTGCATAGTCAACCTGACGGACAACACGCTGCGCCACAAGATGCGTCAGAAGGTCTATCACTGGCTGGAGCTTGTAGAGTAGAGACGGCGCCCCCGCCGGCCGGGTATCCGCGCGTCCCTTGAATCGGGGCGGTGAATGATATATCTTTTTTCCCGTGGAAAAAGAGTATTCACTTTACCTTAAGGTAGGTGACCAGGTCGTCCACAAGCGGTTCTCGAGGTGGGGGATGGGCGTCGTGGTAGAGGAAAGACGGTCGGAAGTGCCCGGCGGATTCTGCTACGTCCGCATCACCTTCAGGGACGGCAACACGCGGGTATTCGATAACAATTTCAAGAGTCAAAGCTGCTGCTATTACGCCGGCATCAGAAAGATCGCGGAAAGATAAGAAAGGCCGGCCTCCCCGAGCAGTTTACAGATCTCCCCATACGTACTGGATAACCGAGAGAGCTGCGAGAGCCGCTGTCTCGCATCGAAGGACCCTCCCCCCGAGGCTCACCGGAACGAAACCGGCCACGGCCGCGAATGCCACCTCATCGTCGGTGAAGCCACCCTCGGGTCCGCACACCAAGACGACGCTTTCGGGCGGCTTCTCCGCACCA
>Ga0335078_10004580_pt1 | contig 20464 bp, 18 predicted proteins | sample Lox_Sample_32_FD_206711 | JGI IMG/M metagenome (GOLD analysis project Ga0335078, IMG submission 206711) | Soil microbial communities from Loxahatchee National Wildlife Refuge, Florida, United States - Lox_Sample_3.2 | ecosystem: Environmental > Terrestrial > Soil > Wetlands | place: USA... | reverse complement strand
CGTCATCGATCCGCGCGATTCCAACGTGGTGTACGTCGCCGCGCCCGGTCCTCTGTGGAAAGGCGGCGGCGAACGCGGTCTCTTTAAGACCACCGACGGCGGCAAGACCTGGTCGCCAAGCCTCATCAAGGTGGACGATTACACCGGCTGCTCCGACCTGGTCATGGATCCCAGGAATCCCGACATCCTCTTCGCCGCCACGCACCAGCGCCAGCGCGCCTATTTCGGCATCATTCACGGCGGCCCGGGTAGCGCGCTGTGGAAAACCATCGACGCCGGAAAGACGTGGACCAAGGTCACGAACGGCATCCCCACCGGCGATCTCGGCCGCATCGGGCTCAATTACGCGCCCTCGAATCCCAACTATATTTACGCCATGATCGAGGCGACCGAAGGCCGCGGCGGCGTATTCCGCTCGACCGACGACGGCGCCACCTGGGAACGCCGCAATCCCGCCGATTCGCAAGGCCAATACTACGCCAAAGTGGTGGTGGATGCCGCCGATCCCGATCGCATCTACACGATGAACGTCAACATCCAGGTCTCCGACGATGGCGGGCGCACCTTCACCTCGCTGGGCACGCGCGACAAGCACGTGGACAATCACGATATCTGGATCGATCCCAAGAACAACAATCACTACCTGGTAGGCTGCGACGGCGGCCTCTATGAAAGTTACGACCGCGCCGCCACGTGGATCTTCAAGGCCAACCTGCCCACCGGCCAGTTCTACGACGTGGCGGTGGACGAGGACGTGCCGTTCTATCACGTCTACGGCGGCACGCAGGACAACAACAGCATCGGCTGCGCGGCGCGCACCCGCAACCAGTCGCTCACCAACGCCGACTGCTTCGTGACCAACGGCGGCGACGGATTCTATTCGCGCGTCGATCCCAAAGATCCCAACACCGTCTACGCCTCCATGCAGAATGCCGGTATCGTGCGCTTCGACAAGCGGACCGGCGAGCGCGTGAGCATCCAACCGCAGCCCGCGAAGGACGATCCGGCGCTGCGCTGGAATTGGGACGCGCCGTTCCTCATCAGCCCGCATTCCAACACACGCCTCTACATCGGCGCGCAGAAGCTGTACCGTAGCGACGACCGCGGCGATTCCTGGGTGGCCGTCAGTCCCGACCTCACCCGCCAGTTGGATCGCAACAAGCTGCCGCTGATGGGCAAAATCTGGCCCATCGAAGCCATTCAGAAAAACGTCTCCACCGCGCTCTACGACAATATTTCCTCGATCGCCGAATCGCCGCTGAAAGAAGGGCTGATCTACGCCGGCACCGACGACGGGCTGGTGCAGGTGACCGAGGACGGCGGCAAGCATTGGACCAAAATCGACAAGCCCGCCGGCGTTCCCGAGAACGCCTACGTGCAGCGCATCGTGGCGTCGCAGCACGATGCCGGCACCGTTTACGTGGCCTACGAAAACCACCAGAATGGCGATTTCAAGCCATACCTGATCAAGAGCACCGATGCCGGCAAGACGTGGGTCAACATCTCCGGCAATCTGCCCGAGCGCGGCGGCGTATACGCCATCGCCGAAGACCCCAAGAACAAGAACCTGGTCTTCGCCGGAACGGAGTTCGGCCTGTATTTCACCAATATCGGCGGTGAAAAGTGGATCAAGCTGAATGTCGGCCTGCCCACTACCATGGTGCGCGATCTCGCCATCCAGAAGCAGATGGACGATCTCGTGATCGGCACTTTCGGGCGCAGCATCTACGTGCTTGACGACTATAGCCCGCTCCGCGTCGCCACCAACGAGATGATGCAGAAGGAGGCCGCGCTGTTCCCGATTCGCAAGGCGCTCGAATACGTGCCCTACGATCCCGGCGGCGATCTCGGCACGGCCTATTTCAAGACTCCCAATCCGCCGGTGGGCGCGGCCATCACCTACAACCTGCACGAGAACGTCCGCACCAAGGCGCAGGAGCGGCAGCAGCGCGAGCGCGACGCCGTTCGCAAAGGCGAAACCCCGCCATATCCGACGCCCGAAGAGCTGCGCGCGGAATCGCTGGAGGAGCCGCCCGCGATTCTGATCACTATCAAGGATCCCAAGGGCAACGTCGTACGCCGGTTGAGTGAGCCGGCCACGCAAGGCATCCATCGCGTCACGTGGGACCTGCGCAGCACCGGTATCGGCCTCGCGCCCTCCATCCCGCTGGGTAGCGGGGGCGCCGGCGGCGGCCGCGGGGGCCGCGGCGGTTTTGGCGGTTTTGGCGGAGGCGGCGCCGGCGATGTCGAGCAGTTCGCGCAATTCGGCGGACGCGGCGGCGGCGGGGGAGCGTTCGTGCTTCCCGGTAAGTACACCGTCTCGCTGGCCAAGCGTGTGAATGGCGTGGTGACGGACCTGCCCGGCACGGAAACCGTCGAGGTGGTGAGCGAGACTCCCTACACGCAGGAGGAGCACGTCACCATGGTGGAGTTCACCGAGAAGCTCGGCAAACTGCAAAAGGCCCTGACCGCGACTCAGGAAGCCGCTGCCGAGGCCGGCACGCGCCTCGATTCCATCAAGCGCGCCATCGACGCAGTGCCTTCGCTTCCGCCCAGACTCCACGAATCGGCGCTCGCGCTCCAGCGCGATCTCGACGCCATCAATCTCGCCCTCAGCGGCGATCGCATCTGGCGCTCGCACAACGAGGGCGTGCCGGCCTCGATTTCCGAGCACATTCAGGCGGCCGGCAGTTCCACACGCGGCTCGAGCCATCCGACCAAGACGTCGATGGAGCAATACCAGATCGGCTCCGACGAGTTGGCCGTCCAGATTCCCAAGCTGAAGAAGCTGATCGACGTCGATATCAGGAATCTCGAGAAGCAGCTCGACGCCGCCGGCGCCCCGCCCACTCCCGGCCGCCTGCCGGACTGGAAAGGCGGGAAATAACTACATGCCAGCTTGAGCGCCAATCCAGCAAACGCGCGTCGCTGACTATCCGTATCCAGCCGGACGACCGCAGCGCTGTAATCTTTGGCAGCGGCCAACTGGCGGGTGAATCCCATCCCCTTCAACCCGACCGTGGCTGAACTGAGCTATCATCGGCGCTTACATGTGAGGAACCATGGCATGGCGTGTCTAAAGACTAGTCTTTCACACGCTCAGGGGCTTCGGCATTTACGATAGCGATGCAGTCCTCACACGCCTTCAACTCAGATTCGCAGTTCCTCACTGCGTCCTCCTGTCTCGATTCGATACATTCTATGAGCAGATCAATAGCGTTGCGAGTTTTTGGGGAGATAAAAAGCGAATTGGCAATGACCATCCGTTCTAGTGAATATCTCGCGTCCTGATGTTCCGCCGCGCATCGGGAGAATGCGTCGTCACTCATTCTAATTACGCCGATCTGATGGTTGTAATACAGCCGGTTTGTATGCCTAAGTATCGCGAGTTGTTGTAGGAGGTCCGTGTACGCTTGAGTCGATTGTTCCTACGATTTTGTGGACCGGAATTGCTTCAGCGACCACCGCACGGCGAGCCAGGGCCCGACCAACATTCCAGCTATCGTAATCAAAATCTGAATGGTGGTGAGCAAGTCTTTGACCTGGAACACATCAGGTGCCGCGATCATCTCGCTAGCAATAATTGCCCATTGTGAACGTTTTGCAAATCCTCTTCCACCCGCGGCTCGAGCCATCCGACCAAGACTTCGATGGAGCAATACCAGATCGGCTCCGACGAACTGGCGGTGCAGATTCCCAAACCTAAGAAGCTGATCGACGTGGATATCAAGAGTCTCGAGAAGCAGTTCGATGCCGCCGGCGCGCCGCCCACTCCGGGCCGCCTGCCGGATTGGAAAGGCGGAAAATAAGTGGGGCACAATCTTGGCTGCAGCCGCCTTTCAGGCGGCGCGCACTCGCATCAATCGTGGCATCCGGCTAAAAGGAACGTGTAATGACGGCGTCATTACACCCTGCTATAATGGGTTCGAGGAGTTGCTATGCCTGCCAGAACCCGCCAATCGAGCCGGCGTGCCACGCTGAATATCCGTATTCAGCCGGATGTCCGCGGTTTGATCGATCGCGCCGCCCAATTGGCCGGCCGCACGCGCACGGACTTCGTCCTCGACGCGGCTCGCCGCGCCGCGGAAGACACACTCCTGGATCGCACGCTGTTCACCGTCAGCCCGCAAGTCTATCGTGAATTCCTGAAGCGGCTCGATGCGCCGCCGCAGCCCAACGAACGCTTGCTAAAGTCGATGCAGACCCCCGCGCCGTGGGAGTAAGCAACTCGCTCACGCCGCCGGAACCCATCTCGGACGATCATGAATTGGATGCGTTCGTCTCGGGTGAGGCATCGCTCGACGAGTGGTTGCGAAGGCGAGCGCGCCCCAATCAGGCCGGCGGCGCTTCCCGAACTTACGTGGTTTGCGAAGGCAAGAAAGTTGTAGCGTATTACGCGCTGGCCTCCGGGGCCATCGCGCAGGCGGCTGTCCCTGGCAGATTCCGGCGGAATATGCCGGACCCGATTCCGGTCGTCGTGTTGGCTCGCCTTGCTGTCGACCAGCGTTATCAAGGCCGCGGCCTGGGGCGGGCGCTTTTCCGCGATGCGGCGCATCGCGCGAGTAATGCTGCCGGCTCAATAGGGATTCGCGGGATCGTGGTCCACGCCATCTCCGAAGAAGCCCGCAACTTCTATCTCGCGCTCGGCTTCGACCCTTGCCCGCACCAGTCGATGACCCTGGTGGTCACACTCCAGGACGTTCACTCCGCCATCAGCGCTTCCACGTGAGCCGCCGCCGCCGCGGCCAGCCCTTGCAAGTTATATCCGCCTTCCAGGATCGACACTACGCGTCCGCCGGCGTGCCGATCCGCGATCTCCATCACGCGCACGGTCAGGTCCGTGAAGTCCCGATCGGTGAGAGTGAAATTGCCGAGCGGATCGCCGGTGCGCGAGTCGAACCCGGCGGAGATGAGCACCAGGTCGGGGCGGAAGCGGTCGGCCGCCGGCATCAGCGAATTCTCCACCGCGCCGAGAATCTGCGCGCGCCCGGAGCCCGGTGGGAAGGGGAAATTCAGCGTCGATCCTCTGCCCGCGCCGGCGCCCTCTTCGTCGTGGCGGCCGGTGCCGGGATAGAGCGGCCACTGGTGCGTGCTGAAGAAGAAGACCGAAGGATCGGTGTAAAAGATGTCCTGCGTGCCGTTGCCGTGATGGACGTCCCAATCGACGACGAGGACGCGATCGAGACCGTAGCGCCGCTCGGCATAGCGCGCCGCCAGCGCCACGTTGTTCAGCACGCAGAATCCCATGCCGCGATTGGCTGTGGCGTGATGGCCCGGCGGGCGCGCCACGCAGAAAGCGTTGCGCGCGCGGCCGTTGGCCACCGCGTCTACGGCGTTCAATGCTCCGCCCACCGCGCGCACCGCGGCATCCCAGGAACTCGCGCCGATTTCGGTATCGCCGGTGCTCAGGTAATGACGCCCCGCTTCGATATCGTGCCGAGCCGTCCGCAAATAGCCCGCCGTGTGGCACAGGAGAAGCTCGTCCTCCGTGGCCATGCGCGCCTCCAGCCGCGTCAACCGCTCCACCGGCAGCGCTTCCACAACCGCGTCGAAGCGTTCCGGCTTCTCGGGATGCGGCCGGCCGGCGAGGTGCTGGCGGCAAATCGGGTCGGCGAAAAGCGCGGTCATTTCAGACTCCTCGCTGGTTTCCGTACAGGTCCACGTGCAGGCGCGGGCTGAAGCGGAAACCCTCGTCTTTACAGATTTCGGCCAGCCACAGCGCGCGCTCGCGCAGCGCGTCGCGGTCGATGCCTTCGGGCATGAGGATGACGCGCTCGCGTTCTACTTCCAGCGTTTCCACCAGCGCGCGCACTTCTCCCAGATCCTGCCGGCGGGCGATGACGAATTTCAACTGATACTCGTAGCGGTCCATCAATTCGCGCAGCACGCCGGGTTGAATGCGCAGGCGATCGTGCTGCGCCGCCCACGGCGCGGACGGCGTCGAGTTGGAGAGCTTGGGGCTGATGCTCATCAGATCGCAGGCCACCGGGCGAAATACCGTGCCCGCCGTCTCGATGGTAATGTGCACGCCGAGCGCGCGCAGGCGCTCGGTGAGCGGCGTCACTTCGGGTTGGATCATGGGCTCGCCGCCGGTCACCACCACGTGGCGCGCGGGATGGGCCTTCACTTCGTTCAGGATCTGCTCAATCCCCAGTTCGTTTCCCTCGGGCTGCCAGGATGTGTACGGCGTGTCGCACCACGAGCAGCGCAGATTGCATCCGCTGGTGCGGATGAAGACCGAAGGCATGCCGGCGAGCGAGCCCTCGCCCTGCAACGAGTAGAACAGCTCAGCGATCTGCAACGCCCGCCTCCTCGAATCCCTTGTGCCGCAACAGGCAGGCATCGCACTCGCCGCACGGGCGGCCATCGGGCGCCGGGTCGTAGCAACTGAAGGTCAGGCCGAACGGCACGCCGAGATCGCGCCCGAGCGTCACGATCTGCGCTTTGCTCAAGTGAAGCAGCGGCGTGTGGATCTTGAGCCGCGCCGTGCCTTCGACGCCGGCTTTCGTGGCCAGGTTGGCCATCTGCTCGTAGGCCGCGATGTACTCGGGCCGGCAATCGGGATAGCCGGAATAATCGAGCGCGTTGACGCCGATGAAAATGTCGGCGCTGCCCAGCACCTCTGCCCAGGCGAGCGCGAACGAAAGGAAGATGGTATTCCGCGCCGGCACGTAGGTGATGGGAATTCCGTGGCTCATTTCCGCGGCCGAGCGGGCCTTGGGCACTGCGATATCGGCCGTCAGTGCCGAGCCGCCGAACGCGTCCAGGCCGATTTTGGCGATGTGGTGCCGTGCGGCGCCGAAATGCGCGGCGATGCGCGCCGCGGCTTCCAACTCGCGCTTGTGGCGCTGGCCGTAATCGAAGGAAAGCGCGTAACAGGCGAACCCTTCGCGGCGCGCGAACGCCAGGCAGGTGGAAGAATCCAGCCCGCCGCTCAACAGGCAGACTGCTTTTTGGGGGATTGGCACCGGGGTCCTATACAATTATAGTCGCGCGGTGCGAATTCGCTTCCTCACCTCTACTCCGCTCGATATCCGCCGCGGCAGCGGCACCTACGTCGGGATCCAGGTGCTGGCGCGCGCGCTGGAGAATCTCGGCCATCGCGTGGACGTCGAAACTCCGCGGGTGAGGCTGCCGGTGTTCACCGCTCAGCGCCTGCTTTTCAATCGCTGGCTGCGCGCCGATGCGAGCTGCGACGTCACCGTGGGGTTCGACATGGACGGGTACCGCATCGCACACGCGCCGGGCCATGTGGCGTCGCTCAAGGGCGTGATTGCCGACGAAGCACGCTTCGAATCGGGCGCGACGCGGCTGACGATGGGCGTACAGGCGCGATGCGAGCGCGTGCATGTGCAGCGCGCCGCGCGCGTGCTGGCCACGAGCCGCTATTCGGCGGCGCGGGCGCAGGAGTTTTATGGGCTGGAGCAGGCGCCGGCCATCGTTCCCGAACTGATCGACCTGGCCGAATGGCGAAAGCTGCTCTCCGCGCAGTCGCCGGCGGCGCCGCCGCGATTCACCGTGCTCTTTGTGGGCCGATTTTATCGGCGCAAGCGGGTGGAGATCCTGCTGAAGGCGGCGGCGGCGCTCGGCGGACGCATTCCGGATTTGGAAGTGCGGCTGGTGGGCGCGGGGCCGTGCGGCGAACGGCTCCGCCGGCTCTCGTCGGAGCTGAAACTGGATGCCACGGTGATGTGGCTCGGCGATGTCACGCGCTCGCAGCTCGCCGCCGAGTATCGGCGCGCCAACGTTTTCTGCCTGCCGAGCGTGCAGGAGGGGTTCGGAATCGTGCTGCTGGAAGCGATGGCCGCGGGGAAGCCGATTGCCGGCGCGCGGGCGGCGGCGATTCCCGAGGTGCTGCCGCACGGAATGCTGGTCGAGCCCGAAAACGTGGAGGCGCTGGCGGCGGCAATCGAAGACCTATACCGTTCGCCGGAAAAGCGCGTCGATCTTGCCCGCGCCGGCACGGAATGGGTGGAACAATTCGATGCGCCGCGCGTCGCGCAGCTCTTCCTCGATGCCGTTACTGGACGTGGAACACGATGGTGAAGGCCGGCGCCTTTGGTTCCCGCTCGCCGGCCGGGGGAGAAAAGTACACCTGCAACTCCACGCGGCCCCGTTTGTCGAAAAACGGCAGCGCAGTGTCGGAAACGATTCCGCGCGTCACTTGCGAGTTGGCGATGGTGCGCTTGCCTTCCACGATGCGGAGACTGCCGTCGGCAGCCGGGGTGAAGCGCAGGGTGAGGGAACTCCCCTTCGGTACCGTTCCGTCGGGCGGCACCGGAACGGGATCGCTGCCGGGGACAATGCGCAGCAGTTGGTACGAAACGGCTCGGAACCCGGTGACGGTGTTGGCCACCATGCCGGGCATTGCGGCGCCGCCGAATCCGGCGGGGCGAGCCGACTTTGCCGGGCGCGTCTGAAGCGGTTTGTTTTCCGCGGCGAGCTCGACCGTCTCGGCCGAAGAAGCGATATTGAGTTTCAGACTCACCGGAGCGGGTGTGCCATCGAGCGGCGGAATGTCTCTCACGGTAGCGGTCTGGAAGCCCGCTTTGGATGCGCTGATCTCGTAGGTGTTGCCGGGAACTTCGGATGCCGAAAACTCGCCCCGCTCGTTGGTGGAAGTGTTCACCGTGGCGCCGGTGGTCAACGATTTGATAACGATATTGGCGGAGGGGACCGCCACGCCGGCAACATCGGTGACGGTTCCCTGGACCGGCACGGGAGTCTGCGACAGGAAACCGGCGATCACCTGCCTGACGTCTTGGGTTTGCATCTGCTGCGGCTGCTGCGACGGCGGAGACGGTTGAAACTGCTGTAGTCCGCCCAACACAGTTGGGGCTGCCTGCGCGGGAGGCGGCGGAGGCGGCGGAGCAGCGGCCACCGGCCGTGCGAACCTGGGAGGCGGCGGCGCCACGGGTGTTGTTTCGGGCAGCGGAAGCGGCTTCAACGCCGGGCGCGCGGCCTTGACTTCCGGCGGCGGGGGCAGCGCCGGCGGCGCGGCGTTCGATGGCGGCGCCGGCGGCTGAAATCGCGGCAGCTCCACCTTCGCTACCCGGACCGGCTGGGGCACGCGCGAGCGTTCCCACACCGCAACGCCTGCCACCACCACGGCCACCGTGCCCATCACCACCATCGGACGCCACCACGCGCGATACCAAGGCGCCGGAGCGCTATCCAGGGCAGCCAGAAGGTGGGCGCGCGCGGCGCCGTCGCTCAACACGTCGCGCAACGGCTCCTCGCGCGCCAGCGCGTCGAACAGTTCCTGATCGGTGAGCGCGGCTTCGAACAGCGCGCGCTGTTCTTCGGGAGTGAGCGTGCCGGTGGCGTATCCGCCGAGCAGTTTCCGGATATCGTCCCGAGTCATCGCGCTTGGCGTTCCCAATCCCCGCCCATCAGTTCCAACAGGTTCTTGCGGCATCGGTGGTCCCAGGTGTAGACCGTGTTGATGGCCGCCACTCCCATGATCTGCTGGATTTCGGGAAAGCTTCTGCCTTGCAATTTCAGCCGCATCAACTCGCGGCAGCGTTCGCCCAACTGCGGGAGCGCGCGCGCCAAGCGCTCGAGCATCTGCTTGCGCTCCAGGTGGTCGGCCGGGCTCGCGCCGGGGTCGGGCAGCGGGATATCGGTGACGGAAACCTGGCTGTACTCCCCGCGGCGCGCCGCCTTGCGCCGCAGGCTCATCATTTTGAAGCGCGTAATCTCGAGCGACAACGGCAACAGATCTTCCACCCGTTCGAGGTGCGGGTATTTTTCGTGCAGGAGCATAAGCACCTCCTGGGCCAGATCCTCCGCGGCGTCCCCTGCAAAGTGGGATGCCGCGAACCGGAGAATCCTTTCACGAAGCTGGGCTAGTATCTCGTCCCGCTGCACGGTCCTTCGCTATGGGAATGATAGCATTCCTACTGTTTTTGGCTTCCCTCATTGCTAAAATCCGGGTGTGGCCCGAGTGCTGATGGTATCTTCCGAGGCGGAGCCCCTGGCGAAGACGGGGGGCTTGGCCGACGTCGTCGGCGCGCTGCCCGCGGCGCTGCGCGAATGCGGAGATGAAGTGGCGGTTGTCGTCCCGCGGTACGGCTCGATCGATCTGAAGCGCGCCCGGCGGGTTTATGACGGCATCGCGGTTTATCTGGGGACCGACCGCTACGACGTCGCCATTTATCAGGCCCCGGCGGATTTCCCGTTTTACCTGGTCGATTGCCCGCCGCTTTTCGATCGCACTGGCTTCTACGGCGAATCGGGCGTGGACTATCCGGACAACCACATCCGCTTCGCCGTGTTCGCCCGCGCCGCGCTTTCCGTAGCGCGATTTCTCTTCCGCACGGAAATCCTGCACTGCCACGATTGGCAGTCCGGACTGGTGCCGGCGCTGCTGAAAAGCAGCTTTTCGACCGACCCGACCTATCTCGGCGTCAAGACCCTTTTTACCATCCACAACCTGGGATACCAGGGACTCTTTCCCAAGGCTGCGACGGCGGATGCGGCTCTCGATGCGGCGTTGTTCCGGCCCGACGGCCTGGAATTCTTCGGGCAGATCAGCTATATCAAGGGCGGTATCGCATACGCCGACGCGTTGAATACCGTCAGCCCCACGTACGCCCAGGAGATCCAAACGACGGAGTATGGCTTTGGGATGGATGGCGCGCTGCGCTCGCGTTCGGCGGTGCTCTCGGGCATTCTGAACGGCGTGGACTACCGCGAATGGAGTCCGGAGCAGGACCCTCATTTGCCGGCGCGCTATTCGGCGGACGATTTGAGCGGCAAGCGCGCCTGCAAGCGGCAACTGCTGGAGGAGTTCGGGCTTCCGCCGGCCGCCATGGACCGTCCACTCGCCGGGATTGTCTCGCGGTTCACGCGCCAGAAGGGCACCGATATCCTCGCCGAAGTGGCGGCGCAACTGGTGGCGGAAGACCTCTACCTGGTGGCGCTCGGTTCGGGCGAGCCGGAGTACGAGGCGTTTTTCCGCCAGATGGCGGCGGACAATCCGGGGCGGATCGCGGTGCGGATCGGGTTCGACAATGGTTTGGCGCACCGCATCGAAGGCGGCGCGGATATGTTCCTCATGCCGAGCCGTTACGAACCTTGCGGGCTCAACCAGATGTACAGCTTGCGCTACGGGACGGTGCCGGTGGTGCGCGCTACCGGTGGCCTGAATGATACCATCGAGGAGGGCACCGGGTTCAAGTTTTGGGATTACTCCGGGCCGGCGCTCCGGGACGCGGTGCGGGCGGCGGTGGCGGCGTTCGCGGACCTGGCCGGCTGGCAGGAAATCATGCGGCGCGGCATGCGCAAGGATTTTTCATGGAAGGCGTCGGCAACCTTATATTCAGCGCTTTACCGGCGGCTTTTGGGCCGGGATTGAATCTTTTTCGCGACAATCGATTCTAATTACAGAGGAGACAAAAGAGACAAATGGCAGGCGATAACACTTTGACCTTTACCGATTCGGGATTCGACCAGGATGTACTGCGGTCGGACGTGCCGGTTCTGGTGGACTTTTGGGCCGAATGGTGCGGCCCTTGCCGGCAGATGGGGCCGACCATCGATCTGGTGGCGAGCGAGTACGCCGGCAAAGTGAAGGTCGGCAAGGTGGACGTGGATTCCAACGGCAACACAGCGATGCGCTACAACGTGCGCGGCATCCCCACGCTGCTCCTGTTCAAGGGCGGCCAGGTGGTGGAGCAGCGCGTGGGCGCCATCGGGAAGTCCGACGTCAAGAAGATGATCGATCCGCACGTGTAAAACGGGCGATCGAGCCCGGATCCTCATTGTCCTCTCTGTACGAAAACGTACACTTCCCACAACCGGGAGCCTGAAAAGGTTCCCGGTTTTTGCTTTTTTGGTTGAAAAGCACCAGAGGGTGGCTGAAATGAGTGCATAACCATCCCGCAACTTGTAGCATCTATAAGGGTGTAGCGAGAAGGAGGAGCTGGCCATGGAACGCCACTCGGTGAGGATCGGATTTCAGAAGTTTTTATCCATAAGCTGTGTATTGCTGATGGCCGGAATGGGCTCGGCCGCGCTTGCGCAAGCCCCGGCGCCACCTCCGGCAACGGCGCCGTCGCAGACGTTCGCGCCGCAGCAGTTGGACAATCTGGTTGCGCCCATCGCTCTTTATCCTGACCCGTTGCTTGGCCAGGTACTGGCTGCCAGCACCTATCCGGTGGAACTGGTGGAAGCGCAGCAATGGCTGCAGGCCAACAGCAACCTGCACGGACAACAGTTGGTGGACGCGGCCAAGCAGCAGAGCTGGGACGCGAGTGTGCAAGCCTTGGTCGCCATGCCCGACGTTCTGGCGAAGTTGACCCAGGACATCCACTGGACCACGGATCTGGGCAACGCATTTTTAGCGCAGCCGGCGGACGTCATGGCGGCGGTGCAGCGCTTGCGCGCGCGTGCCGAAGCCAACGGCAAGCTGCAATCGAACCAGCAGGAGACGGTGTCCACGGACACCCAGAACGGGCAACAGGCGATTGAGATTCAACCGGCCGACCCGCAGGTGCTTTATGTGCCGGACTACGACCCCGCATACATCTGGGGAGCTCCGGTTTGGGGCGCGTATCCTCCGCTGTACTATCCGTATTATGGGTTCGGCTGGTATCCCGGTATCAATATCGGACTCTGCTTCGGCGGCTGGGGCGGCTGGGGCTGGGGCGGCTGGGGTTGGGGCTGGGGACCGAACTGGTTCGGCGGCGGCCTCTTCATCAACGCGGGCTTTTTCCATCGCTATGGTTACGGTTTCGGCGGCGTGTATGGCGGCCGGTTCGGCGCGGGATTCGGCGGGCGTGTGGGCTGGATGCACGATCCGGCGCACCGCATGGGAGCGGGTTACTCCACGGCCGGTTTGAATGCACGCTACGGAGCGGCCTCGCACGCGGCTCGCATGGAAGCGGGACGGTCGGGCAGCTATCATAGTTTCGGCGCCGCGGGGAATGGTTTCCGCGGCAATGCCGGCGGCGCTTTCCGCGGCAGTAATTCGGTAGCGCCCGGGGCTCGCAGCTATAACTACGGCGCTGGCCGCAGCTACGCCACGCAGGGCGCCGGCGGCTATCAGCACTTCCAGGGCGGACGGCAGACGTACCAGGCCCCGGCGCAGCGCTCCTACGGGAACGCCGGTGGACAGCGCTACGGCGGGTCGTACGGCGGCGGGCAGCATTACAGCGCGCCTTCGGCCCCGCATTACTCCGCGCCTCATTATTCGGCTCCGAGCGGCGGTGGCCGCAGCTTCGGCGGCTATAGCGGCGGCGGTCACAGCTTCGGCGGCGGCGGTGGTCACAGCTTCGGCGGTGGCGGCGGCCACTCTGGCGGTGGCGGCGGCCACGGCGGCGGCAGAAGGTAAGACGATTTCGTTGTTTACTAGCGGAGCGGGCCGGCTCGAATGCCGGTCCGCTTTTTTTTGTGCCGTCGATTGGCCATGGCCGCTATACTTGAGGCACCTATGTTCGGCCTAATTGCCAAGCTGACAATCATCCCAGGCAAACGGGAGGAGATGATCGGGATTCTGACCGACAGCGCATCCGGCATGCCGGGTTGTTTTAGCTACACGGTGGCGGAAGACGCGGCGGACGCGAATGTTCTCTGGGTTACCGAGGTTTGGGAGAGCGAAGCGGCGCACGATGCGTCGCTGTCGTTGCCGGCGGTGCGGGATGCCATACCGCGCGCGAGGCTGATGGTTACAGGGTTTGAAAAGGTCGCGGCAACCCGGCCGGTTTGGGGAGTTCCGGGCCGTTAGACGATTTATTCCTGCACGAAACGGCCGCCGGCCGCGTCCGGGAGTACGATGCGGTAGAGGGCACGCTGACATGCGGCTTCGTTGGTTGCTCCTGCTTCTTCCCTTGGTTACCAGCGCGCAGCAGCCGCACGCCATCGAAGGCGATGGGGCCGATCGGGTCAAGCTGATGTCCGGTAAGTCAGACGGACGCGCTGTCCGTCAGAATCCCGATCATCTCCTCGCGAAGGTTACCGGAAAGTTATTGGACGCCCGGCGGACGGCGGCCCGATCTTGTTTGTGTCGAGCGCAGGCAACGTCCGGCGAGCCTGATGGCCGCCGGCGAGCATCGGGTGAACGTGGCCGGAAGCGGAGAAGAAGCCGATTCGTTCCGCGATCCGGATTTCGCGGCCGAGCATCGCGGCGAGTTTCCGCCCGTCGAAATCGTCAGGGGCGCCAGCGCTCCGCTGGTGCTGCGGATGCTGGGGCGGTAATTCAGGCGAGCGCGTTCCGCTGCCTCGCGAGACGCTGTTCGCGATCGCGGGCGAAGCGTTCGATCCCCGCGAAGATCGACCGCGGATCGAGATGCGCTTCCTCGATGACCTCCGGTTCGAGGCCGCCGGTGCGCCAGCGGTCGTCCCAATCGGAGGTGAGCGAATACTCGTCGGTGAGCGGGCCGGCATTGCGCACCGGCCACATGCGGCGCGTGCCGGTGGAGACCACCATGAGATCGTAGTAAGCCTCGGGCGGCAGCACCGAGTGACGGTACGATTCCGGCTGGCGATCGAATAAATCTTCGCTGATGGCGGCGATCACCTTCACGTTCACGCCGGCCTCTTCGAGGTGCTTCAGTTCCTTTACCAGATTTACGGTCGAACTCGAGCCCTGCACGATCACGTAGCCGTGGCGCGGGCCGGGAGCGAAATCGCGGATCGCGTAGAAGCCTTTGGCGGCGGCCTTCGGGTCGGGGTCGGCGAAAGCGGAGCGATCAGCCACCGGGAAATCGGGCCGTGCTACTTCGATGGTGATCAGCCCGACCTTGGGATCGCGCGCGGCGATCTCGGCGGCGGCGAAATAGCCGGGAGCGACATCGTTGTAATCCCAGAAGTTGAGATTGATGGCCTGGCCGCGCGGGAAAAGCTTCCACACCTGCGGGGCGAAGATGCCGAAGTGCGTGCGGGCGTCGGCCGCGGTCTCCGGGCCGGAATGCGCGGAGAGAATATGCAGCACACCCACGCGGAATTTGCTGTCCTGGTTCTGCTGGCTCCAGACGCGCGCGGGCGTGTACATGAGCGGCGTGAACGCGCCGTAGGTGCCGCTGAGGGCCCAGACTCCGGCGAACTTTTCGGGATCCACGGACGCCGTCTGGCTGATCAGGCCGATAGCGGTGGACACGTTGCCGGCTTCCTGGATGGGCGCTTTCAGTCGCGTGCCCCGCGGATTGGTCTCGGGCGCATAGTGGCCCCACAGGCTGCCGTGCTCCACGTTGATCGATTCGGAAAGATCGGCGGCGACGGTGAAGAAGCGGTTGCCGGTGACGTAGTTCATCCACTTGATGATTTCGGAGACGGCGCGGCGCGGACCGGCGGTCTCGCCCGGCTTGCGGAAGAGCGCAATTTCCACCTGCTTTTCGACGCCGGAGACGGCATTGCGGGCGGTGACCTTTTGCGGCTCGGTGGGCAGCGCGGCGGGCCTCAGGCGCTCGTCGAGGAACGGATCGCGATGGGTATCGACGCGCAGCGGGAAATCATCCCGGACGGTGTCGCCGATGGCGACGAGGCGGTCGGCGAGCCAATCGCCGAGACCGTGGCGATCAAGCACCGACATCACGGCGTCGATATTGGTCTTGAACTGGATCAGGCGCTCGCGCGGATCTTTCACGGCGCCGCCGCGGATGCCGGCGAACTCCACCCCGTAGCGCTTTTCGAATGTCTGCGCCAGGGCGACGAAATACTCGGAGTTCATTTTCATCGCGTAGGGATGGCTCTTGTAGCCGACCAACTGATCGCCGAAGCCGGGGATTTTGCCATCGACCGCGCCGGGCCAATAGCCCTTGGTGGTCTTGCCGATCAACACCATCGGGCGGCGGTCGGCGGGGTCCCAATCGTCCATGTGCTTGAGGGCCGAGACGATGGAGGGGTAATCGTTGCCGTGCGCGGTGAGGAGCACGTTCCAGCCGTAGGAGGTCCACTGATCGGCAAGCCGGTAGGTATCGAAACAGGCCTGGATGACGCCGCCCTGGAGGCAATCGTCAATGCCCGCGTTGTTATCGGAGAGCAGAACGCGGAGGCGCTTGCCGACGGCGAGCGCGACAGCCTGGGTCTTGAACTCCTGCGCGTGGCCCTCGGTGAGGGCGAACTCGCCTTCGAGGGCGATGATCTTCGGCGAATTGAGGCTGGAGGCGCCGGCGTAATCCCAGAAAGCGGCTTTGCCGGCGGCGGTGGCGATGCCGACGCCGGAGGGTCCGCCGTTGACGTCGTTGGTGAGATCGGTGGCTTCGGAATGGCCGGAGAGCGCGCGGATGCCGCGCAGCCTGGCTTGCGCGAAGAGCGGGTGATCGGCGAGGCGGTGGTCCTGAAGGAGGATCGCGAGCGCGCCCGCGCCGCGGCGGAAACCGAGGGCGTCGATGGCGAGCATGGCGACCCGAGGATCGGCATGATAGCGGCGGTCGCCGGTCTTGGCGAACTTGCGGGCGAGCGCTTCGCCGAGGATCATCCACAGCGCGTAGCAGGTGGGGACGCTATGGCCGGCGGCCATCATGAACTTGTCGCCGTAGGGATGCTTGGGGCGGCGGTAATCGTAGCGCAGGCCGCCGAGCTCGGGGCCGGCGAGGTGCACCGAGACGTTGTATGGCGTGTAGGCCAGCGGTCCGCCAAAATGGCCCGTCTGGGCGTAGTTGCCGAGCATGACGAGCGTCATGCAGGTCATGTACCCGATATCTTCGATGCGCTTGAGGTCCTCGGCGGCGAGCAGGCTTTCCGGCGAGACGATGGGTTCGGTGCTCAGAGACAATTTCAGACTCCCAAGCGTGATGATAACAGGGCGCGAACCATGGGGCGGGCACCCAGGCCAGCTCGATCCCGGCGGCCGCCCGATCGATGGGACGGACGCCCGGTGGCGTCTCAGAAACTGTAATTGGAATTGCCGGAAGTGAGACCAAACTGGGTGTCTCTTGTCTTCGACATGCTCTTTTCGGTTTCGCTGGAGCAGAGATTGACGGCCGTCTTGTAGACGTTTTCCGTATTCAGAATCTCCTCGACCGACAGATCCTCCGGCGGTGACTGGGACCTCATTTTCATTACAACCGCTTCAATGATGTCGGATGTGTAGTCGTTCAGATAGCGGTCTCTGCCGACGATCTTGGCGACTAATGCGTCCTTGCCCTCGTAGCCCTTGGCGCGGTACTTGTACTTGAATTCCAATACTTCTTTGGTGTTCCGCTCCCTCTTCTCCCGCGTCTCTTGCTCCCGCCTTTCTCTCTCCCGCCTTTGATCCTCCTGCTTGCGGAAGGCCATTTTTTGCTGGTGGAGGTACATTTCAGGATCCTGGCCGCCGGTGTCCGATCCCATAACAGAGTGCACTCCCTGCTTCCAGTCTCCGTAATTCTTTGGGAACATGTTGTTTCCTCCTTCTCGCTGTTCACGCAGGCATCGCGTCCCGATACGCGTCAGGGCAACCCGCCATCCTGGCGGCCCCTCCTTGCGGTGTGAATAGAATATATCACAAAGGAATGGCGAAACCGGCCAGGGCGTTGCCTTACGCCAAGCCGCGCAGCGTATCGAGGGTATATTCGACCATCTGCTCAGTGATGCCGGGGTAGACGCCGATCCAGAAGACGCGATCCATCACGAAATCGCTATTGGGCAGATCGCCGACGACCCGGAATGGCAGGCCCTGGTACGCGGGTTGCCGCGTGAGATTGCCGCCGAACAGCAGGCGGGTGGCGATCTTGTGCGATTCCAGGTGCGCCACCGCCTGGTTGCGCGTGAACGGCGCCTCCGCGCGCACGCCGATGGGGAAGCCGAACCAACTCGGGTCGGAGCCCGGCGTGGGTTCGGGCAGGACGAAGAATTCCTCCATCTGGCGAAGGCCTGCGCGCAGAGCGCACGCATTGCGGCGGCGGGCCTCGATGAAGCGATCGAGCTTGGTGAGTTGCGCCACGCCGACGGCGGCCTGCATGTCGGTGAGCTTTAAGTTGTAACCGATGTGCGAATAAGTGTACTTATGATCGTAACCATGCGGTAAGCCGCCTAACTGCCAGTCGAAGCGCTTGCCGCAGGTGTTATCCTTTCCGGGAGCGCACCAGCAATCGCGGCCCCAATCGCGGAAGGACTCGACCAGGGTTCGGAGAAGCGGCACATCGGTGAGCACCGATCCGCCTTCGCCCATGGTGATGTGGTGGGCGGGGTAAAAGCTGGTGGTGGCGAGATCGCCGAAGCTTCCGACCTTACGACCGCGGTAGGTAGAGCCGACGGCGTCGCAGCAGTCCTCGATGAGCCACAGACCATGCTTCTTGGCGAAGGCGGTCACGGTATCGAGATCGAACGGATTCCCCAAAGTGTGTGCCAGGATGATGGCGCGGGTGCGCGGCGAGAGTGCGGCTTCCAACTGGGAGGCGTCAGCGTTGTAAGTGGGGATGGTAACGTCGATGAATACCGGGACGAGGCCATTCTGGAAGAGGGGGTTGACAGTAGTGGGGAATCCGGCGGCGACCGTGATGACTTCATCGCCGGCTTTCAGGCGCCGTTCGCCCAGCTTGGGCGAAGTGAGCGCCGAGACGGCGAGTAAATTCGCCGAGGAACCGGAATTTACCAGCACGCACTCGCGAATCCCCATCCAGCGGGCGAATTCGCGCTCGAAGCGGTCGGCGAAACGGCCGGTGGTCAGCCAAAAATCGAGCGCGGAATCGACCAGGAGGCGCATTTCGGCGGCGTCGAAAACGCGGCCGGCGACGGGCACGCGGCTCTCGCCCTCGACGAACGGGCGCGCGGCGTGGGTCTCGGCGCAGTATTGCTCCACCAGGCGCAGGATTTCGTCGCGCAGGCTCATGCCGCACCACACAGGAAATCGCGGTACCAGGAGATGGTGCGGCCGATGCCGGTATCGAGGGTGAAGAGCGGCGACCAGGCGAGCATTTGGCGGGCGCGCTCTGCGTTGAGGTACTGGCGGCGGATCTCGTTGGACGCCTGGTTGAGGACCAGCGGCTCGAGCTTCGATTCCATGGCGTGGAGGATGCGATTCACGAGGTCGATGACCGTGACTTCCGTCTCGTTGGAAAAGTTGAAGGCGAGACCGGCGAGTTCGGGGCGAAGGTGAAGCTGCTCGGCGAGCAGCATGTAGGCTGCGGCGCCGTCTTCGACATAGAAATAATCGCGAATATACTGGCCGTCGGAGCGGATCACGGGCCGCTCGCCGCGCAGCACCGATCGTATGGTGCCAGGGACGATGCGATTCCAGTTGAGGTCGCCCCCGCCGTAGAAATTACCGCAGCGGGTGACGGCGACGGGGAGTGAAAAAGTGGCGGCGTAGGCCTGCGCGATGAGATCTGCGCAGCTCTTGCTGACGTCGTAGGGATGGCGGCCGGCGAGCGGGGTGTCCTCGCCATACGGGAGTTTGTCCTGGTGGCCGTACGCCTTGTCGGATGACGCGATCACGACGGATTTGACGCCCGTCGACCGGCGGCAGGCTTCCAGCAGGTTCCAGGTGCCTTGTATATTGCTCTCGAAGGTGGAAATGGGGTTGCGATTGGCGATGCCGACGATGGTCTGGGCGGCGAGATGGATGACGGTATCGGTCTCATATTCGCCAATGGCGCGCTCGATGCAATCCCGGTCGCGGATATCGCCGCGGACCACCTTGAGGTGATCGATGAGGCCGGAGCGAACCAACTCGCACTGCGGCACCCAGTCTCGAACGAGACAGACAACATCGGCGCCGGCGTCGCGGAGGCGGCGGGTGAGCCAGGCGCCGACCAGACCGGTGGCGCCGGTGACGAGGACGGGCCGGTCGCGCCAGAAACTTCGCGTGGATTCCACATTTTGCAGTGTACTCTAAGAAAGAAGAAGGCAGAAGCCAGGAGCCAGGGGAGACCACCAGCGGCACGGCCTGGCACCCACAGCGCCTGCCGATCTCGGCGCGAATACCGGCGCAAACTGACGAGTGTTCAGCCGGCATTGACCCGATCAGCCGATCGGGGCCTGCGGGAAGCACATGCAGTCTCTCCACCGGACGGGTCACCGGCACGACGTTGACGGCGGAATTTCCGGTATCGTACGGTCCCCGCCGCGTGGCGGGACAGGCGGTACACGCTTCCCTGTAGCGATTTCCGGGCCACCGCCATGGCGTCCCCAATATCCGTCTGCGTCTTTACGCGAATGAGCGCGCTGCAACTGCTATCCTTTGATTTATGCTCAGCGAGCAGTTGCGCGAAGCGGGCGTGGTGGGAGCCGGAGGGGCCGGATTCCCGACGTACGTCAAGGCGCAGTCTCGGGTGGAATTTTTCATCGCCAACGGTGCCGAATGTGAGCCGCTGATTCACAAAGACGCGGAATTGATGAAGCATTTCCCAGCGGAAATTCTGGCGGGAACGAAGTCAATGATGGAAGCGGTGGGGGCGAAACAGGGGAAGTTCGGAATCAAGAAGAAGAATGCCGAATCGCTGGAGGCGCTGAAGGGGCAGCGGCCGGACGAGCGGATCGAATTCGTGCTGCTCGGCGATTTCTATCCTTCGGGCGATGAATACGAACTGGTGTACACGGC
>Ga0335078_10004579_pt1 | contig 20469 bp, 18 predicted proteins | sample Lox_Sample_32_FD_206711 | JGI IMG/M metagenome (GOLD analysis project Ga0335078, IMG submission 206711) | Soil microbial communities from Loxahatchee National Wildlife Refuge, Florida, United States - Lox_Sample_3.2 | ecosystem: Environmental > Terrestrial > Soil > Wetlands | place: USA... | reverse complement strand
CGCGCATTCTCGATCCCCGCATCATCGGGCAGGAGCATTACGAAGTCGCGCAGCAGGTAAAGGGCGTGCTGCAGCGCTATAAAGACCTGCAGGACATCATCGCCATCCTGGGCATCGACGAACTCTCCGACGAGGACAAGCTGACCGTGGCGCGCGCGCGCAAGATCCAGCGCTTCCTCTCCCAGCCCTTCAACGTCGCCGAGCAGTTCACCGGCTTGGCCGGCAAGTACGTGAAGCTGGCCGATACCATCCGCGGCTTCAAGGAAATCGTGGATGGCAAGCACGACGAGATCCCCGAGCAGGCCTTCTACATGCAAGGCACCATCGAGGATGTCGCGGAGCGCGCCAAGGCGCTGCACGGGTGATTCATGAACGGCATGCTGGCCCTGGAAATCGTGACGCCTGAGCGCCTGCTGGTGCGGGAAGAGGTGAGTGCCGTGCAGGCGCCGGCTGCCAACGGCTACGTAGGCATCCTGCCCGGCCACGCTCCCCTGCTCGCGGAGTTGGGCACCGGCCTCCTGCACTTCGAAGCCGGCGGAAAGCGCTGGTACCTGGCCGTCCACAGCGGCTATCTGGAAATCCTCGCCGACCGCGTGCGCGTGCTGGCCACCGCCGCCGAGCGCGCCGAAGAGATCGACGTCGAGCGCGCCAAGGCCGACATGAAGCGCGCCCAGGAACAAATGATCAACGCGTCGCTCGGCGTGGACCCGGCCTTCGCACTCAACGCCATCCAGCGCGCCCAGACCCGGCTGGACGCCGCGGCTCACCAGCAGCCCACTCCGGAATCGTGATCTTACGAATTGGAAGAATCAGGAGAACGGGTTCACCACTGTAACGCGCCCGTACCGTTTTCCGTCGCTTAAGTCCTCGGAATAAATGGTCTGCGCGTCCAGCGCCTCCGCCGCAGCAACCGCCCATTGCTCGATCCATTCCACAGCCTGTGCCTTTTAGAGCGGCCGGGCTGCTCTCCTGACTACGGTCACAAGGAACTCCTGCAATACTTGGGCTGACGTCCCGAAGTCCTCGGAGTCGATCAGTTCCAGAGCCCGCTTTCGCTTGTCCTCATCCCTCCCCATCCCCACCGCGGCATAAACGAAAACATTGGTGTCAAAGAAAACGCTAACGCTCATGCAAATCCTGCCTGGTCCAGTCCTTGTTGCCCAGCCGTCCCGTGGAGCGCTTGCTTAACTGCCGCAGGCGTGCGCGCGCCCGCCGAGCGCGATCCTGGTGTCCGGCGAGATTCGTCAGGAATTCACGTACCAACGCGTTGACAGTGGAGTTCCGCTCGGTCTGTAACGGCGGACAGCGGCCAAAACCTCGCCATCCACGCCGCACTATTGCGTCACGCGCACCACCCACACATCGCGCGCGCCAATGCGTCCACGCATCCCCACGCGCCCTTCTGCCGGAGCCAGCGCCACCGGTTGTCCCGTGACGATATCCGTTGCGCTTGCTCCCGTGGGCATGCTCACGGATGCGTCGATCTGCTTCTCTCCATGGTTGAACACGAACACCAGCCGGTCGCGCCCGCTATCGAGCCAGCGCAGTTCCGCGCCGGCCGGCTCGACCGTGATGGGCGCCGTGATGCCCGCCCACCGGAGCAGCGCGGCGTAGAACTCCGCGCCTGCCGGTTCCCGCATGGTCTCATATGCGCCGCCGATGTAAGAGCCGAGCATCAGCGTTCGCCCCTGCCCGTAGGTGGAAATCACGGCCGCCGCCGCGCCTCCGGGAAATCGCGCCACCACGTGCGCGCGCGGGCCGAGCGGCGCGAGCGTCTCCTCGAACCAGCGCCCGGCGAGCTTCTCGCCCGCGGGGAAACCCGGCAACTCGCCGCCCAGCCACTCCAGTGTGGTCCGGCCGTGTTCGCCGGTCTGGACGGCAGTCTCGCGGCATCCCATCACTTCGTCCAGACCCATGCCGGGGATCGCCGGCGAAGCGTAGCCGTGCTCGTTGGTCCAACCCAGCCGCGCTTCGGCCACCAGCGTCCCGCCGCCGCGCACGTAGTTGGCGAGCGCCGTGGCCGAAGCCGCCGGAATCATCAGCGGATACGGCAGCAAGAGCAGCTTGTACTGCCCCAGCACCTCCGGCGACAGATGGTTGATATGCACAAAATCGACCGGCACGTTGGTGGGAAACAGAGCGCGGTAAATTCCCATCATGGAATCGCGCTCGATGCCCGCCACTTCACCCTGCGGGCCGCCGTAAGCCGCCTCGCGCTGCCGCCCGCCCACAAAATAGGAGAGCGGATTGTAGACGATGGCCACTTCGGCCCGCGGCGGGCGCGCCGCGAGAAAGAGCGCCTGGTTCCGGTCCACTACCCGCGCGATGCTCCCAGCCACGCGCGCGCGCTCCGTGATGGATCCATCCAGCCGGATCAACCCATAGCCACCCGCCTCGTACCCCGAGCTCATGGGATACCACGCGTAATCGTTGATGGCCTTGGCCCCCCGCGACAGCGCGCTCCAGGTCCACACCCGGATATCCGCCGGAGTTACAGTCGGACTCACGTTGAGCGCGATGGTGCCAAAGCCGCTTTGCAGTTCTCCGATCCAGAAGCCGCGGCCGCCATCCGCGTAACCGAACGACCGCGTGAAATCCAGCAGCGCGCCGCGCCACTCGACATCCCGGTCCACGAAGGCCGAGTGCTTCGGATAGAACGACGTGCCGTAGTAATCCACCTGCCGCGTCATGGTCCAGTCGTCCGACTGGCCTTCCCACCACAGCGGCGAGCTGAACAGCCCGATGCCGGCGGCGTGCGACGTGGCCACCGCATAGGGCGTCACGCGCTTCACCGCCTCGTAACGATCGTGCAGGTCTTCGCCCAGCTTGTCGGCGATGAACTCTTTCCAGTCGATGAAGTCCGTGTAAGAGAGGATCGTGCTCAGCCGGTTCGGCTCCACTTCATCCCATGAGGCGTATTGCCGGTACCAGGCGTGGTTCAGCGCCTCGAGCGTTCCGTATTTCTTCCGCAGCCAGCGCCGGAAGCGCGCCTTGGTGTATTTGCAGAAACAGAATTCAGGATTCTCGATGTAGGTTGGCGTCGCCCAGTTGATCACATGCGGTTCGCTCCACAGGTCCCAGCCGAGGAACGCGGGACTGGATTTGACGCGCTCGGCCAGCGCTGTGTAGAACCGCAACTCGGCTCGCCGCACGCCGTCGTTATCCAGGCAGTAGCCGGGCGCGGATTCCGGATGAATGGCCATCCCGTTCGAGGAGACAAACAGCGCGTCGGGATACTTCCGCCCGACCCAGGCCGGCGCCGAATCCATGTAGACCTGGATGATGACTTTGAGACCCTCCTGCTCGGCCAGCTTCAGCAACACGTCGATCGTTTCGAAGTCGTACTGCCCTTCGTGCGGCTCGCCGCTGGCCCAGTCGATCCAGCAGCGAATGGCGTTGAAGCCCAGCTTGTGGATCTGCCGCAGGTCGCGCCTCCAGGCTTCGCGCTTCGAGAGCGGATCGCGTTCCAGCATGGGAGCGCGCGCCTTGCCGCCGCCGTACCAGACTGCCATGGGAAAGAACGTCTCCGCTCGCGGAGTCTGCGCGCATGCCGCCGCGGCGGCGAGGAGCGCCAGCACAACCTTCATCATCGCTGTTCAGAATAACAAGAGGTGCGAAGGAGGGAACTCTACTGCACCTGCTCCATCTCGGTTTCCAGCATGGCTATGTGCTCGTCTTCTTCCGAGGCCAGCTCCAGGCAAAGCTCTTTTTCCAAACCGTCGGGCAGCTCGCCGGCGCTCTTGCGGAAGTAATCCCGTGTGCGGCGCTCCATCTCCAGGGCCGATTGATAGAGCCGCAGGATGCTGGCGTCGTCGGAAACCGCCAGGTCATGGAACAGCCAGCCCGACAGCAGCTTCTCGGCTTCCGGCGAGATGTCCAGCTCGGCGGGCTCCACGTGGGCGTGATACTTCTCGTTGAGCTCGTGCAGGTGGTCGAGCTCGGCCTCGTAAAGGCGCTCCAGCACCACGCGATGCTCGGGCTTGGCGGCCTGCTCGCGGGCCAGCTTATAAAAGTAGAAGGCGTTCAGCTCGAACTGTACAGCGTCGCGGATAACGCGCAGCCGCATGGGGTCGCCCAACTCGCGCTTCTCCACCTCCTGCAAATCGCCGCCGCACATAAAGCACTTGCCATAGGGCAGGGCAAATCCGGTGGACAGCTTGTGGCACTGTTTGCACTTCCAGGTATAGCGGACCTGGGCGCAGCAGATCTCATCCTGCTCCAACACGCGATGACACTTGGGACACGAAGAAGGCATGGTCAGCTCCTGACGGCGGCCGGCTCTGCGGCGGCGACTCCCATATATTCCAGCATGCCGTGCGCGGCGCGGCGCCCGGCGCCCATCGCCAGAATCACCGTAGCCGCGCCGGTGACGATATCCCCGCCGGCAAATACGCCCGGAATGGAGGTCATGCCGGTGCGCTCTTCCGTTTCGATATAGCCCCACTTGTTGGTGCGCAGGCCCGGCGTAGTCTGGGCGATGATGGGGTTGGCGGTAGTGCCCAAAGCATAAATCACGGTATCCACGTCGATCTCGAACTCGCTGCCCGCCTTGGGCACCGGACGCCGGCGCCCGGACGCATCCGGCTCGCCCAATTCCATCTCCTGGCAGCGCAGCCCCGTGACCCAACCCGCGGAATCGCCCAGAATGGCGACCGGATTGGTGAGCCAGCGGAATTGGATGCCTTCCTGGATGGCATGTTCCAGTTCCTCGACGCGCGCGGGCGATTCACGGCGCGAACGCCGGTACACGATGGAGACCGCCTCGGCGCCCATGCGCAGCGACACGCGGGCGGAATCCATGGCCGTGTTGCCCGCGCCCACTACCGCGACGCGGCGGCCCATGCCCACCGGCGTGTCGTAGATCGGCTGGCGATAGCCCCGCATCAGGTTCACGCGGGTCAGGAATTCGTTGGCCGAGAAAACGCCGTTGTACGCCTCGCCGGGAATGCCCATGAACTTGGGCGATCCGGCGCCCGTGCCGATGAACACCGAGTCGCAACCCATCTCCGCAATCAGTTGCGGGATGGTGAACAGCTTGCCGATCACGGTGTCGAGCCGGATCTCCACGCCCAGTTTCCGCAGGTTGTCGATCTCGGTGTCGATGATCACGTCCGGCAGGCGGAACTCGGGAATGCCGTACTTGAGCACGCCACCGGCTACGTGCAACGCCTCGAAGATGGTCACCGAAACACCGGCCTTGGCCAGATCGCCGGCGCACGCCAAGCCCGCGGGTCCGGAGCCGATGATGGCGGCGCGCTTGCCCGCGCGGCCGGCAGTTTCGGCCGGTTCGTCCCAACCGCGGCCCATGGCGCTATCGGCGACAAAACGCTCGAGCCGGCCGATGGCCACCGGCGGATACTTGTTGCCCACCACGCAGGCGATTTCGCACTGCGACTCCTGCGGGCAGACCCGTCCGCAAACCGCGGGCAGCGTGTTGGCGCTCTTCAGGATGCGGTAGGATTCGCGGATGTCGCGGCGGGCCAGCGCGGCGATGAAGCCCGGAATATCGATGGCCACCGGGCATCCGGGAATGCAGCGCGGCTTCTTGCAGCGCAGGCAGCGGTCGGCTTCCACGAGTGCGCCTTCCAGGTCCAGGCCCAGAGCCACTTCCTTGAAGTTATGGGCGCGCTCGGCGGCCGGCTGTTCCGCCATGGGCGCACGCGTGGGCGAGATGGTGCGGATGTTCTTGGGCAGCCGCGGGCCGGGCGGCTCGGGCTCGGCGGCCGGCAATTCCGGCAAGGGGCACGGCACCACCGGGACCGCATGCATGCCGTTGGATCCTCGCGGGCTGAGGGCCGCCATGCGGGCACTCTCCTCGCGGAAGCGTTCCAGCGCCTGCTTCTCCTCGCGCTCGAAGCGCTTCTGGCGCAGCGCCAACTCGTCGAAATTCACCAGGTGGCCGTCAAAATCGGCGCCATCCACGCAGGCGAATTTCATCGCCCCCCCCACCGTGACGCGGCAGGAGCCGCACATGCCGGTGCCATCCACCATGATCGAATTCAGGCTGACGATGGTGGGGATCCCAAGCGGCCGCGTGACTTCGCAGCACGCGCGCATCATGGGGATCGGCCCGATGGCCACCACCTCGCACACGTCTTTCTCCTGGGCGAGCACATCGGCCAGCGCCGCGGTGACGAAACCCTTGCGGCCGTAGCTGCCGTCATCCGTGGTGATCTCGAGCCGGTCCGTGAAGGCGCGGAACGGCTCCTCCCAGAAGACCAGGTCGCGCGTGCGGAATCCAATGATGGCGATGGTGCGGTTGCCCAGCCTCTTGTACTCGCGAAGCTGCGGAAAAACGGGAGCCACGCCGAGGCCGCCGCCTACCAGCAGCACGGTGCCTTCCAGCTTGCGGATGGAGCTGGGCAATCCGAGGGGGCCGATGAAGTCCAGCAGGTAATCGCCCTGGCGCAGGTTCATCATCTCGAAGGTGGTTTTACCGACCGCCTGGATGACGACTGTCACCGTGCCGCGCGCGGCATCGAAATCGGCAACCGTGAGGGGGATGCGTTCGCCGCGCTCATCGATGCGGGCCATGATGAAATGGCCGGGACGCGCGGCGCGTGCCACTTCCGGCGCGCCGACTTCCCACAGAAACGTGGTCGGGCCGAATTGTTCCCGGTGGGTGATTGGGTACATGCGATGAGCCCCTCCTCTGACCAGATCGTCGCAGTCCTAAGCCTTATTATATAAGATATTCGGGTTTTCTTTTCGTTACTCGAAGATGGGAATAAGTCGGGCCAGCACTTCGGCGACGATGGGCTGCGGAACGCTTTCCAGCTTCGGGCCTTGCGCGCAGCGAGGTCCAGCGCGCGGCTGGTCGCACCGGATAACTCCGGCAGTCTGGGCTCCAGCGCCTGTAAGAGGCACGGCAAAACCGGCTGTCCGCGCGAAGTTTCCGCCACTGGCGCTCCTCCCTGGTGCATGCGACATTAGGGCGGCAACGGACGAGAAGTTCGTCCAAAGTGCAGTGCGGCTGCTTAAGTGGCTGCACAACGAGCCGCCCGCTTTCGACGGATGCCGACCTTGACTCCCGGCCGCAGCCCCAGGATGTCGAGCAGGGCGGGCCGGACCGCAAGCATGACTGAGCCGCCGACATGGCGAAGACTTGTCGTATGCATGGGGCAAAGCCTCCCATCAGATCCGGCCGAATTTGGCGACCGCTTCCCGGATGGAACGGTACTTCTCGATGAATGGCAGCATGCTGTGTTCGGTGTTGTCCAGTTCCTGCGCCTTCTTAAGAATCTCGGCGGCATGCGCGCGTGGGACCACCGCCACGCCATCCTCGTCGGCCACAATGATGTCGTTCGGATTCACGCGTGCGCCATCACAAGTGACCGGAACGTTCACGCCCGCAAAGCGGTAGTGGTTGATCGAGGTGGACGGCACGATCCCGCGGCTGAAGACCGGGAACTGCAGGCGCTCGATCTGGGGCACGTCGCGCACCGAGCCATCCACCACGGCGCCGGCGAGGCCGCGGTATTTCATGGCGGTGCACATCAGGCCGCCGATGCCCGCGATGTCCAGGCCGTCCGGGACCACCATAACGTAGACCGAACCGCGCGGCGCGTTGTCGATGGCGTCCAGCATGCCCTGCGAGGCCGCCGCGCCCTCGTGGTGTTCTTCCTTTTTGAGCAGCACCGTGACGGCCGGCCCGGCGAACTTGGTGGTAAACAGTGGCCGCATGTCGTGCGACAGGTAGATGCGCTGGCTGTAAAGCTGTTCGGCGGCGTCGGCCACGGAGGCCACCTCCACCAGGCGGAGGCCCTCGACGAGCGGGTCGGCGGGCGGTTGGGCGAACAGCCAGCCGGCCGCGCACAGGACCAGCGCAACGGCGGTGACAAGCAGTATGCGGAGTTTCATCGCTTGCGAAAGTAGCACATTTCGGCCCGCCGGCCGGCGTGCTACAGTAGAGATAATCTTCCCGTTGGCCAGCCGTCCCCATCGTCTAGCCCGGCCTAGGACATCGCCCTTTCACGGCGGTAACGGGGGTTCGAATCCCCCTGGGGACGCCAAACACTCACGGCCGCATCTCGCCGAGTCTGTCAGTCTGTCCGTTCGAACCCCCTCAGGCACGCCTCCCCTACTTGTCCGACCAAATCGCCAGCTCGTTCCCGCTCGGATCCGCGAAATGAAACCGCCGCCCGCCGGGGAAGGAAAATATCTCCTTGACGACGGCGCCGCCGGCAGCTCGCACCTTCGTTTCCATCCCGGCAAGGTCCGATGCATACATGACCACCAGCGGGCCGCCCGCCGCTACCGCCTCCTTCCTGTAAAACCCTCCCGCGATCCGGCCGTCTTCAAAGCTCGTATAGTCGGGACCGTAGTCGGTGAATTTCCAGCCAAAAACACCGGCATAGAAGACTTTCGTGCGCGCTATGTCAACAGCCGGGAACTCGATATAGTCGATCCGGCCTTCGTTCGATTGAGCTTCCATGCTGACCAGTATGCCCTACTCCCGCCGGACGGCATGTCGGGACCTTCCGGATTGTGTTAACATTCCGCAGATCGGGGAGGTGTGCATGAAAGCTATCGTCGCTCTGCCGGCGGTGATCCTCGCGGCCGGCGCACTCAGCAGACCCGCCCGCGCGCAATGTCACCAGCCGGCGGAACTCAACGCCACCAGCCCCGCCGGACAACTGCTGCAGCACGCGGAACAGGAAACCGACAACACCAAGAAGCTGGCGCTGCTCGAACAGTTCGCCACTCAGTATCCGCAGCACAAGGCTGCCGGCTGGGTCGACGAACAACTGCTGGGCCTCTATGTAACCACCCAGCAGCCCGATAAGGCCCTGGCCATGGGCGACAAACTGTCCGCCATGCCACCCCCTTGCGTGGAAGACGCGCAGAACACCCTCAAGGCGGCGGAGATGAAAAAGGACCCGGACCTGGTGCTGAAATGGTCGGCTGCGACCGCGCAACTGGCGCAAAAGGTGATGGCATCCCCCCAGCCACAGGATCCCGATGCGGTGGCGGACTGGAAGACGCGCGTGGATTACGCCCGCCAGGTGAATACTTACACCGAATACTCGCTCTACGCGATGGCGCTCAAAACCACCGACCCGGCCAAGCAGGTCGCGCTGCTCGAAGCCTTGCAGCAACGCAATCCTAAGAGCCCGTATCTGGCGCAGGCGGGCGTCACGCTATTCCTCGCGTACCAGAAATCCGGACAGACGGATAAAGCGGCGGCGTTTGCCCAGAAGCTGGCAGCTTCGGGACAGGCCGACGAAGATATGCTGCTGGTCCTGGTCAACGACGCGGCCAAGAACAAGGATGGCGAAAAGGTCCATGATTACAGCGCCAAGCTCGAGCAGCTCTTGAACTCCAAACCGAAGCCGGCGGGCCTCTCCGACGCGGACTGGGACAAGCGCAAGAACACGATTCTGGGAGTGACTTACTCGCTCGACGGCAAACAATACTTCAACGAGGACAAGCTGGAGCCAGCCAATGAGGATCTGCGCAAATCCTTGCCGCTGGTCCAAGAGGACACTGCCTTGAAGACCGAAGTGCTCTTCTACCTGGGATTGGCGAATTACAAGATGGAGAAGATCCAGGATGCCGCCACTTACTTCAAGGAGTGCGCGGCCGTGAGAGGTCCGTTCCAGGAGCAGGCTCTCAAAAACCTGCGGATCATTCACTCGAAGTACCGCGGCGTCCGATGAACCTGCTGGTTCCGAATCTGGGGTCCACGTCGTTGAAGTACCAGATTCTGGAGATGCCCGCGGAGACGGTGCTGGCTCGGGGACGCTTCGAGCGCGTGCGCGATTATCGCGCGGCGATCGAGCAGATCCGCACGGGCGGCGTTCCGGTGGATGCCGTGGCATTCAAAGCGGTGCATGGCGGTCCGCGGTATTGCGGAACGTTTGTGATTGGCGATGCCGTGCTGCGCGCGATGGAAGAATTCATGCCCGCCGCCCCGGCGCACAATGCGATTTATCTCGCAGCCATTCGCGCGTTTCAGGAGAGCATGCCCGGCGTGCCGCTGGTGGCGGCATTCGAGCCCGAATTTCACTGCGGCCTACCCGCCCGCGCGCGTCTCTACGGCGTGCCGGCGGAGTGGCGCGCGGAGGGGGTGCGCAAGTACGGATTTCACGGCGCCTCGCACCAGTACGTGGCGGAGCGTTGCGCCGAGCTGCTGGGCCGCCAGACACGGCTGGTGAGCTGCCACCTGGGCGGCAGCTCGTCGATGTGCGCGATTGACCGGGGACGGTCCATCGACACAACCATGGGATTCTCGCCGCAGTCCGGCCTGGAGAACGCCATGCGGCATGGCGATCTGGACGTCTTCGCCGTCCTGTTCATGATGGAGCGCCACGGCTGGAATTGCGCCGAGGTGCGCCGGCAACTGGCGCAAGGCGGCGGGCTGGCCGGCCTTTCCGGTATCGAGGGCGGCGACGTGCGCGATCTCGAAGGGGCCGCCGCGTCGGGCAACGCGCAGGCGGCCGAAGCGCTGCAGGTCTTCGTTTACCAGGTAAAGAAGACCATCGGCGCTTACGCCGCCGCTATGGGAGGCCTCGACGCGGTGGCGTTTACCGGCGGTATCGGCGAGAACTCCGCCACGTTGCGTGCGGCTTGCTGCCAGGGCCTGGAGTTTCTGGGCATCGCGCTGGACCCGGAGCTGAACGCGCGCGCGTCGGGCGATCGCATCGTGTCGAACGGCCCGGTGGCCGTCGTGGCGCTGGCCACCAACGAAGAGCTGATCGTGGCCCGCCGGGCCTACCGCTTGCTGCGCGGCGGCTGCGGTACACTCTCCTCATGATCGAGGCGGCGGTCCTCACCATCAGCGACTCGGTGCACGCCGGCACGCGCGCCGACGCGTCCGGTCCCGCCGTCCGCGACAGGCTGGAGCAATTGGGCTGGCGTGTCTCGGTGGCCGAAGTTATTCCGGACGAAGCGCCGCTCATCGAGCGGCGGCTGGCCTCGCTGGCAGACAGCCTGCAGGTGGCGGCCATCTTCACAACGGGCGGCACCGGCGTAGCCCTGCGCGACGTGACCCCCGAGGCCACGCGTGCGATTCTGCACAAAGAGATCCCCGGCTTCGGAGAGCTGATGCGCGCGCGCGGATCGCGTTCCACGCCGCTGGCGGCCCTCTCCCGCGCAACGGGCGGCACGCGCGGCCGCGTGCTGATTGTGAATCTTCCCGGATCACCTCGCGGCGCTGTGGAGTCGCTGGATGCTATCGTGGAGTTAGTGCCCCACGTGTTGGATCTGCTGCGGGACTACACCGCGCACCCGGGCACGCAACGTTTTGGGAATCCGTAGCGTCTGAATTACATGCGTACCTGTCGCTGGATGTTCGCCGGATTGCTCGCGGCCGGCCTGCTTGCCCAAGGCCCGCCGGACGCGAAGGAACAGCCCGCGACGCTCATCCATGTGCCGGTGGAGGTAGTGGTGGCGCCGGTCGCCGTGCTCGACCGCGGTGGCGACTACGTGGATGGCTTGCAGCCCAACCAGTTTCACCTCTTCGACAACGGCAAAGAGCAGAACATCAAAGTAGACGTCTCCTTCCAGCCGATCTCCATGGTGATCGCGGTGGAGGCCAATGACCGGGTGGAATCCATACTGCCCCAGATCCACAGGATCGGCTCCATGATCGGACCGCTGGTGATCGGCGATCAGGGCGAAGCATCGGTAATCGCGTTCGATTCGCGCATCCGCACGCTGCAGGAGTTTACGTCGGACACCACCAAGATCAGCGCGGCCTTGAAGAAGATTCAACCGGGCAGCAGCCAGAACCGCATGATCGATGCCGTGGAAGAGGGCGTGCGGCAGTTGCGCACGCGCCCGCTGAACCGCCGGCGGGTGATCCTTCTGGTGAGCGAGACGCGCGACCAGTCAAGCGAAGCCCGCACTCGCGAAGTACTCATCGACCTGCAACTCGCCAACGTCAGCGTTTACACAGTGGATATCTCGCGCATGGTGACCAGCATCATGGCGCGGGAAGATCCGGGCAGGTTCGACAACCGGCCCCCCGCTATGACGCCGCTGCCGTCCGGAGTCCCCGCCACCCCCACCACCGTGGAGCAAGCCACCGGATCCGTCGGCGGCTCGGCGCAATTCATTCCGATGATGGTGGAGCTGTTCAAAGACGCGAAGTCCATCTTCGTGCGGAACCCCTCGGAGCTCTTCACGCGCGGCACGGGTGGCAGGCAGTTCGGCTTCGTGCGGCAGAGCGGGCTGGAGGACGCCATCGAGCGCATCGGCGAGGACCTCCACAGCCAGTACATGCTCTCGTACAATCCGAATGACAAGGACGAGCCGGGCTTCCACACGATCACGGTGGAGATTGCCGGCCGCCCCGATCTGAAGGCCCGCACGCGGCCCGGCTATTGGCTGGGTCCCTCGTAGGAACGTTGCTTCCGCATCGCCTCCAGCGTGAGCCGGATGCCTTCGTCGTAACTGGTCTTGTGCACAGGCCCCAGCGTGCGCAGGAGCTTGGCGTCATCCAGCAGCACGGGCGTCTCCTGCAGGTACAGCATCTCGGGTAACTCGCGCATCAGCGGGTTGAACCAGCCCAGCATGCGCAGCATGGTCCGCCCGATGCCGCGGAATTTCGGCTCGCGCCCTACCGCCTGGTAGACCTTCTGGATGAATCCCAGCGCGGTGATCTCGCCCGGACCGGCAAAGTTCCAGGCTTCGCCGTAACAGTTGTCGCGGGCGGCCAGTTCCACGATCACCGGTCCAGCATCCGGCACGAAGACAAACTCGTGTGGCGTGCTGGCAGGTCCTATCCAGTTGGCGGTCTTGCCGGCCAGGGCCGCCTCGAAGATCATGCTTGCCAGCCCCAGGCTGTAGGGGCCGTAAAAGTCCGGCAGCCGCACCACCATCGTCTGGAACAGCCCGCGGTCGCCGGCGTTCATGAGCATGTCCTCCTGCTCCTTGCGCAATTGCCCCTTCACTGAGACCGGCACGCGCGGATGAGTCTCCGCGACTTTCTGGGTCTGCGGCACGCCGTAACTGTAAACGCCGGTCACCAGCACGAAGCGTTTCACCCCAGCAGCCGCGGCGGCATCCACCGCCACGCGCATCAGTTTCGGATAGAGCTGGAAATCCGTGTACGGCACGCCTACCGTGTAGATGATGGTGTCCACGCCGCTCGCGGCCTGCGTAGCGCCGCCCGGATCGGACAAATCCGCGGCCACCACCTGCGCCTGCCGCATCGCGCCGAAGACCGCTTCGAGCTTGCCCGCCGTGCGTCCGACGGCGCGAAACGGGATGCCGCGGCGCTCCAACTCCATGCCGACAAACCTGCCGATCGGGCCGCCCGCGCCAAAAATCGCTGTCTTATCCATGATTGCTACAATAGTCCCAAAATGATCCAAACGCTATTCGGCACAGCGGAGCAAGAGCCCGGGCTCCTGGAGCGTTTGAAGAGCAGCGTGCAGAAAACGCGCGCGGGTTTGGTTACGCGCCTGGAAGACATGCTGCAGGGCGCCAAGGAGATCGACGCCGATCTGCTGGATGAGCTGGAGTTCACGCTGATCAGCTCCGATATCGGCGTGCAGACCGCGCAGGAAGTTCTGGAGCGCATCCGCGAGCGGGTGGACCGCAGCCTGGCGGGCGACGCCGCCGAGGTGGAAGGCCTCATTCGCGAGTACCTGCTCGAAATCCTGGAAGCCAGCGAGCGCCCCATACCGCGGGTCGCCGAGCCGCCCGCGGTGATTCTGGTGGTGGGCGTGAACGGCTCCGGCAAGACCACCACCATCGGCAAGCTGGCGCACCGCTTTCGCGCCGAGCAGCGCAGTGTGCTGCTGTGCGCGGCGGATACCTTTCGCGCCGCGGCCATCGAGCAGTTGGAAATCTGGGGCCAGCGCACGCACACCGACGTGGTCCGGCAGAAGCAAGGCGCCGATCCCAGCGCGGTGCTCTTCGATGCGCTGCAATCGGCGCGCGCGCGCAAGATCGATTACGTGATCGTCGACACGGCCGGCCGCCTGCAAACCAAGGCAAACCTGATGGCGGAGCTCGAAAAGATGCGCCGCACGGCCGCGCGCGTGATTCCCGATGCGCCGCACGAGGTGCTGCTGGTGATGGACGCCACCACCGGCCAGAACGGCCTGGAGCAGGCCCGGAAGTTCACGGAGACTAGCGGCGTGACCGGCATTGTGCTGACCAAGCTGGATGGAACGGCCAAAGGCGGTATCGTGATCGCCATCGCGCGCGAGCTGAACATCCCCATCCGCTACGTGGGCATCGGCGAAAAAGTGGACGACCTGCTGCCGTTCGATCCCGAAAAGTTCATCGCCTCCCTCTTCGAAAAATGAACGATCGCCAGCAGGACGCGGACACCCGGTACCTGCGCGAAGCCCTGGACCTGGCACGCAAAGGGCGCGCGCAAGCCAGCCCCAATCCACATGTGGGAGCGGTGTTGGTTCGGGATGGCGCGGTGGTGGGGCGCGGATTCCACACCTGGGCCGGCGTGAAGCACGCCGAGATCCTGGCGCTCGAAGAGGCCGGCGGACAGGCCCGCGGTTCCACCCTCTACATCAATCTGGAACCTTGCTGCCACCAGGGGCGCACGGGCCCCTGCACCGCGGCGTTGATCGAGGCCGGGGTGGCGCGCGTGGTGGCGGCGCTCGAAGATCCCAATCCGCTCGTGGGGGGGGATGGCCTGCGGCAACTGCGGGCGGCCGGCATCGCCGCCGAGATCGCCACCGGGTTTTCCGCCGAAGCGGAAAAGCTCAACGAGGGCTTCGTGCACTTTATGCGCACGCGCCTGCCGCTGGTGACGCTGAAGACGGCGCTCACGCTGGATGGCAAGATCGCCGCGCCGGACGACAATAGCGGCTGGATCACCAGCGATAAAGCGCGCGCCGACGTGCAGCAGCTTCGCCACGATTCCGGCGCCATCCTCACCGGCATCGGCACGGTGCTGGCCGATGATTGCCTGCTCACCGACCGCACCGGCTTGCCGCGCAGCCGGCCGTTGCTGCGCATCGTGCTGGACTCGCGTTTGCGGTTACCGCTCGATTCCCAGATGGTCCGCAGCGCGGCGGCGGATCTGCTGGTGGTGGGGACTTCGGCGGCGCCGGCCGAGCGGCGCAAGGCGCTCGAAACTCACGGCGCGCGGGTGCTCATCCTGGATGGCCGCGACGGCCGGTCCGATCTGCGCGCCACCATCGAGGCAGTGGCGCACGAGCAATACCTTTCGGTGCTCATCGAAGCGGGCGCCAAGGTGAATTGGGCGGCGCTCGAAACCGGCGTGGCCGACAAGGTGTTCTTTTACTACGCGCCCAAGATTCTGGGCGGGCTGGAATCCCTTTCCGTGGCCGGCGGCGTCGGCCGGAGGCGGCGGGCCGACGCCATCCGCGTACACCGCACCGAACTGCATCACATCGCGCCCGACGAGTTTGCCGTCGAAGGCTACATTGTCAAAGGGGCTTGAGTGTTTACTGGAATCATCGAAGAGTTGGGAGCGGTGGAATCGGTTCAGAACCGGGCCGCCGGAGCCCGGCTGCAGATCCGCTGCCAGAAAGTGTTGGAAGATATGACGGAGGGCGCCAGCATCGCGGTGAACGGCGTCTGCCTCACGGCCGTGGATCTGCGCGCGGAATCGTTCTCCGCCGACCTGGCGCCCGAGACCCTGCGGCGCAGCAACCTGGGCGCGCTGCGGCCGCTTTCGCGCGTGAACCTGGAGCGGCCGCTTTCGCCGAACAGCCGCCTGAGCGGACACATCGTGCAGGGCCACGTGGATGCCACTGGCGAGTTCCTTTCGCTCGAGGCGCTGGGCGATGAGAATTGGTGGCTCAAGGTGCGCGTGCCGGCGGAAATCGATCCGTACCTGGTTTACAAAGGCTCCATCGCGATTGACGGAATCAGTTTGACGATAGCTGCGCTCGAAGCCGGCGTGCTCTCGGTCACGATCATCCCGCACACGTACCGCAACACGACGCTGGGCACCTACCAGCAGGGCAGCCGCGTCAACATCGAGTGCGATATTCTGGCCAAGCACGTGGAGAAGCTGATCCGCAACCTGGACTTGAAGCCGCGCCTCACGGTGGAGCGCCTGCGCGAAGAGGGATATTGACGCGAGTCACTCGATCCGTGCGACGGCGGCGGAATCCAAACCCAGTATGACGCGTACCCTCGCCGCTTCGTCGAGCGGCGTCGTGCCGAAAAAGCGCTTGAATTCGCGGCTGAACTGCGACGTGCTTTCGTATCCCACGCGCGTGGCCGCCACTCCTGCACCGATCCCTTCCTGCACCATCAGCATTCTGGCCTTGTGCAGGCGGATGCTCTTGAGATATTGCAGCGGGGAGGTCGCGGTGACCGCCTTGAAATTGTGGTGAAAGGCGGAAACGCTCATGCCGGCGTCCCCGGCCAGGCCGGCCACGTCCAACGCGCCGGAATAGCTGGCGTGCATGCGTGCCAACGCGCGTTGCACCTGGCTGAGGCGTCCATTGAGGGCGATGAGCGCACGCAGAGAACCGCCGTGTTCGCCGCACAGCACGCGATACGTGATCTCCCGCACGATCTGCGGCCCCAGCACTTGCGCGTCGGCGGGTGACGCCAGCGATTCCAGCAGCCGCACGGTAGCCTCGCTCAGCGCCAGATCGAGCGGCGTGGCGTACATGCCGCAGGAAGCATCGCCGGGCGCTACCGGCTTGGGGTCCATCTTCATCAGCAACTCGCCCAAGACCGTAAGATCGATGCGAATCGAAACGGCCAACAACGGACCGGCGGCGCCAACCTCCACCTCGCATTCGAAAGGCATGGGGACCGAGAGCACCAGGTAGTTGTGCGCATCGTAAGTGAAGACCTTGCTGCCCAGGTGGCCGCGCTTGCGGCCCTGCCCCACGATGACGATGCCCGGCTCGTAGAGCACCGGCGAGCGCGGCAGGGAGTGGTCGGTGCGCATCAGCTTGACGCCATCGAGCGCCGTCGCGCGCGTGCCTTCTCCGGTGGTGAGCGATTGCAACAGCGCCGTCATGCGGCGGTTGCTGGCGGACAGAGACACGGTGTTCCTTTCACTACACATTGTCCTCCAAGAAGCAGGATCAGGCAATAAATTGCCATCTTTTGGCATTGATCGGGCGTGCGGATTGGAGTTTTATGGATATAGGAGAATATGCCTACATTAACCGTTCCAACTTCTTCTGCATCCAGCGTGCAGTCAACGGCAACAAAAGCCTTTAGCGCTGGCAGCGCCACATCGCCCCTGGCGCCTCACGGCATCGAGCGGCGCGAGCCAACAGCCGACGATGTCGCCATCGAAATTCTGTATTGCGGCGTTTGTCACTCGGACCTGCACCAGGTGCGCAACGAGTGGCACAACACGATCTATCCCGTGGTTCCCGGCCATGAGATCGTGGGCCGCGTTACGAAGATCGGGCAGAACGTCACGAAGTTCCAGCCGGGCGACCTGGCTGCTGTCGGCTGCATGGTGGATTCGTGCGGCGTATGCGCGAGCTGCCGGCGCGGCCTGGAGCAATACTGCGAGAAGACGCCCATACTCACTTACAACGGGCCGGACAAATACTCGGGCGGCGTCACTTATGGTGGCTATTCCGAGCGTATCGTTGTCCGGCAGTCGTTCGTCCTGAAGGTTTCCGAAAAGCTGAACCTGGCGGCGGTGGCTCCGCTACTATGCGCGGGCATCACCACCTATTCGCCCCTGCGTCACTGGAAGGTGGGTCCCGGCCAGAAGGTGGGGGTGGTCGGTTTGGGCGGACTCGGCCACATGGCGCTGAAGTTCGCGCATGCCTTCGGGGCGCATGTCGTGCTATTTACAACCTCTCCCGGTAAGGCGGCCGATGCGCGCCGCCTGGGCGCCGACGAGGTGATCGTCTCCAGAGATGCGAACGCCATGCAAAAGCACGCAAACAACTTCGACTTCATTCTGGATGCGGTATCCGCCGATCACGATATCAACGCCTATCTCGGTATGCTCAAACTCGATGGCACGCTCGCCATGGTGGGCGCGCCGGAGAAGCCGTTGCCCGTGGCGGTCTTCAGCCTGCTGCTGGGGCGCCGCCAGTTCGCCGGCTCGGCGATTGGCGGTATCGCGGAAACCCAGGAAATGCTGGATTTCTGTGCGGACCACGGCATCGCGAGCGACATCGAAGTCATTGCCATTCAGCAGATCAACGAAGCCTACGAACGGCTCTTGAAGGGAGATGTCCGGTACCGCTTCGTCATCGACATGGCTTCACTGAAGCGGTAGAGTTACTGCTCGAAGCGTAAGCAGGCCTGGCCCAGATACACTTCGTCACCGGCGCGCAGGCGCTCGCCGCGGCGGTTTCCCGCGGGCACTTCGATGGAGCGGCCGTCGCGAAAGACGCGCGTGCCGTATTGGCTTTCATCGTCGCAGATCCGATACTCGTCCGTAGCGCGGTCGAAACGGATGTGCGCATGCGCCCGGGACACGGTGGCGTTGGCGTCGTCGCCGCCCTCTTCGAAGACCACATCGTTGCGCCGTACAATGCGCTCGCGGTTGTCGGTCAGTTCGCGCATGCGGCCGATATTGATGCGCGCCTTCTCGATCGTGAAGCTCTCGGGGGCCGCCTTGCCGCGCACCACCACCAGGCGCGCCGCCGAAGGCGCCGGTTTCGCCGGCTCGGGCGGGGCGGCCGGAGCCTCCACGCGCGGCGCCTCACGGATGGCGTACGCGATTTCGAAGCCCTTCTCGCCTTCCCCGGCAGTCTCCACTTCCACGGCAAAGCCGGCGGGAACATCGCAGGCGGCGCCTTTCAGGCTCTCGCGGATATCGTTCTCCAGCCGGCCGTCCTGCGCGAACGCGGCCTGGAACAGAGCGCGCCGCTCGGCGTCGGGCGACACCAGCTTCACGCGCAGATAATTGTAAGGAAACAGGCGCCGGCCGCGCTGCACGATCTGCATCTTGTTTTCGATTTCTTCCAGAATGGCGCGATGCACCAGCAGTAACTCGTCCGACTGCGCGGGGCCGAAGGCCCGCTCGGTCCACTTACGGAACGCGCGCTCGATGGTCTTTTCCACTTCCGAAAAGAAACTCATGGTTACTTTCCTGCCCCGATCAGGCCGAGGTTGCGCGCGGCCACTACCAGCTCCTTGGCGGCCGGAGCCGCGTACGTGCCGCCATACTGGCCGTTCTCAATCAGCACGGCGAATGCAATGCGCTTCTGCGCCTGGTAGGGCGCGAATCCGATGAACCAGGCATGCGAAGGCGCGTTGGCCAGCTCCGCGGTGCCGGTCTTGCCCGCGATCGCCACGGGCGAATCCGCCGCCCGCCGGCCGGTCCCCTGCGTCACCACCTCGCGCATGTAGCGGCCCAGCATGGCCGCGATATCGGGGCTGATGACCGCCTGCGGAGCCTGCGTGCGATCGTTGCTATCGTCGATGATCCAGCGCCCCTCCGGCATCTGGCCGCCATTGGCCACCGCCGCCGCCACACGCGCCATCTGGAATGGCGTAGCCACCACCTGCCCTTGCCCATAAGATGACTGTGGCAACGATTTGCGGAGCTGCTGCGCGGTGTCCGGCGCCGCCATCGAGATACCCATCAGGCTGCCTGCGTCGAACAGCCGTTGCGCACCCACGTTGTAAGTGCCTAACTGCGCGAAGTAAGCGTTGCAGGATACAATCAGCGCGCGTTCCATGTCGATGGTTCCGTGCGGCACCTTATCTTCTATGTCGTCGCGAATGGGCCGGCTGGATCCGCGAATGTAGTTCCCCACGCGGCCATCCGGCAGCCGGATGCAGGTATATGTCTGCCTGGCCAACTGCGGATCGAAGCGCAGCGCGGCCATGGCAGTGACTACTTTGAACGTGGATCCCGGCGGATACAGGCCGTAGCGCGCACGATCGAGATAAGGATTGTCCGTATCCTGCGCCATCTCTGCCGCAGCAGTCTGGTCCGGCCCGATGGGTGGCAAGGGGTAGCTGACGCTCGCCAGCAGGTCGCCCGTGGCCGGATCGAGCGCCACCAGCGCGCCCTTGTCCCGGCCCGCCTTCTCGAGCGCGCTCTTCAGGATCGCGGCGGCGCGCACCTCGAGCCGCGCGTCGATGGACATGCGCACGTTGCGCGCGCGGTCCAGCACACGCCGCACGGCCGGATTGTTTGGATCGTAGCGGTGCCGCAGCAGCGGAACCAGCTCACGCAGGTCATAGCGCACCACGCGCTCCATCTTGCCGGTCTTCGGATTTTTCACATTGACCAATGTGGGCCGGTCATCATATCCGCGCAAGCGCGTGGCCGAGTCGCGCTCCACGAAGGACGTGTTGCTGGCCCCCCAGCGGATGCGAGTCCGCAGGTCGCCCAACAGGCTGAACGTCAGCCCTTCGAGGGGATAATGCCGGCTTTCGTTGCGCGAGCAGGCCTGGTCGATGTTGATGCCGAGCTGCTGGTATTGCGCGCGATGTTTTTCCAGCTCGTCCCAACTGCTGGTGGCCAGCGGCAGGCCGTTGCGGTCATAGATGCTGCCCTTGGGAATATCGCGCGTCACTTCCTGAAAGCGCGGATTGTACTGGTAGCGGCGCGCGCCATCGGCCTGTACC
>Ga0335078_10004578_pt1 | contig 20470 bp, 13 predicted proteins | sample Lox_Sample_32_FD_206711 | JGI IMG/M metagenome (GOLD analysis project Ga0335078, IMG submission 206711) | Soil microbial communities from Loxahatchee National Wildlife Refuge, Florida, United States - Lox_Sample_3.2 | ecosystem: Environmental > Terrestrial > Soil > Wetlands | place: USA... | reverse complement strand
CGGCCCAATGGAAGAAAGGGATTGCTGCCTCTCCGACTCATCCCGCGCCACGAAGTTCCTGAGCATGCCGGTCCCGAAATCGAAACCGTCAAGCATGAAGTACACGGCCCAGAGAACACCCCAGAGCACGAACCAGAGTATTTGAAGCGCCATTTCATTCCACCTTTCGGGCGTAGCGGGCAAGAAGGAACGCATCCACCGCTGCCAGCGTCCCGTAGATCACCAGGAACGCGATCAGGGAGCCCAGCACGTCTCCGGCGCTGATGGATCGGGAGAACGCGTCCGCCGTCTTGAGCAGGCCATACACGATCCACGGCTGCCTCCCGATCTCCGCCGTGATCCACCCCAGCTCGTTGGCAAGGTACGGGAAGGCCAGGGCGATGGCCATGATCCACAGGAACCATCGCTTCTTCTCGAAGGAGTTTGTCCATGCGAAGATCACGGCAAGCAGCGCGCACAAGGCAAAAAGGAACCCCAGCCCCACCATTCCTCGGAAGGCCAGAAACGTGGCTGTGACGGGTGGCCGTTCGGACTGGGGGAAGTCGTTCAGTCCCTTCACCGTTGCCGCGGGATCATGATACGCCAGGACGCTGAGGAGCCCGGGAACGGGAAGCGCCTCAATTACGTTGCGACCGGCTGCGGGGCTTGGGAGCTCCAAGAGGTAGAAAGGGGCATGAGACTGCGTGGTCCACTGCGCTTCCATGGCGGCAAGCTTTGTGGGCTGATACCTCGCGACCTGCGTGCCGGAGAGGTCCCCGGCAAAAATGATCAGCACGGATGCCAGGAGAGCGAACGGCGCGGCCAGCCGGAAGGACTTTCGGACCATGTCGGTTCCCTTGCCGCGCAGGAGGTGGATGGCGCTGATCCCCATGACGAAGAAGGCGCTGAGCGTCCATGCCGCCATGATGACGTGGAAGAACTTGATCCAGGCGTACGGGTTCCAGATGAGGGCGCCGAAGTCGGAGAGCTGGGCCCTGCCGCCGGAGATGATGTACCCCCGCGGTTTCTGCATCCACCCGTTGGCAAGGAGGATCCACAGGGCTGAAAGCGTGCTGGCCACCGCTACAAGCCACATGACCGCCGCGTGAGCCCCGCGGGAAAGCCTTTTCCAGCTGAACATCCACACGCCGATGAACGTTGACTCCAGGAAAAACGCCACCGTGGCTTCGATGGCCAGGGGCGCGCCGAAGATGTCGCCGACGAACTTGGAATACTCCGCCCAGTTCATCCCGAACTGGAACTCCAGCGTGAGCCCCGTGACCACGCCCACCGCGAAATTGACCAGGAACAGCTTGCTCCAGTACCGGGTCATCCTCAGGTAGGTCTCGTCCCCGCTCCTGGCGTACAGAGTCTCCATGACCGCCACAAGCATGCTGAGCCCGAGCGTCAAAGGCACAAAGAGAAAGTGAAAGATCGCAACCGTTGCGAACTGCACCCGTGAGAGGGCTTCGACGAGCATGGATCCCCCCTTTTTCCGGAATTTCGCCATTCCATTCACGGTTGTCAATCACGATTCCTTCCAGGTACACTGGAGACGGATGGGAAGCACTACTGCCTGGCTTCGGGAAAACAGCAGGAAGGTCCGACTGCCGCTTGCGGCCACCATCGCCCTCGGAGAGTTGTCCGGAATCCTCCTGATCATCCAGACCTGGCTCCTGGCCCGGATCTCGGACCAGGTCATCTTCCAGCACGCTTCCGCCGCCTCGCTCATGTCCGCTTTTGCAGCTCTGCTTTCCGTGGCCCCCGCCAGGTTCCTTGTGCTCTGGCTGGGCAGACGCGCTTCGTTCGAATGCGCCTCCCGCGCCAAGCGCGACGTTCGACGGCGCCTGGTTGCGCACCTGCGCGACGTCGGGCCCGTCGCGCTGTCGGGAATACGATCCGGCGAAGTTGTGACGGTAGCCGTGGACGCGGTGGAGGCCCTTGATGGCTACTTCTCCCGGTACCTGCCGCAGCGGGCGCTGTCCATCCTGCTTCCCTTCACCGTCCTGGCAGCGGTCTTCCCCCTGGACTGGATTTCGGGGCTCGTGCTGCTGGCCACCGCCGCGTTCCTCCCGGTAACCATGATCCTCATCGGGGAGGAGTCGCACGCCCGCAACCAGCGTCTCTGGGCCATGCTGGCCCGGATGAGCGGGACATTCCTGGACGTCCTCCAGGGCCTGACCACCGTGAAGATGTTTTCCGCCCAGCGCCGGGAGGCAGAGGAGATCGAACACGCCTCTCACGACTACCGGGCAGCCACCATGTCCGTTCTGAGGATCGCGTTCCTGTCCTCCTTCATGCTGGAGCTCCTCTCCGCGGTGAGCATTGCCATCGTTGCCGTGGCCAGCGGGCTGAGGCTCATGGCCGGGGGCATGCAGTTTGCGCGGGCATACTTCATCCTCCTGGCCGCGCCGGAGTACTTCCTTGTCCTGCGGACCCTGGGGACTTTCTACCACATGCGCATGGAGGCGATGAGCGCCGCGGAGCGGATCAGCGCCCTGCTGGAGCTGAAACCGCTCGCAAGGACGCCCTCCGCGGCGCCGGTTGCTCCAGCTCGTCAGGCAGGCCCTTGCGGGATCCGGTTTGATGCGGTGAGCTTTCTCTTCAATGAAAGAGTCGTGCTGCAGGACGCGTCGTTTATCGTTGCCGCCGCTGAGCATGTTGCGCTGACCGGCGCAAGCGGCGCCGGCAAGTCCACGCTGCTGAACATCCTCCTGCGCTTTCTGGATCCCGCGCGCGGGGTCGTGCTGGTTGAAGGGATGCCGCTGGACGCTTTTCCGCGCCCGGCATGGTTTGAGCGCATAGCGTGGCTTCCCCAGAAGCCCACGCTTTTTCACGGCACCGTTCGGGAAAACATTGCGCTGGGAAAGTCTGGATCCACGGAAGAGGGGATTCGGCGGGCCGCTTCCCTTGCCTGCGTGGATGAGTTTCTTCCACGGCTTGCCGCCGGGCTGGACACGGTTGTCGGGGAAGGCGGGCAGAGTCTTTCCCGCGGCCAGGTGCAGCGCGTGGCCCTGGCGCGCCTGTTTCTCCGCGCCCCCAGCCTTGTCCTCCTGGATGAGCCGACCGCCCACCTGGATCCGGAAAGCGCGGCGCTCGTGACGGAGGGAATTACGGCGCTGGGCCGGGGGCGGACCATGATCCTTGTGACCCACCGGGGGGCCAGCGGCATGGATCGAACGCTTGAGCTGAAAGCGGGAAGCATCGCGGAGGGCGCGTGAGAGAGCTCCTGCGGATTGCGCGCCTGGCGCTGAAGCTCCGCCGCTGGGTGATCCTTGGCCTCCTGCTCTCCCTGGCCACCGTGCTTTCCCATATCGCGCTCCTGGCATTGTCGAGCTGGTTCATCGCCTCCATGGCGGTTGCCGGAGTGCTCGGAGCCGTCATGGATTACGCGCTCCCGTCTGCAGGGGTGCGGGCGCTGGCCATAGCGCGCGCCGCGGGAAGGTACGCGGAGCGGCTCGTCAATCATGACACGACGTTCCGCATCCTTGCCGAGCTGCGCGTCTGGTTTTTCCGCCGCCTGGAGCCTCTTGCGCCTTCAGGATTGCAGGCGCATCGAAGCGGCGACCTCCTCAGCCGCATCCGCGCCGACATCGACGTGCTTGACGACTTCTACGTGCGCGGCGTGGTGCCGACGGGCGTCGCAGTTCTTTCCACGGCTGGGCTTGCGCTGTTCCTCCTCCATTTCGACCTCCGCCTTGCGCTTGTGGACGTCGCTGCTCTTGCCTGCGCGGGGGTCGCGCTGCCCGTGCTGGCCGCCGGCCGCGGAAAGCGCCCGGGACGTGATCGCGTCGTCCGGGCCGCGGAGCTCAGATCCTTCCTGGTGGAGCAGGTCCAGGGATTGGCGGAGCTTGAAGCCCTGGGCGCGGTGGACCTGCACGCTGCGCGCGGGGAGGCCGCGGAAGCGGAAATGGATCGCGCGCAGCGAACGCTCAGCTCCGTGCAGGGAGCCGTGGAGGCTCAGGTCACTGCGGTCAGCCTTGCGGCGGTGTGGGTGTCAGCGCTCATCCTTGCCTCCCTTGTGGGGGCCGGGAGGCTGCCTGGCCCGGACATGGCCATGCTCACCGTGGTGGTTCTGGCCAGCTTTGAGACCATCATGCCCCTCCCGGGGGTCATGCAGCGTTTCGGAGAGATGGCTGCCGCCGCTCGGCGGCTTTTCCAGGTCATAGACGAGAAGCCGGCCGTCGTGGAGCAGGGAGGACTGGAAGAGCCGGGACAGCCGCCGGAGTCCGTCGGGCTGGCAATCCAGGACGTTCATTTCCGCTACGGCGCTGGCCATCCGTGGGTATTCCGCGGTCTCTGCCTGGACGTTCCATCGGGAAAAGTCATGGGCATCTCGGGTCCGACGGGGGCCGGAAAGAGCACGCTTGTGAGCATCCTCCTGCGGTTCTGGGAGTACGAGAGGGGATGCATCCAGGTGATCCAAGGCACAGAGGGCGCGGAGCGGGAGACGGATCTGCGCGCCCTGGGGAGCCAAGGCGCGCGGAACCTCTTTTCCATTGTCCCGCAGTCCCCGCATCTTTTTCACTCTTCCATCAGGGAGAACCTCCTCATAGCCAGGGCGGATGCGGCGGATGAAGAGCTGTGGTCAGTGCTGGAGGATGCCGTTCTTTCTGATCTTGTCAGGACGCTGCCCGACGGCCTGGAGACGATTGTCGGGGAGACGGGCCGCCGGATTTCCGTCGGGGAAGGGCAGCGGCTTGCCGTGGCCCGGGCGCTCCTGCGGCCGGCGCCCGTGTACGTTCTGGATGAGCCGACGGAAGGGCTGGATGATGCAACCGCGGAAAGGCTTCTGGACAACCTGGCGCGCAGGCTTGCCGGGCGCACGGTCATCATCATCAGCCATCGCGCTCGCGACCACCGGTTGGCCGACGATGTCTTCCTGCTGGCGCCTGATGTTTAAGAACATTTAACCGGCCCATAACGAGCCCTCAATCTCTGCCCTCTATGTTCTTCATGGAGGCAAAACCATGAAGATCAAGATAAAATACCTGACCGTGCTGGCCGCGGCCGTGGTGATCGTGGGAGCGCTTTTCCTTTTCGTTCCCATCACCGGTTTCACGCAGGTGCGCAACGGCACGTCCATCCCAAGCGGACAACAGGCAACAAAGACATCAGATCCAGTCCTGGTTTCCGGAAGCCTGGAGTCAATGCAGAACTCCTTCCGGGAAGTCGCAAAGAAGATCCTGCCCTCCGTGGTGGAAATCAACGTGACGGAGACCATCACGCAGCAGGCCCCGCAGTTTCCTTTCGGGTTCCCGTTTCCGTTCTTCGATCAGCAAGGCAACAACGGAGGCAAGCAGACGTTCCAGCAGTCTGCCCTGGGGTCGGGAATCATCGTGCGGCGGTCAGGCGACACCTACTACGTCCTGACGAACAATCACGTCGTCAAGGACGCCACCAACATCAGCGTTCGCCTCTATGACCAGCAGGTCTTCAAGGCGAAAGTGGTCGGGGCAGATCCCCGCAAGGACATCGCCCTTGTCTCTTTCACCAGCAACAACCCGCTGCAGACGGCCGACATCGGGGATTCCAATTTGCTGCAGGTCGGAGACATCGTCCTGGCGGTGGGAAACCCGCTCGGCTTTGAGTCCACCGTGACAATGGGCATCGTGAGCGCGCTGGGGAGGCAGGGCCAGGGAGGCGTTGCCACCTACACGGATTACATCCAGACCGATGCGGCCATCAACCAGGGGAACTCCGGCGGCGCGCTGGTGAACATCAAGGGCCAGGTTGTGGGGATCAACACGTGGATCGCGGCTCCTTCCGGCGGCAACGTCGGGCTCGGCTTTGCCATCCCCATCGACAACGCCACGCCGGCCATCAGCCAGTTCATCGCCCATGGCCACGTGCAGTACGGCTGGCTCGGAGCCCAGATCGCCGACATCCAGGACAGCTCCACGTATCCCGGTTTCGCCTCCGACCTGAAGGTGCAGGGCGTGAAGGGGGCGCTGATGCTGAACATCTACAAGAGCTCCCCCGCGGCCAAGGCCGGACTTCTCCCGGGTGACTACATCACCAAGGTGGAGGGGGCCACGGTTCAAAGCGCGGATGACCTGACGCAGAAGGTCGGGAGTCTCGATGCCGGAAAGTCCTACACGTTCACCGTCATCCGCGACGGAAAGGAGCTCTCGTTTCCCGTGAGCATCGGCATCAGGGATGACAAGGACCAGGTTGCCCAACCCAAGAATCTCTGGCCGGGAATGACCGTTGTGGACATCGATGACCAGGTCCGCCAGCAGGTCAGCATCCCCGCCTCCCTGCACGGCGTGGTGGTCGGCTACCTGCCGGGCCAGGACACCCCGGCTTCCATTGCAGGCTTCCGCCCGGGAGACGTGATTACGAGCATCAATGGAGAGAGCGTCCGGAACATGAGAGAGTACTACGCGGCCCTCAACGACACCCGCGGCAGCCAGGTTACGTTCAACATCGTCCGCGAAGGAACGGACGTGAGCATCGGCCTGAGCCGCTGATTCCCGACCGTGATGGAAACGCCGCCTTCGGGCGGCGTTTTTTTTCGCTTCGAATGGGTGCCTACGTGGCGCGACGGAGTCGGGCCAACCGCTCCGGCCGGGCTTCGACGAAGCGCCGTACCCCTTCCAGGATGTGCTGCGGGGTGAGATGGGCCTCTTCAAGGACCTCTTCAAGGGCGCCTCCCGTGCGCCAGCGGTTGTCCCAGTCAGCCGACATCGCGTATTCCTCCCCGACCTTCGTGTACAGCCAGTCGTGCATCAGCCACCGCGCCTGCGTGGTGATCACGGTGGAGTCCAGGCGATCCTCCTCGGACAGCACCTGCAGCTGGTATGACTCTGGTTGGCGTTCAAAAAGTTGAGGGCTGGTGGCGCAGACCACCTTCACGTTCATGACTGACAGATCGGGCAGGATTTTCACCACTGCCGTCATGGCGCTTGTGCCCTGGACGATGACCGTCCCACCCCTCGGACGACTGCCATCCTGGTCAAGCACGACGTAGGCGCCTCGCGCCGCTTCAAAGTGAGATGGAACTCCCAGCGCTTCCCGATCCGGGATCTCAACTGCCGGCCGCGTGAGGTGCAGGGCCACCACGGAGACATCCTGCTTCAGCGCGGCCGCCAGGAGCACCGGGACCTCGTTGAACTCCCAGGGATGAAGATTGATGATCTTCCCCTTCGGGAAGAGCTGGGTGACTCCCGGCGCGAAGATTCCAAAGTGAGTGCGGCTGTCCTCAGCGGTTTCGGGCCCTGAGTGGCCGGCCACGTACACAACCTTGCCCAGCTTGAGCTCGCAATCCTGCGCCATCTGGCTGAACAGTCGAAGCATTCCATAGAGAAGGTAGGAGAAGGCGCCATACGTGGAAGTGATTCCCCAGAATCCCTCGAACTCCTTTTCCGGGGCAGGGGAGAAATTCACCGACGCCAGCCCGGCCATGATGCCCGCGTTGGCGAACTCCGTTATCTCCTGGGGCAACAGCGCCCCCTCGGCCTTCCCATAGCGCTCGTACCACCCATACCCCTTGAAATCTGCGAAAGGGGCGCCGAATCCGCTCACGTTGGTGGAGCCGGCGAGGTCTGCAGAGCTTGCAAGAAAGACGGGCTGGCCATACTCCTTTGCCCCGAGCGCGTTGACCCACGCTCCCCACCGCCCCAGGGCCTCCCTGTTGGACCGTTTCTCTCCGGGTTGAGCGAAGAGCTCCGGTGGGTAAGACTTTGCGTCGAAGAGCCGGGAATCCGCGAAAGGGCCACCCTTTCGCCCAAGGCGGAAAGAGGGGAGGTCTGACGGCACGCTGTCTCCCAGCTCAATAAGCCGATCTGCAAGGTAATCCACGAGGGCCTGGTCCTGGCGCAGGACATCGATCACCGCTTCGAGATTCTGGTGAAACTCCCGGCTCAACGCCGATGATTCCGAGGGAGCGGCGCCGCCGAAATTGACGAAGCGCGCTCCGTACTTCTCCGCAAAAATCCGCTTGGTCTGCCAGAAGGGCTCGCTGTTTCTCGGGTGAGGGGTGCCGTGGGAGGCGTAGTCGTATTTGAGGTATCCTCTGCCCTTGCGCGTCTTCACCCATATGGCCGTCGGAGTCTTTCCCGGATTGTCGGCCTGAAGGGTTTCCGTCAGGACCCGGGTGATTTCTTCCCAGCTCTCTCCGTGCTCTGTGCCCGCCACCCGCCACCCATGAGAGCCGAACCAATCGGACGGCGCTCCATAGACCGAGCCGCTTACGGGATGATCGTCTATCCCGAAATCGTTCCAGTCCACCAGATAGACCAGGTTATCCAGCGCGAGCCCCCACGCAGAGTTGATTGTCTCATGGGCAGCGCCCGGGGTCAGCCCCCCCTCTCCCTCCAGGACGAAGACCCTGACCCCTTCGGCGCCGGCACGCTTGAGGGCCAGCGCCATGCCGGCCGAAGCGGGGCTCCCGTGGCCGGAAGGCCCCGTGTTGAACTTGAGAAAAAGAGTCCTCCCCTGCATCTCCGCGTGCCCTGACAAACCCCTGTGGCGACGGAAGCCCGTCAAGTGCTCCCAGTACAACGCACGGTCCTCTTCCCCCAGGATCCGGTAGCGCTCGTTTCCCGTGCTCTTGCGCTTGAGCCTGACCGCCTCGTTGAGCACCGCCAGCGTGCAATAAATGAGGGGCGTCGTATGGCCGGCGCCCAGCAGAAATCGGTCGGCAAAACGCCGCGTCGGGTCACGGATGTCCCAGCGCATTGCTCCGCCCAGGAGCGTGGCAAGGAGAATGTGAACCTTGGAGCGGGAGCCCCCAGGGTGGCCGCTCTGGCGGTAGTTGAGGACCACGTCTATGAGCTGGTCAACTAGGTCCTTCGTCTTCTCCCAGTAGGGAAAGGGGTGGACGTGTCCGTCACCGATTTCGGTCAGGGTCGACCTCCTGTCGCTCATGCGCTTCCCACAGTTTTCCGGCCTGACTCTCCGGAGAGGAAGAGCCGCAACCGCGCCATGCCTTCCTCGATTTCCGCAACGGCTATTCCGGAGTAGGACAACCTGATGTAGCGTTCCTGCTCCCCGGGAAGCGGACTGCCGAAATGCAGCCGGGTGCAGAAGGAGACCCCGGTGGCCTCCAGCGCCGCCTTGCGGAAAGCCTCGTAGTCATCCAGCGCCAGGTGTTTCATCACGCGTGTCACGTTGGGGAAAAGATAGAATGTCCCGTTGGGCCGGTGGCAGCGCACATCGGGGATCGAGCTCAGAAGCTCATGGCAGCGATCCCGGCGCTCCTGCAGGGTGCGGATGATCGCGCGCGCCCCATCTTGAGGACCGGTGAGCGCTTCCAGGCCGGCATACTGGACGAAGTGGTTGGAACAGGATTCATCGTTGACGCTCAACTTGGCGATCCCGTCAACAAGGTCGCGAGGACCGATTGCTGCTCCAAGACGCCAACCCGTCATGGCGTACTTCTTCGAGAACGTGTAAAGAATCAGGCTGCGTTCCTCCATCCCCGGCAGGGAGACCAGGGATCTGGACTGTCCGCTGTACCGCATGTCGAAATAGGCCTCGTCGCAGAGAACAAGCAGATCGTGACGCAGGACGAACTCGCCCAAAGCCGCCAGGCCTTTCTCGTTCTCCTCCGCGCCGGTTGGATTCTGCAGGTTGTTGAAAACCAGGAACCGGGTGGCCGGCGTGATGAGCTTCTCCAGGTCATCGATGTCCAGGCGGAACCCTTCGTGGCCTTCCCGATACGGGTAGAGCACAGGCCTTCCGCCGTGGAATGCGACAATGGACTCGTAGATCGGGTAGCCGGGGGTCGGGATCAGGACCTCGTCTCCCGGGTTCATGAGGGAGAGGAAGTATTTCTGGATCACCGGCTTTCCACCCGGCTGGATGGCCACGTTGGCCCCCGTGAACGAGGTGTGGTGGGATCGGTTGACGTCCTCCGCCAGGGCGTCCCGCAGCTCCGTGATGCCGTAGTTCGAGCAGTAGCCGGTCTTGCCGTTCCGGATAGCCCGGTTTGCGGCCTCCACGATGTTCTCCGGGGTTTTCAGGTCGATGTCCCCCAGATGGAAGGGAAAGACCCGCGAACCTCGCTCCGCGTGGCGTCGTGCTTCGGCAGCCACGGCAAACGCCGTCTCCGTTCCAAGCTTTGAAAAACGGTCAGCCAGTTTCATCCCTCGAATTTATTCATAAAACGTAGCAAAAAGGTCAACAATTTCCCTTGACATAGGACCTGAGCAGGATAGAATCTGTGGGTTCCTGGGTTGTGAGGCTGGCGTGAATGGGGGCTTCTGCGATGTCGACGTCAACGAGGGTGCAGCTTTGATCTTGTCAACCGGGACCAGGATCGTCGTCCGGACGTTCGGCGGCCAATGAAGCTCTTTCGGGGAGGGGATATCGTCTCCGCCGCGGAGATCACCCGCGCTGATCTCCTGGTCGAAGGGGAGAAGGTTCAAGCCGTCGGCGCGCCTGGCTCATTCGACACAAAGGCCGTGGATGAGATCATCGACGTCAGCGGCACTTTCGTCATGCCGGGCCTGATCGATCCACACCTCCATTTCAATTCGCCGTTCATGGGGACCACTACTGTCCATGACTACCCGAAAGGCACTGTCGCAGCCGCCTTCGGCGGCGTCACCACGGTCATCGATTTCTCCACCCAGCCCAAGGGCGGTTCGCTGCTCGAAAACATGGCGCAGAAGGAAAAGGAAGCCAGGGACGCGTACATCGACTGGAGCGTAAACGGGATTCTTCTGGATGCGGGTCCCCAGACGCTTGCGGAGCTGCCCCAGCTGGTTTCCGAGGGCTTTCCCACCTACAAGTGCTTCACCACCTACAAGCACTCGGGACGCTTCATGGATGATGAGGGAATGCTTGCGTTGCTGGAGGCCACCCTGCAGAGCGGCGGCATGCTCATGGTCCACGCAGAGAACGATACAATCATAGAGCGGCGCATACGCATGGAGATCCAGGCGGGGCACTTCGCGCCCATTTACCACGCCCGCTCACGACCCGCTTCGGCGGAAGCAGTTGCCATCCGGCGTGTAGTCGACCTTATGAGAGAGGTCCCGGCTCCTGTCTACATCGTGCACACCTCGGCCGCCCAGAGCGTTGCCCTGATTGAGGAGGCACGGTCCGAAGGCCTGCCCATCCACTGCGAAACCTGCACGCACTACCTTGCGCTGACCGAGTCCAACCTGGAAGGCCCGCAAGGTCAGCTCTACATCTGCAGCCCCCCCCTGCGGGAGCAGAAGGACGTTGATGGGCTGTGGAGGGCGGTCGTTTCCGGCAGCGTGGAAGTGGTCTCCTCTGATGACGCCGGGGTTCCCCCTGAGGACAGCTATCGTATCGGCGGAGGCCGCTTTGACAAGGTGCCAAGCGGCCTCGCAGGCATCGAGATACGGCTGGCAATCCTGTATTCGGAAGGCGTCGCCCGGCGGCGCATCGGGCTGACAAAGCTCGTTGAGGTTGCGGCCCAGAACCCCGCGCGACTTTTCGGAATGTTTCCCCAGAAAGGAATCCTGGCGCCCGGCTCAGACGCCGACATCGTGGTGTATGACCCTTCCGTTGCATGGACCATGACCGCGAAGGAGCTCCATATGAATACCGACTTCTGCGCCTTCGACGGCTGGAAGATACAGGGACGCGTCCGCTCCGTCCTGAGCCGGGGCAGTTTCGTCATCCGGGACGGCCGGCTGGTAGGGAAGCCGGGCGCGGGCAGGCGCGTCTTCCGACGTCTTTCCTTCTGAGCATTTGACCATGGCACAAGACCATCCAGTCGCATTGCGCATGGAGGGGATCACAAAACGTTTCCCCGGAGTCCTGGCTAACGATCAGATCAGCCTCGATTGCCGGGAAGGGGAAGTCCTCGGATTGCTTGGCGAGAATGGCGCCGGCAAGACGACGTTGATGAACATCCTGTACGGGCTTCATCAACCGGACAGCGGTCAGATCCTGATCAACGGCCGGCAGGTCAAGATCGATTCTCCTGCGAAAGCCATCCACGTCGGGATCGGGATGGTCCACCAGCATTTCATGCTGGTGGAGGCCCTCACGGCGCTGGAGAACGTGATCCTTGGCATTCCTTCCGACCATGCTCCGTTTCTGGATCTCGCGCCCGCCCGCAGTCGCCTTGAGCGTCTTTGCGATGAGTACGGCCTTCATGTGGATCCTTCCACGGAGGTGTGGCGGATGCCGGTCGGTGAGCAGCAGTGGCTGGAAATTCTCAAGGCGCTGTACCGGAACGCCAGGCTGCTGGTGCTCGATGAACCGACTTCCGTGCTCACGCCTGACGAGGGAGAGCAGCTTTTCAAAGCCATCCGCAAATTGACCGCGGAGGGTCGCTCGGTCATCTTCATCAGTCACAAGTTGAGCGAGGTGCTTGAAATAACGGATCGAATTACCGTCATCAGGGACGGCCGCGTGGTGGGTACCCTGCAAACCAGGGACGCCACGCAGCTTGAGCTGGCGCGGATGATGGTTGGGCGTCCGGTGATGATGGGCCGGAAGCCCAGACCGGCCGTGACAAAGAAGGAACCTGTCCTGGTCATGGAAAATGTGAGCGCCAACGACGACCGTGGTCTCCCTGCGCTGAGGGACTTCAGCCTTACCATCCATTCCGGCGAGATCGTGGGAGTGGCAGGAGTGGACGGCAATGGCCAGCGCGAGCTTGCTGAATGCATTGCGGGATTGCGAAAGCGGACAGGCGGGTCCATCCGCATTCACGGGCGCGCCGTTGATCGGGTCATGGACGACCCTTCCTTCGTGGGGTATGTCCCTGAAGACAGGCAGAAAACGGGGCTCCTCCTGGATCTCAGCGTGGCGGAAAATCTTGTCATCAAGGATTTCTGGCGTCCGGCGTACTCGAAGGGAGGCGTGCTCAGCTATCGCACCATACGGGAACATGCCAGGAGGATGATCACCGCCTACAACATCCGGACCCCTTCCGGGGAAGTGCAGGTGAAGCATCTGTCCGGAGGGAATCAGCAGAAGGTCGTCGTAGCGCGGGAGCTGAACGCGGGCCCTGTCCTTGACGTAACCTCCCAGGCGACGCGGGGGCTGGACCTGGGCGCGGTGGAAAGCGTCCATGATACCCTGCTTGGTGAACGCAAGCGCGGGGCGGCCGTGCTGTTCATTTCCACTGAATTGCAGGAGGTCATGTCGCTCAGCGACCGGATCATTGTCCTGTTTCGCGGACGCGTGATGGGAGAGGTGGAAGGCGATGGAGCGGATGTTTCCACTATTGGCCAGTTGATGCTCGGGAAAGTGTCGGAAGCATAGCGGCATGACGAGCACGAAGAAACGCGACCGATTCATTACCTTGCCGGTCCTCGGACAGATAGCTCTTTTCGGCGGGCGGCCGCTTGTCGGAATTCTGCTGGGCTTGGCGGCGGGGGCGGGGCTGATTGCGCTCTCCGGCGTGAATCCGCTCGTTGCATATTGGGCGATGTTGAAAGGGGCCATCGGCAGCCCGCAGTCAATCGCAAACGTGCTGGTCCGCGCTTCCCCCCTGCTTCTTACCGGCGTGGGTGTTGCCATCGGCATCAAAGCCGGGTTGTGGAACGTCGGGGAAGAAGGCTACATGTACATGGGGGCCATCGGCGCGGGCGCAGTCGGCATAATGCCTCTGCCGTTGCCGCCCCTGGTGCACATTACCCTGGCAATTCTCGCCGGCGCGGCGGTCGCCGGTGCATGGGGGTTGTTGCCCGCTTACTTGCGGGCATACCGGGGCGTCAACGAAGTGGTCACGACAATCATGATGAACTATGTGGCCCAGTTCTTTACCAGCTGGATGGTGCATGATCCCCAGCCCATGGCGGAGCCCGGCGCCTTCTTTCCAATGTCGCGGATCCTTGCTCCAAGCGCCAGACTCCCCATCCTGATGCCCGGCACCAGCCTGCATCCCGGCTTCATCATCGGGATCGCGGCCTGCGTTCTCTTCTACCTGGCTGTCCGCTTCACGCCTTTTGGTTTTCGAACCCGCATGCTTGGGACGAACCCGGAGGCGGCGCGCTATGCGGGAGTCAACGTGAGGCGGCAGACTCTCCTGGTGCTCGTGATCGGGGCCCTCATGGGAGGTGTGGCAGGAGCGTGCGAGGTCATGGGCCTGAAGATGCGGGTTTACCAGGACTTCGTTTCCGGCGTGGGATTTGAAGGGGTCGCCGTGGCGCTCCTTGCGGCCGGCAACCCGCTGGGGGTCGTCATCACTACGCTGTTCTTTTCTATTGTGAAGACGGGCGGCGCCGCAATGTCGGTCTCCACGGGCGTTGGAGGACCGATGACCGTTGTCATCGAAGCGTTGTGCGTGATCTTCACCATCGCGGTGGGATACAGCGAGCGCAAGCGCCTGGTGCGGGCAGACAAAACGAAAGAGGATGAGGAGGCACCGCAACGTGTCGGCTGACCAGATAATCAGTTGGCTGGCGGCGACCCTGCAGTGGGGAGGACCGCTGATCCTGGTCTCCGTCGGCGAAGTGTTCGCCGAGCGATCAGGCGTAATCGACGTCGGAATCGAAGGCATCATGCTGTGCGGGGCCCTTTCCGGGGTGGCCATCAGCTTCTATACGGGGAACGTTCTGATAGCTTCGCTCGGCACGATGATCCTTGGCCTGGTGCTCGGGATGGCGTTCGCCTACCTGACAGTGACGCGAAGGACCAACCAGGTCGTCACGGGCCTCATGTTCAACCTCGCTGCTCTCGGCGGGACCAACCTTGTATTCTCCCTGCTCTCCGCAACCCGGTCTCATCGGGTGGCAACGTTTCCGGATCTGTTCCCCGCAAGCTTTGGGAACGTCCCGATCATTGGCCCTGTGCTGTTTCAGCTGCCGGTCATCACATGGATCGCCCTGGTCCTGCCCTTCCTTGCAAGCTGGGTCCTGTATCACACGGATTGGGGCTTGAACGTGCGCGCCGTGGGCGACAATCCGAAAGCAGCAGCGACCGCCGGCCTTTCGGTGATCGCATTGAAATATCAGGCCGTCATCCTGAGCGGAGTCTTTGCCGCCCTGGGAGGATGTGCGCTGACCCTGGGCAGGGTGGGATACTTTGCCTCCGGGGGCATGACGGCCGGGCGCGGCTTTGTCGTTCTGGCTGCGGTGGTTGTCGGGGGATGGGATCCACTGCGGATAGCGCTGGCGTGCCTGGTATTCGGCGCGGCAGATGCAGCGCAGCTGAGGATGCAGACCACTGGCTCACACATCCCGTACCAGTTTCTCCAGATGTTCCCGTACGTCCTCACGCTGGCCGCACTTGCAGGTTTGGTAGGCCGCAAACGCCCGCCGAAAACCTGGGGCGCGCCGTACGACCCCAAGAAGCTGAGCTGACAGACGGTTCGCGGACTCTGGCATGGAAATAACAAGAGATCAGGAGGGGGAAATCCTCCGCTTCACACAGGAGCTGATCAGGTGTCCCGGCTCTTCCGGCGATGAGGCGAAAACGGCTTCTGCCGTTGCCCGTCAAATGAAGAAGCTGCGGTACGATACAGTCGACGTTGATCAGTGGGGAAACGTCATCGGGGCCATCCACGGCGCCAAACCGGGCCCAACCTTCGTTTTCGACGGACACATGGATGTTGTGCCGGTCCCTAGGCCCGAACTCTGGGAGCATGAGCCCTACGGAGGCGAGATCTTCGAAGGCAAGATTTGGGGAAGGGGCGCGGTCGACATGAAAGGCGGGCTTTCCGCCAGCCTTTGCGCGGCCGCCTATGTTGACCGCGCCGCAATCGCCGGGACGGTGCTGGTCACGGGGACGGTCGCAGAGGAGCTCTTGATCGGCCGGGGCCTGGCCAAGGTCCTGGAAAGTCGAAAGGTCGATGCCGTCGTTGCCTGCGAGCCGACGGGCGTCAATCAACTGGCCGTGGCAGGCGTCGGCCGAACCACGGTGGAAATGACCGCGCATGGGCTGGTGGCGCACAGCTCCCAGCCCCACCTGGGAGACAATGCCATCTATCGGGCAATGGATGCAAGCCAGCGCATCCGCGCAATGCCTCGGCGTACCAATGCATTCTTCGGCTCGGATGTGATCGAGCTTGTCGAAATCACGTCGAAGCCCTCTCCCGGCAACGGAAGCGTCCCGGACTACTGTTCCGTGCTCTGGGAATGTCGCTTGCTGCCTGAGGAGACCCAGGAAACTTTCCTGAATCGCTTTCGCTCGGCCCTGAAGGATTTTGACGGGGTGGAGAAAGTGGAGCTGAGAATTGGCCGGATCGCAGTTGCCTGCTATACAGGCCAGCGCCTGGAGTACGAGGACTTCCTGTCAGCCTGGGCTGCACCGCCCGAGCAACCCTTCCGGAAGCTCGTTGAGAAAGCTCTCATCCAGACCGGGATCACCGCTCGTCCCATCATTTTCAGAGGCTGCACCAACGCCAATATCAGCGCGGGCGCAATGGGGATTCCATCAGTGATCTACGGACCGGGCGACCTCGCTCTTGCACACAAGCCCAACGAGCATCTCGACGTCCAGGAACTGATGCTCAGCGCCAGCTCCTACGGAAGGATGATCGAGCTTATGGGCGAATACGGATGATCGTCCCTACACGAAAGCCGTTCACGTGCTGGTGCGGCGGCCGCGGTGACGGCACAGCTTGACCTGGGCAGTGACCAGGTTTATGCTCGCCAAAAAGGAAAAACCGCACCCAGAAAAACTTTGAGAGCCAAAACGTACCGGAAAGTTTACATCCGCAGACTTGCGAAGGAGGGAAGAGGCATGAAGAGGTTGCACCTGGTTCTTGCGGTGTCGCTCATTTCGGCAATGGTGTTGGCTGTTTCTGCGAATGCCGAGGCAAAGCACAAGGTGGCCATGGTCCTGCCCGGTGAGAAGACCGATGAGGCCTTCAATCAATACACCTATGAAGGCATGATGAGGGCCGCGAATGACTTCGGAATCGAAACTGCTTTCAAGGAAGATGTAACCCAGGACCAGCAACTGGAGGTCATCCGCCAGTTTGCCCAGCAGGGATACGACATCATCATCGGGCAGGGCGGTCAGTTCGGCGAGGCGCTGGAGACGGTGGCCAAAGAATATCCGAAGGCGAACTTCGTCTTCAGCGTTGCCACCAGCACCGGGGGCGTCCCCAACGTGACGGCAGCCACGGTCAGCTATGCCCATGCTGGGTACATTGCTGGGGTGATGGCAGGCATGATGACCAAGACAAACAAGGTGGCCATGCTTACCGGTGAGTGGTACGACCCGCACAAGCAGTTCCTGGCAAATTTCGAGAAGGGTGTGCAGGCTTCCGGCAAGAAGGTCAAGGTCAGCTCGGTTGCCACCGGGTCATGGTCTGATGTCGACAAGGCGCGTGAAGCCTCGCTGGCTCTCATAGCGGACGGGAACGATGTACTGGTGCCTCTGCTTGATGCGGCGTACGTGGGCGTACTGACCGCCGCGCAGGACTCAAAGGGCGTCCTCATTGTCGGCGCCGTCACTGATTGCTCCAAAGTCGCGCCCACCGTCACGGTCGGCAGCGTTGTGTTCAACTGGAATGAGCTGGGCTATGAGGAAGCTGCGGGAAAGCTTCTGGACGGCAAAAGCCATGTCCTGGGTATGGCACAGAACGGCATAACCGTTGTAAAGAACAGCCTGCTCTCCGCTGCCGCCAGCGCGGCCGTGGACAAGGCTGTCAGCGGCCTGAAATCAGGCAAGCTTGGAATAGCCCCGTAGTCGGGGTTGGTTGCAGGGCAGCGCAGAGTGGAGGAGTGGAAGCATCCCCCATTCTGCATGCCCGGCGTTCTCTTTTCGGATCATCTCTTGAATGTGAAGTGGGCAATGCTTGATTCGAACGCGCGGCCTATGCTCCGGAAAGAAAATGCGGAACGTTGATTTGTTGTGAAAAGCTATGGTACAATCCGTACATAGATAACGGCTGAAGTGCCAGACTTGGCAATGGACATATAGTACCTTCCAACGGCACCCGGCAGGAGGTCGTCATATGAGAACGGCCTGTGCTACGGGGCTCTGTGTATTGCTTGCGTTCTCAAATTGCATTTCCGCGTTTGCCCAGTCCAACAAGGCGCAGGTTCCTTCGCCTTTGTCTATCGAGGTCCGCCCGGCTTTCGACATGCCTTTGGGTGACAGTTCCCGTTGGTTCAGTTATGGTGGGGCAGTCGACATAGGACTGAATTATAGAATCCCGCGATCACTTTTCTATCTTTCCGGCGGTCTCGAGTACTCCTACTCACCGGTTCAAGCTTCTGCCAGTCTGTCCATGGCAGCACCTCGCATCGGTGGGGGAATCCAATTTCCTTTTACAAATAGCATTTCGTCCTTCGGCTATGTGGCCGGGGGCTACTATTTTGCCACGTACAACGATTTCACCAGGAACGCAAGTGACCCCTACCTCTCGGGAGGGATCGGTCTGCAGTTTGCGCTGGCCCCTACGTTCAAGATCGAAGTGGGGGCCCAGTACAAGGATTTCTTGGGATTGTATCAGGGAATAAGCGCCGGCGTGGGCATCGATGTGGCCCTGGGGAACCTTGGCGGAAGCGTCGATATCCCAACGATTGAGCTCAGGCCTGCATTTCCCGTCTTCTACAAGTACTATGACAATCATTCCATAGGAAACCTTGAAATCAAAAGCAATTTGAAGGTGCCTGCCAGCGACATCCAAGCGCAGGTGTACATCAAGGAGTACATGGATGCCCCGAAAACAGTGCAGGTTCCAGGGACGCTTGAGCCTGGGCAGAGCAGGACAGTTGATCTCTATGCTCTCTTCACTGACAGGGTGCTCGCTGTGACTGAGGGGACGAAGGTTGCCGCTGAAATATCGCTAACCTACAAAGTTGAAGGACAGACCTACGAGAGCGAGCGAATCGAGACAGTGACCCTGTGGGGCAGAAACGCCATGACCTGGGACGACAACAGAAAGGCTGCAGCCTATGTCACCTCCAAAGATCCGGGTGTGTTGAACTTCGCTCGAAGCGTCACAAGCTACGTCAGGAGCAAGGAGAATAGGTACATCTGCGACAACCTGCAGGCCGCCATTGCGCTTCACGAGGCGATTGACCTGTACGGGCTGAACTACACTCCGAATCCCAAGACGCCCTATGAGGAAGCATCGAAACAGAAGGACGTAGTCGATTTCCTCCAATTCCCTCGGGAGACTTTCCAGTACAGGGCAGGGGACTGCAGTGATCTTTCAATTCTCTATGGAGCGTTATTTCAAGCGGTAGGGATCGATGCTGCTTTCATCACGGTGCCAGGCCACATCTTTATCGCAGCAGACACGTGTCTCACTCCTGATCAGGCACCCGCGAATCTCATTCCCACTGGTCAGTTCATCGCATACAAAGGACATGCCTGGATACCGATTGAGATCACTTCGATCCACGGCGGGTTCCTCAAAGCCTGGCAGCTCGGAGCAAAGGAGTGGAATGAGAACAGCTCGCTGGGGCAAGCGGGGTTTTACCCAATTCAGGAGGCGTGGGCGGTTTACCAGCCGGTGGGGCTTCCTGGAGCTGATGTCACAGTGTCGGTTCCGCAGTCAGACAGGATTCTATCGGCGTACCTTGCCGAGGCGCAAAGGTATCTGAATGCCGCCTTGACACCGCAGGTAGCGAAGCTGCAGGAGCAGATTCAAGGCAGCGGAAGCCTTGCGGCGATGAACAGCCTGGGGGTCCTGTATGCGAAGTTCGGACAGTCAACCAAAGCGGAGCAGTTGTTCGAGCAGGTTCTATCCAAAAGGCCATACCTGCCAACACTGTTGAATCTGGGGAATCTCTTCTTCATGCAGGGAGATTGGAAGAAGGCTTCTTCCTACTATCAACAGGCAAATGAGATAGATCCAAGCAACCCACACGCTTTGCTTGCGCTGGCAAAGGTGAACGAAGAACTACAGAACTTCTCTGCCGCCGCGGCAGGATATGAAAAGCTCAAGAGTATCAATCCAGAGCTTGCCGCACAGTACGCGTATCTAGGCGAGGGGAAGCACGACGGAACAAGAGCCGTGGCCGCTGATCGCAAAGAGGTTCTTTGGGAAACCGGGGAGTGAGAACAATGAAAGCAATTCATTTCGCTGTCTCTCTTGGTGTCATGGTGCTGATTGTATCCTGTGAACCAAACTCTCTTCTCACCGACGTGCAGCAGAAGGTTGGTGCTGCGAACGAGGGCTCGAGCGATAGCATCACCGCGTTCGCCATTGTCTCGCCTGCGGCGACTGGAGCCATCAATGGAAGCACGATAGTCGTCACTGTCCCGTACAACACGAGTGTTACGGCTTTGGTCGCGACCTTTGCGACAACTGGGGCCTCGGTCAAAGTGGGTTCAGCGGTCCAAAATAGCGGCATCACGGCCAACGATTTTACCAACTCGGTCACCTATACGGTCACGGCTGCAAACGGCTCAACGCAGAACTATGTTGTAACGGTTTCAGTTTTACCCTTCGGAAGTTATACCACCGCAGATAATTTGGGCAGCAACTTTGTAAACGGAGTAGTCGGCGGAAGCTATATCTACGCCGCGACAAGCAACGGGATGTCTATTTCCATTAACGGGGGATCTACCTGGACGACATATACAAAACAGACTAACGGGCTGGCGGCCAATCAAATCATGGGCGTGGCCGTGAGCGGGTCCACGATCT
>Ga0335078_10004577_pt1 | contig 20471 bp, 17 predicted proteins | sample Lox_Sample_32_FD_206711 | JGI IMG/M metagenome (GOLD analysis project Ga0335078, IMG submission 206711) | Soil microbial communities from Loxahatchee National Wildlife Refuge, Florida, United States - Lox_Sample_3.2 | ecosystem: Environmental > Terrestrial > Soil > Wetlands | place: USA... | reverse complement strand
TAAACCATGTTCCATACCATGCCATTCGGAACTGGAACGTCTTCTGCCGGGCCATCCATGCCCAGCGTGATCGCGTGGCCGCGACCAAGCGGGGCCGTAACGCGCCCGCAAACTCCTGCGAGGCTGAAGTTGTATCCGAGAATCGGCACCCCGGCCTCGCCCATGCGGCGAATGATGGTCTTCACGTTTTCAATATGTCTCGGCCGCAGCGGGCCATCGAGCAGAATGTCGTGCCAGTGCGCCGGATCAAGGTTTTCGATGGCTTCGAGTTTCAGCCCAGCACCTTCAAGTTCTTTGCGGACCTTGACCATCTCTTCGACGGTCCAGAGTTTTTCCGGATCGCCGGCCACGCCCCACGGATCGTATTTGGCGCCAGTCGGCTGATTGTTGCGCGGGTTGGTGGCGGCGTCCTTGAAATAATCGACCAGATGAATGACGACATGAGTGCAGCCCGCTTGCCGGGCGAAATCGTAGTAATCGCGAGTCAGCATGTGACGGTACAGCCCAATTCCAACCTTCATAATCGGCTCCCTATTCCAACTCCAAAATCTACATCCAAGATTTGACCATTGATCTCGGCCGCGAGCGGCGAGCACAGAAATGCAAATGCATTGGCGATCGCCTCTGGGCTGTTGCGCTTGCCCATCGGCGAGATGCGGCCCACGAATTCCCGGTAGGCTTGATCCTCTTCGAAGACTTTAAGCGAGCTGCCGGCCGCAACGTTCCCCGGCGAAATTGCGTTCACGCGAATGCCGGCTGGCGCATACTCCAAGGCGAGGCAGCGAGTGAAATTCTCAAGCGCCGCCTTGGCGGAAGCGTAAGCGGGAATTTGCGTGTGCGGGAAACGGGCGACGTAAGAAGAAGTGAAAATCAAATGGCCTGCGATTTTTCGTTGCGTCCAGCGCGCCAACGCCGCCCTCGCCAGATAAGTCTGGGCAAAATAATTGAAGCGGAAAATTCGTTCGAAATCGGCCTCGGGCGTTGCGCCAAACGGATGCAGCCCGCAACCTCCCGCGTGGCCGAGCACAATGTCCAATTCCGGGAATTGCTTGAAAGATTCATCGATCACTTGATTCACCGCGCTCGAGTCGGTGACGTCGGCTGAGAAATAGAGATAGGAAGGTGAAATTCCCCAGGAACTTAGAGTTTGCCGGACTTCCGCCTCGGGCTTGATGTCAACAAGAACTAAGCTCGCGCCGGCCTCATCGAGCCGCTGCGCGATGCGCTCTGCGATGGCGCCAAGCGCTCCCGTAATCAGAATCGCTTTGCCCGAGAGGTCGATGCGGATCATGCGAGCGGCGTCCTCGAGTCGCGCGAGAGAATTTCGTATCCGGAGTCTGTCACGAGGACGTTGTCTTCGATGCGCACGCCGCCTCCGTACTGCGGAACATAAGCGCCCGGCTCGATGGTGATGATCATGCCGGCTGCGAGTTTTTCCTTTTGCCCGGGCACAAGCCCGAAGCCCGGGTCGTGATATCGGAAGCCGACGTGGTGGCCGGTGCCGTGGGTGAAGTACTGCGAAAGGCCGGCGATGATGTCGCGAGCGGCAGCATCAACTTCTCCGGCAGCGACGCCGGGACGCACTTTAGCGAGCGCGGCTTGCTGCGCTTCGGAAACGATGCTGAAAAGTTCCGTCAGCTGCGGCTTAAGTTCGCCAAGGGGCGCCGTGCGCGTCAGGTCACTCCAATAACCGTTTACGCAGGTCGCGAGTTCGAGCAGAACCAGATCGCCGCTCTGCAGTTTGCGGCCGGTGGAGCGGTTGAACTTGCCGGAGTCGGCGCTGTTTGGGCCGGATTGCACCATCGCCCAACCGCGAGCGTGGAAAATTTCATCCTGTCCGATCTGCTTTTGAATCGCAGTCTCGATGGCGGCGGCGATTTCTACCTCGGAGATCTCCGGTGTGAGCGACTCATGAAAAGCTTTAATGCCAATGCCGGCGACGCGATTTGCCAGCCGGATCGCTTTCACTTCTTCCGTAGTCTTCTTGAGATAAAGATCCAGGAAGGCCGTTTCTGCATTCGGGTTGGGCTTCGCAATGACCGCCGAAAGCTGCTCCCAAAACAATTCGGGGATGGGAATCTGTTCGGCGGCTTGAATTGGAAGTGCCGAGCGCGAGGCCGACCGGAGCATTCCGGTTTGCGCCCGCGCGACCCCAGCTTTGTTCAGCTCAACACGAATTGCATCGATGAGCACCGCAAACGGGTCGGAGCATTTCAGGTCGCCCCACGGATATTCGTGCACAATCAAACCGCCGGGAATATTGTCGCGAGGTTCGAGCACCGGAACGAAGAGAACTGGGTCGGCTTCCGCGAAATAAAGCAAAAACGAGGCTCCCCAAAACGTCGCGTAGCCGCTTAGCATTACGAGTTCATCCGGCCGCCAGGCGAGCCATGCTTTCAGGCGGTGCGCCTGCAAAAAGTCTCTGACGTATTTCGCGCGGGCCGGTGAGTGGGGCGAACTCGTCACGATTTCCCTACATGATTCCGTACTTCGCGAATGCTTCTACCGCGCTGCTGCCTTCTTTCAGCGCTTTCCGCACGAGTTTTTCGCCGCGCGCTTTTTCCAGAGCTTTGGTGAAAGTTTCTTCTGACGCCTCGGCTGGAACGACGCAAACTCCATCGATATCGCCGAAGAGAATGTCGCCGGGAACTAGACGAACGCTGCCGATTTCAAGCGACACGCGAAAATCCATCACTTTGTAGCGGGGGGCGGAGTCCTGGCCATAACATCCCCAGGAGAACGTAGGAAAGTTCAGCCTGAGAACTGCCTTTGTGTCGCGCGAGTATCCGTTCAGTACGGCGCCGCGAGCGCCAAGTCTGGCGGCGCGAACGCTCATCAGCTCCCCCCAGAGCGCGTTGCGTGGCGAGGAGCCCGTGCTCACGTACACCTCATTGTGTCGCAGATCGTCCAAGGCCTCGAGCATCAAGCCGAATGGCTTCTCCATCAGCTTATTGGACGTGCCGGAAACTTTTTCCTCGAACACATCGACCGCGAGCACCGGCATGGCACGGCCAATCACGATCATGTCCGGCCGCAGCGGGCGAATCTGCGGCGGCAAAAATTGATGTCGAAGATGCATTTTGTCCATGACATCTCCGACTACGCAGGTGAATAATTCGCGCTCGGCCAGAGCGAAGAGTTCATCGTCAGTATTCCAGAGTTTCATGGCGCATTCCTGAGAGAAGTAGCGTTCCTGAGATCGAAGTGGTCAGTTGCCTGCACGGGCCTGGCAGATCCGCTCAACAAACTGTTTGGCAAGATCTGTAACCGACTGGAAGTCGCCTTTTTTGGCTCCGGCGGTCAGGTTGCCGCCTACGCCCACGGCAACGCATCCAGCGCGAATCCATTCCGCGACATTTTCCAGACTCACGCCGCCGGTCGGCATCAACGCCGCCTGCGGCAAAGGTCCTTTCACCGCTTTTACGAACGCCGGCCCAAGAAGTTCGCCGGGGAAAATTTTGATGATGTCGGCGCCGCATTCCATCGCTTCGACAATGTCGCGCACCGTTCCCGCTCCCGGCATGTAAGGGATTTGATACCGATTGCAAAGGCGCGCAGTTTCCGGGTTCAACGAAGGGCTCACAATAAAGTGTGCGCCGGCGAGAATCGCCGCCCTTGCTGTTTCAGGGTCGAGTACCGTGCCCGCGCCCAGCAGAATTTCGCCTGATTTGTAGATCTTGGCCAGGTGGGCAATCACTTCAACCGCGCCGGGAACCGTGAAAGTGATTTCCAGAGCGGCAACTCCGCCGCGCGCGCACGCTTCCGCGATGCGGGTCGCATGCTCAGGACTCTCCGCGCGAATCACAGCGACGAGTCCAGACTCGACAATCTTCCCGAGAACTTTCAGTTTCATGAGCGCCATAGATTTTTCTCTGACAAATGATTACTCGAAAAACGGCTCGCCTTTGCGAGCATAGCGCCGCGCGACTTCTTCATTCAGTTTCACGCCCAGGCCGGGTTTTTCCGGCACGGCGATGAATCCATTCCGAATGATTGGTTTCGCGCAACCCTCCACCAAATCATTCCAAAAAGGTACGTCCGAAGCGTGATATTCCAGCACCAGAAAATTGGGAATCGCCGCGCAAACATGCGCGCTGGCGATGGTGCCGACCGGACTGCTGATGTTGTGCGGCGCTACCGGAATCGTTTGCCCGTCGGCAAATTCTGCGATGCGCTGCGCGATCGACAAGCCCCCAACTTTCTGAATGTCCGGCGTCGCAATATCAAGCGCGTGCTCCTGCAAAATGTGGCGAAAGCCTTCAAAAAGATACAGGTTCTCGCCGGTTGCAATGGGCACGCGAACCCGCGATTGTACTTCCTTCAAAGCCCCGGCGTTGTCAGGCGGAACCGGATCTTCGAGCCACAGCAAGCGAAACGGCTCCAGTTCGCGTGCCACTTTCACCACGTCTGCAACGTTGTACCGCCAGTGGCAGTCGACGGCGATATCCACGTCATTGCCGAGACCATTGCGCACAGCCGCAATAAGGCTGACCATATGGTCGATCGCGCGGTTGCTCAGGCAACGGTTATGAGGATCGAATCCCTCCGTGCCAGGAACATCCAGATCGAACTTCAGTGCCGTAAAACCCTGTGCCCGCATGGCGAGTGCCCGCCTTTTGTACTCTTCGGGCGAAACCGGCGGAGCCGAATCCGGCTCGCCAAAATAATCCCGAGCCGTATGTCGTGGATCGCGCGGGGCCCACGATGCCGGCCGGGAACGCAGCACCTCATCCAGACTTTCCAGCGCCTCGCCGCCATGACAGTCGGCATAAATGCGAATCTTGTCGCGGAACTTGCCGCCCAGCAGGCGATAGATAGGAACCGCGAGCGATTGTCCGAGGACGTCCCACAATGCAGCTTCAATTCCGCTGATTGCGTTATAGGCGAAGCCCGCTACCGAACCCGCGCCGGAAGTTGCCAATTGCAGCTTGCGGAACACACGATGAATGTCGAGCGGGTCTTCTCCTTTGATTACCGGTTCAAGCGAGCGCAAGGTCGCGGTTAGGCCGGGAGCAAAAAAACACTCGCCAAGCCCCTGGATGCCTTCGTCGGTTTCAATGCGCACGAAGGTCCAGTCAAAGTTCCCCTCTACCACCGCGGTTTTGAGGCGAACGATTTTCAATGATTACCCATCCTTCGCAGGGTTGACGCTCACTTCCGTTCGAGAACAATCAGTTCCACGCCCGGGGCGGCCAAAGGATTCGCTAATTCCAGTTTGCCACCCTTGCCCGATTTTTCCTCGACCAGCGTGAGGTCCTGAGTATCTGTAATGCGATAACGCTTGATCGTAAACGCGGCCTTGCCCCAGGGCAGATGATCAATCGTGAGAGCATACTCCGAGTTGTTCTTCTTGATCCCACTCCGAGGCGAAAGAAATTTCAGTTTTGAGAAATCGACCTGTAAGAGGTCCTGCACGTTTTGCGGCGTCGGCATCTGATGGGGTTTGTAATTGAGGGGAATCTGATAATTGCTGATCAGCACTTGCACTTTTTTCTGGTCAGACGAGCGCCCGGCAAGCGCAGTGAAGCCGAACGTGTCGCTACCCGTAAGCGCGATTCGTTCGGGCGTGTCAAGCATGCTCCCCGTCGCCTTGAACGTGTATGCAGTCTTGAAATACTCGCGATGAGGGCCAAAAAGTCCCATCCAGGTGGCATCGCCTCGGTAAAACATGGCGCGATCGATGGACGCGTCTTGCAGGTAGGTCATCACCGCGCCTATATAGGCGGCGTTCACCGGGCCGCGCAAGATTTGTGCTTCATCCTCGGTGAAATCCGCGCTCAAGTTCCATTCCGAAAGAATGCTTTCCGCCCTGGGAAATCCTTTGGCATCGAGAAGCGCGCGAATTTCTTTGCCAATGCGGAATTCGTCATACGGGTCGGCGGAATTATCGGCGTAGGTGTGCCAGGAATAGAGGTCGAGAGGTAGTTTGTGCGCGGCGCAATAATCGAGAAAGCCTTCGCGGTACGGGCCGTCATCCATTGGAATGGCTTTTGTGTCGCCGCCGACTTTCAAAGAAGGATCCACCGACTTTAGCGCTAACACCGTTTTTTCGTAGAGGGAATAGAACTGCTGGGGCGTGCCCGTCCAGAAAAATTCCGGCTCATTCCAGAACTCCCAGTATCGAATGTTGTCGTGAAATCCGTTCGCCCAGCCCTGGTTGTAGTGCATGGCGATGTGCTTCACGATGTTGGCGAATTTATCGAAATCGGCGGGCGGGTTTCGGTTCGCGCCAAAACTCCGGCCCACACGGTAATACACCTCTGCCCCAGTTTGGCGAATGGCCTCGATCACAGTATCGGTCGGCCCGAACCGGTAGCTCTCGGGCTTTTCTGGGTCGGCGCTCCAATCCGGAAAGATGACGCTGGCGTTTCCGGCAACAACCAGCTTGGCCCGTTGTTCCGTGTTTGGCACGAGCCAGACCAGCATGGGGTCGTCATTCGAGAACTGAGAGTCGATTTCCGTTGGCCCCATGAAATCGTGGGTGCGGACGAGATCAACGTGGAGGTCTTTATATTGCTCAACCAGATTGGGCAGGCCTTCCATCACAGGAGTTGGCTGGCCATTGACTCCCTGAAACGAATGAATTCGGCCGGTGACTTTGCCGGCATCCACGTGGATTGCCTGCGACTGACCCAAGGATGGAAGGGAGAAAATGAGAATAAGGCCAAGACAAGAAAAACTCAGATTTCGGGCTTTCAAAAATTTCACCTCTTTGCGATAAATTAGCTCCGACACCACCGCGATTCGGGTTAGGCTTTCTTCGCTCCTGTGCCGGATTCCTGGAAAGCCATACCGCCGAGGGGAACCATCAGTCCTCCATCGGCCACAACCGTTGTTCCAGTAACAAACGAGGCCAGATCGCTGGCCAAAAAAGCGATGACGCGAGCGACTTCTTCCGGCTTCCCCATCCGCCCGACGGGATGCATCTTGTGGCACGCTGCGATCACGGCTTCCGGATCATCATCGAGCGAAGCGGCCCAACGCAGCATTGGGGTATCAATTGCGCCCGGACAAACCGCGTTTACGCGGATATTGTCTTTGGCGTAGTCCAGCGCCATGGAACGCATCAGGCCGAGCAGGGCGTGTTTGCTCACCATATAAGCCAGCGAGTTGCGCTGCGCTGCCAACGACTGCACTGAGGCGGTGATCACAATGGCCCCGCCACCGCGTTTGATCATGTGGGGAATCGAATATTTGCAGACCAGAAAACCGCTCTTCAAATTTACAGCCAGAGTCTTGTCCCATTCTTCCTCCGTCGTTGTGGTCGCCGAGCCGTAGGTTTGAATACCGGCATTGCTGACCAGAATGTTGATGCCGCCGAAAACCTGCACAATTTTGGCAATGAGAGTTTCGACTTCGTTGTTTAAGCTGAGGTCGGCGGGAAAAAACTGGATTTTGCCGGGGGCGTTCGCTTCGCTGACCAACTTGCGTCCAGCTGCCCCGTCCCGGTCAACGGCGGCTACAACGGCTCCGTAGTGAAGCAATTCGAGGCAAGTGGCGCGTCCAATGCCGGAGGCCCCGCCCGTCACCATCGCGACTTTCCCGGAAAAATTCATTCCACGTCCTCGGTTTGGAAAATCGGCAAAGATCACTGAAGAGGATAATCAATAACGGAATACAGTATACAGATTGTGCCAAAAGAGATTATTGCATGTCAACTCTAATGTATCGTAAAGTGTATACAGGAGACTCGTATGTCTGAAACAGTTGCGGAGCCCGCGAATCTGCCGCCGACTGCGACTCTTAAGGCGCATCTTGTCGTTTCTCTGCGCGAGGCCATCATCGGGGGAAAATTCAAACCCGGGGAACGTCTGAACGAGAGCAAGCTGGCGCGCCAATACAACGTCAGCCGCATACCTGTGCGGGAAGCGCTGCAACAATTGTTGGAACAGGGGTTGGTGATGCATCACCCCCGCCGCGGGATGTTCGTAAATACTTTGAGCGACGATGATTGCCAGAAAATCAATAGTCTTCGAATCGTTCTCGAGGCGGAGGCGCTCAAGCTCTGCCGCGCAAGACTGACTTCCGCCTGGGAAAAGCAATTGATTGAAATGGTCGAGAGATTGGAGAGTTCTACCGCCGGTTCCGAAATTGACGCCGCGACCATGGACCTGGAGTTTCACCGAGCCATCTGGCGCCTGAGCGGGAATGCGTTTCTCGAGAAAATCCTGAATTCGCTGGTTCCGGTGCTCTTTGCCCACCAGGCGCTGGAGTACACCAGCCACAACGAAAAACTCTGGCCGCTCTATCATCATCGCCACCTGCTGGATGTAATACTGGGCAAATCCGAGCAAACCGCGGAGGAGGCGATGATCACGCATCTCAAATTGCGCTACACCAACCCGGAGCGATATTCGAGTCTGGCCTTTGCACGCGTGAAACCACGTCCGGGATGATCGCGTGAAGGTGAAAGCAACATCGGCGTCATGAATCAATTAACTGTAACTTTCGGGGAGATCATGCTGCGGCTGGCGCCGCCCGGATTCGAGCGCTTTTTGCAGAGCCCACGATTTGAAGCGACGTTTGGTGGCGGGGAAGCCAATGTTGCCGTGAGCCTGGCGGGTTTCGGCTTGCCTGCCGCGTTCGTGACCGTGCTACCGGAAAAGAACCCCATGGCCGACGCCGCGATTCACGAACTGCGGGGACTTGGCGTGGAAACCTCAAGGATCGTGCGCGGCCAAGGCCGACTTGGCATTTATTTCCTCGAGGCCGGCGCGAATCAACGGCCTTCGAAAGTAGTCTATGACCGCGACCGCAGCGCAATTGCTCTCGCCAAGTCCGGCGATATTGAGTGGGACAACGTTTTTCACGACGCCGGTTGGTTTCACATCACGGGAATCACCCCTGCGCTCAGCGAATCCGCAGCAGCCCTGGCGCTGGAATCCGTGAGCAAAGCGCGAGGCAAGGGAATCACGGTCTCCTGCGACTTGAATTACCGCAAAAATCTGTGGAAGTGGGGAAAGCCGGCAGCCGAGGTAATGCGCGAGCTGGCAAAGCGGATCGACTTCGCTATCGCCAACGAAGAAGACGTGCAAATGGCATTGGGCATTCAAGCCGATGTCGACGTGCACTCCGGCCAACTTGATCGCGCTCAATATCAGAGTCTCACCAACAAAGTTCTCGCCGAATTTCCCAACCTGAAAGCCATCGCCATTACGCTGCGCGAGTCCAAGAGCGCCTCTCATAACGGATGGTCCGCGTGCCTGAATGACCGCAGGGAATTTCTCGTCAGCCGCCACTATGAGATCACACACATCGTCGATCGCGTCGGCTCCGGCGACAGCTTCGCTGCGGGACTGATCTACGGATTGCAGAAATTCTCAACGCGCTCCGAGGCGCTGGAATTTGCCGTCGCCGCCAGTTGCCTCAAGCATTCCATCTCCGGCGACTTTAATCGCGTTGGCGCGGAAGAAGTTGAGGCCCTGCTCAAGGGCGGAGGCTCAGGACGAGTGCAGCGCTAGCTACTTGGGCGTCCACTGCGGGTGCGTGGTGAGCAGACCACTCACAAAGCAAATCTGATAAGCGACAAGTGCGCCAAAACCCAGACTTAGCAGCCCGGAGGCCATGGCCAACTTTTGGGAAAATTTCTCCCGCTTTCCGCCCACAATGCGAAAAGTAGTCGCAATGCTCATCGTGATCACCATCATTCCTGCAATCGTGCCTACGCCGAAAACCAGGAGATAGGCGATGGCCCAATGAGAGTCGCGGATGGTGGTGAGCACGAGCAGAGCAACGGCCGCCGAGCCGGCGAGCCCATGAACGATGCCCACGACCAACGGCCGAACATGTTGATAGATCCAGGTCCGCCCCAGCTTGCGGTCTAGAGCAGCCAACGTGGTGTGATCATGGCTGTGGCCACGCGCCTCGGGTGCGTGCGAGTGCGGATGGCTGTGGGCGTAATCGCCATGAGTATGAACGTGCGAGTGCACAGCTCCGGCTGGACTCTGCTCCGGGGACGATGCGGGGATCGCTCGCAGAAAGCTGGCGACATTCATCAGACCTAGGACAATCAGCATCACCGCGACTGACAGCTCCATGCTTAAGCCGATGCGTGTGGGAATTACCAGATTGAAGAGAATGATTCCCGTTCCCACAAGGAAAATGGTGAACGTATGGCCCAAACCCCAGAACGCGCCGATCAGCGCAGCCCGGCCGAGCTTACGCTGTTGCGCCACGATCGTAGTCACGGCGATCACATGATCGGGATCGGTGGCGTGGCGCATCCCGAGGAAGAATCCCACGGCAATGATGGAAAGAAAGCTGAGCATAGGTCGCGAACTATGATACCTCGCCGAGTGTATTTACTTCTGCAAAGCGAATACCCGGGAATGAAATTCCAGAACTTCGCCGAAATGTGCCAGAAAGTAATTCATGCTGTGGTCGCCAGGATACAGATGATATTCATGCTTGATGTGCTCGGCCGTGAGCTGTTCATGCAGAATTTGCGCGCCGCGCTCAAAGCCAAAATCGTCCTCTTGGCCGCAATTGAAATAAATGGCAACGTCGCGCAGACGGGATTCATTCTTCCTCGCCAGTAGAAATGGATCGTTGGCCCGCCAGTGCGCAACCTCAATCGGCTTACCGAAGACGGCCTGAAGAACCTTGCCCAAAGCCATGCCCGACTCTTCCGCTGCGTCCAGCTGCTCGGGTGACTGAGTAATCAGTGCAGCGGCCTGGGCACTGACGGCCCCGAAAAGCTCAGGACGGGCGAAAGCAAATCGCAGCGCGCCGTATCCTCCCATAGAGACTCCGGTGATAGCCCGATTCTGTCTTCCGCTGCGCACATGGTATTTGGTTTCGATCTGCGGAATGAATTCCTGTAGAAAGAAATCGCTGTAGCGCACCGAGCCATAGGCGGAGTTGATGTAAAACGTCTGCTTTCCCTCGGGAGCGGCCAGGAGAAAATCGCCGATCTTGTGTTGCTGCCTCAGGTCCTCGATTAAGTTCCATCCGCCTGTGTTGAGCAGAGTCTGTTCGTCCTCGCCCAGGCCATGAAGAAAGTAGAGCACCGGATACCGTCGCATCGTATTTTTCGTGTCATAGCGGGCAGGCAACGCAACGCAGTAGCGAACGGACTGCTTTAGGATGCGGCTGGGCAGGGAACTGCAGTCGATGCGGCTCTCAGCGTGCGCCGCCGCGCACAAAATTATGAGCGGGATGACAAACCGGACGACGCGTAACATCAGAACAGTCTACTCGCTGGTTTTGCCCTAGCCGGTTTTCTCGGCGAACTCTGCGGTCCGCTCTGCGTCCTTTGCGGTTAAGACTTTTTGGGTTTTGGTGGACGCATCCTATTCGTAGCGCAGTGCCTGGACCGGATCAAGCCGGGCCGCCCGCGCAGCCGGATACAATCCCGAAGCCAGACTCACGACCAGCGCAAACGCGATGGCTCCGCAAACCAGCCACCACGGCACGGCCCAGAAATGTTCCGGTGGCAGCGCCTGGCGTTTCAAATAAATATTTGTGCCGAAGTTAATGACGCGACCAATCGCCCAGCCCAACGCGACACCGGCAACGCCGCCCAGAAGCCCCATGGCGCCGGCTTCGGCAAAGAATAATTTCTGAACGTCCTGGTCACTGGCTCCAATAGCTTTCATGATGCCGATCTCGCGACGCCGCTCAAGAATCGCCATGACCAGCGTATTCACAATGCCGAGAGAAGCCACGGCCAGCGCGAGGCTCCCGAAGATGCCAAGAAAAACATCGAGCACGGCGAAAAACTGCCGCAGGCCTCGCGTGGCGTCAAGAATGGAAAAGGTGTTGAATCCCATTTTCTTAATGCTTTCTTCCACGGCCTGGACATTTTTAGGACTCTTGACCCGGGCGCTGATCGTTGAATAACTCGGCTGGTCGACCGGGCTGCGCAAGTCGGAAGGTTGCATGATGTGCAGATTTTGTGCCAGTTTCAAAGGCAGAAACACGCGTGCCCGCCCCGGCCCTCGCATACTGTCCGGATCCAGATCGGAAACGCCGACGATCTTGAGCTTCAACTCCCGCGACAGCACCGAATAAGACGCCTCGCTGGAACTCACTCCGTCGTGCGCCGCTGGCTCACTTGCCGGCGAAGCCACGCGCTCGGCATAGCGCATGGTGATTTCCTGACCGAGCAGCGGCCTGGCCAAATCTGTGATCGCAATTTGGCCCGCGCCTGGTTGTGGTGTTTTACCCGCCAGCCTTTCCGCGAATGACCTTTGAAGGATTACCTCGGCCGCTGTATCCGAAGAGAAAAATTGCCCTGCCATTCCCTCGAATGCTTCGTTGCTCCGCGCTGAAGCGGGAAGGCCGGCGACCATGGTCAGAAGAGGTTTGTCCTGAAAACGCAGCTCGGTGACGAAGCGGATATCGGGATAAGCCTCGAGTACGTTCGGAAGATGTTCAATCTCATGTCTCGCCTGTTCATCGAGTGCGCGCGGTTCGGCAACGAAGTTATCTTGTCCGTCATCTCTTGAACCTCGCACTTCGCGCCGGGAAGTGACCACGATCGTGTCGAACAATCCCGATTGCACCAGCCGGCGCGTAGCCAACTGCTGCAGGCCGATTCCGAGCGAAAGCATGGCAACCAACGAGGCTACGCCGACAGAAATGCCCATCGTGGTCAGCGAATTGCGCAAGAGCGACTCTCGCAGGTTGCGCAGCGCGAGTTCGGAAAGATCGGAAGCCTTCACTTCGATCCTCCATCGTTCGCCAGCTTGCCATCTGCCATAAAAATCATGCGTTGCGCGTAACGCTCTGCCAGAGCGCGCTCGTGCGTAACCATCACCACTGTCATTGCCATCGTCTGATTGAATTCCCGGATGAAATTCATAATTTCCGTTCCGGTGTGGCTATCGAGATTTCCCGTCGGTTCGTCGGCTAGCAGTAGCTTGGGCCGGTTGATCAGCGCCCGCGCCAGCGCCGCCCGCTGTTGCTCTCCTCCAGAAAGCTCGCTGGGGCGGTGTTTCCTCCGTCCGCTCAGCCCCACGCGCTCCAGTGCTTCACGTGTGAGATTCTCACGCGCGCTGCGATCCACTTCCGCGAAGCGCAGCGGAAGCTCTATATTCTCCTCGAGCGTCATGCTGGAAATCAGATTGAACGATTGAAAAACCATGCCGATGGTGCGCAGGCGATATTTGGCCAGTTGTTCGCGAGAAAGCTTGGCCAGATTTTGCTCCTGCACGACCACATCTCCCGAGGTTGGCCGGTCAAGCCCGGCAATAAGATTAAGCAGGGAAGACTTCCCCGATCCCGAAGCTCCAAGCAGCGCGGCAAATTCTCCGCTTTGGATTTGCAGGGAAACGCCATCCACGGCGCGAATCAACGCGGTTCCCATGACGTAATGGCGGCAAACAAGCTCGGTGCGGATCAGTGAGGCATTGGGTTGCGCGGGGCTGGCGGCCATGGAGGTTAGCGAAATTCTCCTCGGATCATTCGGACCGTATCGGCAGGCGTGAGATCGCTGCCATTGCCGGAAGACGGCGCACCTTCTTGCGAGGCTTCCACCGCCTCGCCTTCTCCGGGCGCCAGAAACAGGTTCCGCTCGAGTCCATGCTGCTTCGTGTACAAGTCGTAATAGCGTCCGGGCGCGGCGTAGAGTTCCTCGTGCGTGCCGCGCTCGACAATCTCGCCCTGCTCCATGACCAGAATCTGATCGGCACGGCGGATGGTGGAAAGCCGGTGCGCAATCACAAATGTCGTCCGCCCCTGCATGAGATGCGAGAGTCCTTCCTGGATCATGGCCTCGGATTCGGAATCGAGGCTGGAAGTGGCTTCATCGAGTATTAAGATGCGCGGCTGAGCCAGGAGCGCCCGTGCGATCGAAATTCTTTGTCTTTGCCCGCCGGAAAGCTTCACTCCCCGTTCGCCTACGATCGTTTCGTACTTGTCGGGGAAGCTTTCCGCAAATTCATCCACACGCGCGATGCGGCAGGCCCGCATGATCTCTTCTTCACTGGCGTCAGGTTTCGAGAACGCGACATTTTCCCGAATGGTTCCGTCGAACAAAAACGATTCTTGCAGCACTACACCTAAACGAGTGCGATAAGAGTCGAGCCGCACCTTGCTGAGGTCAACGCCATCCACCAGAATTTTGCCTGCCGTAGGCACGTAGAAAGCCGAGATCAGCCCGATCGTTGTAGACTTGCCCGATCCCGAAGAGCCTACCAGCGCGGTAACCGTTCCCGGTTCCGCCGTAAAGGAAATATCGCGCAGAACCTCCCGTTTGCCGTCGTAACTGAAGCTGACGTGTTCAAATTCCAGCTTGCCGAATATGTCGTCGAGGCTGACCGTCCGCCGCGGGTCTTTGTCTTCGGGACGCTCACTCAGAATTTCGTGGTTTCGCTCAAGACCGGCAAGGGCTTCGGTGAGCTGCGTTCCAATCGCGACGATCTGCGTGATCGGCGCCACCAGAAACCCAAGAAATAAAGTGTAGGTAAAGAAACTTCCGATCGTAAGCGCACCGGCCATAATCTGACGCGCTCCGACATACATGATGACCGATCCCACCACACCCAGGAGCAAGCTGGCAGAAAGACTCATGACGGAAGTCGCGGTGAGCGTGCGCATTACGTTTTCCAGCAACCGGCCGACACCGCCGGCAAAGACCGCTTCTTCCCGCTCTTCCGCGTGATATCCCTTTACCACGCGTACGCCGCCCAACGACTCTGCCAGGCGGCCGGTCACCTCTGCGTTGATCTTGCTGCGCTCGCGGAAAATCGGACGGATGGTTCCTAACGCTTTGTTTAGTGCCAGGGCAAAACACAACAAAAATCCAAAGGCCAATGCCGTCATCAGCGGGCTGATGCGAAACAGCACGACCAGGGCTATGGCTGAGGTGAGCAGTCCACCCACCAGATCGACGAGTCCAGTGCCCAACAAATTCCGCACGCCCTCCACGTCGCTCATGATGCGCGAGACCAACGTTCCGGTCTTATTCGCGTCGTAGAACGCGACCGGAAGATGCGAAATATGCACCTGCACCTTCTGCCGAAGTTCCGCGATCAGGCGCTGCGCCGCCTTTGACAACAATTGCGTCAAAGAAAACGAAGTAATTCCCTGTACGACGGTTGCAGCCAACACCGCCAACACCAAGGGCCGTAGCAACTCGATGTGGCGTTTGATGATGACGCTGTCGATCAAATATTTCGTGGAGTAGGGAAGCACCAGGCCCGAGACGCGATTTACGACCATTACCGCAAAGCCCAGCACAAGCAAGCCCCGGCGTGGCCGGATGAGATCCCAAACGTCCGGCAGGATTGCCCGCAGCTTTTGGGCGGTAAGCTTAGGTTTGACTGCGGGTGTGGGAGCGAAACTCACAAAAATTATTAGACTTTAACCAGCGCGCTCGCGCTTCATTATTAGCACATCCGCATTGCACTTATTGGCCGCATGGTGCCCGTTCCCCCAGCCGGTACAAAGTGCCAATTCGCGACGGGAAATTCAAAATGGAGCTAGTTAACCCCCTTCTGGTTCCGCAACGGGATGGTTCTTTGCCCAAATTCGTGTAAATGGCTGATCGGCCGCAACTCATTTCTTGGCGAGTCACGTGCTTAAGAAATTCTGCTAAAGATCTGATGAAACGCCACGGAGCGTGACCATGCCTCAGTTGCGCCAGGATCGATTGACCCAGGAATGGGTGTTCGTTGCCAGCGAATCGCCCCAGCAACCTGAGGAACTGATTGTGAAACGAACCCGAAGGGTTGGTCTCGCTTACGATCCATCTTGTCCTCTTTGTCCCGGTCACGAGAACAGAGCAGTCGCCCTCCCTGATCTGCTCCAGGTTCCTCCTATTGCCAACGGTGGTGTTCCCGTTCGAGTCGTTTCATCTCGAACGCAAAGTTGTAACTCGGAGGGAGGGCCAACTCGTCTGGTCAGGCTCTCCCACAGTCCCACGGGTGGGCTAACCGTCCAGGAAGTCATTGTCGAAGCGCCGGACCACTCGCTATCGACTGCGCTGCTTCCCGAGGTTCAACTGCTAAATGTATTGCGGGTGGCCAAAATCCGCTTCGACGAACTCAGCCGGGATCCTCGAATGGCTCACATTTCATTGAAAAAGAAACATGGGGCCGAGGCGGGAGCAGTTTGTGATCATCCCCATTGGCAGGTCACGGCAACAGAAAACGTGCCTTCTCAGGTGTGGAATTGGGTACAACACGCCCGTCGGCACTACGGCAAGTCTGGGACGTGCATTTTCTGTACCGTTCTCCAGGATGAATTGCAGGCGCAAGAACGCATCGTCACTACAGGCGACCATTTTGTAGCTCTCGAGCCCTATGCCTCTCCCACGCCTTTCTGTACCCAGATTTTTCCCCGCCGCCATATGGCTGATTTTGCCGAAGTTGATGACCACGAGCTTCAAGACCTGGCAAGAATCCTGCACGGGATTTTTGCCCGTTTTTACCACGGCCTGGGGGATCCGGATTTTGCCTGCAGTCTGCGAAACGCGCCTCTTGCCAACGCGGGCGCAAAGTTCTACCACTGGTCGCTCAGCTTGGCGCCGTGTTTGACCCAACCCGGCACAACCGCTTCGGGCAGGGAGATGCTATTAAATGGTGTGTTGCCGGAAGCGGCCGCAGGGTTCTTGCGCTCCGTGCGTATAGAGCAAGCTATTCCTGCTTAACGCGCCACCTTCGCCCAGGCACTGTCGTTTCTCCACGCGCGCCCCTCTCAATTGCCGGCCGGTCGAGGAGTATAATCGACGCATCTGTTGGCATGCGCTTCCAGTTTGAGGTGCTTCTTCCATGACTTCCCAAAGGGTCCCGGTTCTTAGTCTTGTAGTCGTGCTTTTGTCTTTACCTTTGTTCAGCCAGAATCAGACGCCCGCCAAAGCGCGGCCTCATGTCATCGTCGTTGGTGTCAACGGCATGGAGTTGGACGTCATTCGTCCTCTCCTATTGAAAGGTGACCTTCCCAATCTGGCAAAAATCATCAAAAACGGCGCGTATGGCAAATTACGCACGGTAGACGCTCCTAACTGTCCGCGCGTCTACAGCACGATGTTCACCAGCACGACGCCCGCCGAACATGGGATTACAGGTTTTCTGGTCGGCGGCATCACCGCCAACACCAACATGCTCAAGCAGGAGCCGATCTGGTCCATGCTCTCCAAAAACGGTGTAACCGTGGGCATGGCCAATGTTCCTGCAACTTTTCCCGTGATGCCGGTGAACGGCTACATGGTCAGCGGCATGCTGACTCGGGGCAAGAACTGCGAGGATGGCGTGCTCTGTGCTCCCAAACTTTCTGAGGTTGAAGGGGGAGATGCGGTTTATCCGCCCGCGCTCAAAGCCGAGCTGCTGAAAAATGTTGGCGATTATTACATCGATTGCGAACGCATGCCTTCGGCGGAACAGCTGCGCGGACACGAGAGCGAAGTCATCGACGCCTGGCTCAAAAAAGTTGACCTGATCCGGGAACAGCAGACCAAGCTCTTTGACTACTTACTTTCCAATCACCCGACCGACTTCACCTGGTTCGTCCAGTCCTGTGAAGATCGCACGGGGCACTGGCTCTATCCCATCGCGCCTTACAACGTCGGTTACAACGCCAAGATCAACTCCGTGCGGCCGGACGCCTTTCCCGATCAATACATCGGGTTCGACAAGGTACTGGGCTCGATTCTCCAACACGTCGACGCCAACACTTACCTGTTCGTTGTTTCCGATCACGGCATTAAGCCCTTGCGGGAGTTTGAAGACACTGATCCCCACGCGCACATGGACCATGAAAAGACCACACCGGTAATCGCCAAACACGACTTCGCGGACGGCGACGATGTCCCAGGTTCGTTCTTTGCCATGGGCCCGGGCATAAAGCACGATCTGCGCCTGATGGGTTTTGAAGCTTCGGTCTACGATATCGCGCCCACGATCCTGCACCTGTATGGGATCGATCCGCCCAAGCAGATGCGTGGGCATGTGCTGACTGCCATCTTCGACAATTCGGAGAACAAAGTCGCCCAGAAGTAGCGCAGAGCTGTGAACAGAAAACTAAGAACTGAACTGATTTCTACTCGCTCCGGGAAATCATTTCCTACGAATGTGGAGAGCACCAATGCAGGAAACTCCTCAGCAGTACACAAAGCGCATCATGGCCCACAGCGACGGAAAGGACCCCATCCGTACCCAGCGTGCCACGCCCGCGAAACTTGCCACTCTCACCAAGGGGCTCAAAAAGAACCAGATCACGCGCCGTCCAGCTCCGGGCAAATGGTCGATCGCCGAGATATTGGCGCATCTCGCCGATGCCGAACTGGTGGTCGGTTTCCGCATGAGACTCATCCTTGGAGCGAATGGCACGCCGATTCAGGCCTTTGACCAGGATGTCTGGGCCACGACCTTTAACTATGCCCGCCGCGATCCCAAAACCTCACTGGCAACTTTCCGCGCGCTGCGCGAAAACAATCTGCGGCTGCTCAAGTCCGTGTCGCGCAACTTATGGGAGAACTATGGGATGCACGAAGAACGCGGCCAGGAAAGTGTCCAGCACATTGTGCGCATGATGGCCGGGCACGACTTGAATCACCTTAAGCAGGTGGAGACGATCGCCAAAGCGGCGCGCAAAGCGCCTAGGCCCTAATTTCGCGTCGTCTGCCATTGCCTCAAAGCGCTCTTAGGTTCTGGTTTATAATCTACTTTTCTGTTTCTTCGCCTGGAGTGCAATCAAAATGATTCGATTTTTGCAAACCCCGGGCCCGGCCCTGAAGATCATCCTCGGCGGGATCCTGCTTGTCATCTGCGGTTCCATGGTGATCACACTGATCCCGGGCTTTGGAGCCAACCTGGGCCTGGGTGGACCTGCGGCGGGGGTCGTCGCCACGGTCGGGGGCCAGGACATCACCACCCTCGACGTCCAGAACGAGGCCAGGCAATCATTGCGCCAGCAGTTTCCCAAAGCCGGAGGTCAGGAATCGACATTTCTGCCTTATTTCACTCAACAGGCTTTGCAGAAGCTGGTCCTGCAAAAGGCGCTCCTCGCCGAGGCCAAACGACTTGGCCTTCGCGCCACCAACCAGGAAGTGCGCGACGAACTCGAGCATGGCGCCTACGCTGAGACTTTCTTCCCGGGTGGCAATTTCATTGGCGAAGACCAATATGAAGCCATGCTCGCCCAAAACGATCCACCGCTGACGCCGCAACAGTTCGAACAAAGCCTTAAAGAACAGATTTTATTTAACAAATTGCGGGACCTGGTCAGTGGGAGCGCGGTGGTTACGGACGCCGAAGTCCGGCGTGAGTTCGAAAAACGCTACGTCAAGGTCAAGTTCGACTACGCGGTGCTGCGTAAGGATGACCTGCTCAAGGACATTAAACCTGGCGAAGCTGAGCTGAAAGCTTTCTACGATCACAACAAGGCCAGCTATGTTAACTCCATTCCGGAGAAACGCAAGCTTCGTTATGCCGTCATCAACGAAGCCAAAATCCAGTCTCAGACCGAAGTCACCCATCCCGAATTGCAGTTCTACTACAACGAGCACCGCGATGAGTTCCGCGTGCCCGAGCAGGTAAATGTCCGCCAAATTGTCATCAAAATGCCGACCGGGCCCGACGGCAAAGTGGACCAAAAAGGCATCGACGAAGCCCGCAAAAAGGCTGACGACGTGCTGGCCCAGCTGAAAAGCGGGGCCAAGTTCGAAGACCTGGCCAAGAAATACTCTGACGATCCCAGCGGCAAAGACGGCGGTTCCCTGGGCTGGCTGGCTCGCGGGCGTTTCCCCGACGCCAATGTGGACAAAGTTGCGTTTTCCCTCCCAAAAGGCGCGAACAGCGACGCAATCAACGCCGGCTATGCCTTCGTTATTCTCCACGTCGATGACAAGCAGGAGGCGCACTTCAAAACGCTCGACGAAGTGAAAGCTCAGATCGAGCCGCTTATCAAGCTGCAAAAAGCCCAGCAGGCCGCGCAGGTGCAGGCCGACGCTCTGCTTAGCTCTGCGCGGAGTGTCGGTCTGGAAAAGGCCGCTGCGGGCAAGGGCCTCGAAGTGATCTCTACCGATTTTGTCGCGCGCGCTGATTCGTTGCCCGGCGTGGGCAGTTCTCCGCAATTGATGGGCGCTGTATTTAGTGAACAGCCAAAATCTCCTCCGGATGTATTTCAGGCTGGCCAGGATTACGTTGTTTTCGAGGTGCTGGATATTAAGCCGCCCTCGACTCCTACATTTGAAGAGATTCGCAGCAAGGTCGAAACAGAGTTCAAGAACCAGCAGGTGGCGCGGCTGCTTTCTCAAAAAACCCAGGAACTCTCCGATCGGGCCAAGGCCAGTCACGACCTGAAGAAGGCCGCCAAGGAACTGGGCGCTGCCGTCAAAACCAGCGACCCGGTCACGCCCGATGGCCAGGTTCCGGATCTCGGCTCCATGAGCGGTGGCGCCTCGGTTGCCTTCGATATGAAACCGGGCGAGATCAGCGGCCCTATCGACAATGGTAATATCGGCGTTGTCCTTCAGTTGCTCGACCGGCAAGCGCCCTCCGACGCGGACTTTCCGGCAAAGGAGGAGC
>Ga0335078_10004576_pt1 | contig 20487 bp, 18 predicted proteins | sample Lox_Sample_32_FD_206711 | JGI IMG/M metagenome (GOLD analysis project Ga0335078, IMG submission 206711) | Soil microbial communities from Loxahatchee National Wildlife Refuge, Florida, United States - Lox_Sample_3.2 | ecosystem: Environmental > Terrestrial > Soil > Wetlands | place: USA... | reverse complement strand
GCTGATCCTGTTCCTCATCGAGATCTGCATAGTGAGTCCCGATACGTGGAACAGCCTCAGCGCGGACCTGCGATCGTTCGTGGAGGTGTACCTGCTGGCGGTGATCCTGCTGCTGAGCCGGCCGCGCGGGCCGGGGCGCAGCCCGGGAACCTTGCTGATGCGCGTGGCAGCCGCCGGCCTGCTGCCGGTGCTAGGCGGCGTGATCTGGCTGCACCTGCAGCTGGCCTAGGACCCAGTTCGCCTAGGAGCTGGCCGCCGGACGTCGCGCCTGGACGTATATGGTGCCGCCGTTCCGCGCCGCCACCTCGACTACCGTCGCGACCAGGGCGAACGGCAGCGCGGCGACGGCTGCGCCGAGAGCGTACAGCCGCAGCGCCGGGCCCTGCGCGGCCTGACGCGCCTGGCTGCGGCGGATGGCGTCGTACAGGTCAGGATGGCCGGGAAGCTTGCCGACCATGCCGTGCACCCAGCCGAATACCACCTGCCCGCCGCGCAGGTAGCTGACCCGCTCGACGTGCAGTCCCAGGGACTCGATGGTGGACAGCAGGGCCGACGGGCTCAAGTGGACGAGATGGCGCGGCAGGTCGAGAGCCAGCCAGCGATCGCCGAAGGCGCGGGCCTGCAGGCTGGTCGCGTTGGGCACCGCGACCACCAGCGTCCCGCCGGGAGCCAGCAGCCCCGCCGCGTGCCGCAGTGCCCGGCCCGGCCTGCGGAGGTGCTCGAGCGAGTGCCAGAAGATGACCGCCGACCAGGTCTCGTCGACCTCCTCGACCTCGGCGTTGCGGATGTGCGGTCCGGACGCGTACGGCTCAAGTCCGACGGCCTCGCGCCCGCGCCGCACGAAGGCCTCAACCAGGGTCCCGTCGCCGGCTCCCACATCGAGAACCGGGCCGGGCGGCAGGACAGCGTGCAGCCGGCCGGCGAGCGTCGAGCGGGTACGGCGGAGCACCTTGTCGCCGAGCCCGGAGAACCGGCCGGACGTCGGACGGTACCAGTCGGCGTAGGCGGCGCCGAGTTGCTCGTCGCTTGGCCAGGGCGTCGTGGTGGCCACGCCGCAGCGGGAGCACAGCACCCGGCCGGTAAGACGCTCGTCGGTGTCGTCGAAACGGCGCCCGCACCAGGCGCACTCGACCGTGGGCGGTGCCTGCGTGCGCGAATACTCCAGGGTGTTGTTGCTTGGACCCGACAACGCGGCAGCCTCCTGTAGTTCTGGATCGGTCGAGGTGAAGCATAGCCGCGGCGCGCCCCTCGGGCCGCCGCGATAGGGTCCGCCGGTAGGGTTCGCCGGTAGGGTTCGCGACGCAAAGGAGCGATGGCGTGAGCATGGAGCCGATCAGCATCGGCGGTGCCTGGACGTTCACCCCCACCGTCCACAGGGACGACCGGGGTTACTTCCTCGAATGGTTCCGGGCCGGGGAGCTTGCCGACTCGATCGGGTACTGGCCGCAGACCGCGCAGGCCAACTGCTCGGTCTCACGCCGGGGGGTGATCAGGGGCATCCATTTCTCGGCCGTCCCGCCTGGGCAGGCCAAGTACGTCACCTGCGTCAGCGGCGCGGTCCTCGACGTGGTCGTCGACGTCAGGGTCGGCTCGCCGAGCTACGCGAGCTGGGAGGCGGTACGGCTGGACGAGGAGAGCCGGGGGGCCGTGTTCCTCTCCGAGGGCCTCGGTCACGCCTTTACCGCCCTCACCGATCAGGCCACGGTCATCTACCTGTGCTCGACGCCGTACGCGCCGGGACGCGAGCACGGCGTGCACCCCCTCGACCCGGACCTCGGCATCGAATGGCCGGCCGGCACGCAGCCGGTGCTCTCGCCGAAGGACGCCGCCGCACCGACCCTTGAGGAGGCGCGCCTGGCCGGGATGCTGCCCGGCTATACCGACTGCGAGGCCCACCTCGAGATCCTGCGCAAGGAGCGGGCGGGTTCGTAAGCTTGCCGCGGCAGCTGCCCGCTGCGCGGCGAGGACGTCGGGAAAGGCACGATGCAGCGCCGTCCGCCAGTCGCTGATCGGCGCGATCCCCGTGGCGGCCCAGCCACGGTGACCGAGCACGCTGTAGGGGGGCCGCGGCGCGGGCCGCGGCATCGCGGTGGTAAGGACCGGCCTCACCCGGGCCTGATCGGCGCCGAGCAGGCCGAAGATCTCGCGCGCCAGGCCGAACCAGGTGGTGTGCCCGCCGCTGGTGGCGTGGTAGATGCCAGGCGCGGCGCAGGCGTCGACAAGCGCGATGATCTGCCCGGCCACGTCGGCCGTCCAGGTAGGCTGGCCATGCTGGTCGACCACCACGTCCACGTTCGGCCGCTGGCCCTCGAGCTTGATCATGGTACGGACAAAACTCGCCCCGTGCGCGCCGTAGAGCCACGCCGTCCTGACCACATAGGCCGCGCCGGGCAGCGCGGCGAGCACGGCCCGCTCGCCGGCCAGCTTGGTACGCCCGTAGGCGGTGCGCGGCGCGGGCACGTCGTCCTCGGCATAGGGATGGCCGGCGTCCCCGGCGAAGACGTAGTCGGTGGAGAGCTGTATCAGCCGGGCGCCGGCTCGCGCGCACGCCGCGGCCAGGTTCGCCGGGCCGCGGCCGTTGACGACAAGCGCCTGCTCCTCTGCTGCCTCGGCATCGTCGACCGCTGTCCAGGCCGCGCAGTTGACCACCACGTTGGGCCTGGCGCCCCCGACCGCGTCGGTGACGGCGGCGGCGTCGGTCACGTCAAGTTCTGCGCGGTTCAGCCCGGTCACGGGCTCGCCGCGGGCGGTCAGCGCGGCCACCAGGTCGGTGCCGAGCATGCCGCCCGCCCCGGTGACAAGCCACCTCGTCACGGCACCTGCCCAGATCCGGCCGGGACCTGAGCCGGGACGGGAGCGGATCCGGCGGACGCGAGGGCGGCATCGCGCCGTTTGAGCGGCTCCCACCAGGCTCGGTGCTCGGCGTACCAGCGGACCGTCTCCTCCAGGCCGCGGCGGAACGGGATCCGAGGCGCGTACCCCATCGCCCGAAGCGTGCTGTCGTCGAGTGAATAGCGCCGGTCGTGGCCCTTGCGGTCGGTCACCCTGGTGACCATGTCCCATCCCGCGCCGCAGCACTCGAGCAGCGCTTGCGTCAGCTCAAGGTTGGTCAGCTCGGCGTCGCCGTTGATGTGGTAGGTCTCCCCCGGCCTGCCGCGCTCCAGCACCAGCTGGATTCCCCGGCAGTGGTCGTCGACGTGGACCCAGCCACGCACGTTGCCGCCGTCACCGTAGAGCGGGACCTGCTTGCCGTCCATCAGGTTGGTCACGAACAGCGGGATGACCTTCTCCGGATACTGGTAGGGGCCGTAGTTGTTGCAGCAGCGGGTGATCCGCACGTCCAGCCCGTGGGTGCGGGCGTACGCCCTGGCTATCAGGTCGCCGCCGGCCTTGGCCGCCGAGTAGGGCGAGTTCGGCTCGAGCGGAGCCAGCTCGGTCCACGAGCCAGACGCCACGCTGCCGTACACCTCGTCGGTCGAGATCTGCAGCACCGGACCTACGCCTGCGTCCAGGCACGCCTGCAGCAGCACCTGGACCCCGGCCACGTTGGTGGCAACAAACGGCGCTGCCCCGCTGATGGAGCGGTCCACGTGGCTCTCGGCGGCGAAGTTGACCACCGCATCGTTGCCGGGCACCAGCGCGCGCACCAGCTCGGCGTCGGCGATGTCGCCGCGGACGAACCGCAGCCGCGGGCTGGCCGAGACCGGGGCGAGGTTTTCCAGGTTCCCTGCGTAGGTCAGGTTGTCGAGGACCGTCACCGCCGCGTCCTCGTAACCGGGATACCCGCCGGACAGCATCGTGCGCACGTAGTGCGAGCCGATGAATCCGGCCCCGCCAGTCACCAGGATCCTCACGCAGCCTCCCCCTCAGGAGCTAAGAACTGATTTGCACCTTGCTGTGGTCGCCGAGCACCAGGCGGTGCGCCTTGGGCGCCATGGGCGCGGGGGTCACCTCGACCTCGTGCCCGATGAGCGACGCCTCGATGCGGCGTACCCCGCGGATCGATGCCCCCTCCAGCACGATCGAGTACTCGATCTCGCTGTCGGCGATCACGCAACCGGGCGCGACGGAGGTGAACGGGCCGATATAGGAGCCTGTCACCTCGCTGCCCGCGCCGATGATAGCGGGTCCCACGATCCGCGACGCGCTCACCCTGGCTCCGGCCTCGACGACCACCCGGCCGATCAGCTCGCTCGCGGCGTCCACGACGCCGGCCACGGCGGGCTCGATGACCTCAAGCACGGTCCGGTTGACCTCAAGCATGTCCGCGACGTTTCCGGTGTCCTTCCAGTAGCCCGAGATGATCGTGGAGGTGACCTTGCGGCCGTGCACTACCAGCCACTGGATGGCCTCGGTGATCTCCAGCTCGCCGCGCCAGGACGGCGCGAGCCCCGCCACCGCCTCGTGCACGGCCGGGGTGAACAGGTACACGCCGACCAGGGCCAGATCGCTCTTCGGCTGCTTCGGCTTCTCCTCGAGCCCGACGAGCTGACCTGCCTCATCGAGCTCGGCCACGCCGAACTGCCGCGGGTCCGCCACCCGGGTCAGCATGATGTGCGCGTCCGGCCTTGATGCCCGGAATTCCTCCACGAGCGGGGTTATGCCGCCGACGATGAAGTTGTCGCCGAGGTACATGACGAAGTCGTCGTCGCCGAGGTACTCCCTGCTCACCAGGACCGCGTGCGCCAGCCCGAGGGGGGCTGACTGCCTGATGTAGGTCACCTCGAGCCCGAACGCCGCACCGGAGCCGACCGCGGCCCGGATCTCCCGCTCGGTGTCGCCGACCACGATCCCGACGTCGGTTATCCCGGCGTCGTGGAGCGCCTCAAGGCCGTAGAAGAGCACCGGCTTGTTCGCCACGGGCACCAGTTGCTTGGCCGAGGTGTGGGTGATCGGCCGCAGCCGCGTCCCCGACCCCCCGGCCAGGACCAGGGCCTTCACGTCGGCTTCGTCAATACCACGATGAGCAGCCCGGACACCACAAGCAGCGAGCCCAGCCAGGTAAGCAGGTTGGCCCGCTCGTGCAGCACGAGGACGCTCGCGATCAGGATGACGATATAGCCGAGGGCGTTGAACGGGTAGGCGACGCTCAGCGGCACCTTGGACAGCGCGGCCAGCCAGGCGATCGCGGAGATGCCGAATACCACCAGCCCGAGCAGCACCCACGGCGAGGTGGCCGCGCGGAACACGAGGGACCCGCCGGAATGGGCCGCCCGTGCCGTCGCGACCTGCATGCCGTGCTTGAGCATCACCTGGCCGGTCGCCGCGGAGGCGACAGCGAACAGGAGCAGCCCGACGCTTGCTATCGTCAAACGACGCCTCCCTGATTGTCCTTCTTGGCCGGGAAGGGTAGTACCGCCCGGGCGCGCGTCATCGCGGAGCGGAGTCTGCGCGTCAGATGACTTCGACATGTGCCGTTCCTCTTTGGCAAGACCCCCGAAGTCTAGCCCTCGGTGTGAGCCGACTCGTTCGCAGTGGCTGTAGCCGTCGCCGCCGCGCCGGTTGCCTGCAGCCTGGCGAGGACGAGGGCGGGATCGAAATCGAGGTAGGGATAGCGGCGGATGCCGCGCTTGCGCAGCCAGTACTGCCCGCTCACGCGCAGCACGCCGAACCCGTACTTGATGCTGCGGCGCAGGTTGATCGACGAGGACTCGGTCTGGTAGCGAGTCGGGCAGGACACCTCGCCGATCCTGGCGCCCACCGAGACGGCCTGCGCGATGATCTGGTTGTCGAAGACGAAGTCGTCGGAATTCCGCTCGAACGGCAGGCTGGCAAGCAGCGTGCTGCTGAAGGCGCGCAGGCCGGTGTGGTACTCCGAGAGCTTCTGCTGCAGCAGGACGTTCTCGACGAAGGTAAGGAAGCGGTTGGCGACGTACTTGTACCTCGGCATGCCGCGCGCGACCGAGTTCTGCGCGAGGATGCGCGAGCCCAGCACCAGGTCGTATTCGCCGTAGGCGATCATCGATGCCATGGCGGGGACGAGCAGCGGCGAGTACTGGTAGTCGGGATGCACCATCACGATGATGTCCGCGCCAAGCTCAAGCACCCGCCGGTAGCAGGTCTTCTGGTTCCCGCCGTAGCCGAGGTTGAGCTCATGGCTGATCGGCTCCAGCCCGAGTTCGCGAGCCAGGCTAACCGTCTGGTCCGTGCTCGCGTCGTCGACGAGCACGATCTCGTCGATGACGTCCCGGTCAAGTTCGGCTACGGTGCGTGCCAGCGTGGTCTCCGCATTGTAGGCGGGCAGCACGACGCCGATCCGGCGGCCATTGATCATTGGCCTAGTTTATTGAACCTCTGGCTGCGTTCACCCGGAAACGGGTCGAGGCCACGGCCAATGAGTTACGGGATGTTGCCGGGGAAGGCCGACGGGGGGCTGCCGAGGTCGGCGAGGAGGTTGTGGTTCCAGACCATGATGGTGAAGGTCTTGTAGTGATAGGTGCGGGCAGGCGGCCCGGCGAGCGCGAGGATGTCGCGCTGCGGGATGAGCGAGACGCCGCCGTGGTCGGCGCTGTTTTCCACCACGAAGTTGGCGTAGCTCAGCTTGGGGTCATACCAGGAGGATTCCGATTCGTAGGCACGCGGGACGGCGCCGGAACTTCGCCATGTCACTGTCCTGATCGCGACGCGGCCCCCGCTGTCCAGCGTGATGACGTTCGCCTCTGTATAGGTGCCGAGCCCGACGTGCAGGTTGTGGGCCTCGAGCCAGCCGACGACCGGGGCATCGCTGTCGGCGACAGGCGCTCCGTCGGTGATGACAGGGGACTGCGCGGCCCCGTGCCCGAGGGCGGCCAGGTAACAGGCGAGCACGGCCGCTAGCGCGGGCCTCAGCCACGCCCTGGCCAGCGGCTCGGCGAGCAGGCGGCCCGCCAGCACGGCGCCGAAGGGCAGCACCGCGGCGATCTCCCTGGTGTCGAACCAGGTGGCGGGCACGACGCTGAGGATATAGAAGGCCAGGTTGGCCACGATTCCCACGGCGAGCAGCGGGACGATCAGGTCGGCGGAGAAGAAGCGCCGGACGGCGCGCAGGAACGCCCACAGGGCAAGGGCCACGCCGGCCAGGTGCACCACGGCGAAGGCTGTCCCCACGCCAGGTGAGGCGTCGGGGATGCCCGCGCCGTACAGGTCGAGGATGCCCTCGGCAGTCAGCGCGATGTGGTGCGGGATCGTGTGCACGGTGGCCAGCCCCGCGGGCAGCGGCAGGGACGTGTACCCGCCGATGTGCTTGATCACGGCAACCACGAGCTCCGCCAGGCCGAACGAGACCACGCCCGCCGCAGCGAGCGAGAACTCGAGCCACTGGGAGGCCCACCGCTTGTGGTCGTGGAAGATGGCCCACAGGGCGCGCAGCCCGCAGACGATGACCAGGGGGGCCGCCGCGTCGAATACCGCGACCCTGTCGGAGATGATGACCCAGGTGAGCAAGGCCGTGATCGCGACAGGGAAATACCACCGCCGCCACGCGGGGGACGCATCGGGTGCCGTGCCGCGATCAAGCACGATGAAGGCGAGGAGCAGAGGGACCTGGGTGCCGAGGTGGTCGGGCTGCGAGATCAGCAGGTGGATGCCGTGGTCAAGCTCGGGGGCGAGCAGGATCCCGGCCGCTATCAGCGCGCGGATCAGGCCCTGGCCGCCCTTCGCCCGCCCCTTGGCGAGCAGGGCTGCCAGCAGCACGAGCAGCGTATAGGTGACGGCGCTCGCCACGTGTATCACGTTCGCGCCGAGGCCGATGATCTTCTCGACGAGGATGTACTCGGGGATCTCGGTGGTGTAGTACGACACGTCGCCGACGGTCCAGCCGCGCAGCAGCCAGTTGCCGTGCAGCATGTCCCACGCCTGCAGCGCCTGGTCCGAACCGTCGGAGTTGACCGGGATGGTGTCCGACAGCCGCAGGTAGCACACGAAAAGCACGACCGCCGCCACGGCGATCGCAACCGTCCAGATCCACCATGCCCGGGGCACGCGCCTCGCCTGGGCCTCCGGCGACTGCTCCGCCGCGGCTCCGTCCGCGGGCATCCCGCCTGCCGTATCGGCTACACGCTCGACCACGAAGCGACCTTAGCAAAGGGTGACGGGCGGATTGGCGCCTACGGGCGACGCCGGGTGCCCTAGCTGTCCGCGCCGCCAGCGGGGACGTCAGGCAGCAGGTTCTTGTTGTAGACCAGGATCGTGTACCAGCCGGTCAGGTAGACCCGGACCGGGTGGCCGAAATGCTGCGTCACGAGCGCGAGCGGCTCCCAGCGGTTCATGAAGCCCGGCCCGGAGTCCAGCACGATGAAGTTGGCGTAGTGCATCCGCGGGTCATACCAGCCGCCCTCGGACATCCACAGGTCGCGGACCACGGTTGCCTTGGCCAGCGCCCTGACCTGGACCTCGCCGTCGCTGTCCACGGTCACGCTGCTGCTTGTCCAGTAGCCGGACAGGCCGTACCGCAGATCGTGCGCGAGCAGGAAGGACGCCAGCCCGGTGTTGGCGGGTGGCGCGGACGGCTGGACTAGCTCGTAGCCCAGGCCCGCGATGTAACCGGCCAGCACCGCGATCCCGGCGATCCAGGCGGCCAGCCTGACCCGGCGCGAGCGGCCGTCGCCGGGACTGACGGACCGGATCAGGACCCGGGCGGCCAGCACGGCGCCGAACGGGGCGATGACGGCGACCTCGTGCGCGGCCTCGGAGGCGGCGTTGGTGAAACCGTAGAGCACGATGTTGAGCACGATCGCCACGGCGAGCACCTGGTCGACCAGGCTGGCCGCGAAGAACCGGCGGAACACCCGGCAGCAGGCCCAGGCCACGACGAGGACGCTGACCAGGTGCAGGATCGCCAGCGCCAGCCATATGCCGCTGGCCCCGTCCGGGTTCGCGCCGTAGACCACGAGGATCTTCCAGAACGCCTGCACGTTGTGCACCATGTCGGACCAGGCCGTGAAGTAGAACGGCAGCCGGTTCACGGTAAAGCCGCCCAGGGCGCTGAGCACGTTGTTGACGATCCAGGCGATCACCACGGCGGCCACCGACGCCGCGCCGAGCGACAGGTCGTGCCTGGCCGCGGCGAGCCGCCGCCGCCAGTCGCGCCGCCAGCCGTCGCCGGCATTGCGCCAGTCCCTAATGACCCGCGTCGCGGCGACCACGCCGAGCGGGCCGACCCCGACGATGTACACGATCGGATCGGCGACGAGCACCCAGGCGAGCAGCACCGCGGTGAGGACAGGCACCCGCCAGCCCGGCCGCATCCGATCCAGGACTAGCCAGGTCAGCATCAGCGGGATCGAGGTGCCGATGTGGCCGACCGACAGGTCCAGGGCGAAGACCCCGGCGCCGAACTGCGGGGCCAGCAGGATGCCGGCCGCTATCAGCGTCCTGATCCAGGCCTGACGGGTACCCGAGGCACCGCTCCTGGCGAGGATCACGGCGAGCAGGAAGACCAGCGTGTAGGTCATCGCCGCGGCGACGTGCGCGGTCGCGAAGTGCGGGCCGAGGAAGCTCTCGAGCAGCGCGTACTGCGGGAGTTCTGTCGGGTAGAACGAGACGTCCGACACGAACCAGCCGTGCAGCAGCAGGTTGCCGTGCAGCAGGTCCCGCGCCATCAGCAAGATGTTGGCACTGTCGGAATCCGCCTGGTACGTCTGCGACAGGCGCAGGTACACGACGAACAAAACCGCGCCTGCCAGCAGGTACGCGGCAGCTGCCGAGGTCCGGCGCCGCCGCTTCTCAGGCCGATTTCGGCGGTCGTACCCCTCGGCCTGGACACCCAGGGTGGCCGAGCGGGTTATGGACTGGGGTTCAGCGCCGGTACGCAGTCCACCCATGAAAAGGGAAGCTTAGCCGCTCAACCTGAGAGAAACGTCACCAGTTGGTCGCGATGTACTTCGTCTCGGTGAATTCCAGGAGACCCTCGTGGGCGCCCTCGCGGCCGATGCCCGACTGCTTCACGCCGCCGAACGGGGCCGCCGGGTCGGACACCAGGCCGCGGTTCAGGCCCACCATGCCGGCCTCGAGCGCCTCGCTGACCCGCAGGCCGCGGGCCAGGTCGCGGGTGTAGACGTAGGAAACCAGGCCGAACTCGGTGTCGTTGGCCCACCGGATCGCGTCGTCCTCGGCGGTGAACCTGACCACGGGAGCGACCGGGCCGAAGATCTCGGTGCCGAGAATGCCCGCGCCCGACGGCACCTGGTCGATGACCGTGGGCTGGTAGAAGTAGCCCCGCCGGTCCGGCGCCTGGCCGCCCGTCACCACCGTGCCGCCGTCCGCCGTCGCCGACTCGACGAGTTCCGCCACCTTGGTCCTGGTCGGCTCGTTGACCAGCGGGCCGACGTCGGTGGTCTCGTCGAGGCCCGGGCCGACCACCATGCGCTCGAGCCTGGCCGCGAACGCCCGGCTGAACTGGTCGGCGACCGCCTCGTGCACATAGAAACGGTTGGCGGCGGTGCAGGCCTCGCCGCCGTTGCGCATCTTGGCGACCAGGGCACCTTCGACGGCGGCATCGATGTCGGCGTCTTCGAAGATGATGAACGGCGCGTTCCCGCCGAGTTCCATCGAGCAGTTCACCACGCTGTCGGCGGCCTCGCGGAGCAGGATCCTGCCCACCTCGGTCGAGCCGGTGAACGACAGCTTGCGCACCCGCGGGTCATCCAGCATCGCCGACACGACGGCGCCGGACTTCCGCGAGGTCAGCACGTTGACCACGCCGTCGGGCACGCCCGCCTCGGCGAGCAGGCCGGCGATGGCCAGCGCGGTCAGCGGGGTCTCAGAGGCGGGCTTGAGCACGACCGTGCAGCCGGCCGCCAGCGCGGGGCCGATCTTGCGGGTGGCCATCGCGGCGGGGAAGTTCCACGGCGTGACGAGCACGGACACGCCGACCGGCTGCCGCATGACCAGGATCTTGTTCGCCCCGGACGGCGCCTGCATGAGCACGCCCTCCATCCGGACCGCCTCCTCGGCGTACCAGCGGAAGAACTCGGCCGAGTAGGCCGCCTCGGCCCGCGCGTCCCGCAGCGCCTTGCCGTTCTCCGCCGTCATCAGCCGGGCCAGCGACTCGGAGTTCGCGGTCATCAGCTCGAAGGTCCGGCGCAGGCACTCGGCCCGCTGCCGGGGCGGCGTGGCCGCCCACCCGGCGAGCGCGTCATGCGCGGCGCCCACCGCGTCAAGCGCGTCCTCGACCGTCCCGTCCGCCACCTCGGCCAGCGCGTCCTCCGTGGCCGGGTCGATGACCGGCAGCGTGCCGCCGCCCCGCCCGCCGGTCCACTGGCCGCCGAGCAGCAGGCCGGTGGGTACGTCGATGCCGACCAGTTCGGCCAGGTTCGCGCTCACCATTCCTCCAAGGATTTGCGCACGGTCTGCGTGATCACGTCTGCCGAGGGCAGCACATGATCTTCGAGCTTATCCGCGGCAGGCAGCGGGACGTGAGGGGTGGTGATCCGAACCGGGGGGCCGGCCAGCGCGCCGTAGGCCTCCTCGGCCACGATCGAGACGATCTCCGCGCCCCAGCCGCACAGCCGCGGGTTCTCCTCGACCGTGAATAGCCGGCCGGTCTTACCCACCTCGGCCAGGATCGTCCTGGTGTCCAGCGGCACCAGCGATCGCACGTCCACCACTGTGGCATCGATGCCGTGCTCGGCGGCCAGCCGGTCGGCGGCCGCCAGCGCCCGCGGCACCATCGCGGCGAGCGCGAGGATCGTCGCGTCAACGCCCTCGCGCAGCACGGCGGCCCGGCCAAGTTCGTCGAGGACCTCGCCGTCGGCCGGCACCTCGCCCTTGGTCGCGTACAGGCCCTTGTGCTCGAAGAAGATCACCGGATCGGGATCCCTGACGGCCGCGGCGAGCAGCCCCATGACATCGCGCGGGTTCGACGGCGCGACCACCTTGAGGCCGGGCACCGCCATCGCCCAGTTCTCCACGGACTGCGAGTGCTGCGCGCCGAACCTGACCCCGGCCCCGTTGGCGCAGCGGATGACGAGCGGCAGCGTCAGCTGGCCGTCGGACATGTACCTGATCTTGGCCGCCTCGTTGGCAATCAGGTCCCAGCAGACCGCGAAGAAGTCGCTGAACATGATCTCGGCGATCGGCCGCAGGCCGGTCATCGCGGCGCCGATCGCGGCGCCGAGGATGGCCTGCTCGCTGATCGGGGTGTCACGGACCCGGTCCGGCCCGAACTCCTCCAGCAGGCCGACGGTGGCCTTGAACACCCCGCCGGCCGCCGCCACGTCCTCGCCGAGGAAGACGACGCTTGGATCCCGGCGCATCTCCTGCGCGATGCCACGCGCGACCGATTCACGGTAGGTGATAACTGCCACCACGGCTCCGTTCTGCATAAATTGTCTTTGAATTACGGGCGGATGACGGCAATCACGGTGGCGACGGGTACGGTCTGGCCCTGGCCGACCCGGATCTCGGCGAGCACGCCTGAGGCCGGGGCGGGAATCTCTGTGTCCACCTTGTCGGTGCCGATCTCGAGCAGCGGCTCGCCCTCGGCGACGACGTCGCCGACCTGCTTGAACCACTCGTTGACGGTGCCCTCATCGACGGTTTCCCCCATCCGGGGCATGACCACCTCGACGCCGTCCATCAGTTCCTCCAGGCGTGGCCGCCGTCGGCCCACATGTTCGTCTCGGCCAGGTTGACGCCCGGCTCGGGGCCGGCCTTGGCCTCCTCGGTGGCGCGGTCCACCGCCTCGCGCGCGGCCGCCTCGATCCCGTCAAGCGCCGCATCGTCCACGCCGCGGCCGATGAGGACCTGGCGGTAGGCCGGCACCGGGTCCCTGGCCAGCCATTCCTTGACTTCGTCGTCGGGGCGGTACTTGCCGGGATCGGCGCGGGAGTGGCCGCCGTGCCGGTAGGTGAGCGCCTCGATGAGCGCCGGGCCACCGCCGTCCCTGGCACGGTCGATCGCGGCCCGGGCCACGTCGTAGACGGCCTCCACGTCGTTGCCGTCGACGACCACCGCGTCGAGCCCGTAGGAGCCGGCCCGGTCGGCGGCGGGGCGCGGTACGGCGGTGACAGAGCCGATCGCGGTGTACTCCATGTACTGGTTGTTCTCGCAGATGAAGATCACGGGCAACTGCCACACCGCGGCCAGGTTGAGCGCCTCGTGGAAGGCGCCGATGTTCGTCGCGCCGTCGCCGAGGAAGCAGACCGTGACCTGGCTGGTCCCGCGATACCTGGCGGACCAGGCCGCGCCGTTGGCGATGACGAGCTGCGCGCCGATGATCGCGTAGGCGCCGAGGATGCCGCGGGAGGCGTCGAGCAGGTGCATCGAGCCGCCCTTGCCGCGCATGAGACCGTTCTCGCGCCCTAGCAGTTCGGCCATCACCGGGGTCATCGGGGTGCCGCGGGCGATCAGGTGGTTGTGCCCGCGGTAGGTGAGGAACATGTAGTCGTCGGCGGCCATGGCCTGCGACACCCCGGCCGCGACCGCTTCCTGGCCGGTGCCGAGATGGGTGGTTCCCTTGACCAGGTTCTGCAGGAACAGGTCGTACGCGCGCTTCTCGAACAGCCGGATCTCGGTCATCTTCCGGTACAGCTCGAGCGCGGTGGCTTGCGGTACTGCGTCCGGCACGTCGATCGCCTCGCCTGAGTCAGTAGGGGTTGGTGACGTACAGATCCTGGGCGGGGAACTTGGTCAGGATCTCGACCCCGGCCGGGCCGACCACGACCTCCTCCTCGATCCGCGCTGCGGACCGCCCGTCGGTCGCCGGGCAGTAGGTCTCGAGCGCGAAGACCATGCCCTCCTTGATCTCGATCGGCGCGTCCAGCGAGGTGAGCCTGGAGATGATCGGACGCTCGTGCAGCGCGAGCCCGAGCCCGTGCCCGAACAGCAGGCCGAACGCCGTCTTCTCGTCCGCGAGGCCGATCTCCTGCGCGGTCGGCCAGAGCCTTGCCACCTGGTCGGTGGAGACGCCAGGCTTGATCATCTCGATGGCGGCGTCGATCCAGTCGCGGGCCTTCTTATATGCGTCCTTTTGCGGCTGGGTGGCGCGGCCGACCGCGAAGCAGCGGTAGTAGCAGGTCCGGTAGCCGTTGTAGGAGTGCATGATGTCGAAGAAGGCTTGCTCGCCCGGCCTGATCATGCGGTCGGAGAAGTTGTGCGGGTGCGGGTTGCACCGCTCGCCGGACACCGCGTTGATCGACTCCACGTCGTCCGAGCCCATGTCGTAGAGGCGCTTGGCGGCAAGCGCGACGATCTCGTTCTCCCTGATTCCCGGGCGCAGCGCCGTCGCGATGTCTTCGTACGTGCCGTCGACCATGGCGGCGGCCGTGGCGAGCAGCGCGATCTCGTCCCTCGACTTGATCTCGCGTGCGTCCAGCATGACCTGCTGGCCGTCGCGGATGTCGATGTCCTGCTTCTGCAGCTCGAAGAAGGTGGGGGTCTCGGCCCAGTCGATGCCGACCGGCTCGTCTCCGACGCCGGCGGCTTGCAGGCGGTCCTTAATCTCGGCGACTTGCTTCTGTGTGAGGCCGGAGGCGGGCGGGGCGGCGCCGCGCATCGTGGTGTAGGAGGCGATGCAGTTCTCCGGCTTGAGCCACGGGCAGTACATCCTGTGGTGCACCGCGGCCGAGCCGAAGTCCCACAGCACAAGCTCGCCTGTCCTGGTGTACAGCGCGTACCTGCACAGCTTGTCCCTGGTCCACTCGCCGATCGCGACGCCGGTCAGGTACCTGATGTTGTTGTTGTCGAACACGAGCAGCGCGCCGAGCCCGGCGTGCTCCATGGCTTGCATGGCGCGGTCCAGGCGGTGCTGCCGCAGCCTGGCGAAGTCGACGCGTTCCTCGAAGTCGACGTTCATCCGGCCGGGCGCGGGAGCGAGGGGAAGCGGGGGTACGGCGGGCATCGTGCTCCTTTGCGGTCGCTGCACTTATCCATCCAATGACTTGTGCAGTGAGACTGTCAAGGTAGCGGCCGGGAACGTGCAGTGTACATTGACATCATGCCGAGCGACTTCGACCCAGGAACCGGGCTCGGGCCTCGGCTGCGCGCGGCCCGCGAGGAGCGCGGGCTGTCCGTCCGCGAACTCGCCCGCAGGATCGGCTGCTCGGCCAGCCTGATCTCGCAGATCGAGCGCGGGGTGTCCGTGCCGTCGGTCGGCGTGCTGTACTCGCTCGCCACCGAGCTTGGCAGCTCGTCGGACTATCTGCTGTTCGGGTCATTGCCTGCCGGGGCCGCGGCTCCGGATACGGGCGCGGCCCGGCCCATCGTCCAGCGCGGCGGCGGGCGGAAGATCATCGACCTGGCCAGCGGGGTGCGCTGGGAGCGGCTCACCCCGCAGTCGGACGCGCGGGCCGACTTCCTCGAGGTGGTCTACTCCCCCGGCGGCCACTCCACCGACGAACGACGGCCGCTGCGTCATGAGGGGCGCGAGTACGGCCTGGTCGTCAGCGGGACGCTGCAGGCCAACGTCGGCTTCGAGAGCTACGAGCTGGGGCCGGGGGACTCGATCGCGTTCGACTCCTCGACGCCGCACGAGTACCTGAACAAGACCGGCGAGGTCGTCAGGGCCATCTGGGTCGTCGTGCACGCCGAGCCCGGCCGGGGCTGAGCGCCCGCGTCCAGCGGCGTCAGGCGCGGGCCGACAGGCCTCGCAGCACCCCGTCGACCACGCGGGCGGCGAAGTCGCCGTCGAAGGTCGGGTCCGGGGTCTTCTCCCTGGCCAGGATGATCCCGGTCAGCGCGAGCACGGCGACCTCGATGTCGGTATCGGGGCGCAGTTCGCCGTTCTCGATGCCGCGGCGCAGGACCGAGCGGATGACGTCGCGGCGCGGCTCGACGACCGTCTCCTTGTACCGCGCCATCAGCCGCGGGTACTTCTCGCCCTCGCCGAGCAGCAGCGCGTACCGCCGCGATTTCCTCGGGTCGGCCTTGTCCGCGCACATCACCTCGACGATCGCGAGCAGGTCGTCGCGGACCGACACGCCCTTGGGCTCGGGGTACGGCGACTTGAGCGAACCGAACGCGGCGAGCATCAGCTCCTCCTTGTTCGGCCAGCGGCGGTAGATGGTCGCCTTGCCGACCCCTGCCTTGGCGGCGACCGCCTCGACGCAGACTCCGTCGAAGCCCTGCTCCGCGAAAACGTCAAGCGTCGCTTCGATGATCGCCTGCTCGGCCTGCTCGCTGCGCGGGCGGCCTGGTCGCCTTGCCCGGCAGGGCGGCTCGGTCTGGCTGTCCGAGCCGCCCACGATCACGGGCTGCATGATGCTGCTCACACCTCCCGTTGTTCGGCGCTGGAGAGCATGTCTGCTTCCATTATGGCCAGCTCGTCCTCGTACTGGCGATCCTTGACCGCCGCGGGCTTCGCCTTGCCTGGCATCCAGCGCAGCACCACGAACCCGCCAGCGAGCGCGAGCAGCGCGGCCACCAGCGTGGTGAAGTGCATGGCGTACACGAACGCGTCGTTCGCGGGGACAAGCAGCGACCGGCCCGAGGCACCGAGCTGCTGCGCGACTGCCTGCGTGGCGGAGATCGACGAGGACGCGGCGCTGCGGGCCGTGGCCGGCAGGCCGGCCAGCGACGGGCTGAGCGAGCTCCGGTAGAACTCGGCCAGGATCGAGCCGAGCACGGCCACGCTGAGCGCCACCGCGACCTGGCGGGCGGTGTTGGTCAGCGCCGAGCCGGCGCCGGCCCGCTCGCGCGGCAGCACGTCCATGACGGAGGCGGTGGCGGCCGGCATGATCACGCCCATCGCCGCGCCCTGGATGCCGAACAGCACCCCGAGAATCCAGATCGGCGAGGTGGTGCTCAGCGTGGCGTAACCGGCGACAGCCGCGGCCATGACGAACAGGCCGGTCGCGCCGACCGCCTTTGCGCCGTAGCGGCTGACCAGGGCAGCGCTGCGCGGCGACATCAGCAGCTGGCCGAGCGCGAACGGCACGGTCAGGACACCGGCCGCCAGCGGGCTGTAACCCCGGACGTTCTGCAGGTAGAAGCTGGTGAAGAAGAAGACGCCGCCCATGCCGAAGAACACAAGCGCGAGCGCTCCCACCGAGGCCGACAGGCGGCGGTCGCGGAACAGCCGAACATCGAGGCTGGGGTGCTGGATGCGGGTCTCGTACCAGGCGAAGGCAGCGAGGATCACCAGGCCGCCCGCGATCGGGCCGAGCACGTCCAGACGCAGCCACGAGCCGGTGTCGCCGCCCTGGACGATGCCGAACACCAGCGTGATCAGGCCCGCGATGGACAGCAGCACGCCGATGAAGTCGATCCCGCCGGCTTGGGTGTTACGCGACTCGGGGATCAGGATCGCGGCGGCGATGGCGCCAGCTATGGTCACCGGCACGTTGATAAGGAAGACCGAGCCCCACCAGAAGTGGTCGAGCAGCAGGCCGCCAAGCACCGGGCCGGTAGCGATGCCCAGGCCGACCGCGGTGGCCCACAGGCCGATTGCCCGCGCGCGTTCTGCGGGCTCGAAGACGTTGGAGATGATCGACAGCGTCTGCGGCATGACCGCGGCGCCGCCAAGGCCCATCGCGGCCCGCGCGAAGATCAGCTGCTCGGGGCTTCTGGAATAGGCGGAAAGCAGCGACGCGATGCCGAACATCGCGAGCCCGATCATAAGCATCCGCTTGCGGCCGATCTTGTCGCCGACCACCCCGAACGTGAAAAGCAGGCCGGCGAAGACGAGCGTGTAGGAGTTGATGGCCCATTCGAGCTGGCTCTGGCTGGCGCCGAGTCCGCCCGCGGGCTCGGCGATGGTCTTCAGCGCCACGTTGAGCACTGTGTTATCGATGACGATGGCGAGTAGCCCGACGATCAGCACGCTGAGGATGACCCAGCGGCGACGGTAAATCGTCTGCGAATCCATGTGTCCCTTCCGGATCACGTTGATCACTTGAAGCCTGCGTGCGGAACCGGGAAGGGGACGGACCATCGGAGTGTTGCCACAGTCGGAGCTTCCAGGCACCGCAACTATCGATACGGAACGGTCTCGTATCTAAATATATTTCCGGGGCCTCTGTGTGAGCTGGGTCACATCTGCGGCTACGGGAGGATGTCGGCCTGGCGGAGGGTGCCGGAGGATGGGTCGACTAGCAGGGAGAGGATCAGGTCGGCGTGCTCGCCGGTTAGGGCGACGGTGGCCGAGGTGGCGCCGTCGCCGGCCTTCCAGGCGTCGAGGCGGCATTCGCCGGCCCAGGCGGCGGCCATCCGGAGGCGGCGGGCCAGCAGGCTGGTGTCCACCGCGTCGCTCACCGCGATGGCCGGGGCCCAGTCGCGGTCGGTGCCGTTCAGCCAGGCAAGCAGCGCGTCCAGGGTGGCGCGCAGCGGTGAGCCCGGCGCGGGCGGCACGGCCAGGGTGAGCGACTGGACTCTGGGCTCGCGCTGCGGGGTCAGCTGGATCTGCACCTGGACCACGCCACGCTCTCCCGCCAGCCACCACCGGCAGTGCGCCGCAGTGTCGAACTCTGGGGGCCGGCCTGTGTCGTCGCGGAAGTCCCCGATCCGGTCGCGGACCACGGCGATTGTCTTGCGCCGTTCGGCGAACGGGGCGTCCTGCGCCACGTTGGGCGAGAGCAGGCGGTCCGCCTCGGCGTCGTCCCAGGACCGCAGCAGCCGGCCGACCGCGTCCCTGGCGGCGACGGTCTGCGGCCACGGGGGTATCTGGGCTGCTTCCTGCCTGCGCTCAAGCACCGCCGGCAGGATCCTGGCGGCCAGCGATTGCATGGCCGAATAGGTGCCGTTGCCGAGCGCGACCACGCCCGTCCGCGTGGCCGGGTGCCAGCGCATGTTGCTGCCGAACCCTGGGTACCCGCCACTGTGGCTGACCACTCGCCCAAAGATCGGATGCTCCCCGACGAACAGCCCGAAGCCATAGGCGCTCAGCAGCATGGGACCGGCCTCGCCGGGGAATCCTGGCTTGTCCCAGCCCGTCAGCACCTGCGCGAGCTGCATCTCCCGCCGGGTCGTCGGCCGGACCGGATGGCGAGCTTCTGGATCGCCGGCATCGCCGGACGGGAAAGCGGCCGCGAAACCATCGACCCAGCGGGCCAGGTCCCTTACGCAGCTGAAGATCCCGCCCATCGGTGCGAACGCGCCGCATGGCTCGAACGCGACCTGGGACCAGCCGTCGGGTGCACGACGGTAGCCGTGGGCGAGACCCGTGTCGAACTCGGCGGCCTCGAACCCGGTGCGAGTCATGCCGAGAGGGAGCAGCAGGCGGTCGCGGACGTAGTCCTGGTATGCGGCGCCTGTGACGGCGGTGATGACCCGGCCGAGGATCGCGTAGCCGAGATTGGAGTACTCGAACCCGATGCCGGGCGCCCTGGCGAAGCTCACGCCCCCGGCCAGGAACGCCGCGAACTCCTCAAGCGGCAGGCCCTGTTGCCTGTCGCCCCAGGGGTCGTCGGTGGGGAAGCCCGCAGTCATGGTCAGCAGGTGCCGGAGCGACACGGGCGCGGAGTCCCGGGTTACCGGTGGCCAGCCGCGCAGCTCTGGCACGTACACCTCGGCCGGGTCCTCCAGCCTGAGCGCGCCGTCGTCGCGCAGCGCGAGCACGGCCGATGCGGTAAAGCTCTTCGTCATCGAGGCGATACGGAACACCGTGTCGGCGTCCGGCACCGGCCCGCCAAGGCAGAGCTCGCCGAATCCTGCCATGTGCGCCAGCTCGCCGTCGATCACGATCCCGTAGGCAAACCCGGGCTGCCCGCCGCGCCGCTGGAAGTCCGCAGCCATGGTGTCGGTATCCGCGAAGTCGACCATCGTCCAAGTCTGCCACCGGCTATACCGCTAACTCCGCCTGCATGCGATCATGGACGCGTCCGGGTACGCCGCGAGGGCGACACGAGACAGGGAGGCTGACGATATGCCACAACTTGATCCATCGGCGGCCGCGACGGGACAGCGGACCGCACCCGAGCCGCTCTACGGCGGATCAGGCACCGGGCGCCGGGTGACGATCCGCGACATCGCCGCCGCCAAGACCCGCGGCGAGAGATGGCCCATGCTCACCGCGTACGACGCGCTCACCGCGGGGATCTTCGACCGGGCCGGCATTCCGGTGCTGCTCGTCGGCGACTCGGCGGCGATGGTGGTCTACGGCCACGACAGCACGATCCCGGTCACCGTCGACGACCTGATCCCGCTTACCGCCGCCGTGGTGCGCGGCACCAGCCGCGCGCTTGTCGTCGCCGACCTCCCGTTCGGCTCCTACCAGGCCTCCTCGGGCGCCGCGCTGGCCGCGGCGACCCGCTTCCTGAAGGAAACCGGCGCGCACGCGGTCAAGCTCGAGGGCGGCCAGCGAGTGGCGCACCAGGTGGAGGACATGGTCGCGGCCGGCATCCCAGTGATGGCCCACCTCGGCCTGACGCCGCAGTCGGTCAACGCGTTCGGCGGCTACCGGGTGCAGGGACGCGGCGAGGACGGCGCCCGCCTGCTGCACGACGCCAAGACTCTCGAGGCCGCAGGCGCGTTCTCCGTCGTGCTCGAGTGCGTGCCCGAATCGCTGGCCGCGCAGGTGACCGAGGCGCTGGCCATCCCCACCATCGGCATCGGCGCCGGCCCGCACTGCGACGC
>Ga0335078_10004575_pt1 | contig 20491 bp, 20 predicted proteins | sample Lox_Sample_32_FD_206711 | JGI IMG/M metagenome (GOLD analysis project Ga0335078, IMG submission 206711) | Soil microbial communities from Loxahatchee National Wildlife Refuge, Florida, United States - Lox_Sample_3.2 | ecosystem: Environmental > Terrestrial > Soil > Wetlands | place: USA... | reverse complement strand
GCCGCGAATCCTCCGCACGCACCACCAACGAAGCGATCGTCGCCGGCCTTCCGGTGGCTGTGCCGGTTCTGGACATCCACACTGTCGGCGCCGGCGGTGGTTCGCTCGCGCGATTTGACCGCGCCGGGGCCTTGCGCGTGGGCCCGGAGAGTGCCGGCGCCGCTCCCGGCCCCGCTTGTTACGGACGCGGCGACCGCGCGACCGTCACGGACGCTCAGCTTCTGCTCGGCCGGATTTCCTCCGGCGGTTTTCTGGGCGGCGCGTTTCGTCTGCATCCGGAGAGGGCGCGGCGTGCGCTCGAAAGCCTTCTGCGCAGCGCGCCGGGTGGCTCCGCCTCCGGCCTGCGCTCCGCGGAACAGCTTGCCCAGGGCATCGTGGATGTGGCCAACGCCGCCATGGAGAAAGCCCTGCGGGTGATTTCCATCGAGCGCGGCCACGATCCGCGGGACTTCACCCTGGTGGCCTTCGGCGGCGCAGGGGGTCTTCACGGCTGCGATCTGGCTGCGGGGCTGCGCATTCCCCAGGTGCTCGTCCCGCGTTTGCCCGGCGGCCTCTCTGCGTTGGGGATTCTGCGGGCCGACGTGGTGAAAGAATACGTTCGCACCGTGCAGCTAGACGTGCGCATGCCGGCTGCGGCGCGGCAGTTGGCCGCGGCGTTTGCCGCCGTGGAGCGCGACGGCGCCCGGGAGCTGGCCGCGGAGGGTTTCCGCCTCCGCGCGCAGCTGCGCGTCGAGCGAATGCTCGATTGCCGCTATGCCGGCCAGGGTTACGAGCTCACCATCCCGGCCGGGCCGTCCGGCGAAGATGTTGTTGCCGCGTTCCACCGCGCCCACCAGCAGCGCTACGGCCATTCCGATCCCGTCCGTCCGGTGGAAGTGGTCAATGTCCGCGTGCGCATGGCCGGGCTGACGCCAAAACCCGGGTTGCCCCGCGAGCGCGGCGCGGGTCCATCGGCGGCTCGCGCCAGGGCAGGGAAGGAACGTATTTTCGTCCGCGGCCGGAGCATCTCCGCATCGTTCTATGACCGCTCGCTGCTCCGTCCCGGCAATCTGTTGCAGGGCCCGGCCGTGATCACCGAATACGGCGCCACCACCTTTCTCCCTCCGGGATGGCGCTGCCGCGTGGACGCGTTTGGAAACCTGCTGCTCAGGAGGGGACGTCCATGACCGCGCGCGTCGATCCCATCCGCCTTGAGATTCTGAAGAATCTCTTCCACTCCGTGGCCGAAGAGATGGGCGCGGCCCTCCGCCGTTCTGCATTTTCCCCCAACATCAAGGAGCGGCGGGATTACTCCTGTGCGGTCTTCGACGCGCGCGGGCTCGCCTTGGCCATGGGCGACCACATGCCCGTGCATCTCGGCTCCATGCCCATGTCCGTCAGCGCGGCGCTCCAGGCATTCTCCTCTCTCTCGCCGGGAGACATCGTCGCGCTGAATGACCCCTACGCCGGGGGAACCCATCTGCCGGACATCACCCTGGTGCTTCCCGTGTTTGTGCGCGGGCGCGCGCGCAGGCGCGGCCCGGCTTTCTATGTGGCTAGTCGCGCCCATCACGCGGACGTGGGTGGAGCCCAGGCCGGGTCCATGGCCCTGGCCCGGGAAATTTACGCGGAGGGCATCCGCATCCCCCCCGTCAAGATCTGCCGCGGCGGGCAGATGGACCGCGATGTTCTGGCCATGCTGCTCGCCAATGTACGCACCCCCGCCGAGCGCCAGGGCGACCTGAACGCACAAATCGCCGCATGCCGCACCGGCGCGCGGCGGCTCGAGGAAATCGTGGCCCGCTACGGCCTGCGGGAAGTGGCCGCCTATTCAGAACATCTGCTGGATTATTCCGCCCGCATGATGCGCGCCACGCTCCAGGCGATTCCGCCGGGCCGCTACACCGCGCAGGATTTTCTGGACGACGATGGCATCGGCAGCCGGCCGGTGCGCATCCAGGTCTCGATCACCGTGCGCGGTCGGCACGCCACCGTGGATTTCACCGGCTCCGCTCCGCAGTGCGCGGGCAGCATCAACGCCGTCGAGGCCATCACCGTCTCCGCCGTCTATTACGCTTTCCGCTGCCTGCTCCATGAGCAGGTTCCCGCAACCGCCGGCTTGCTGCGCCCCATCGGGGTGATTGCACCCGAAGGAACCGTGGTGAATGCCCGGCCCCCCGCCGCCGTGGCCGGCGGGAATGTGGAGGCCTCCCAGCGCATCGTGGACACGCTGCTGCGCGCGCTCGCCCGTGCCGTGCCGCGCAGCGTGCCGGCTGCCTCCCAGGGAACCATGAACAATCTTTCCTTTGGCGGCGTGGATCCGCACAGCGGACGCGCCTTTGCCTACTATGAGACCATTGCCGGCGGCATGGGAGCGCGCCCGGACCGGGACGGAATCTCCGGCATCCATACCCACATGACCAATTCCTTGAACACTCCGGTCGAGGTCTTCGAGCACTCCTATCCCGTGCGCGTAGTGCGCTATTCGATCCGTCCGGGTTCCGGCGGCGCGGGCAGGTGGCGCGGCGGCGACGGTCTGGTGCGGGAACTGGAGTTCCTGGTTCCCTCCGAAGTCAGCCTGCTGTGCGACCGCCGCCGCATCGGGCCGTATGGCCTGGCCGGGGGCGCCCCCGGCGCCCGCGGGCGGAATACGCTGCTCCGCGGCCGCCGCTCCCAGCGACTGCCCTCGAAAGTCAGCTTGCGAGTTGAAGCCGGAGACCGCCTGCGGATTGAAACCCCGGGCGGCGGCGGCTGGGGAAGAAAGCGCAGGTCCACGTAACGCCGGCGTCCCGCGCCGGCCTCTGTGCATGCACACCCGCCCTCACACGAACAAACCACGGCGATCTCAATTGTTGAAGGGATATTCCGAATCAGTCCGCTACGGTTTCACTCGGGGGAGGAAGAGAGAGTTTGCTCTTGGCCAGCGCCTTAATCAGGCTGTCTTCCACCACCTGCTCGGAGGCGTTGCGCGCCGTGGCCAGTTCGCTCACCAGCAGGTGCCGCGCGCGCTCCAGCATTTTCTTCTCGCGGAAGGAAAGCGGTTTCGAGCGGCTCAGCGATACCAGGCTCTTCAGCACGGTGGCCACTTCATACAGCGAGCCGGTGCGCATGCGCTCGGAGTTTTCCTTGAAGCGGTGCTTCCAGTCGTGGTGCGAGCCGCATTTGCTGGTTTCCAGGTGGCTCAGGATGCGCCCCGCCTCGTTGCAGGCAATCACCGGCCGCAGCCCCACCGCCTGCACGTTCGAGTGCGGCACCATCACCCGCAGCCCGCTGGCCACCACGCGCAGCATAAAATACTTTTCCGTTCTGCCGTTGAGCACTCCGTAGCTGATTTGTTCGATGATTCCGACGCCGTGGTTGGGATAAACTACTTTCTCGCCGAGCCGGAAGTCCATGAGCGAAAGCCCCCGAAACCGATACAGCCAGTGTAGGTAAGCGCGCGTCGCGGGTCAAGCTGTACGAAAGGCCGCCCGCCAGGCGGGCCGGCGAAGACCAGGCGAAGGCAACCCAGGTCCGATCTTCCCTCCGCCGCTTCGGTTTTCACCCTCCGTATGTCATTCTGATCCCCCAGGGCCGCATCTGAATCATGGCGCCACGCCGCAAACTAGTAAGGCAGGCGTTCTTGTCTGTCTCCGGAAACGGCGTGAACGTCGAGCTGGTGGCAAGCATTCCCAGACCCCGGCGGTTCATTCCTCGGCCCGGGTTTTCGGCATCCTCTGAGGAGCGTCCCAGGGAGCGCGCTACGCCGTGAAATGGTCCGGGACAGGACAGCGGATGGGAGGAACGCGGACAGGTATGTCGGCGGATCCGGCAAAAGCAAAACGCAAGCAGGATTTTCGCGAACTGCTGCCGCACGTCTGGACCCTGGTGCGTCCCCGCCGCGGGCTGCTGGCGCTGGGCTTCGTTTTGATGGTCATCAATCGCCTTGCCGGTCTGGTGCTCCCGGCCTCCACCAAGTTCCTGATCGACGATGTGGTCGGCAAGCGCCACGCCGGGCTGCTGCTGCCCATCGTGCTGGCGGTGCTGGGCGCCACCCTGGTGCAGGGCGCTTCTTCCTTCGCCCTCACCCAGATCCTTTCTAAGGCCGCGCAGCGCCTGATTGCGGAGATGCGCCGCCAGGTGCAGCGCCACGTGGGCCGCTTGCCCGTGGCCTATTACGACGCCAATAAAACCGGCGTGCTCGTCTCCCGCATCATGAGCGACGTCGAGGGCGTCCGCAATCTGATCGGCACCGGCCTGGTCGAATTTGCCGGAGCCCTGCTCACCTCGCTCTTCGCCTTCGTCATTCTGTTGCGCATCAACCTGCTGATGACCGTCATCACCCTCGGCTTCCTGCTGCTGCTCGGCGGGGGATTGAAAAAGGCCATCGGCACCATCCGCCCTATGTTTCGCGCCCGGCCCAAAATCCAGGCGGAAGTCACCGGCAGGCTCACCGAATCTCTCGGCGGCGTCCGCGTGGTGAAGGGCTACCACGCCGAGGAGCGTGAGGCCGGCGTGTTTTCCTCCGGAGTCCAGCGCCTGCTCGATAATGTCCTGAAGACGCTCACCGCCACCTCCCTGATGAGCCTCTCCTCCAGCGTCCTCCTCGGCACCGTGAGCGCGGTGATCATGCTCATCGGCGCGCGCCAGATTCTGGCCGGCACCATGACCCTGGGCACTCTGGTCACCTACACCGCCTTTCTCGCCCTGCTCATTGCTCCCGTGTTCCAGATTGTGGCCATTGGAACTCAGCTCACCGAAGCCCTGGCCGGGCTCGAACGCACCCAGGAAGTCCTTGCCGAGCGGCCCGAAGAGGAAGATCCGCGCCGGACGCGCACGCTCGACCCTATCCGCGGCCTGGTGGAATTCGAAAACGTGAGCTTTGCTTACGAGGGCGGCAAGCCGGTGCTCGAAGACATCCAGTTCCGCGCCGAGCCGGGCACAGTGACCGCCCTCGTGGGTCCCTCCGGCGCCGGCAAGTCCACTCTCATCGGATTGATCGCTGCGTTCTACGTGCCCACTTCCGGCACCGTGCGCCTGGATGGTGTGGATCTGGCCTCCGTGCGCCTGGCCAGTTACCGGCCGCAGCTTGGCGTGGTCTTGCAGGAAACGTTTCTCTTCGACGGCACCATCCGCGAAAATGTCGGCTTCTCCCGCCCGGATGCATCCGAAGATGCCGTCCTGGCCGCCTGCCGCATCGCCCGCGTGGATGAATTTGCCGAACACTTCCCGCAGGGGTATGACACCGTGGTGGGCGAGCGTGGCGTGAAACTTTCCGGCGGACAGCGCCAGCGCGTTTCCATCGCCCGCGCCCTTCTTGCCGATCCGCGCATCCTGCTGCTTGACGAAGCCACATCCAGCCTGGATTCGGAATCGGAAGCGCTGATTCAAGAAGGCCTCGCTCACCTGATGCGCGGGCGCACCACCTTTGTCATCGCTCACCGCCTTTCCACCATTCGCCGCGCCGATCAGATTCTCGTGGTCGAGGCCGGCCGGATCATCGAACGCGGAAATCATCAGGAGCTGCTCGCCGCCCACGGCCGCTATTGGGACCTGTACACGCGCCAGCACGGCTTGGAATCCAACCTGTTCTTGGCGCCGGGTGAGGGAACCGGCGAAACCGAGGCCCCCCAGGAGGCCCTGGCCGGAGCCGCCGGTACGGAGTCAGAATCGGGCGGCAATGCCCTTGCCGAAGGCGTCCGCCTCCTCCGGCGGAAAGAAGCCTGACCGATGACCGCGAATCCCCCCCCTGCAGCGCGAAGCCCTTTGAGTGCGACAGGCCAGGTGTTGGCCTGTCGCCTTCTGCCGCCACGCTCTCCGGCCGGCCGCGGTCTGCCGCTGCGCCCTGGCCGGAAACCCGGGCTGTGCCCCGGGAACCGTAGATGAAGATCCTGGCCATCGATACCACCTCTCCCGCGGGCAGCGTGGCGTTGCTCGAAGACTGCGAGCTCTTCGGCGTGGTTGCTTCCTCCCAATCCGCGCCCTACTCGTTCCGCCTGCATCGCGAGGTGGAGCAATTGCTCCAGGCCGCCAACTCCGCGCTCCCCCAGGTGGATCTCTACGCCGTGGCGTCCGGCCCCGGCTCGTTTACCGGCGTGCGCGTGGGGCTCGCCGCGGTCAAAGCCTGGGCAGAAGTTTACGGAAAGCCCGTGGTCGGAGTCAGTGCCCTCGCCGCGCTCGCCGCCCAGGGACAGGGCGGTGCGCCACTGGTGGCCGGAGTTTCCGATGCCCACCGCGGCCAGTTTTTCGCCGGCTTGTACGACTGCTCGGGCCAGCCTCCGCGGCCACGCGGCGAAGACGTGGTCCTTTCACCCGCGGAGTGTTTTTCCTATCTTGCGGAACAGGCCGCAGGCGCACCGTTTGTGATTCGCACCACGATTCTGGATGCCGTTCAAGCCGCCCTTCGGGAATCGTCTCAACTTGGAGTTCGCGTGGAGGCCGCGGACCCGGTGCTCGCGCCGGCCATCGGATGTCTGGGCCGCGCGCTCGCCGAGCGTGGCGAATTCACCGATGCGCTCTCCTTGGACGCTCACTATGTGCGCCGCTCCGATGCGGAACTGCTGTGGAAGCCGCGCTGAATCCCCGCTTCACCGTCCGGCCCGTGGAGCCCCGCGATCTGCCGGCCATCGCCGCCATCGAATCCGCTTCGCTTCCGTGGGCCGCTCACTGGACCGGCGAATCCTATCTCTGTGAACCGCAGGGCGAGCGCTGGGCCCGCGTGGCCGAAAGTGATCGCGGCGTTGTTGGCTTCGTGCTCGCACGCTGGACCGGCGGGGAGATGGAGATTCTGAATCTGGCCGTGCATCCCACAAATCGCCGGCAAGGAGCCGGCCGTGCACTCGCTGCCGCCGCGGTCCAGCAAGGCGCCGCTCGCGGCGCCGCCCAGGTCTTCCTCGAGGTGCGAGCATCCAACCTCGCGGCCCTCGCCTTTTACGCCCGGCTCGGATTCACGCCCACCGGGCGGCGCCCCGCTTATTACCAGGAACCGCGGGAAGATGCCGTGCTCATGGCCCGCGCCATTGCTCCCGCCTGAGTCGCCTCCCGGATTTCCACTACCCGCGGCAGGGAATCATTGCGTGAGCATTGCAGCCGCATGACCGTTGTGTTACGCTCCGAAAATGCAGTGACCAATCACATGTCTTCCGAAGGGAGGAACCTTATGACCGCCTCACCCCAGGAAGTACGCGAGTTGTTGCTGGCACGGGACGCCGACTTCCAGCGACTGGTCCAGGAACACTCGCAGTACGAAGTGCAGTTGGATCGCCTCTCGAAGCAAACCTACCTGAACTCGGAAGACCTCCTCCTCGAGATCGAACTCAAGAAGCGAAAACTCAGAGTCAAAGACGAGATGGAAATGCTCGTGGCCCGTCACCGCCACGAACTTTCCCGTCGATAGCGCCGCATTCGGCCGCCTCCTCGGTTACAATAGCTGTTGGTGCGGGCGCCGCCTGTCCGGGGCCCGGCCGCCGTGGAATGCACCCGGAAGGATACAAGTTTGCGGCGCCTCCGATTCTCGCGGCCATCGCCGCGGAAGCCTGCGCGCGCACCCTGGGCGCCGGGCGCTGGTTGGACGCGCTGGCCCTGGTGCTGCTCCTGCTAGGGCTGTTCGTCCTCTATTTCTTTCGCGACCCGGAGCGGGCGATTCCCCAGGATGCGGACGCCGTGGTTTCCCCCGCCGACGGCCGCGTAACCTTGGTGGCCCCTGAGGAGTTCGAGGGACGGCCGGGGCAGCGGGTGAGCATCTTTCTCTCCGTGTTCGACGTGCACATTAATCGCGCCCCGGTCTCCGGCGCCGTCGCCGCGCTCGACTATCGCCGCGGCAGCTTCCACAACGCTATGTTCGCCCGCGCCTCCGCGGAAAACGAGCAGAACGTGATCCGCCTGGCAACGCCCCGGGGCGAAATGGTATTCAAACAGATTGCCGGATGGATCGCCCGCCGGATTCTCTTCTGGAAAGCCCGCGGCGATGCCGTGCGCATCGGCGAGCGCGTGGGCATGATCCGCTTCGGCTCACGCGTGGACGTCTGGCTGCCCGCGGAGGCAGAAATCACCGTGCGCCCTGGAGATGTGGTCCGCGGCGGCAAAAGCATCCTGGCGAGATGGAAATGAGGGGCGGCATGGGATCCCTGCCAGCACCGAAACGCACCGGCCTCCGCCGCGGGGTCTTTTTGCTTCCCAGCCTGTTCACCGCCGGCAACCTGCTGTGCGGGTATTTTGCGATTCTGTTGGCCTTCCGCGGGACCTCGCGGGATTTTGACGACGCCGCCCGCGCCATCGGCCTGGCCATCCTCTTCGACTCCCTGGATGGCCGCCTCGCCCGGCTCATCGGCGGCGATTCCGAATTCGGCAAGCAGTTGGATTCGCTGGCCGATGTCATCAGCTTCGGCGTGGCCCCCGCACTGCTTGCCTTTGTCTGGGGCCTGCACGGCCTTTCCGAAAACGACGGCCTGGCCAAACACGTCCTGCTGCTCGGCTGGATCGTCACCCTGGGCTTCGTGCTCTGCACCGCCTGGCGCCTGGCCCGCTTCAATATTCAGGGCATGTTGCCGGGCTCTTCCAATCGCTACTTTGTGGGCATGCCCACTCCCGGCGCCGCGGCCATGATAGCCGCCATGGTCCACGCCAATAAATTCCCCCTCGATGATATCCGCCTGGCCATCGCCTGGCTGGCTCTGGTGGCCGTGCTCGCCGTCCTCATGGTCAGCAAACTCCGCTTCTACGGCTTCAAGGATTTGAAGTGGCACGTGCGCCAGCCTCCCCTGGTGGTCGTCCTGCTTTCCCTGGTCGCCGTGCTCGCGTGGTTTTACTCCGAACAGGTCCTGCTCACTGCGGCCACGCTTTACACCCTTTCCGGCCCCACGCTGTGGATTTACCGCACGGCCCACCTGCGGGCCGCGGCGCGCTCCGTGGAAACGACTGCCGGCCGATGACCCGATCTCCCGGTCCTCCGATGCGCATTGCCATCGCCGGTGCCTCCTCCCTCCTGGGACGGGAAATCACCGTGCTGCTTTCTTCCAGTTCCTTGCCTGCGCACGAACTGCGTTTGCTGGACGATGCGCAGTTGGATGGCACCCTTACGGAAGCGGGCGGCGAGCCGGGAGTCATCCGTGGCTTGAAGCCCGACAGCTTCGATGGCGTCGGCCTGGTGTTTTTCGCCGGCCTGCGCGAGTTTGCCACCCGGCATTGGGCGGATGCCCAGCGCGCCGGCGCCGCCGTGGTGGATCTTTCCGGAGCAATGGCCGGCGTCCGCAACGCGGCCGTTTCCATTCCTTCCCTGGATGCGCGGCTCGGTTCTCTGCGCCCGCCGGACCCCACCCTCTTCCGCTGTCCCGGCGCCGCGGCCATTGTTGCCGCCACCCTCTCCGTCGGCCTGCGGGATTTTCCGGTCCGCCGGCTGGCCGCTACCTTCCTGCACCCCGTTTCCGAATTGGGCCAGGCCGGCATTGACGAGCTCGAGTCGCAAGCCACCAGCCTGCTTTCCTTTCAGCCCTTCGCGCGCGAGGTATTTGACGCGCAGGCGGCCTTCAATCTGCTCGAGCGGTTCGGCGAGTCCAGCCCCATCCGCCTCGAAGATCTGCGCGAGCTGGTCACTCGCGACGTTTCCGATTTTCTGGGCTACCGCGCCCCCATGCCGGCCGTGGAGGTGGTGCAGGCCCCGGTCTTCTATGGCGCGGCGTTCAGCGTCTTTGCGGAATTTGAAGGCAGCTTTCCAAAACAGGCGCTGGAAGAATCTCTCCGCCAGGTGGGGGTGGTGACGGGACCGGATTCCCCCAGCAACGCGACCGCCGCCGGCTCCGCCGAAATCGCCGTCACTCTGCGCAACGACGGCAATCTGCCCATGTCCTGGTGGATTTGGGGTGCGGTGGACAATGTACGCCTCGCGGCGCAGAATGCGGTGCGCATTGCCGAACATGTTGCCCAGGCCACGCGCGAGCGCTGAGGTGCGGAAAACAACCGATCCCCGCGCGCCGCGCTTCGCCGCCCTCCTGCTGCTTTCTTTCGGGGCCGCCGCCTGCGGCTATCATGTCGCCGGCCGCGGCAACGCTCTTCCTCCGCAATGGAAGGTTCTGGCCATTCCTGCCTTCAAGAACCGCACTTCCAACTACCGCCTCGAGCAGCGCCTCACCCAGGCCGTGGTCCGCGAAATGATCTCACGCACCAAGTATCACGTCATCCCCCAGCCGCAGGATGCCGACGCCGTCCTGGAAGGCGCAGTCACCTCGCTGGAAACCGTTCCCATGCTCTTTGACCAGACCACTGGCCGTGCCACCCTCATGCTGGTCACCATGTCCCTCAGCGTGAAATTGACCGATCACGCTACCGGGCAAGTGGTCTATCAAAATCCGCGCTTCATCTTCCGCAATGAGTATGAAATCTCCACCGACATTCCCAGCTTTTTTCAGGAAGAGGGACCGGCCCTGGATCGCATGTCGCGCGATTTTGCCCGTTCCCTGGTCTCCGCCGTGCTGGAGAAATTCTGATGCCCCAGGAAACAGCCGACCGCCTGTTCGCCCGCCTGGCCGCCCCGCCGGGAAAGAAAGGAGGCGTCGCCTGCGTGGTCCTGGCCGGCGCCGATGCCTACCTGCGCGACACCGCGCGCCAGGGAATTCTCCAAGCCGCGTTTCCACAGGGCGCCCCGGAGTGGGCCGTGGTTCGCGTCTCGCTCCGCGAGCAGGGGCTGGATTCTGTCCTCCGCATGGCTCAGAGCTATCCCATGCTCTCCGCCCGTCAGGTGCTCTTTGCGCAGGACTGGGAAGCGCTGGAAGAATTGGACGACGACGCACGGGAGGAGGCCCATGCCAGCCTTGCCTCCTATCTTGAGAATCCCGCCCCGTTCACCCTGCTGGTGCTTGAGGCCGGCGCACTCGACCAGCGTACGAAGTTCTCAAAATTGCTCGCCGAGAAGGCGCAGATCGTCTCTCTCGATCTGTCCGGAAAGGCCGACGAGCAGATTCGGGATGCCGTCCAGGTGATTACCGAGATGGCCCGTTCCGCCGGCGCCACGATTGAACCGGAAGCTGCGGCCCAGCTTTCCGATTGTCTCGATGGGGAACTGGCCCGCATCGCGCCGGAGGTGACCAAGCTGGCCACCTACGCCGGTCCCGGCCGCAGCATCACCGCCGCGCATGTCACCTTGCTGGTCCAGGCCGCCAAACGCTTCACTGTGTGGCAGCTCGCGGAGATGCTCGCGGCGCGCCAGCGCGGCAGCGCCCTGGCCTTTCTCGATGGCCTGTTGCGCGATGGAGAAGAGCCGGCCGGCCTGGTCGGGGCCGTGGCCTGGATGTATCGCAAACTGGTGGAAGTGCAGGAACTGCCGCCGGGAATGAACAAATTTGCGGCCGCGGGAAAGCTGCGCATGCGTCCGGACACCGTGGAGTTGGCTCAGAAGCAGGCCCGTGCGATCCCTCGCGAACGCCTGCTGCGCGGAATCATCGCCCTGGCGGAGGCCGATTCGCGCCTGAAATCCGGCAACCGCGCCCCCGGCGCCGTCCTGGAATTCCTAGTTACCGAATTGACCGCACCGTAGGGGCGCTGCTTGCTGCGCCCGTCCGATCCGCGCCCCGCTCCGTTTTTCGCTTTTCGACGTTCGCTCTTCCCTCATGCCGTAGCGTGCAGCGCGTTCACCGCCACCGTCAGGTTGGACTTGTACCGGTTCGCAGTGTTTTCCTTCAGCGCGCCCAGCCGGATGGCCACATCAATGGCCGAAAGCGTTTCCGGTAGCAGCTTTTTTGCCGCCCCGGCGTCTCCAGACAAAATCGCCGCCCGCATCGCCCGGATCGCCGTGCGCACGCGGCTGCGGTTCGAGCGATTCACTTCCGTACGCCGCGCCGTCTGCCGGATGCGCTTCAATACCGACGCCTTGCGTTTCTTCTGCTTCTTCGCTGCACCCTGAGCCATCTAGAACTCCTTTTGAAGTGTGAACAAACTAGCAATTTTAGCTGACGCGCTCACTTGAATCAATAGAGTTCCATGGCGGCCACTGTGCCCGATTGTGCCGCCCGCCCGAAGGCCTTGGAGTGCGGGAGGCGCCGTAGCATCCCCCGAAATGTGTGGAAGCGGCGAGGCCCAGGCGCCTCTCGCCTTCCTTTCCTCGCCTGGGGGCTTCCAGCCGAAGTTGATTCGCTGAGAAACCGTGCGGCTTGCGGCTCTGTTCGTGCCTGCGCAATCCCGCTAAAATCGCTCAAACGCGCCTGTTCATGGATACCGCCACCACAACGGCTTCCGCTCCGCGGGACGACCTGCGCCTCCTGGTGCACTCCCATTTCCCGCTCATCGCCGCGGAGACCTCTGAAGAAGAGCGCATCGAGTCCTTGCTCGCGGCAGTCTGCTCCGAGTTGCAGCTTCCACTCTATGTTTGGAGCATGACCACCGGCCTTGTCCGCCGCGGCGGCCAGGGGTCCATCTACGGCACCGAAGACCCGGCAAAGTGCCTGGCCAATCTTGCGCTGTTGCATGGGGACGGCGTCTGCTTGTTGAAAGACGCCAATCGCTTTTTGAAGGACGACGTCCTGGTGCGTGCCCTGCGCGACTCCGGCGGAAAATTCAAGGGCGCGCGCCGCTCCATCGTCCTTTGCTCCGCCTCTCTCTCCATTCCTCCGGAACTCGCCGATCTTGTCGCCCGTTTTCATCTCGGTTTGCCCGACCAGGCAGCGCTTCTGGGTCTGCTCCGCGAGACCTTGGCTGAAACTTCTGCGCAGGACGCCGTGGCCTGCCCGCTCGACCCCGCGGCTCAAAGCCGCGCCGCCCAGGCGCTTGCCGGAATGACTCTCGAACAGGCCCGCGGCATCTTGCGCAAAAGCCTGATCGGCGGCGGCTGCTCGACCGGCGATCTCGCCGCGCGCGTCCTTGAGGAAAAACGCCAGTGGATGGGCCGCGATGGCGCGCTGGATTTCGTTAAAGTGGACGCCTCGTTTGCGGACATGGCCGGTCTCGCCGGACTTCGCGCCTGGCTCACCGAGCGCCGCGCCGCGCTTACTCCCGAAGGCCAGCGCTTCGGCCTCGAGCTGCCCCGTGGGGTGCTGATTGCCGGTGTGCAGGGCTGCGGCAAAAGCCTCTGCGCTCGCGCCGTGGCCGGGGAGTGGGCCATGCCCCTGGCCCGCTTCGATGCCGCCACGCTCTACGACAAATACGTTGGCGAATCCGAAAAGCGCCTGCGCTCCGTGCTCGAAAAGGCGGAGTGCATGGCCCCGCTCGTCCTGTGGATGGACGAGATCGAAAAGGGTTTCGCCTCCGGCAGCGCGGAGGCCGATGCCGGGCTTTCCCAGCGCATCCTCGGCACCTTTCTCACCTGGATGCAGGAGCGGCACGGCGGAGTGTTCCTCGCCGCCACCTCCAACGATATTTCAAAATTGCCTCCGGAGCTTCTGCGCAAAGGGCGCTTCGACGAGATTTTCTTTGTCGACCTGCCGGCCCCCGCGGAGCGCGCCGCAATCTTCGCCCTGCACCTGAAAAAGCGCGGCCGCGATCCCCGCCAGTTCGATCTCCCCGCCCTGGGGGCGGCTTCTGAAGGCTTCAGCGGCGCGGAAATCGAACAAGCCATCGTCTCCGCGCTTTACGCCGCGTTTTCTCGCAAGGAGCCCCTCTCCACCTCCATTCTTCAGGCGGAGCTGCGGCGCGCCGTCCCGCTTTCCGTTACCCGCCGTGAAGATATCGCCGCCCTCCGCGCCTGGGCCGCGGGACGCGCCGTCCCCGCCGGATGACTCGCACCGCCACCTTGCGCCGCGCTTTTTTGCTCGGCCTGATGAGTGTGCTTGGCGCCAGCTTGGCTGGCGCGGGAACTCGTAAGGAGGCGCGCGTGGCGGTGTCCATTGAAAACTACAGTTTCGCTCCCGATCCCATTACCATCGCGGCGGGCACCACGGTCGTCTGGACCAATCGCGACGAGGTGACCCACAACCTGGTCAGCCGCGACCGCTTGTTTGCATCCCCGGATCTGGAGGCCAATCAGCATTTCGAATTCACGTTTCACAAGCGGGGCACGTTTGATTATTTTTGTTCCATTCACCCGGAAATGACCGGCCGGGTCATCGTGAAGTGACCCGCTGGGAGTCTCGTGTAGGGCTTGTAGCGCCTGGATCGTCGCACGGGGACTGTGGCGCAGGCCGCCCTGAATCGTCGAAGGGCTTCTTGCGCTTCCAATCCTGCCATTCCGATCCCCTGTGCTTTTGACAGGGGTGAGGAACCTGCTTGTTCGGGGCGAGGCGCGCAGTCCTCACTCGTGTTTCGCGGTTCTTTGGGTCTTCTTGCGATTCCGCTTTTTCCCCCGCCCCTAGAAGTGCGCGAAGAAGAAGAACGACCCGTAGCCAATTCCCGCGCCGAACAGCGCTCCGGCCACCACGTCACTCAGAAAGTGCATCCCCAGCAGCACGCGTGACACGCCGATGCATCCTGCGGCCAGCAGCAACCCAGGCTCCATTTGCGGATAAAGATGGCCGAGCGACAGGGCAATCGCAAACGCCGTGATCGTGTGTCCCGAGGGAAACGAAAACTGGTCCGGCGGCAAAAGTGTGCTCCAGCAGTGCGGCTCCTGGTCGCACGGTCGCCGGCGATGGCTTGCATGTTTCACCGCCTTAAACCACAGGATTCCGGTCAGCGCGGCAAAACTGGCCGTGGCCAGCGCGCGGTAGCGCAGGTCTCCTCCGAACACCAGGATCAGCGGTGCCATCGCATACCACAGCCATCCGTCGCCGAGCCGCGTGGCGAACAGCGAGCCGTAGCGCACCCAACGCGGCGCGCGCCAGCGGTTCACCCGCCGCATCAGCCGGTGATCGCGCCGCTCGATGAAGCTCAACACCGTGCGCGCTAGGACCATGCGGTGGCCTCCCGCCTGCCCAGCGCGGGGCGCGGGCCGGTCTTCAGTCGCACGCGCGGACGCCGCGCGCGTGCCGGAATCACTGGCTGCGAGCGCGGGCGCCGCGCCGCGCGGGAGTTCCAGCGGCCTGCAAATCGGGCCTCATGCAACAGCATCGCCAGCGTATAGAAGGGAATGATGGGTGCCAGCGGCGCGAGCAGCGCGGTCCACGGGGTGTGCCGCATCATGGCCCCGGCAATGGTGAACACGTCGCGCGTCAGCTTTCCGTAGCTTCCCTGGTCCCCCGCGGGGACCCCGTGGCCGCTGCGCAGTCCGCGCAGAAATTCCGCCTTGGTGCGCGCCCCCGGCACGATGGTGTACGCCGTTCCCGCGGAGGCCAGCGCGTGCGCATCGCTCCCGCCCAGCGCTCCTTTTCCCAGCCGCCGCGCCAGTTCCTCCGCGAACCGGTTGTGGTGCGGCAGCATGTGCCCATTGCGGGTCTCGTAGGCCGGAAACAGCGATTCGAACCAGTCGAAATCCTCGTTGGCCCGCCGCCCCGTCAGCGCCGAAAACGGGTGGTTCAGACTGAAAAATAGCTTCTGCTCGTTCAGATACGCCAGCAGCCCCGGCAAATCCTCCCGCCGCCGCTGCAGTTCCGTGTGCTGCCGTTCCGTAATTCCGTAGACGCCGATGTGTGCCAGCGTGCCGCTGGGCATCCGGCAGGTCACTTCTTCACTTAGAAAAAAGTGTGCGTACTGGCGCAACGGCTCGGCGCCCGCGATGGAATCGTGGTCCGTCACCGTCACCAGGTCCATGCCGCGCTCGCGCAGCACGCGGTGTACGTCTTCCGGCTGGCTGTAGCATTCGCGGCATACCCGGGAAAGCACCGGTACCTCGCACATCCCCGAGTGGTAGGTGTGCACGTGCAGGTCGCATCGCATGGCGCAAGCGTAGGAATCCGGTGTTACACCCCGATGACTGTGGAAAAAAAAGCGGCTAACGATAACTCTTTCAGCATTTCAGCCAGGCCGTTTACAGGGCTGTAATGTAGCGCCGCGAAACAGGGTGGAAAATGCCCCGCGAATGCCTCGCATTGAATTTGTCTACTTCGATGCCGGCGGCGGCCATCGCAGCGCGGCCACCGCCCTGAAATCCGTCATCGAGGCCCAGAAGCTGCCCTGGGAAGTCCACCTCTTCAATTTGCAGGAGCAACTGGACGCCCTGGATTTTGTCCGCGGCCTCACCCGCGTGCGCATGCAGGACGTGTACAACCTGATGCTCCGTCGCGGCTGGACGCTCGGCAGCACCCAGATCATGCGCGTCTTGCAGCACACCATCCGGCTCTACCACCCGCTGCTGGTGCGCAGGCTGGCCGGGGTGTGGAGCGAACGCCGGCCGGACCTTGTGGTCTCTTTTATCCCGCACTTCAATCGCGCGCTCGCAGAGAGCCTGGGCAAGTCCGGGCCCAAGACCCCCTTCGTTACTCTGCTCACCGACCTGGCCGATTTCCCTCCGCACTTCTGGATCGAGCGCCAGGAGCAGTTCTTCATCTGCGGCACGGAGCGGGCCGTCGCCCAGGCCCACGCCGCGGGGCATCCCCCCGCGCGGGTTTTTCGCACCTCGGGCATGATCTTGAATCCCAGATTCTACGATCCGCCGAAATTGAACTGGGCCGCGGAACGCCACCGCCTGGGACTGCACCCCGACCGGCCCACCGGCCTGGTGCTCTTTGGAGGCCACGGCTCCAGCGCCATGCTGGAAATCGCCGAGCGCCTGGACTCCTCCCCGCTGCCGGTGCAGTTGGTGATGATCTGCGGCAAAAACGACAAGCTGGCGCGCGCGCTGCGAAAGAAATCTTCTCAACGGCCTCGGTTTGTCGAGGGCTTTACCACCGAGATCCCCTATTACATGCGCTTGGCGGATTTTTTCCTGGGAAAGCCCGGGCCCGGCAGCATCTCCGAGGCCCTGGCCATGGGCCTGCCTGTGGTGGTGGAACGCAACGCCTGGACCCTGCCCCAGGAGCGCTACAACGCCCACTGGGTTCGCCACAACGGTTTTGGCCTGGTCGTGCGCAGTTGGAAAAACGTGAACGCCGCCGTCGAGCACCTCCTCGAGCCTTCCAAGTTCGAAGCCACCCACCGCGCCGTCAGCTCCGTCCGGAATCGCGCCGTCCTGGAAATTCCGGAGATTCTCGGCCGGATTCTTGATTCCGCAGGCGGTGTACGCTAGGCTGGATTCTTCCATGGCTGGCACGCCTGACCGTTCCTGCCGCGTCCCCTGGTTGCACCGGACGCCTGCCCCCACTCGCGCGCGATGAAGCGCTCCATCCCACTGGCCGGCGGAATCGAGCAATTGTTCGGCGCGCTCGACGAAAATGTGCGCCTGCTCGAAAACACTTTTCATGTGACCACCCAGCTTCAGGACGAGACACTGGAGATCGAAGGAGAATCGGAACCCGTAGACCGCGCCGCGCGCCTGGTTGAGGACTACAACTCCCTGATCCGCGAGGGGCGCGTGTTCTCCGGCGGGGAAGTGAAATCTCTGATCCGCGCGGCTGCCGCGGAGCCCGATGTCTCCCTGCGCGAGGCCGCCCGCGGCCCGGGCCACGCCGGCAAGCGCGTCTTCGGCAAGAAGAATGTCACCGCAAAGACTCCCAACCAGCGCCGCTACATGGAGTGCATCGAAAAATACGACATGGTGTTCGCCATCGGCCCCGGCGGCACCGGCAAAACCTACCTGGCCGTGGCCATGGCCGTTTCCGGGCTGCTCACCAAGGAATTCTCGCGCATCCTGCTGGCCCGTCCCGCCGTCGAAGCCGGAGAACGCCTCGGTTTTCTCCCGGGCACCCTGCAACAAAAAGTGGATCCCTACATGCGTCCGCTCTATGACGCGCTCTACGACATGCTGGACGCCGACAAGCTGGAGCGCTACCTCGAGAAGGGCATCATCGAGGTCGCTCCGCTGGCCTTCATGCGCGGCCGCACGCTCAACGATTCCTTCGTCATCCTCGACGAAGCCCAGAACACCACCAGCGAACAGATGAAGATGTTTCTCACCCGCCTGGGGTTCAACTCCAAGGCCGTGATCACCGGAGACATCACGCAGATTGACTTGCCCGCGGAGCGCCGCTCCGGCCTGGTCGAAGCTATGGACGTTTGCGGAAAGATTCCTGAGATCGCCTTTGTGCACTTTAACGAGCGCGACGTGGTGCGCCATAATCTGGTGCAGCAGATTATCAAGGCCTATGAGACCTTCGAGGCCGGTTCGGGCGCACCGGGACGCGCCGCTGGCGGCTCCGCCCCGAAACCCCGCAACGACAATGAACTCCGATCCTCCACGAAGTAGCCCCGCCGCGCGCGGCCGGCTCCGCGGCGAACGAACCGTGGTCAACCGCCAGCGCCAGGTTCCCGTGCGTCCGGCCTCCTTGCGCGCGTTCCTGGAGCGCGCCAGCCGCCTGGTGTTTTCCGCGGGCGCCGGCGTCACCGTCTGCCTGGTCAGCGACCGTGAAATCGCCCGGTGGAATCGCCGCTACCGCGGCAAGCCCGGCCCCACCGACGTGCTCTCGTTTCCCATGGCCGAGGCCCGCCGCGCCTCCAATCGCATCCGCCTTCCTGGTGATTCTGCGGCAAGCCTGGAGCGCGGAGACATTGCCATTTCCCCGGCCGCCGCCCGCCGCAATGCCCGCGCGCTCGGCCGCGGATTGGATAGAGAGCTGCGCGTCCTGATTTTGCACGGCCTGCTGCACCTTGCCGGCTACGACCACGAAACCGATCGCGGGCAGATGGAGCGCCGCGAGATGCTTCTGCGCCGCCGGCTGGGGATCGGCTGAACCATGGAACTGTGGCTCGTCACTCTCGGGGTCATGGCGCTCTGCGGAGCGCTCACCGTCGTCTCCTACGTGGATCGCGTCTTCCTCCACCTCGGCCAGGTGATTACCGGTCCCGTCCGCGACAATCTCGCGATTTTTGAAGCGGAGATCGAGCCGCGGTTCAAGCTCGAGCGCCAGTCCGCCGCCCTCACCTTTCGCCTGCTCTCGCACTTGCTGCTGGTGATGGTCGCCATGCTCACCGTGCTGGCCGCGGTCAAGACTTCCGACACGCTCACCGAAACCGTGCTTCAGGAAGTGGTCCTGCCGGTCTCTGAAGTGTTTTTCTTCATGCATTTGATTCCCTATCTGCTGCTCACCCACAGCACCGGGCGCTGGCTCGGGCCGTTTGTTCCCGTGTTGCGCCTGCTCTCCTTCGTCGTTTGGCCCATTCGCCTGCTGCTCGAGGCCGGCGTCTCCGTCTCCCAACTGCACGCGGAGACGCCCACCGACGAGGCGGCGGAGCAGGAGAGCCTCGAGGCGCTGGTGGAAGCCGGCGAGGAACAGGGTATCCTCGAGCCCCACGACGCTAAACTGATCGAGCAGGTCGTCGGGTTCGGAGACGTGCGCGTCCGCGAGGTCATGACCCCGCGCCCGGACATGGTGGCCATCCCGGCCGCGGCCACCCTCACCCAGCTCCGACAGGTGATGGTGGACTCGAAATTCTCGCGCGTCCCGGTCTTCGAAGGAACACTGGACGAAGTGATCGGCATCGCTCACGTCCGCGATTTGCTCGAAATTCCCGAGGCGGAAGCCTCTCGGCGCCTGGCCCGTGAGATTCTCCGGCCGGTGATGTTCGTTCCGGAAACCAAGCTGGGCTCAGAGTTGCTCCGGGAATTGCAGCAGAAGAAGCAGCAGATGGCCATCGCCATAGACGAATATGGCGGCGTGGCCGGACTGGTCACCACCGAAGACCTGGTCGAGGAAATCGTCGGGGAAATCGAGGACGAAGACCGCCGCCCGGCTCCCGAGGCCGTGCGCGAGGCAGATGGCGCCATGCTCGTACGCGGTAGCACTTCTGTGGCTCGCCTGGAAGAAATCCTCGGCGTGACCATCGACCGCGAACCGGATGCCGCGGCCACCACCGCCGCCGGCCTTCTCAACGAACTGGCCGGACACGTGCCCGCCCCCGGCGAAGTCATCCTCACGCCGCAAATACGCTTCGAAGTGGTGGACGCGAATCAGCGTAAGGTACTTCGCGTGCGCGCTCGGCTCGTTCCGCCCCCGCCCCTTCCGGAGCCCGCGGAGTCATTGCCCTCCGCCGCCGCACAGCCCGAGGGCGCTTCCGCTGCCAAACCAGCCCGGGAACGTTCCGCCAAATCCGCCCCTGCCGCCGCTGGCAAAAAGGCCGCCGGCGCTTCCCGCTCTTCGAAATAATCCCGCCGCGGATCGCCGTTTCCGCCGCTCCGCTCCTTGGCTGGCCCGAAGGCCTTTGAGTGCGATAGGCCCGCAGTTCAGGGGCCTATCGCCTTGTGATTCCAGGCGCGCGGAGCATCGAGGGCCCATGGCCTCGAGCTTGGCGGATTCAGACACCGCCTGCCATCAGGCATTTGCGTTGATCCAACCGCCAACGCGCTATGATGCGTACTACATGAGCTTCCATTCCGGCTTCGTAGCCATTCTCGGCGCGCCCAACGCGGGTAAGTCCACGCTGCTCAACGCTCTGGTCGGCGAAAAAGTAGCCATCGTCTCCCAGTGGCCGCAAACCACGCGCAACCGCATCCTCGGAATCGTCAATCGCCCGCACGCGCAAATCGCGGTCCTGGACACCCCAGGCCTGCATCACCCGGATTCGCTGCTCGGCAAGCAGATGCTGGGGGAGATCGAAGAAGCGCTCGACGGAATCGAGGTCCTGCTGGTGATTGTAGATGCCGCGA
>Ga0335078_10004574_pt1 | contig 20493 bp, 33 predicted proteins | sample Lox_Sample_32_FD_206711 | JGI IMG/M metagenome (GOLD analysis project Ga0335078, IMG submission 206711) | Soil microbial communities from Loxahatchee National Wildlife Refuge, Florida, United States - Lox_Sample_3.2 | ecosystem: Environmental > Terrestrial > Soil > Wetlands | place: USA... | reverse complement strand
GTCTCGCGGATGTCGACGCGCTCGTCGACGACGGCCTCGCGAAATCCGAGAAGGGCGATTTCGCGCGCGCGGTTCAGAGCTTCGACAAAGTGCTCGCGCGGATGCCGTTTCACGAGCGACGCACCCTCATGGCGCCCGCGTATGCGCGACTCGGGCTCTCGATCGCGGAGTCCGATCGCGTCGGCGCGCGCGTCGCGATGCAGAAGTCGATCGATCTCGATCCGAACGGCGCGCACGCGAGCGAGTGCCGCGCGGCGCTCCTCGTGATGGACGGTGAAGACCTCGCCGCGCGCGGCATCGAAGACCGGTCGCCGTTCGAGCGCGCGCTCGCGATCGACCCCGCGAACCAAAAGGCGCGCGCCGCCCTCGCGCGCATCGACCAAAGGACCCGCGACTCGGAGGACCGCGCGCGCAAGTGGACGTGGGCCGCGTACGCGGCGGGCGCGTTCGTGATCGTCCTCGTCTTGTTCGCGCGCGTCCCGCGCCGCAAACGCGCGAGCACGTGACGCTCAGCGTTTGTGGAGCACGTACGGTTCGCGTCCCGCGGCGAACACCACGCCGCCACCGGGCGCGAACACCGCTTCGAGCGTCTCCTCGGTGCCCGTCACGAGCGCGCGCCACGCGCCTCCGTTCCACGCGAGCGCGGTCCCGTCGTTGCCCACCGCGTACGCTTCGTCGTGCTTCGGCGCGCTCACCGCGCGAAGCAGCGGCGTGCCCGCCGGCAGATTCGGCGTCGTCCACGCGCGCCCGTCGAAGTGGCGCGCCGCGCCTTTTCCGTCGCGCACGGTGCCCTCCCATCCGACCATCCACAAATCGTTCGGCGTGCCGCTCGCCGCGCGCATCACCGCCGGCGCGAAGCTCGTCGGCTGCGACCAGCGCGTGCCGTTCCAGTGCTCGGGCTTCGTTCCCGGAAATCCCCACACGTCGTTCTCACGCTGCGTCCACAAGAGCTGCGCGCCCACGAGCGATCGCTCCGCAATCCAATCCGGTCCGGCGTCGCCCGAGACGCGGCGAAAATAATTTTGTCCGTCAGAGACCCACGCTTCGCCCGGCCACGCCGCGACGCCCGTGAAGCTCGTCGTGCCGCGCGTCTCGACGCTCCACTTCGCGCCGTCGAAGTGCGCGACGTGCCCGCTCGCGCCGGCGACCCACACGTCGCCTTTGGCGACGACCGCGAGCGCGTTCAGCGCGACGTTGCGAAGCTCCGCGGGCGTCGCGTCGCTCCACGACGCGCCGTCGTAGTGATACACGCCCGCACCGACGGCCCAAACGTCCGTCGCGCTCGTGCCGCCAAGCGCGTAGACCTGCGCGCCTGCGGGCAACGCGTCACGCGCGAGCTCCGCGGGACCTGCCGGCGTCGCGTGCGGCTTCTTGCAGCCGCACGCCACGACGAGCAGAAAAGCGAGCGCGCCTCTCACTCCGCTTTCGCGGATTCCTCGGGCTTCGCCTTCTTCGACTTCTTCTTCGGCTTCTCTTCTTCGGTCGGCGCGCCGTCCACGAGCTCGAGCAGCGCCATCGGCGCGCCGTCCCCACGGCGCGGACCGAACTTGATGATGCGCGTGTAACCACCCGGGCGATCCTTGAATCGCTTGCCGAGATCGACGAGCACCTTCTCGACGAGGTTCACGCGCTTCTCCTCGCCGTCCTTCTCGATCTTCGTCGCGAAGGGCTTCGGGATGTACGACGCGATCTGGCGCTCGACCGCGAGGCGACGCACGCGCGCCTTCTGATCGAGCTTGTCGTTCGCGGTGTACGCGGTCGCGCCGAGTCGCCGTGCTTTCGTGATGAGCTTCTCGGCGACGCGACGGACTTCCTTCGCCTTCGCGTCGGTCGTCTCGATGCGCTCGTGGAGAACGAGGTTCGCCGTGAGCGCGCGAAGCATCGCGCGCCGCGACGACGTATCTCGATCGAACTTCCTGCCTGAATTGCGGTGCCTCATCGTCTTCTCTTAGTTCTGAGCTTGCTGCGCCTTCCAGCGCTCGATCATCTGCGGCCAGTTGTCGATCTTCATGCCGAGCGACAAGCCCATGTTCTGGAGAATTTCTTTGATCTCCTTGAGCGACTTCCTGCCGAAGTTCTTCGTCTTGAGCATGTCCTGCTCCGTCCGTTGAACGAGCTCGCCGATCAAGGTGATGTTTGCGTTTTGCAAGCAGTTGGCGGAGCGCACCGAGAGCTCGAGCTCGTCGACCGAGCGGAACAAGTTCTCGTTGAGCGGCTCTTCCTCGCTGCCCGTCGCGTGGTAGCTCGTCTCTTCGGTCTCTTCGAAGTTGATGAAGATCGTGAGCTGCTCTTTGAGGATCTTCGCGGCGTACGCGACCGCGTCTTGCGGCTTCACGCTGCCGTTGGTCCACACTTCGAGCTGCAATTTGTCGAAGTCCGTCTGCTGCCCGACGCGCGCGTTGGTCACGGTGTAGTTGACCTTGCGGATCGGCGCGTAGAGGGCGTCGATCGGGATCGTGCCGATGGACATCGTCGGCGTCTTGTTGCGCTCCGCGGGGACGTAGCCGCGGCCCACGTTGACCGTGAGCTCCATCGCGAGCGGGCCCTTCTTGTCGAGCGTCGCGATGAGGTGATCGGGGTTCAGCACTTGCAACCCATCGACGAGCGAGATGTCGCGCGCGTAGACCGGGCCGGGACCCTCTTTGTCGATGCGCACGGTGTACGTCTTCGCGCTCGCCGCTTTGAGGACGACTTCCTTCAGGTTGAGGATGATGTCGGTCACGTCCTCGACGACGTCGCCGATGGTCGTGAACTCGTGGAGCGCGCCGTCGACGCGGACGGCCGTGATCGCGGCGCCCTGGAGCGAACCAAGGAGCACGCGACGCAGCGAGTTGCCGAGCGTGATGCCATATCCGCGCTCGAGCGGCTCGCAGGTGAACTTGCCGTAGAAATCGGTGAGCGTCTCTTGCTCGATCGTGATTCCACGCGGACGAATGAGGTCGCGCCAGTTGCGCGTCGTGACGTTGGGGCTCATGCGATTGTCTTCCTTTGCTCCTGGGTTCGCCCGACGATCCCAAACGCCCGTCGATCCAGCTCTTCGGTGCGTCTCGTCGCCTGCCGGCGTTGAAAAATGTGGGAGGCGTTTTTTAGTTCAATCCCTGTAAAATGCAAGGAGCGCGACGCGTCAGCGCGAGTAGTACTCGACGATGAGCTGCTCGCGGACGGCGGGCTCGTTGAGCTCTTCGCGGACCGGCGGCGCTTTGAACGTGCCGGTGAAGTTCTCCTTGTCGAGCTCGAGCCACGAGAGCATCGGACGCTTCTCCACCGTCGCGAGCGCCGCGTTGATCGAGTTGATCTTGCGGCTCGCTTCGTGGACGGAGATCTTGTCGCCGGGCTTCACGAGGTAGCTCGGGATGTTGACGCGCTTGCCGTTCACCAGGATGTGGTTGTGGCGCACGATTTGGCGCGCCTCGGCGCGCGTGAACGCGAAGCCGAGACGGTGCACGACGTTGTCGAGCCGCGACTCGAGGAGCCCGAGCATCTGCTCGCCGGTGCGGCCTTTGCGGCGCGCGGCGTCGAAGTAGTAGCTGCGGAATTGCTTCTCGAGCACGCCGTAGATGCGGCGAGCCTTTTGTTTTTCGCGAAGGCGCACCGCGTACTCGGTGAGCTTCACGCGCGCGAGGCCGTGCTGGCCCGGCGGCTGCGGACGGCGCGTGTAGCTGCACTTGTCGGTGTAGCAGCGCTCGCCCTTCAAAAAGAGCTTCATGCCTTCGCGCCTGCAGAGCTTGCAGACGGGACCTGTGTAACGAGCCATGTCTTGCTTTCCTTTGGGTGAAACAGGAACCGGTTTACGCGTGGAACGCTTCGTCCCGGAAGAGGGGCGGTGTTTAGCTTAAAAATCGGCGGACGCCAACACCGGGGTACCCTCCGCGCCATGCACACGACCCGCCTCGGGCGCACCGCGCTCAAAGTCAGCCGACTCTGCCTCGGCACGATGAACTTCGGTCCGCACACCACCGAGCCCGATTCGTTCGCGATCATGGACCGCGCGCTCGAGGTCGGGATCAACTTCTTCGACACCGCGGACGTCTACGGTTGGCAGAAGGGCGAAGGCGTCACGGAGCAGATCGTCGGACGCTGGCTCGCGCAAGGCGGCGCTCGCCGCGACAAGGTCGTCCTCGCGACGAAGGTGTACGGATCCATGGGGGACTGGCCGAACGAGTCGCGCCTCTCCGCGCTCCACATCGTGCGCGCGTGCGAAGCGTCGCTGCGCCGCATGAAAACCGATCGCATCGATCTCTACCAAATGCACCACGTCGATCGCGACGCGCCGTGGGAAGAAGTTTGGCAAGCGATGGAGACGCTCGTGCAGCAGGGAAAAATTCTCTACGTCGGATCGTCGAACTTCGCGGGCTGGCACATCGCGCGCGCGAACGAAGCGGCGAAGGCGCGACACTTCCTCGGGCTCGTGAGCGAGCAGTCGCTCTACAACCTGATCGATCGCACCATCGAGCTCGAGGTGATCCCCGCGTGCCAAGCGTACGGGCTCGGCGTGATTCCTTGGTCGCCGCTGAAAGGCGGCGTGCTCGGCGGACAGCACGCCGACAAAGCGCACCGCCGCGCGAACGACGTGCAGCAGCGAGCGATCGAAAAACACCGAGAAAAGCTGGACCGATTCGTTGCATTCTGCAACGAACTCGGAAAGGCGCCGGCGGACGTCGCGCTCGCGTGGGTGCTCGCGAATCCCGCGGTCACCGCGCCGATCGTCGGGCCGCGCACGATGCAGCACCTCGACGGCGCGCTCGCCGCGCTCGACGTGAAGCTCGACGAAGCCGCGATGCGAAAGCTCGACGAAATTTTCCCCGGACCGGGAGGCCCCGCGCCGGAGGCGTACGCGTGGTGACGCGCGCCGACGCGTGACGATCCGCGCCGCCCGTTTTAGATTCTTTCACGGGCCGCGGCCCGCGCGCTCAGGCAACGTGCGCGCATGGGTTTGCTGGTTTTCAACTTCGACGACGAAGACCTCGACACCGACGTCGACACGCCCGTGTGGGACGCATCCTTTCGCGAACGCGCGCGCTACGACGCGCTCTCGCGCGAAATCGATCGGCTCGTCGAGGACGCGCGCGACGAGTCGGTCGTGCCGCCGTGCTTGGGGTCGCTCGCGCTTCTCTCGCTCGCGCTCCGAAGGCTCGCGGCCGCGGCGGGCAGCGGAACGTACCGCGAGCTCTTCGAGGACGGCGGGATCGTCGGCGGATATTTGAACGCGGCCTACGCCGCCGCGCGCGCGTCCATCGAGCGCACGCGCGACGCGCGCGCTTGCGCGATTCCGCTCGACGACGTGACCGCCGCGCAGCGCCGTCTCGACGCCGTGACCGACGAGCTCCCCGACGAATTGCGCACGCCGATTTTGGAAGCGTTCGTCGCGTTCGCGCGATTCAAGAACGATTTGGCTTAGCCCCCAAGCCGCTCGCGCGAGCTGCTCGCGCCATGAGATTTAGACTCGGCGGCGCTTCGGCGGACGGCAACCGTTGTGCGGAACGGGCGTCACGTCGCGAATGAGCGTGACCTTGAAGCCCGCCGTCTGCAGCGCGCGGAGCGCGCTCTCGCGGCCCGCGCCGGGCCCCTTCACGAACACGGCGACCGAACGCATCCCGTGCTCCATCGCCTTGCGCGCAGCTTCTTCCGCCGCGAGCTGCGCCGCGAACGGCGTCGACTTGCGCGAGCCCTTGAACCCACGCGAGCCCGCGCTCGACCACGCGACGGTGTTCCCGTTGACGTCGGTGATGCTGACGACGGTGTTGTTGAACGTCGACTGAATGTGCGCGATGCCCGTCGCGACGTTCTTCTTGGTCTTCTTCTTGACCTTCTTCGCGGGAGCCGCGGACGGCGCCGCGGCGGATTCGGGACCTGCGTTCTGCGTTTTCGGATCGGCCATAACTTGTTACCTTGTTACCTTGGTCACTTCGGCGCGACGCGCGCGGCGCCCTGACGTGCGATGGTGCCCTTGCGCGGACCTTTGCGCGTGCGGGCGTTGGTGTGCGTGCGCTGCCCGTGAACCGGGAGGCCCTTGCGATGACGAAGTCCGCGGTAGCAGCCGAGGTCCATCAATCGCTTGATGTTCATCTGCACTTCGCGGCGAAGGTCGCCTTCGACTTTGTATTCCGTCTCGAGGAGCTCGCGGATCTTCTTGATGTCGCCTTCGGTCAGCTCTTCGGTCTTCTTGTTGAGCGGGATGCCCGCTTTGGTGCAGATCTCACGCGCCGTCTTCTGCCCGATTCCGTAGAGGTACGGGAGCGCGTACGCGACATGCTTGTGGTTCGGAAGGTCGACGCCTGCGATGCGAGCCATGTTCTCTTAACCTTGACGCTGCTTGTGACGGGGGTTTTCGCAAATGATGCGGACGACGCCCTTGCGGCGCACGACCTTGCACTTGTCGCAAATCTTTTTGACGGACGGACGGACTTTCATGGCGCTTCTACTTGTGGCGATAGGTGATGCGGCCGCGCGAAGGATCGTAGGGGCTCACTTCCACGGTCACGCGGTCACCCGGAAGGATGCGAATGTAGAACTGGCGCATGCGGCCGCTGATGGTCGCGAGGACGTTCAAACCGTTGTCGCATTTCACTTTGAACATCGCGTTGGGTAGCGCCTCTTGCACGACACCGTCGAACTCGAGCTTGTCGCCTTTCGGCTCTTTGCGCTCCCGTCGTTCGCTCATCTGACCTCTCACTCAAACTCCTAGCGCGGCGAAGACCGCCTTGGTGACTTCCTGCATGCTCTTGGTTCCGTCGACTCGGCGGACGATTCCCTGCTTTTCGTAATAGGGAATCACCGCCGCCGTGGACTCGGCATAGGCTGCAAGCCTTTTCCGAACCACGTCCTCGTGATCGTCGGCTCGATGTTCGAGATCGGCGTCCGGGGGCGGCGGGTTATACTTCAAGTGATAAATCTGTCCAGTGCGTTTGTCGGTTCGACGGAGCACTGCGCGTTCGATCAGCAGAGAATCGGGCACTTCGAGCACGAGCGCGACCTCGAGCTTTTGAAGGTGCGCGGCGAGCATCGCGTCGAGCGCTTCGGCTTGCGCGACGGTGCGCGGGAAGCCGTCGAGGAGAAATCCGTTCTTGCAGTCCGGCTCGGCGAGACGCTCGCCGACGAGATCCACGACGGCCTTGTCCGGCACGAGCCCACCCGACGCCATGATCTTCGCGAGCTCGGCCGGGAGAGTCCCCGCCGCTTTGCGCGCGCGGAGGATGTCGCCCGTCGACACTTGGGGAATGCCGAGCTTCTCGCAAACGAGCTTCGCCTGCGTGCCTTTTCCGGCACCCGGAGGACCCATGAAAACGAGGCGACGTGAAGCCATTGCGGCGCCGGGCATAGCACAAGTGCAGAAGGCTCGGTTAGGGTCGCAGCGATGAAATCGAGAGGGCTCGCGCTGGTCGTGTTCGTCGTCGCTTGTCGTGAGACGGGCGCCACGGCAGACGCGGCGATCGCCGCACCGAGCGCGAGCGCGCCGAGCGCGGACAGCGCACCGAGCGCGTCGCCGAGCGCGCCGAGCGCGACGACTGCGACGACCGCGCGCGTGCACACGACAAGCACAACGACCCTCGACGCGGGACCCGTACGCGACTTCGAGGATCAATTCGCTTTCGGCGGCTTCGACGCCGGCGCCGGCGACGCATCGCGCCTCGCGACGCGTCCGGGTTACGAGCCGTACGCGAACGGCCGCTACAGCTTCGGGCTCGACGTGCCGCGCGCGTTCGACGCGATGCCCGATCCCGAAAACGGCGACGGTCGTCAGTGGCGCATCGATCACGTCGCCGCGATGACGGCGTCGGGCATGCACGTCATCGAAGGTGTCGTCGGGCTTTCGTGCGCGAGCTCACCGCACGTCACCGCGCACACCGAATCGAAGTCTTCGTGTTGGGCGACCGGCAAACGCAGCGGCTGGATTTTTTGGGAGCGCCAAGTCATCGCGCACGACGTCGTCTATTCGCTGCGATTTCAATACGTCGAGTCGATGAAGTCCGCGATGGATCCGGTCGTCACGCACGTCAACAAGTCGTGGAGCTTCTGAAGCGCTCAGCTCGTTTGACCGGTCTCGGTGACGTCGAACGTGAACGTCGAGTTTCCCGACGTGAGCTCGACGGCGATCGTCGAGGCGTCGACGCGCGAAAACGAGAGCGTCGCGGTCTTCGCGTCGGGCGTCGTGAGCACGTACGAGCCGGATTGCGGAACCGGATCTGCCCAGCGCACTTGCACGTCGTTCACGTCGAGCGTCCACTCGCCGCTCTCGCCCGTCCACGTCCGCGTGCCACTCTCTTGGAACCCGACGACGACGCCGCCACTCAGCGGAGTCTGCGTGAGATCCGCGGTGCCGTGTCCGGTGCGGTTGTCCCAAACGCGCGTCCAATCGAGCGAGTGAACGACGTGTCGTGACGGGTTCACCGCGTCCCACGTGACGTTCGCGGTGCCGCTCACCGTGACGACGCCGTCCGAAAACTTCGTCCAGGTGTGATCGACCTCGACGCCGGTTCCGTTGGGCGAGATGGAAATCGTCTCCGAGCCGCTGAACGTGTGACCGTCGTACGTGCACGCGCCGGGGTTCGCGCCGTAGACGACGGCGAGCGTGTTTCCGCTGAGCGTGATCGAAGCGCACGGAAGCTGCGACTGGATGAACGCGGAGAGATCTTGCGCGGCTTGCTCCGCGGCTTCGCCGATCGTAAAGTTCGTCGAGACGTCGATCGACGCGCTCGTGAGCTCGCTCGCTTGCGCCGACACGGACGCTTCGTCGAGCGCCTCCGACGCTTGGCTCGTGGTCATGCCGTCGCCGCTCGTGCGAAGGAGGCACGCGTTGAGCGAAAGGAACGCTGCGATGAGAAAGGTTGTCCGCATGGCGGGACGCAATGCACGACCCTTGCCATCACGATCGCCCCGATTTTTGCGGGATTTGGCGCGCGTGTGAACCGCGCGTCACGCTCGCTGAGGACGCGCGTCGACGCGCTCGTGAAGCGCGCTCAGCCGAAATCGCGGCGCCCGCGAATGCGCGTCGCGCGTCCGCCGCCGCCCGAGAGGCCTTCGTAGTTGCGCGTGAGGAGGTGCGCTTCGATTTGGCTCACCGTATCGAGCGCGACGCCCACGATGATCATCAGCGACGTGCCGCCCATGCGAAACGGAACGTGGAACGCTTCGGTGATGATCGTCGGCACGACGCACACCGCCGCGACGTACACCGCGCCGCCCAGCGTGATGCGCGTGAGCACCTTGTCGATGTAATCCGCGGTCTGCTTGCCTTGGCGAATCGTCGGGATGAACGCCTGTTGCTTCTTCAGGTTGTCCGCGACGTCGACCGGCTGGAACGTGACCGCGGTGTAGAAGTAACAAAAGAATACGATCAGAACGACGTAGAAGAAGTTGAACAGCCAGTCGCCGCGGTTGAGCATCGCCTGGAGCGCGTTCATGCCGGGGATGTGGAAGTTCGCGAGCGTCGACGGGAAGCCGAGGAGCGACATCGCGAAGATCGGCGGGATGGTGCCGCCCGTGTTCACGCGGAGCGGCAGGTGCGCGGTCTGTCCGCCGTAGATGCGTCTTCCTACCGTTCTTCGCGCGTAATAAATCGGGATGCGGCGCTGCGCACGCTCGAAGAAGACGATGGTCGCGACCGTCACCAAGATGATGCCGCACACCGCGGCCAAGTTCAGCGGCTGGATGTTGCCCTTGTGCGTCTCGAAGAAGCGCACGATGCCGCTCGGGATGTCGACGACGATGCCCGCGAAGATGAGGAGCGAGATCCCGTTTCCGATCCCGCGCTCGGTGATTTGCTCGCCGACCCACATGATGAACGCGGTGCCGGTCGTGAGCGTGATGCACGTCATGAAGCGGAACGCCCACGGGTGCGACGGATCGGTCACGACGTTTCCGACGTGCGAGCTCGCGAGGTCTCCGTTGGACGCGCCTTCGACGGTCAGCGCCATCGAGAACGACTGAATCAGCGAGAGCCCGATCGTTCCGTAGCGCGTGTACTGATTGATTTTGCGCTGGCCGGCTTCGCCTTCTTTGCGCAGCTCGTCGAGCGGCTTGAACACCATCGTGAGCAGCTGGAGGATGATGCTCGCGCTGACGTACGGCATGATGCCGAGCGCGAAGATCGACATGTTCCCGAGCGCGCCGCCCGAGAACAAGTTGAACACGCCGAGCAAGCCACCGCCTTTGCTGATGACCTGCTGCATCACGCTGCGATCGACCCCCGGGATCGTCACGAACACGCCGATGCGATAAACGGCGAGCATGCCGAGCGTGAAGAGGACACGCTTGCGCAGCTCGGGGACCTTCCCGATGTTCGCGAAGCCGGAGAAGCCGGCCACTCAGGCCTCCGCCGAGTTCGCGGAGGGCACGCTCACGAGGAGCGCTTTGCCGCCGGCCTTTTCGATTTTCTCGACTGCAGATTTGGAGAACGCGTGTGCGGTGATGGTGATCTTCTTCTTGAGGTCGCCGCCGCCGAGGATCTTGATGCGATCGGCGCGGCCCTTCACGAGGCCGTGCGCGCGAAGCGCCTTCTCGTCGACGTTGGCGCCGCTCTCGAAGCGCTCGAGATCGCCGACGTTGACCTCGGCGAGCTTGACCGGGAACGGCACGTTGAAGCCGCGCTTCGGCAAGCGACGCGCGAGCGGCGTCTGGCCGCCTTCGAACTCGCGGCGCACGCCGTTGCGCGCGTACTGACCTTTTTGACCGCGGCCCGAGGTTTTTCCGAGACCGGATCCGACGCCGCGTCCGAGGCGAACTTTGTCGCGCGTCGCGCCGATCGGTTTGCGAATCTTGCTCAGCGTGTCAGCCATGGCTCACTTCGCCTTCTTCTTGGTGTCTTGGGCTTTCGGTGCGGGCACCGTGTCGACTTCCTCGACGGTCACGAGGTGCAAAACTTTTTTCACCGCGCCGCGGAACGACGGCGTGTTCTTCACCCACACTTCGGAGTGCGGGCCGCGAAGACCGAGGCCTTTGACCGTCGCGAGGTGGTCGCGGTTCGAGACCGCGCGCTGCTGGACGACGTGCAGATGCGACTTCATACGCTCGCTCCGGTCTCCGGCGCTTTCTTGCCGGCGGACTCGTAGAGATCGGACGTCTGCTTGCCGCGACGGCGCGCGACGTCCTCCATGCTGCGGAGCTGCTGGAGCGCGTTGAGCGTCGCGCGCACGACGTTGTGCGGGTTCGACGAGCCGATGCACTTCGTGAGGATGTCGTGGATGCCCGCGCTCTCGACCACCGCGCGCATCGCGCCGCCCGCGATGACGCCCGTTCCGGCGGACGCCGGACGAAGGAACACTTGGCCGGAGCCGAAGTGCCCGCGAACCTCGTGCGGGATGGTCGTGCCGTCGAGCGGAACGCGGAAGATGTTCTTGCGCGCCTGGTCGTTGCCCTTGCGAATCGCCTCGGGCACCTCGTTGGCCTTGCCGAGTCCCACGCCGACGTGGCCCGACTCGTCGCCCACCACCACGAGCGCAGCGAACGAAAAGCGCCGTCCGCCTTTGACGACCTTCGCCACGCGGTTGATGGAGATGATGCGCTCCTTGAGTTTCTCTTCGTCGATTTCGTACGTCGGCATGATGATCGTTTCCTAACGTTTAGAACTTGAGCCCGGCTTCGCGCGCCGCATCGGCGAGAGCGCGCACGCGGCCGTGGTAGAGGTAGCCGTTGCGATCGAAGACGACGTGGTCGATGCCCTTCGCCTTGAGCGCGTCCGCGATCGCGTGACCGACGAGCTTCGCCGCGTCGATCTTCGTCGCTTCGCCCACGTTGGTCTTCACGGTCTTCGTGAGGGTCGACGCGTGCGCGAGGGTCTTGCCGGTGACGTCGTCGACCACCTGCGCGTAGATGTGCTTGGTGCTGCGGAACACCGTGAGCCGCGGCTTTCCCGCGGTTCCGCTGATCTTGCGACGGATGCGCAGCTTGCGGCGCTCTCGTCCGACGATTCGCATGGCCATGGTTACGTCCCTACCTAATCCTTAGATGCTCTGAATTATTTCGCGCCGCCGCCGGCGCCCTTCGCGGCCTTGCCCGCCTTCTCGCGGACCTTCTCGCCTTGGTAGCGAACGCCTTTTCCACCGTACGGCTCCGGCGGACGGAACCCGCGGATCTTCGCCGCCGTCTGACCCATCACCTCTTTGTCGGCGCCGGTGAGGATGATGATCGTGCCCTTCGAGTCGCCGGGGATCTGCACGGTGATGCCTTGCGGAATCGGAAAGTTCACCGGGTGCGAGAAGCCGAGCGAGAGGTTCAAGATTTGACCCTTCACCTCGGCGCGGTAACCCGTGCCGACGAGTTGGAGCGTCTTCGTGTAACCACTCGCTGCGCCCTGCACCATGCCGTTCACGAGCGCGCGCGCCAAACCTTGGAAGCGCGAGCCGTCGCGTCCACCGATGGTCGGCGCGACCGTGAGCGCGCCGCCGGCGACCGTGACCTTCACGTTCGGAGGGAGCCTGCGCGTGAGCGATCCCTTCGGGCCCTTCACTTCGATCGTGGGATTCGGCGAGCCGTCTTTGACGTTCGCCGTGACGCCCTTCGGGAGCTCGATGGGGCGCTTGCCGGTGCGCGACTGCTTCAGATTTTGGATTTCGGTCGATTGCGTCATGGCATCACCACACCGCGCAAAGAAGCTCGCCGCCCACGCGTTGCTTGCGCGCGTCGCGATCGGTCATCACGCCGCGCGAGGTCGAGAGGATCGAGATGCCCATGCCCGAACGAACGCGCGGAATGCGATCGTGACGGACGTAGACGCGCCGACCCGGCGACGACAGACGGAGCAAGCCGTCGATCGCCGCTTGTTTGTTGTTTCCGTAGCGGAGCACCACCGTGAGGCTCTTGCGGCCTTCGTTCTCCGCGGTGCGCACGTCGTCGACGTAGCCCTCGCTCTTGAGGACGTTGGCGATGTGCTCCTTCAGCGCGGAGTGCGGCATCTCCACGCGGTCGTGGCGCGCGGTCACCGCGTTGCGGATGCGCGCGAGCATGTCTGCGATGGGATCGGTCATCATGATTTCACCAGCTCGCCTTGATGACGCCCGGGATCTCGCCGCGGAGGGCGAAGACGCGCAGGCAAATCCTACAGAGCTCGAACTTGCGGTAGTACCCGCGCGCGCGACCGCAGACCTTGCAGCGGTTTTTGTGGCGCGTCGAGAACTTCGGACGACGGTTCAGTTTCGCGTATTGGGATGCTCGAGCCATTGCGTTATGCGCTCCTGAAAGGCATGCCGAGGTGCTGGAGAAGCGCCCGGCCTTCTTCGTCGTTCTTCGCCGTGGTGACGAAGGAAATGTTGAGCCCTTTGATCACGTCGATGCGGTCGTAGTTGATCTCGGGGAAGATGATTTGTTCCTTGAGGCCGAGCGTGTAGTTGCCCTTGCCGTCGAACGCCTTGCGCGAGACGCCGCGGAAGTCGCGGACGCGCGGAAGCGCAATCGAGATGAGGCGATCGGCGAACTCCCACATGCGCGGACCGCGGAGGGTGACCATCACGCCGATGGGCAAGCCCGCGCGGAGCTTGAACGACGCGATCGCCTTGCGCGCGCGCGTGACGACCGGCTTCTGACCGGTGATCGCGCGCATCTCTTCGACCGCTGCGTCGATGACCTTCGGGTTCGACACGGCCGCGCCGAGGCCCATGTTCACGACGATCTTCTCGAGCCTCGGAACCTGCATCGGGTTCTTGAACGAGAACTGCTTCGTGAGGGCGGGGATGACCTCTTGGTTGTACTTGGTGAAGAAGCGCGGCGTTTCGATCTCCGCGGTCGACACGACCTCGGCTTGCGGCGCTTGCTTCGGCTCGTCGCGACGACCGCGACCGCCTTGGCCCTTGTTCGGATTTTCTTTCTTCGCTGCCATGACTAGCTCGCCTTCGGCGCGACGATCTCGTCGCCGCTCATGCCGACTCGGATCTTCTTGCCCTTGTCGTCCTTGCCGATGCGCACGCGCGTGCCCTTGCCGGTCTTCGGATCGATCGGCATCACCTTGCTCGCGAAAATCGGCGCTTCCTTCTCGAGGATGCCGCCTTGCGGGTTTTTCGGGGTCGGGCGCATGTGGCGCTTGATGAGGTTCACGCCCTCGACCACGACGGTGTCGCGATCGAGATCGAGGCGAAGAATCTTGCCCTTCTTGCCTTTGTCTTTGCCGCTCGTGACGACGACGTTGTCGCCCTTGCGGAGCCTGGCGAGTGACATCAGAGGACCTCCGGCGCGAGCGAGAGAATCTTCATGAACTTCTTGGCGCGGAGCTCGCGCGCGACCGGGCCAAAGATGCGCGTGCCGATCGGCTCGAGCTGGGCGTTGATGAGGACGGCGCTGTTTTCGTCGAAGCGGATGTAGCTGCCGTCATTTCGTGAAGCCTGCGAGCGCGTGCGGACGACCACCGCCTTCGCGACCTCGCCCTTCTTCACCTTCGTGCCCGGGAGCGCCTCTTTGATCGAGACGACGATGACGTCGCCGAGACCCGCGTAGCGACGGCGCGATCCGCCGAGCACCTTGATGCACTGGACGCGCTTCGCGCCGGAGTTGTCGGCGACTTCGAGAATGGTTCGCATCTGAATCATGGCGATTTACCTGCTCACTCCTCGACGAACTTCTTCACGAGGCGCACGACCTTGAAGCGTTTGCCGCGCGACATCGGGCTGTGCTCTTGGATTTCCACTTCGTCGCCGACGTGGAACTCGTTCTTCTCGTCGTGCGCTTTGTAGCGCGAGCGCGAGCGGACGTATTTGCCGTAAAGATTGTCGGGCGAGTACGAGACGACCTCGACGACGACGGTTTTGTTCATGCGGCCGCCGACGGTCTTCGGCGCGACACCCGGGCGCTTGCCGTATGCGTGCGCCTGGTTCTTGTTCGGCTTGACGATCTTGCCGACCATCTTGCGCCGAAAGCCGTGCGCGGCGGTCTCGGGAGCCTTTTGCGTTTCCGTCGTCATGCCTTCTTCTCCGCTTTCTTCGTCGTCTTCTTCGCGGCCGCTTCCTTCTTCGGCGCCTTCTTCTCCGTCTTCGCGACTTCCGGTTTGCTCGCCGCGGCCTTCGGGATCGGCTTCTCCGCCGCCACCACCGGCGACTTCATCGTCGCGGGAGCCGCGCCGCGCGCCTTGATCGCGAGCACCGTCTTGATGCGCGCGAGCTCGCGGCGCGAGTTGCGAAGCGACGCGGTGTTGTCGAGGCGGTTGGTGAAGTTCTTGATGCGCGAATCGAAGAGATCCTTCGAGATCGTCTTCTCGAGCTCTTTGAGATCTTCGACGGTGCGCTCGTGGAGGTCTTTCGCTTTCATGACGTCACCTCGTCGCGATGGAGGAATCGGTACGCGACGGGAAGCTTGTGGCCCGCGAGGCGGAACGCTTCGCGCGCGGTGGCTTCGTCGATGCCGGAGATTTCGTAGAGGACGCGACCGGGCTGCACGTCCGCCGCCCACTCTTCGACGCCGCCCTTGCCGCCGCCCATGCGGACCTCGAGCGGCTTCTTCGTCACCGGGCGATGCGGGAAGACGCGAATCCAGAGCTTGCCCGCGCGCTTTACGTGACGCTGAATCGCCATGCGCGCGGCCTCGATTTGGCGCGACGTGAGTCGGCCGGGCTCGAGGCACTGCATCGCGTAATCGCCGAAGGACACGGCGTTCCCGCGCTGCGCGGTCCCGCGGTTGTTGCCCTTCTGCATCTTGCGGAATTTGGTTCGTTTCGGAGAAAGCATGGGTAAGTCCTGACTTACGCGTTTTGAATGCCGGTCGTTGGGCGGCGCGTGCGGCGCTGGAGCACCTCACCGCGGAACACCCAGACTTTGACGCCGATGATTCCGTATTTCGTCCGCGCTTCCGCGAGGCCGAACTCGATGTCCGCGCGAAGCGTGTGGAGAGGGACGCGGCCTTCGCGGTACGTCTCGACGCGCGACATCTCGCTGCCGCCCAAACGACCCGAGCATCGAATGCGGATGCCCTTCGCGCCGAACTTCATCGCGGTCGACACCGCCTTCTTCATCGCGCGACGGAACGCGACGCGGCGCTCGAGCTGCGACGCGACGCCTTCGGCGACGAGCTGCGCGCTCGTCTCGGCTTTGCGGATCTCTTGGACGTCGATGAAGACTTCGTTCGCGGTGAACGCTTGGACGCCCGGAAAGAGCGGCTCGCCCTTCGCGGCGGTCGTGAGGTTGCCGCTCTTGAGCGTCTCGATGCCCTTGCCGCCTTTGCCGATCACCATGCCCGGCTTGGCGGTGAAGACGATGACCTTCGCCTTGTTCGCGGCGCGCTCGACCTCGACCGACGCGACGTGCGCGTTCATGAGGTAGTCCTTCACGGCGCGCTTGATGCGAATGTCCTCGTGGAGCCACTTCGCGTACGCCTTGTCCTCGAACCACTTCGAGTTCCACGTCTTGATGACGCCGAGACGGAAACCATACGGATGCGTTTTCTGACCCATGCTTACGCTCGTTCTCCGAGGATGACGGTGATGTGGCTGAGGCCTTTTTGAACGCGGGTGGCGCGGCCCATCGCTCGGGGACGCCAGCGGCGCATGTATTTGTTGGGCGCCTTGTCGACGAAGGCGGTCTCGACGAAGAGCGTGTCGAGATCGACGCCGGGCGATTGCGTTCGCGCGTTGGCGACGGCGCTCTCGATGAGCTTCTTCACGACGGGCGCAGCGGCCTTCTGCGTGAACTCGAGGAGTTGCAGCGCTTCGCCGGCTTGGCGTCCGCGGACGAGATTGACAATGACTCGGGCTTTGCGCGGAGAAATGTGCGCGAAGCGAGCGATCGCTTTGCTGACCATTCGTGACCTCAGGGTATTTCCCGGAGACGCCGTCGTATTGGTTCACGAATGACCAACCGTAACGGCCGCCTCGCCAACGAAACCCCGTGAAATAGCGGGCTCGGTGACTTGGGAGCGCGGGAGTCTACCCACGAAACGGCTCCGAGCAAGGAAAATCATGACGCTGCGCGCCGGGCGCCTGAACCGGCTAAAATCGTCGATGTGCTGAAGCGCCTCGCGACCGTGATGATCCTCGCCGTTCTGACGGGCTGCTACCGCTGGGCGCCGGTGACGTCGCTCAGTGAAATCACCGACGACAGCGTCGAGGTTCGGACGCGCGACGAGACGTACACGCTCGCGCACGCGACCGCGGTCGGCCACGTGATTCACGGAACGCGCGACGGCGAGACCGTCGACGTCGATCTCGTCGAGGCCACGCCGCTCGCCGTGCGCGTGCGGCGGACCAACGGCGTCGCGATCGGCGTCGCGATCGGCGCGTTCGTCATCGTGGTCGGCGGCATCGCGCTCGGCGTCGCCATCGCCATCGCGAGCTCGGTGCGGAACATCCCCGTCGAGAACGGCGGGTTCTGAATCACGCCGGGCGGCGGTGCGGCGTCGAGTGCTCCCAATCGGCGAGCAGCGCGCGCGTCGCGGCGATGAACGCGAGCGGCTGATCGAGAATCAGGTGATGGCGCGCCTGTGGGATCTCGACGAGCGGCGCGTTGCGATCGAGGAGCTCGAACATGTATTCGCTCGTCTCGCGCGGGACTACCGCGGAGAGCTCACCGCGCAAGAGCGCGAGGCGGCACTTCGCGTGCGCCAGGTGATCGCTCATCTGATCCTGCGTGACGGACGTGAACAAATTCGGATCGAATTTCCACGACCATCCGCCCTCGACTTCTCGCATCGAGTGGCGCGCGACGTAGTCGACGATGTAGTCGTTCTCGCACGGCTGCTCGGGGATAAGCTTGAAGCGCGCGAGCGCGGCTTCCTCCGTCGGATAAATCTTGAGCGGGCCGAACGAGTAACCGCGTCGCGCGGCGTCCGTCTCGGGGTTCGGTTTGTGGACGGGCGAGTCGACGATGATCGCGCCCGCGAGGCGATCGCCGTAGAGCGACGCGGCGATGATCGCGATGAGCCCGCCCAAGCTGTGACCGATCACGATCGGCGGAGAAGGGAACTGCATCGCGTCGCCGACGGCGATGATCTCCTTCGCCCACGTCTCGCGCGGGTACGTCGCGCGACGATCGCTGTCGCCGTGGCCGCTGAGATCGAGCGCGACGACGTCGTAGCTCGACGTGAGGAGCGGCGCGAGAAACGCCCACCAGTGCGCGTGCGCGCCGCCGCCGTGGACGAGGACGACGCCTGGATTTCCGCGCGTTCCCCAGCGCAAGTGGTGGATGCGCGCGCCGTCGCACGTCACGCTGCCTTCGTCGTAGCGCTCCGCGAGCGCGCGCTCGAACCACGCCGGTCGCATCGGCCGCACCATACTCGATTACTCTCGCGTCATGTCCGAAGATGGCAAGACGAAGTACAACCGTCGGCGTCTGCTCGCCGACGCGGAGCGAAAGAGCTTCGCGCAGGCGTGGCGACTGCGTCAGCTCTTGCCCTGACCGTCGTCGCACTCGCGGTCAGTTCGGAGTGGGCGGCGTCGGTGTCGTGCCGTCGTCTTGAACGCACGCGGCGAGATCGAAGAACATGAACTCGAGCGCGGCTTCTTGTTGCTCGAGCGTCGCGCTCGTCGTGCCGACGTGCAAGTCGGTGAGCACCGCGCGGCCGCAGCGATTCGCGGGTTGCGCGGTGGTCGGCGTGTTGATCGAGATGTATCCCGGCGCCAGCGACGCCGTGTCGTAAATCCATTGTTGCGAGAGGCCGCTCACCGTGCCGTCGATGTCCTTCACCATGCACCCGCTCGTGATCGCCACCTGACCGTACGGCGCCGTCGGGAAGATGTTGTTCATCCAATCGGCCATCGCCTTCCCTTTCGGGAACGTCGTGTCGATGTCGAACGGACCGCTCATGCACGATCCCCACGCGGGCGCCCAATCCGCGGCGCTCTTCAAGTCGGCGGGGACGGGATCGGGATTTCCGCTCAGCTGAAGCCCGGTGAAGAAGTTGATGTGGTAGTGCGATCCGAAGAAGCGACCGCCGCCGTTCAAGTACGTGTCGAGGTTCGCGTAGCCTTTGTCGCGCGGGTAAGGCGAGCACTCGCACGCGTTGATGACGATGTCGTGGCGCTGCATGTCGGTCTCGTCGTCCCAGAACGTGTACGCGCTTCCGGAGTTCGGCGGATCGAGCGTGGTGCTCTTGCCTTGATACACTTCGACCGTTCCGCCGGCGTTCTCCGCGGTGAACTCGCTCGGATCGATGCCGACCTTCTTCAAGAGATCGTCCATCGGATCGCAGCCGGTCGAGAACGCGATGAGCGGCATGTCGCCTTCGCTCTGCTTCGCCGGCAGACGCAGTCGATCGGCGGGGGTGGCCGAGTTCGGGTACGCGTTCGCGGTGCACGCGGCGACGTTCGCCATCGTGTACTTGCGGCGCCACTTGCCGACCTGAACGACGATCGGAATGTCTTGTCCTACGGGCGCGTCGGTGATCGTGAAGTTGCCCTTCGCGTCGGTGAGCGCGGTCGCCATCGCGTTGTCGATCTTCGCCGCGCACGTGTCGCAGCTCATCCCGTGCGTCATCGTCGGCAGCGGATCGTTCGGGAACGTCGGGATGTAGACGAGGATGTTGTAGAGCGGGTTGTTGCCCGCGGGATCGTAGACGGTGCCGGTGATCGTCGTGTGGTTCCCGTTGCCGCAGTTCTGCACCGCGCACTGGAGACCCTGGCACTGCGGCGCGGCCTCCGCGTTCACGTCGCCGAAGCCAACGCCGCCGTCGGTCGGACCGATCGTCGCATCGCCTTCACCGGCGTCGAGTCCACCGTCATTGCCGAAACCGGTGCCCGTCGATCCACAGTGCGCGACGAGCGCTCCGATCGTGAGAGCCGGGAGCAACACGAGCCATCGGACTTGCATGGGTGACCTCCGCCGAGGTCCATGATGGCGGATTTTCTGCGCGGCGGCGAGCGACGTTCGTTACTTCTTCGCGGGCGCGGCGGGCGCGGCGGGCGCTGCGGCCGGCGCGGCGCCGACCTTGGCCTTCTTGTCGCCGGAGTGTCCGTGGAAGGTGCGCGTCGGCGCGAACTCGCCGAGCTTGTGACCCACCATCCGCTCCGTCACGAACACGGGCACGAACTTGCGACCGTTGTGGACGGCGAACGTGAGACCAACGGCCTCCGGCGTGATCGTGCTCCGGCGCGACCACGTCTTGATGACCTTCTTCGATTGCGTCGCTTGCGCGGCGGCGATCTTCTCGTTGAGATGACCGTCGACGAACGGACCCTTCTTGATTGAACGCGGCATGGTCTACCTAATCAGCCTTTTTCGTTGCGACGCTTCACGAGGAAGCCGTCCGTGCGTTTGTTGTTGCGGGTCTTGAGACCCTTCGAGAGCTGGCCCCACGGCGAGCACGGGTGACGACCACCGGACGAGCGGCCTTCGCCGCCGCCCATCGGGTGATCGACCGGGTTCATCGTGACGCCGCGGTTGTGCGGACGTTTTCCGAGCCAGCGCGAGCGGCCGGCTTTGCCGATCGAGATGTTCGCGTGATCGATGTTCGACACTTGCCCGATCGTCGCGTGGCACTCGAGGTGGACCATGCGGACTTCGCCCGAGGGAAGACGCACCTGCGCGTAATCGCCGTCCTTCGCCATGAGCGCCGCGCCGGATCCCGCGGAGCGAACGAGCTGACCGC
>Ga0335078_10004573_pt1 | contig 20493 bp, 23 predicted proteins | sample Lox_Sample_32_FD_206711 | JGI IMG/M metagenome (GOLD analysis project Ga0335078, IMG submission 206711) | Soil microbial communities from Loxahatchee National Wildlife Refuge, Florida, United States - Lox_Sample_3.2 | ecosystem: Environmental > Terrestrial > Soil > Wetlands | place: USA... | reverse complement strand
GCCGGCAGACGATGATTGGCATCAAGTGCGGCGGCAACCTGGAGGAGGTAGCCGACCAGCTCGCCGCGATCGACGAGATTGACTACGTGGTCATCACCTCCGGCTCGTTCGACCTGCTGGTGGAGGTGGTCTGCGAAGACGACAGCCACCTGCTGGAGATTCTCAGCCGGGTGCGTGGCGTGGCCAGCGTGAGCAGCACAGAGACGTTCGTATACCTGAAACTCCGCAAGCAGACCTACGGCTGGGGGACCAGATGACAGCGCCAACCGACCCGTATCGCAGCCAGCCCGGTGCTCAGCACGAGCACGGCGGGTCCGACACGCTGGGCCCGCTCGCCGCCACCGACGGCGCGGTCGGCTCGGGCGGCCCGGCCGACCTGGCCCTCCAGGAATCCGCGCGCCGCCACCTCTGGCTGCACTTCACCCGGATGTCGGCGTATGCCGACGCCGATATGCCGGTCATCGAGCGCGGCGAGGGCCAGTACGTATACGACCAGAAGGGCAGGCGCTACCTGGACGGGCTGTCCGGGCTGTTCGTCAGCCAGATCGGGCACGGGCGCAAGGAGGTCGCGGAGGCCGGCGCGCGGCAGGCTGCCGAGCTGGCCTACTTCCCGCTGTGGTCCTACGCCCACCCGCGCGCCGTCGAGCTGGCCGAACGGCTGGCCGGGCTGGCCCCGGGCGACCTGAACCGGGTGTTCTTCACCACCAGCGGCTCGGAAGCGGTGGAGTCGGCCTGGAAGCTGGCCAAGCAGTACTTCAAGACGATCGGCCAGCCAGCCCGGTACAAGGTGCTCAGCCGGGAGATCGCCTATCACGGCACGTCGATGGGGGCGCTGGCGATCACCGGGCTGCCCCCGATCAAGGAGCCGTTCGAGCCGCTGCCAGCGGGCGGGGTCCGGGTGCCGAACACCAACTACTACCGCGCGCCCGAGTTCATCGCGCACGACGAGACGGCGTTCGGCCTGTGGGCGGCGGACGAGATCGAGCGGGCCATCCTGCGCGAGGGCCCGGAGTCGGTGGCCGCGGTCTACCTGGAGCCGGTGCAGAACTCGGGCGGCTGCTTCCCGCCGCCGCCCGGGTACTTCGCGCGGGTCAGGGAGATCTGCGACCACTACGGCGTGCTGCTGGTCTCGGACGAGGTCATCTGCGCCTTCGGGCGTCTCGGCTACTACTTCGGCGCCCAACGTTACGGCTACCAGCCCGACATCATTACCTTCGCCAAGGGGGTGACCTCGGGATACGCACCGCTCGGCGGCTTGCTGGCCAGCGACCGGCTGATGGAGCCGTTCAGCGCGGGGTCGGCCACCTTCCTGCACGGGGTGACGTTCGCCGGCCACCCGGTGTCCTGCGCGGTCGCGCTGGCCAACCTGGACGTGTTCGAGAAGGACGACCTGCTCGCCAACGTGCGGGCCAACGAGGCGATGTTCCGCGCCACCCTGGAGCGGCTGTACGACCTGCCGATCGTCGGTGACGTCCGGGGCGACGGGTACTTCTACGGCATCGAGATCGTCAAGGACAAGGCGACCCGGGAGACGTTCAGCGACGAGGAGTCCGAGCGGCTGCTCCGCGGGTTCCTGTCCCAGGCGCTGTTCGACGCCGGGCTGATCTGCCGGGCCGATGACCGCGGCGATCCGGTGATCCAGCTCGCTCCCCCGCTGACCTGCGGCCCGGAGCACTTCGCCGAGATGGAGCAGATCCTGCGCGGCGTCCTCACCGAGGCCTGGTCGCGGATCTGAGTCGTGCCATGCCGGGGCCGGGGGTTCCGCTCGCGGGCGCCCGGCTGGTGGCCGGGTAGCTGGTGGGCTGGCGGCCGGGCGGGGCTGGTGGGCTGGCCGCCGGGCGGACTGGTGGCTCAGAGCGGGTAGCGGGATAACTCTTTAGTCACTTAACGTGATCCCACGCTTCCTGTGTGCAAGCTAGGTTCATGCGGTTAGCACCGTCCCACGGCCGCAGCGCCTCGCCTCCGGGCCTGCCGCGCCGCCCGCAGCGAGGAAACTGGATCTGGCTGGCCAGCGGCGCCGTCACGATCGCCGTGCTCGCCGTCACCGCGCTGCGGCTGCCCGCGGGGGGCTGCCCGGCGGCGCCTCAGGGGGCGGCCCGGGCCGGCCCGGCCGTTGGCACCCAGGCCCGTGGTGATGCAGCTCATGGTGACGCAGCTCATGGTGACGCAGCTCATGGTGACGCAGCTCTCGGTGACGCAGCTCATGGTGACGCAGCTCTCGGTGACGCAGCTCATGGTGATGCAGCCCTCGGTGACGCAGCCCTCGGCGGCCCGGCTGACCCGGCCGCAGGCGGCCCGCCCGCCGCCCGGGCCAGCCCGGCCATACCCGGCCGGGCGGCGCGCGCGGTGTTCTACGACCCCGGCCGCGCCGTGGGCAGCTGCGGGCTGGGTCCGTTCCCCTCCGGGGGCTGGTATGCGAGCCTGCCACTCGACGGCTACGCGGGCGGCGCCGCGTGCGGCAGCTATCTGGACGTGCGCGGGCCGGCTGGCCAGGTACGCGCCGAGGTGGTGGATGTGTGCACGACCTGTGCCCCGTGGACCGTCGACCTGAGCCGGGCCGCGTTCGCGCGCATCGCGGACCTGCGGTCCGGGGCGGCGGCGGTGACCGCCGCCGCCGTTACCGATCCCCCGCTGCCCGGCCCGCTCGTGCTGCGGCTGGATACCGGGGTGCCGGGCCGGCTCGCCGTCCAGGTGCTCAACCACGGCAACCGGCTGGCATCGGTCGAGATCTACCAGGCGTGGGGCGGCCACTGGCAGCGGCTGGCCGTCGACCCGGATGGCTACTGGTCCGGGCGGCTCGCGGCCCGGCCCCATCCGCTGCGCGGCCGCATCCGGGTGCGGGTCGCCGACGCGGCCGGGCACCGCGTGCTGGTCAACGGGGTGGCGCTAACCGCGACCGCGGTGCGCACCAGCACCTGGATGTACCGGGCCGCCCGCCCGGCCGTGCACAGATCCCGGCCGCCGTGGGCGGCGGTCACCCGGGCTGCCCGGGGTGGCCCCGGCTGCCCGGGCTGATCAGGGCCGACCAGCCCCGGCCTGCTGCGGGGTGCGGCCCGCAATGACGCCTGGGCATGCCACCTTCTGAGCACGGGAATCCCCACCGCGGAGTGCCTTGCGACGGATCCCGGCGCATTTCCGTTAATTACCGGAACTGTCACCTTGAATCGGCACGTGCCGGCGCAGGCCGGTACGAGCTGGGCAACAGTTTTGTGCGCCCGCACAGCGGGAAAGTACCGCGTATGCCGACGGACAGGTCAGCGGGGCGCTTCCAGGCATTTGCCTTTGGCGCCGCTGCACTTTTCGACATTACTGGCGCCGTCATCTACCGGGCACTTCGCAGCCAGTTGCCAGCGCCCGGCCAGCCACCGCAAGACGACCCTTTCCAGCTCGCCACGATCACGCTGCAGGATGCGCATTCTGAAGCCGTCATGCGCGCCACCAAGCCGCATGGCGTGGGCGTTTCCGCGTGACCGACCATGACCACACCGAAGAGCCTGGCCACCTGGCTGACCCGGGGGCCGGCCCGGTAGCCGCGCCCGGCTCGGGGGGCGCCGTCACCGCGGTCCCGGCCGGGCCCGCGGTCGCCGCCGCGCCGGATGCCGAGCCGGCCAGCCCATCGCTGACCGCCAGCACCCCCACGCCTGCCGCCAGCACCCCGGCGCCTGCCGCCAGCACCCCGGCGCCTGCCGCCAGCACCCCGGCGCCTGCCGCCAGCACCCCGGCGCCGGTGGCCACGGCCGCCGCGCTGGACCTCGAGCATCTGGCCAGCCTGGTGTACCAGCGGCTCGGTGAGAAGATCGAGCATCCGGCGGCCGCGGACACCACGCCGTCCGTGGAGCAGGCCGTGCTGCTCCGGGAGCGCGCCCCGGAACTGTACGACCTCTGGCTCAAGATCGCCCAGGAGAAAGCGGCGACCGGCAACTACGTGCAGCGGGCCCCGTATGAGGTGCCGGAGCGGCTGGCGCAGAGCGGCCGGCCGCGGGCCCTGAGCGCGATGATCGTCGTGCTGGCCTTCTGCGGCTATCTGGCCTGGCTGGGCGGGCCTGGACCATACATCGGCGGCCTGATCGCCATCCTGGACCTGCTGATCATGCTGTGCCTGTTCTTCGGCCTGCGCCCCGATCGCCTGACCGAGACGGGGCGGGCGCGTAAGCGCCGGTTAGCCGCTGCTTACGCGCCCGCTGACTGGCTTGCCGGCCAGATCGCCCAGCGCGTCAGACCGGGCGGACCTGCTCGGCCTGCACACCCTTGGGGCCCTGGCCAGCGGTGAACTCGACCCGCTGGTTCTCCTGCAGGCTGCGGAAGCCATCCACCTGGATGGCCGAGTGGTGCACGAAAACGTCGGCGGTGCCGTCGTCCGGCTGAATGAATCCATAGCCCTTGTCGGCGTTGAACCACTTCACGGTGCCCTGAGCCACGTGCTCTCTCCTACTTGACGAGTATCGGGATCCACGGGCGTGTCTCCCGGGTTGCTGCGACTGTCTGCCCTCTCGAAGGCCGGACTCTGGGTAAATCCATGACGCCGACGGTCAAATTTCGCAGGCGCGCTCGCGTTCACGGAATTCGACGACAACCTCGTCCATTGAACACCATCGAGCCAACCGGTGTGCATGCCTCGCCCAGTTGTCCACATATGCCCCAGGCGGTACGCGCCGGGCCGGGCCGTGGCCGCCCGCCCCGGCCCACGGCGGTCAGGCCGCGGGCAGCGTCCAGGACAGGTCGCTGCGGATCAGCGCCGGCCCGGTCAGCAGCACTCCGTCGCCGTCCCTGGCGACCTGGATGACGCCGCCCCGCGCCGACACCTGATGGCCGGTGAGCGGCTGGCGGCCAAGCCGCCCCATCCAGTACGGGCCGAGGGCGCAGTGCGCCGAGCCGGTGACCGCGTCCTCGCCGATGCCGGTAGCCGGGGCGAAGAACCGTGACACAAAGTCAGCTGGGCCGTCTGGGCTGGCCGCAGTGATGATCAGCCCACGGACCGGCAGCCCCCGCAGCGCGTCCAGGTCGGGCTGGGCGGCGCGGACCTCGGCCGCTGATCCGAGCACCGCCATCAGGTCCAGCTCGGTGCGCAGGATCTCGGGCACCGGCACGGCCAGCAGCCCGCACAGCGCACCAGCCAGTTCCGGGTCGGTCACCGGCACCGGCGCCAGCCGCGGGAAGCGCAGCTGCACCCAGTCCCCCACGGCGCGGGCGGCCAATCGCCCGGACCGCGTATCGAAGCGCACCTGACCGGCCACTCCGTACCCGCTGTCCAGCAGCACCCGGGCCGCTGCCAGCGTGCCGTGCCCGCACAGCGCCAGCTCGCTGGTGGCGGTGAACCAGCGCAGCCCGAACCGGCCCGGTTCGCCGGCCGGCCAGAGCACAGCCGTGGCGGGCTGGTCGAATTCGGCACCGGCCCGGGCCCCCATATCATCGCTGGGCTCCTGGTCCAGCAGCAGCACGGCAGCCGGGTTCCCGGCCAGGGGCGGGGCCGCGAACGAGTCCACATACACCAGTCGGGCATTCGTCATGCCACCATCATCCTGGCTGGCGTCCACGCGGCGTCATGGCACACTGACCACATGGGTTTCTACGGGGATCAGGTGCTTCCCCGTGCCCTCGACCTGGCCATGCGGGGCGGCGAATGCGCCCGGGTGCGGTCGCGGGTCACCGCTGGCCTGCACGGCGAGATACTGGAGATCGGCGTCGGCTCCGGGCTGAACCTGCCGCACTACCCGGCCACGGTGCAACGGGTCATCGCGATCGATCCCGCGGCGGCTGCCCGCAAGCTGGCCGCGCGGCGGGCGGCCAGCGTCCCGGTCGAGTTCTGCGGGCAGGACGCTCAGGCGCTGCCTGCCGCGGATGACAGCGTGGACCACGTGATCAGCACCTGGACGCTGTGCACGATCCCCGATCCAGGCCAGGCCCTGGCCGAGGTCTACCGGGTGCTGCGTCCTGGCGGCACGCTGCGGTTCGCCGAGCACGGCCTGGCCGCTGACCCGAAGGTGGCGCGGTTCCAGCACCGGCTCACCCCGCTGAACCGCCGGCTGGCCGGCGGCTGCCACCTCGACCGGCCGATCCGCGACCTGATCGCCGGGTCCGGGCTGGAGCTGAGCCACCTGGACACCTATTACCTGTCCTGGCCGCGCGCCCTCAGCTACACGTTTGAAGGCGCCGCGGCCAAGCGCGTGGCAGCATGACCGGATGCGACTGCTGCGCACCCCTGAGGAACGTTTCGCCGGACTGCCCGGCTTCGGCTATCCGCCACACTACGTGCAGCTCGGCGGGATCCGGCTGGCTTATGTCCAGGACGGGCCGCTGGACGGGGAGCCGGTGCTGCTCTTGCACGGCGAGCCGAGCTGGTCCTTCCTGTACCGGTCGCTGCTTCCGGTGCTGGCCGCGGCGGGGCTCAACGCTATCGCCCCGGATCTGGTCGGCTTTGGCCGGTCAGACAAGCCCGCCGAGATCGGCGACCACAGCTACGCGCGGCACGTGGAATGGATCCGGGCGTTCGCCTTCGACCACCTCGGCCTGGACAACCTGACCCTGGTCGGGCACGACTGGGGCGGCCTCATCGGGCTGCGGCTAGCCGCCGAGCACCCGGACCGGTTCGCCCGGCTGGTCGCGGCCAACACCGGGCTGCCCACCGGCGACCAGCCGATGCCGGATGTCTGGCTGCGGTTCCGCGACGTGGTCCGCACCGCGCCCGCGCTGAGTGTGTCCCGGCTGGTGCAGTCGGGCTGCCAGACGCCGCTGCCGCCGGATGTCCTGGCCGCCTACGACGCGCCGTTCCCCGACGCCACCTTCACCGCGGCGGTCCGGGCCATGCCGGGCCTGGTCCCGACCACGCCGGACGATCCCGCGTCCGCGGCCAACCGCGCCGCCTGGCAGCGGCTGGCCCGGTGGGACAAGCCGTTCCTGGCCGCGTTCAGCGACCAGGACCCGATCACCGGGGCAATGGGGCCGATACTGCGGCGGACCGTACCCGGCGCGGCCGGCCTGGAGCACCCGGTGATCCATGGAGCCGGTCACTTTCTGCAGGAGGACGCCGGCGAGCAGCTCGCTGTGCTGATCGCCGGCTTCATCCGGGCCCACCCCCGCTGACCCGGGGCCCCGCGCGGTCACCCGGCCAGCGGACGGTGCCCGATGAACAGGCTGCCGGGCGCCGGGCCAGCACCCGGCTCTGCGGCGAAACCAGCCGCGTCCAGCAGTCCCAGCCAGGTGGCCCGGGGGAAGGCGCCGAGCCGGTGGGTTTCCCGGACGACCTGTTCCACGCCGCCCGCCTCGCGGAGCACGAACTCGTAGTCCACCTGGATCCAGTCATCATCCGGGTCGGGATCCCAGCGCCACTCCCGGAAGCTGCCCTGGCGGCCGTCGGGAGTGCTGCTGCCGCCCCCGCCGCTGCCGGCCTGGAAGCTCTCCGCGGTGTAGTCGGGCACGAATAGGGCGATGCCGCCCGGCCGGCAGTGTGCGAACGCGGTGCCGATCACCCGCCGCAGGTCGTCCCGGCTTGTCACGTAGTCGACGGCGTCGTGCACCAGCACCGCGTCGAACGTCCGGCCCAGCCGGGCTGTGCGCATGTCCCCCTGCACGTGAGGGCACTCGGGGTTTAGCCGCTGCGAGGTGGCCAGCATGTCTGCCGACCGGTCCAGCAGGGTCAGCGCCAGCTGGTCCTTGAGATGCAGGGCCACGTGCCCGCCGCCGCTGCCCAGGTCGAGCACCTCGCGGACCGCGATCGCCGCAGAGCCGAACACCTCGGCCAGGTGGGCGGCCTCCTCCGCATACTGGGCAGGTGGCGAGATCACCGGCCACCACCCGGCCAGGTCCTGGTAGAGGCGGTACTCCCCCGGCGCGTCGGGCATAACTGTCATCCTGCCCCAGCCGGCCAGTGCCGGGTCAGGCGGACCGGACCGGGTCGATGGCCAGCTTGCCCACCGAGCCCCGGCCGGCCGGGCGGGGTCGCGCGCCCGGCGGCAGGTAGGTGGCCGCGACCGCTACCGAGCCGTCCAGTTCCACCTGCCAGAGCCAGCTCTCGGCGGAGCTGAGCCCGGGACCGAGCAGCGCGGCGGCGCTGCGGAGCGAGATGCCGATGGCCCCGGCCAGCCACGCGATCTCCCCGGCCAGCCGGATCAGCGGTGGGATGCTGTGCAGCTGCAGCCCGGCGTAGATGGCGCCCGCGATCAGCAGCGGGGCCAGCAGGATGGCCCACCAGTAGCGGACGATCACCCGGCCGGCGGCCCGGCGGCCCGCAGCCAGATAGTCGGACAGGCTCAGGATGTCCCGGGCGGCCTTCTCACCGGTGAGCAGTTCCCGCCAGATCCGGCCCTGGATGCGCAGGGCGGACCGGGCCTGTTCCCAGCCGGTCTCACTCCGGTCCCGCCCCGGGTGGGCCCAGTCCCGCCAGTCCTGCAGGCTCCGGCTCACCGCGTACGCGGTGTGGTTGGGCAGCAGCGTTTTCAGGTCGGTGAGCCAGTTGTGGATGGTGGTCAGCCGTCCCGGCCGGAGCATCTCGTGGAACCGCCGCTGCCGGGCCTCGCCGCTGGCCGCGGCCACCGGCAGCAGGGCCGTCTCCGCGATCGCCCGGCCCAGGCCGTACGCCTTGCCCAGCCGGAAGTCGGCGACGGTGAGAGCCTCGAGAAGGCGGCAGTGCAGGGTAAAGATCTTGTCCAGCGTCCTGTCACGGTCGCGGTCCGGGTCGGCCAGCAACCGTTCCACGTCAGCCAGGGCCGCCCGCACCACGGGCGGCGGCGTGGTCAGCAGCGCCACGGCGAGCACCTGGATCTGCTCACCAAGCCATATGGACCGGCTGGCGGGCGGGAAATCGGAGCGCCCCGGCAGCTGGTCGCCCCGCGGCGGGTCGCCGACCGGGCCCTCGTGCACCGGCGCGTGGAACAGCTGGGCCATCTGCCAGCCCAGGGCGACGGCGGAGCAGACTCCCGGATCCCCTGAGGCTGGCACCACCACGCCGATCACTCCGCCTCCCCGGGCTCAGGACGAGCCCGGTTTCCTGCCCCCGGAGGCAGGGAGCAAGGCCCAGCACCCACAGCGGGATGCGCCGCGGCGGGTAAACGGAAAGCCATAACTTTACCCCTCGCCGCCCCGGCCCGCCCGATAGCGGCGAACGCCAATCCGGGCGCCAAACTCCGGGCCACGCAGGAATGGTGCATCCGCCCCGCGGCGGCGCCAGCCAGGCCGGCTGACTACCGGACGCGGCCCGGACCCGCGGGCAGCGCCGACAGGGCCCGGGCCAGGTGGCTGCGCACCGCGCCCTGGGTCGTCCCCATCGCCGATGCGATCTCGGCCTCCGGCAAGCCACCGTAATAGCACAGCACCAGGGCCTCGCGCTGCCGCGCGGGCAACGCCCGCAGCGCCCGGACGAGCGCCGGGAACTCAGTGTCGGCGGCGGCCCGCGGCTGCCCCGCCGAGCGGGACCGGTTCACCACCGACTGACGCAGATAGCCGAGGGCACGCTCGGTGCTCGCCAGCCGTGGCCAGGCCCGGTGCAGGGCGACGAACGAGTCCTGCACCACCTGCTCGGCGGTGGCCACATCACGCACCAGGAACGCCACCAGCCGCACCAGGGACCGGTAATGCTCGCGGTAGAGCGCGGTCAGCCCACGGTCGGCGGGATCCCGCACGGCAACGCGGGTGATTGTGGGCCCACTGAGTTCGCCAGCGGGCAGGGTGGCAGAGCCAGGTTGCACCAGTTCAGCAAACCCGGGCCGGAGCAGCGGCGACAGCCCCGAACCCGGGGGTGCGGTTGACCTCTGGCTGGGCCGCAGCCCCGAGCCCGGGTGCGGTTGACCTGTGACCGGGGCCGTCGTTACGTTCTGTCGGGACCGTGTGAAGGGAGCCTTGTGAAGGGAGCGGCCGCCCGTGTGAAGGGAGCCGTGTGAAGGGAGCGGCCGCCCGTGTGAAGGGAGCGCCAGATGGCCACGGTAAGCGTGCGATACATCGTCAGCGACGTCGATGAGGCGATCGCCTTCTACTGCCAGCACCTTGGTTTCACCGAGGTGATGCACCCCGCGCCCGCGTTCGCCATGCTGTCCCGGGGCGACTTGCGCCTGGCGCTCAGCGCGCCCGGCGGTGGCCCGGGCGGCGGCCAGGCCATGCCGGACGGCACGCGCCCGGAGCCCGGCGGCTGGAACCGCTTCATGATCGAGGTCGGCGGTCTGGATGACCTGGTAGCCGCGCTGCGCGAGCGGGGCGCACGGTTCCGCAACGAGATCGTCACCGGGGTCGGCGGCCGGCAGATCCTGGTCGAGGACCCGTCCGGCAACCTGGTCGAGTTGTTCGAGCCGACCCGGGACGAGGCCCGGCTGTCACCGCCAGCCAGCTGACCTGGCTCCGCCTGCTGCGCATCGCGGGACCCGCCCGGCGCCGGATCCGCCCTGTGCCGTGCGGTGCCGGAGCCGGAACAGCTGATTCGCGAGCAGCGGTGCGACGACCCACAGCACCCGGCCGCAGGTGGTGACGAAGTAGTCCGGGATACGTAGCCCGAAGCCGAGCAGCAGGCCATACGTCTGCCCGTCGTTATCGGTCAGGCCCGGGAGATCAATTCCATCTGACCCGTCCAATAGTGTGCTGGCATGAAAGCCAACCGCTCCATTCCGGCATCGACGGTGATCCCCGTCCTGTTCTATCCCGACGTGCGTGCGGCCGTCGCCTGGCTGGGCGCGGCCTTCGGGTTCGCCGAGCGGCTGCGGATCGGGGAAAACCACCGGTCGCAGCTGCAGGCGGGTGACGGAGCGGTGATCGCCGCCGAGGCAGGCGGTGACCGCCGTCCGCCGCGGGCGGGCGAAGTGACCCACTCGGTAACGGTGCGGGTAGCGGACGCCCGCGCCCATTGTGAGCGGGCCCGCGACAATGGCGCCCGGATCCTGATGGAGCCGACCGACTTCGAGTACGGCGAGCGGCAGTACACCGCCGAGGACCTCGCCGGCCACCGGTGGACGTTCTCGGAAACGCTGGCCGACGTTGACCCGTCAGCGTGGGGCGGGACGCTGGCCGGGCCCGCGTGACCGGTCGCCGCGCCCGTCAGCCCGGCCCGGCCGGGAGTGGGGCTGCGGTCAGTACCGTCCGCTCGCTGGCCGCCTGGCGGCGACGGCAGCCATAGCCTGACTCGTCAGTATGTTGCGTAGCTCTGAGGTGACACCGTCGGGGTATTGATCGAGCGTTGCTTCTAGATCGCGGCGTTGGGCCGGGGTCGAGTATGCGGCCAGTTCGCGCTGGAGGACGGCGCGCCGCTTGCGGTCCGCCGGGGGGATGTCCGGCACCAGCGGGGCCGAGAAGAGGAGCAGGAGCCCCGGCAGGAGAATTACGCCGCCTGGATCGGTGCGCAGCACGATGCCGGTCACCGTGAGCACCGCCCCGGCCAGCGCCATCCGCCAGCGGGGGTGCTCGCCGCGAGCGAGGTCCACCAGGCCCATGATGGTGAGCAGCACGCTGACCCGGATGAACCGGCGCATCCGCCCGGGGCGTTTGACCCGGGTACACCCTGGCGTACCCCAGCCATGCGCTGGGCCGACCGGCGAACTCCACACCACCAGGTTCCGCCGATGCGTTCGCAGTATCATCGCAGCCTCCCGCACACGGCGCCGTACTGCGTGTCAGCAATCGTACGCCGGTGATGAGGCTTAGCCACAGATGCAATGTCCCTGAGCACGGTGGAGGTGCGCCGGCCCGCCCTGACGCCGTGGGCGTACCTTCCGGACGGTGCTAGCGCACTATCCGGTCGGAGATACGGACGGTACCGGCGAGGCGGTGGTGCTCCGGGAGGTTCCTGGCGGCGCTGGATAGGACGGCTGCCCCGACGTGCTGGGTGACGCAGCTGGCGACGGGGACGTGGGCGTGGCGCCCGGGGACGGCCGGCGGCCCGTGGCCGACGGGCTGGGTAGGTGGGAACGGCGCGTTCTCGTGGGGGATGGGACGGGCCGTGCTGGCCGGGTGGTGCTGGGCACGGCCGTGCGGGGGGCCGGTGAGGCCGTACCGGTGGGGCCCGGCGCCGGGCGGACCAGCAGATACAGCGCCAGCACCCCCAGGAACAGCGCGGAGAGCACGAGGGTCGAGGTGCGTGGCCTGCTCACCGGGCGCCTCCGGTGGCGCGGGCGGTGTCCAGTTCGGCGGGCACGCTGATGCCCTCGCGCTGGAACGCCGCGGTCACCCGGGCGCGAAGCTCCCGCCCCACGTCGAACTGCCTGCCGGGCAGCGTGCGGGCCACCATCCGCACGCAGAACGAGTCGACCCCGATATCCTCCACCCCCATCACGCTGGGCGGGTCCAGCATCAGGTTGCGCAGCCGGTCGTCGCCGTAGGCCTCCTCACCCACCCGGTGCAGGACACCGGTGACCTGGCTGACATCAACCGTTGACGGGACGGGCGCGTCGACGACCGCCCGGGCCCAGTCGCGTGACAGGTTGGTGACCTGGATGATCTGGCCATTAGGAGTCGTGATCACTTCGCCGCTGGCCGAGCGGAGCCGGGTAACCCGGAGGGTGACGTCTTCCACCGTGCCGGTGACCCCTCCGGGCACCCCGGCCACCGCGATGCTGACGACATCCCCGAAGCCGTATTGCCGCTCCCCGGCGATGAAGAACCCGGCGCCGATGTCCTGGACGAACCGCTGCAGCCCGAAGCCCAGCGCCGCGCTGAGCAGCGCGGCCGGCGCCACCAGGCCCGCCACCGGAACTCCCAGGCGCTCAACGATGAGCACGGCGGTGACGATGTAGATGACTGCCAGCACCGTCCACGTCACGACCTGCGCGACGACGTGACGGTGCTTGGCGGTTTCGGACCGCACCAGCTCATCGGTCCCGCTGGCACGGGCATCGATGTGCGCGGTGATCCGGCCCCGCAGCCAATCCGCCAGCCGGGTCAGCAGGATCGCCCCCAGCACCAGCAGCACGATCACCAGCAGGTTCCCGCGCGCCCAGCGGTTGAGGTCAGTAAGCGGAGCGATCGCTCCAATCACACAGGCTCCCTCCGTCTCAGGCCCGAAGTACGTCCACTACCTGCCAGCGCGGCATGTATGCGTGGGCCGCCGAGACGGATGAGGACACCAGGCGCCCGGCCGTCCCTGGTCTGGAGGCCGACCTGGGCAGACCCGGTCTTGTGCGCCGCCGGTGCCGCGCGCCGTGACATCCCGCGCGCTGCACGTCATTCAGTCAGCCACCAGGGAACGTATGTGCAGCCGAAGTGCGGCTGGCTGCCTGCGCACCGGCACTGTCAATGTCTGGGAAGACGGGAATCTTGGCGCTGGTCCCGGCCAGCCGGATCGTCCGGGCGAGCACTGAGCCCGGAGCCACCACGATGCTTACCGGAAGATGCTCACTGGCCTGGTAGATCGCCCGGAAGACGCTGGAATCGATATAGCCAAGGTTGCTGACGTCGATGACGACCGGCTTCTTGCGGTGCGCGGCCTTGCCAAGCGCACCGTCAAGCTCATCGACTGAAAGGGCATCTATCTCTCCTGCCAGGACGAGCACGGTTACTTCGTCTCGGGCCTCTATGGACAGAGCCAGGAGTCTGCCGGGCATGTTATTCCCTTTCGCCGAGGCTGCGTTCCAGTACGACCGTCGTCCCGGTGAGCTCGGTGATGACCTGCACCCGGTCCATGAGCTTGCGGATGACCGGTAGTCCGTGGCCACGCGCAGGATCGCCGGATGGCGGTTGCCAGCGGCCGGAGTCGCGGACCGTTGCTCGTACGTGGTTGTTACTGGCCGTAGCCTCGATCGTCATGGATCGACGGTCGGTACCCCAGTAGGCGTGCTCGGCGCAGTTGGCCAGGGCCTCCCCGGCTGCGATGCACAGTTCGGCGTGCGCCTGACCGTGAGCGCCGATGGCGCGGAGCCAGTCTGCGAACTCGTGGCGCAGGGCCCGGACTTGTGTCGGCTCGGCTGCGGCGGTCCGCGTGAACGTGGCCGGGTCGTGGGCTAGCAGGCGGGCGCAGATGATGGCGACGTCGTCGTCGTGAAACGAATCGCGGACCAGCTCGCGTATGAGCCGGTCGCTGAGTCGGCCGATGCCCCGGCCGCTTTGCTCGGCGGCGGCCGTGGCGAGCTGTTCCATGCCCCCATCCAGCGATTCGCCTCTGCGTTCGACGAGTCCGTCGGTGAACAAGATGATCGTGGAACCCCGCGGGAACTCCAGGGTGGTGGTCCTGCGGGCGGTATCGGTGAAGCCGAGCGGCGGATCCTGGGCATCCTCGAAAAAGGAAGCCTGGCCGTGAGCATCGACGATCAGCGGTGGCATGTGCCCGGCGACCGACACGGTCAGGCGTTGCTGCTCGGCGTTCAGGAACGCCACCAGGCAGCTCGCGAACTGGGCACCGGGGACGATGGATGCGAACTTATCCAGTGCCTCCAGGGCCGCCGCGGGCTGCATCCCGGCCAGCAGCAATCCCCGAAGCGCGCTGCGCAACTGGCCCATGACACTGGCCGCACCGATGCCATGGCCGACGACATCGCCGACGATAAGGGCCACGCATTCGTCGGAAACGGTCAGCACGTCATACCAGTCTCCGCCGACCTCCAGACCGGTAGTCGCCGGCCGGTACATGGCATTGACCTCGACCCGGGCATCGGCATTTTCGATGGGACTGATGATTGCCTGCTGCAGCTTGTGAGCCACGGCATGCTCGGTTTCGAATTGCCGTGCCCTGGTAAGCGTCTGTGCCGCGTAGCCTGCCATGGTCGCCAGGAACTGCTGCTGGGCCGGGCTGAGCTGCTGGGGCTCGGGCCAGGTCACGGTGAGCACTCCGGTGACTTTTCCGCCGGTGATCAGCGGCGTCGCCAGGCAAGCGCCGGTACCGGCCGCTGTCCGGGCCGCGGCCAGATGCGGCAATTCTGCGTCCATGGTGTGCGGGTCGGGCAAGAAGACTGGCTTGCCGCTGCGCCAAGCGCGGACGGCCGGGCTGTCGGCCGTTGCGTCCAGCTCGGGCCACTGCCGGGCCAGCTCCTGCGGCACATCGTGCAGGTTCACATACCGCAGCGCCGGCCGCTCCGGGTCCGCCTCAACCAGGACCACCAGCTTCGCGCCCATCGCCTGCCGCAACCGGTCCGCCAGCGCCTGCGCCACGTCGGCCACCGTGACAGCCTGCGACAGCTCTGCCGCCAGCGCGGCTAGCTCCGCAGCCTGCCGGGCCGCCTCCTCGGCCTGCTTTTCGGCCGACGCGTCCCGGATGAAGTAGGCCCAGCGCAGCGGCTCCCAGTCCAGCATCACCGCGCTGATCTCGATCGGTACCCGGCTGCCGTCCTTGCGCCAGTATTCCTTGCGGAACGGGGCGCAAATACCCGTTGCCTGCAGCTCGGCCAGGGCGGCCTGATCGGCAGGTGCCCACTCGGGCGGCGTCATCGCCTGCCAGCCGAGCGGCCGCGCGGCCAAATCCTCGTCGCTGTACCCAAGCATCCGCAGGAAGGCACCATTGGCCTCGGTGATGCCTCCCACGGTGACGGTCACCACCGCGATCAGGTCCGATTCGGCCAGGTGGCGCAGCGCGGCCTCCGCGCCAGCCGGGGGCCTCAATCCGCCCGCGCCAGCCAGCTCCCCGCCGCCCACCCGCCACGACCTCTCGGGACCTCATGTGTGACCGCGACTAGCACCGAACCCGGCCACGATTGACGAGGACTGCGCGGAGTCATCGAAGCCACCTTTGATCCAGGCCCTCACGGGCAGGCCTTGATCCCGGTGGTCCGCGCCAGCCAGCCGGGACCAGAGCTGGCTCGACAACCGTCACCCGAAGCCTGGCACACTCGCGTGACACTGTCCACGGCCACCCTGCCTGCACGAACTGCCATGAACCCGCTGCCCGTCCCGAAGATGGTGCGGGCCACCATGGCCGTCACGCTTGGGGATTGAGATGCAGGTGTGATGCACGTGCGCGCTGGGACCCAAACCTCTGGTCCCACGCCGCGAAGCATCTGGCAGGATGTCGGCAGCTACCCGAGCGGCTTGGGGAGGAACCGGTGCCTGCCCGCTTTCAGCTGGTCATCGACTGTGCAGACGCGGATCGGATGGCCCGTTTCTGGGCCGCCGCGCTGGGCTACGAACTCGCCCCACCCCCGGCTGGATTCACGACCTGGAACGACTTCTACCGCGAGCTGGGGGTGCCCGAGGAGGAGCTGGCCGGCGGGGCGGACAGGATCAGCGACCCGGCTGGCCACGGGCCGAGCATCTGGTTCCACGTCGTCCCCGACGCCAAGGCGGTCAAGAACCGGCTGCACCTCGACATCCACGCCAGCGGCGAGTGGACGGACCCGATCGGGGCTCGCCGGAAGCGGGTCGACGCCGAGGCCAGCCGGCTGGCCGGCCTGGGCGCCACGATCACTGGTGCATTGCCCGAGGAAGGGCTCGACCACTACGCGGTCGGGATGAGGGACCCGGAAGGCAACGAGTTCGATATCAACTGACCACCTGAACTCTGCCGGCCGAACGGCTCCGGCGCCACATCTCGGCTCAGTCATCATGCCGACCCGGCCGTGCACCGCCGGATGGGACGGTGCAGGCCTTCTGGTGTATCAGCTGGCAGCGCGGTTCCTCTGTCAGGGTTGAAAAGCGCCGTGTCCACACGTAACCGGGGGTCCCGATGACCAGCGCCACGATCAGCCCATGGCCGTTTGTCCGCGAGGGTGATCAGCAGCATCCCGTCCAGACCTTGCAGTACCTGCTCCGGGCCCGCGGCCACACCGTCACCGTGGATGGCATCTTCGGGCCCCATACCGACGCCGCCGTCCGCGCCTTCCAGCAGCAGCGGGGCCTGACCGTCGACGGCATCGTCGGCCCGCACACCTGGCCGGTGCTGATCATCACGGTCCAGCTGGGCAGTCAGGGCGACGCCGTCCGCGGGGTCCAGGAGGAATTCCATTTCCGCAACCTGTCCGGTGACCCGAGCAAGGGCCTGCAAGTCGACGGGATCTTCGGAGCCGACACCGAGACCGCCGTCCGCGACTTCCAGAAGGCTCTCCATCTGGACATCCCGTTGGTCACCGTCGACGGCATCGTCGGCCCCGTCACCTGGCAGGCCCTGGTCAGCGGAATGCTCTCGTTCTGACCTGAAAGCTCCTGGTCAAGGACCTGGTCATGCGCCGGTTCTGGCCGACCGCAGCCACCAGCTGCGTGCCGATCCTGGCCGGGGGAAACTGGCCGTGTGCGCCCGGTGCCGGGCGCATCCCAGGGTGGCCGGCGCCGTGGCGGCCTAGCCGCGGCGCCGCGGTCCGTCCGTAAGATGAGCGCATGACCTCCCTGCCACTCTGGGCAGCGGACCCGGGCTCGCTGACGCTCACCGAAGCGCAGTACGACAGCCTGCCCGATCGGGTGCGCAAGCTGATCGAGGTCATCGACGGGAACGTCACCTTCTGCCCGAGCGGCCCGCCCGAACACCGTGACGTGACCCGCACGCTGGCCATCCGGCTGGACGCAGCCCGGCCAGCCCAGCCGTGCACGCAGGTATCCACCGGCGCCGACGTGCATTTCATCAAGCGCAGGCGCAGCGACGGCACGCTTTCCTTCCGGCGCCCGGACATCTCGGTGTCCCGGTGCACGCCGGAGGACGCCAAGCTCTTCGCGCGGGACGTGCTCATGGTCGTGGAGGTTGTCACACCGGCCTCTGGCTACACCGACACGGTCGACAAGCTCGCGGAATACGCCTACGAGGGGATACCTCTCTACCTGCTGGCGATCCTGGGCGGCGATCCCTACCTGAAGATGATCCAGGAGTACCGGCTTGACTGGCCCAGCCGGACCTACCGGCTCGCCCTCACGCACATGGACGGGCTGAGCCTCAAGGACCCATTCCCCATCAAGATCGACTTCGGCGAGCTCGGCGGCTGACGGGGCCATGAGACACCCGAAGTGCCCCGCGCCAGGTTGCCTCATACTCGAAGCTAAGCAAGGCGCTTATCCGCGAGGTGCCGATGGATGACCCGAACGACCCGTATAGCCGGGATAACTTGTCATGGAACTGGTCATTTGGCGGGCCGAAGTGGCGGCCGTTCAGCGGCCGGCGCGGGCCGCGCGTTCCACCGCCGCCATGGGCCAGAAAGCCGCTGGGCCCGGGTAAGGCCGAGCGCGAGCAGGCAAAGCGCGCCGAAGCGCGAGCAGAACGGCTGCACCTGGTTGGCCTGACCAACGCCGCGGTGATCATCATGGCCGCAGTCCTGGGCGTGGCGGTGATCATGGTCGTATTTGTGCTGGTCAGCCGTTATTAACGGGCTCATCACAGATGAGGGTGCCGCGGCCGGCGGGGCATCCGGCAGCGCCAGGGCCACCGTTGTGATGCCGGTTGCCCACCACGTCGCCGGCGTGTTAGCGTTCCGGCGATCGTGATCCATCGGCAGGAGGTGAGACCCATGAACGCAGTATCGGCAGTGGGTGCTCCGCTGCAGTTCACGATCATGCGACTGGGGTAGTCGCCACTGGGAGCGCCCGGCAGGCCATTCGTGAAAGGGCGACTCCCATGAGCACATCACCTTCTTCGGCTTTGCACTTCACCGCGGCGACGCCCTGCGATGGCATCGCCGGGTTCCCCGTCACGCTCGGCGGCATCAGCGGGGTGGGGTGGTCGCCCGGGCCGGCGGCCGGCGGCACATGCCGGCTCTCGATGGGCCACGGTGGCGGGCCGCATAAGGACGCTCCAGGGCTCGCGTCGTCCCGGGGCCGCCCGGCAGTGGCGGGCGGCGGGCCGGGCGACGGGTTCACGGTCACCGGGATCGACGCGCCCGGGCATGGCGGCCGGCCCAGGCCCGGCCAGCAGGCCGGCGCCATCGGGCGGGCGCGGGCCGCGGCCGGCAGGGCGCTGGTCCTCGGTGGCGGCGGAGGGGCAGGCAATGCGTGGGAGATCGGCTTCATCGCCGGCCTGTTTGATGGCGGGCTGGATGTGACCGGGGCCGATCTGATCATCGGGACGTCGGCCGGATCAACGGCCGCGGCCCAGATAACCAGCCCGGCCCGGCCGGCCGAACTGCTTGCCGGCATTCTCGCCGCTGCGCCCCGGCCACTGACTGGTCCGGCCGGGTCCGGCCGCGGGCACGTTCCGGCTAGGCCGGCCGCGGACTATCTGGCGAAGACGAGCGAAATAATCGGTGCTGCTGTGGATGCGGCCGACATGCGCCGAAGAATCGGTGCGGCGGCGCTCGAAATGGATGCGGGGCCAGGCAGCGCTGCACAAGCGCAGCGGCGGGCCACCGTCGCCGCCCGGCTGCCCAGTCAGCACTGGCCGCAACGGCCGGTACTCATCGTGGCTGTCGATGCCGAAACCGGTGAACCGGTCGTGTTCGACCGCCACAGCGGAGTCGACCTGGCGGACGCCGTCACCGCCAGCTGTGCCGGCCCCGGAGCTCCTCCCCACCGGGTCGGCGGCCACCAGTACATCGACGGCGGCTACCGATCCAATGAGAATGCCGACCTGGCCGCCGGATACGAGCGGGTGCTGGTGCTGTCACCATTTGGCGGCAGAACACGGGCGCCGCTGGAATGGGGCACGCATCTTGCGGCACAGGTCGATGAACTACGCGCACGCGGCAGCACAGTCGAAACGATCTTCCCGGATCGCAGCTCCCGCAGCGAATTCGGCGACAACGTGATGGATCCGTCGACGCGTCCGCCCGCCGCCCGAGCCGGTTTCGACCAAGGCAGAGCTGTTGCCGGGCAGCTCACAGAATTCTGGCGCTGACGGCTACCAAACCAGCCGGCTCGCAGGGCGCAAGCACACCCTGCTCATGCCTGGGGATGGTGGATACGCCGCGAGGGGTTTCGGCCGGGTGGCCGACGGCTTGCTTGGGCTACGCGAAGGGCCAGGCAAGGAGGGCGGGAGCTCGTGCCCCCGCCCCGTTGCCCGATCGAGGCCTCAGTAGCCGTACCCTGCGCCGCCTCCCCCGTGGCTGAAGAACACGAGGAACACGATCAGATACGCGACCGCAGCGGCGGCCAGGTAGATAGCTAGCCACTTTTTCCACTTACGGCGGTATCCGGCTTCTGTCTGAGCCATTGCCCGCCTCCTTCGTTCCTGTCGGATCCCTTTACCCGGTACCACGTACCAAAGTCTGAGGGAACTCTGGAAGCTTGCTCAGAGCTGCCTGCAAGCGGTGGCATACCTTTTTTCGACGACAAAGGTGGCCAGTTCGGCCGCGGTACTGGTGCCGACGTTGCGGCCGCAGACTTGACCCAAAGCAGCCACGGCCACTGGCCTACACCGAAGGACTATGGGGATTCATGCTCAAGGAGGTTCCCGGCGGCCGCACTCGCCTCGTGATCAGCGGCCCAGCCCGCCAGCACAACGATGACCGGAATGCCGACGTGCTGCCGCCAGGGCCCGTACGGCAGGTAGCCGTGGGTCTCGATCAGGTGGCTGATGCTCATATACCGAGCAGACCTACCCGCTGCGGGCCCGGTCAGCGCTGCGGCGCGGCGGTCCCGGTGGTCGTGGCTCAGTCGTAGTGGCGCAGCCGCGGCCACATCTGGCCCCAGGGATGGCGCGGCTGCGTGCAGATGTAGACGTGGCCGCCCTGCTCCTGGGCCTTGATC
>Ga0335078_10004572_pt1 | contig 20495 bp, 17 predicted proteins | sample Lox_Sample_32_FD_206711 | JGI IMG/M metagenome (GOLD analysis project Ga0335078, IMG submission 206711) | Soil microbial communities from Loxahatchee National Wildlife Refuge, Florida, United States - Lox_Sample_3.2 | ecosystem: Environmental > Terrestrial > Soil > Wetlands | place: USA... | reverse complement strand
TGCAGACAAGGGAACACCGACCCAGCGCGCGCCCGAAAGGGCCCGTAGACCCAGCTGCCCACATTCCGCGCGTCGAATCCATCGGAACGCGTCGCAGCGCGCCCTCCGCTTTTGGCGAGAAAGATGAATGCCGGATTGAACCATGGAGTGCTGTTCCTCGTTATAAAAGGGCTCGTTGCCCGATTGGAGGGTGTGATGACGATCGACGTGTCTGTCGCGGACGTGGATGCGATCGCCGGTGCACTGTCGCTGGTTCGTGAGCCGGAGGATCTGCGTGCGCTGTCGGATGCCGACCTGGCGGCGTGGTGTCGTGAGGTCCGGGCGTTCTTGGTGGATGCGGTGTCTGCGCGGGGCGGCCACCTCGGATCCAATTTGGGGGTGGTGGAGCTTACCGCTGCGGTGCACCGGGTGTTCGAGTCCCCGCGTGACGTGATCGTGTGGGACACCGGGCACCAGGCGTACGTGCACAAGCTGGTCACCGGCCGGGTGGAGGACTTTGCCCGGCTGCGTGTGCGGTCGGGGCTGTCGGGATATCCCTCGCGCGCTGAGTCGGCGCATGATGTGTGTGAGAACTCGCATGCCTCGGTCGGGGTGTCCTACGGGGACGGGATCGCGCGTGCCCGGGTGTTGTCGGGCTGCGCGGTGCGCCGGACGGTGGTGGTAGTTGGTGATGGCGCCCTGACCGGCGGGGTGTCGTGGGAGGCGCTGAGTAACCTTGGCAGCAGTACCGGGCCGGTCATCGTCATCGTCAATGACAACGGCCGGTCGTACGCGCCAACGGTTGGCGGTATCGCCTCTCATCTGCGGGGGCTGCGGCGCCGCCCGCGGCAGCGCGGAGGGGGCGGGGGCGGTTGCGTGTTCTCCGCGCTTGGGCTGGATTACATCGGTCCGGTGGACGGGCATGACGTTCCCGCCATGGAGGCGGCTTTCCGTGAGGCGCGCGACCGCCGTCGCTCGGTGGTGGTGCATTGCGTCACGCAGAAGGGGCGGGGGTACGCGCCTGCTGAGACGAACGAGGTTGACCACATGCATGGGGCACCGGCGTTCGATCCGGGGACCGGGCTGCCGCTACGGGCCGGGGGGCGGACCTGGACCGCGGAGAGCGGCGCGTGCCTGCTGGAGATGGCGCAGCGTGACCCGCGTATCGTGGCGATCACGGCGGCGATGCTTGATCCGGTCGGCCTGACGGAGTTCTCGGTCCGGCTGCCTGGCCGGGTATTCGACGTGGGGATCGCTGAGCAGCACGCGGTCGCGATGGCGGCCGGGCTCGCGATCGGTGGCCTGCGCCCCGTGGTGTGCCTGTACGCGGCGTTCGTCAACCGGGCCCTGGATCAGGTGCTCGCCGACGTGGCCCTGCATGGCCTGCCGGTGACGTTCATGATCGACCGGGCCGGGGTGACGGGCGAGGACGGCGCGAGCCACCACGGGCTGTGGGATCTGGCTATCCTGTCGGCGATACCGGGATTGCGCATCGCGGCTCCGCGGGACGGCGAGCGGCTTCGCGAGTTGCTCGGCGAGGCATTGCGGTACGCCGGGCCGACGGTCGTGCGCTATCCCAAGGGGGAGGTGTGCGCGCCGGTTCCCGCGGTCCGGCGGGCCGGCTCGGTGGACGTCCTGCGTGAGGGCACGCCGCACGGTGCGCTGGTGGTGGCGGCCGGGGCGATGACGTCGGCCGCGGTGGCGGCGGCTGGCCTGCTGGCCCGTGACGGCCTGTCGGTGACGGTGGCCGACCCGCGCTGGGTGTGCCCGGTGGCGGGCGACCTGATCTCGCTGGCGGCGGATTACCGCGTGGTCGTTACCGTGGAGGACGGCAGCCGCGAAGGCGGGTTCGGCTCCGCACTGGCCGGCGCGCTGTCCGACGCCGGGCTGCTGGTGCCGGTGCACCGGATGGGCCTGCCTCGGCAGTTCCTCGAGCACGGAAAGCGCGGCGAACTGCTCGAGGCGTACCAGCTGGACAGCGCCGGCATCGCTGCCGCCGTGTGCTCGGCGGCCACCCGCTGGGGATGCGCGAGGAAGGCGGACCGGCGGTGAGCGCCGTGATGGATGCCACCTACCTGGGCATGCCGGCTGCGCCGCCGCCGCCGCTGGCGCCGCGCCGCCGGTCGCGTCAACTCCGCGTCGGCGGGGTGCCCGTAGGAGGCGGAGCACCCATCTCGGTGCAGTCAATGACGACGACGCCGACCGCGAACGTGGACGCCACCTTGCAGCAGATCGCGGAGCTCACCGCGGCAGGCTGCCAGATCGTGCGGGTGGCCGTCCCGTCGCAGGACGACGCCGACGCGCTGCCGACCATCGCCCGCAAGTCGCAGATACCGGTGATCGCGGACATCCACTTCCAGCCGAAGTACGTGTTCGCCGCGATCAACGCGGGCTGCGCGGCGGTCCGCGTCAACCCGGGCAACATCCGCCAGTTCGACGGACGGGTCGGGGAGATCGCCAGCGCGGCTGCGGCCGCCGGCACGCCGATCCGGATCGGTGTCAACGCCGGCTCGCTGGATCGCAGGCTGCTGGCCCGCTACGGCCGCGTCACAGCCGAGGCGCTGGTGGAGTCGGCGCTGTGGGAGTGCTCGCTGTTCGAGGAACACGGCTTCAGAGACCTGAAGCTGTCCGTCAAGCACCACGACCCGGTGGTGATGATCGCCGCCTACCGGTTGCTTGCGCGGGCCTGCGACTATCCGCTGCATCTGGGCGTCACGGAGGCCGGGCCGGCGTTCCAGGGCACGGTCAAGTCGGCGACCGCATTCGGCGCGCTGCTCGCCGAGGGCATCGGCGACACGATCCGGGTCTCGCTGTCCGCCCCCCCGGTCGAGGAAGTGAGGGTTGGCACGGCGATTCTGGAATCGCTGGGACTGCGCCCTCGTCGCCTGGAGATCGTCTCCTGCCCGTCGTGCGGCCGTTCTCAGGTAGATGTCTACACCCTGGCCGAGCAGGTCACCGCGGCGCTGGACGGCTTCACCGCGCCGCTGCGGGTCGCGGTGATGGGCTGCGTGGTCAATGGCCCGGGCGAGGCGCGGGAGGCCGACCTGGGCGTCTCGTCAGGCAACGGCAAAGGCCAGATCTTCGTTCGGGGACAGGTGGTGGAGACGGTGCCCGAGTCTCGCATCGTCGAGACACTCGTCAATCATGCGGTCCGGCTGGCAGAGCAGCTGCCCGGCGGCCGCACCGGCCCGCGGCGGGCGGAGGCCGGTGCCGCGGCGGTGCGGCGGTGAGCGCGAACCCGGCGGAGCACGCGCACCGCCACCTGCTGATCGGCTCACCGACCTCGTTCTGCACCGGGGTGGAGCGGGCCATCGATATCGTGGGTGAGCTCCTCGGCCGGTACGGCCCGCCAGTGTACGTGCGCAAGCAGATCGTGCACAACGTCCATGTGCTCGCAGAGCTACGCCAGCGGGGCGCGGTGTTCGTCGACGAGCTGGACGAGGTGCCCGACGGAGCGATCACCGTGTTCTCCGCGCATGGCGTGTCTCCCGCGGTGCGCGAGACCGCGGCGGCGCGCGGACTGCGTGTGGTCGATGCCACTTGCCCGCTCGTGGCCAGGGTGCACGCCAAAGCGCGCCGATTCGCCCGTGCCGGTCACACCGTGCTGCTGATCGGGCATGCCGGCCACGAGGAGACCGAGGGCACCCTCGGCGAGGCACCGGACCGCACCCTGATCATCGAAAGCGAGCAGGACGCCGAAAGCGCCGAGGTGCCCGATCCCGGTCATGTCGCTTATCTCACCCAGACAACCCTGACACCTGAGGACACGGCCGGCATCGTCGCTGTGCTCCGAAGGAGGTTCCCCGCGCTGGTGGAAGGGGGCCGCGGCGACGACATCTGCTTCGCCACCATCAACCGGCAGCAGGCCGCCCGCGCAGTCGCGGAAAAGGCCGACCTGGTCCTGGTGGTCGGCTCGGCCAACTCATCGAACTCGCAACGGCTCGTTGACGTGGCCCGCAGTGCCGGAGTGCCTGCGTGGCTCATCGACGACGCCTCAGGGCTCGACCCGCGATGGCTCGACGGCGTCCGGTCGGTCGGCCTGCTGGCAGGCGCCTCCGCCCCGCGCCGCCTCCTCGACGGCGTGGTCACCGCGCTGCGGAACTGCGGTGGGGCAGACATCGCCCAGATCAGCGTCGCCGACGAGAGCGGAATAGTCTTCGCGTCCCCCACGGCACAGCTAGAGGCAGTCGGCCGCGCCACGCCACGCGGTCCGGACGGGAGGGATTCCTCGTGAGCTCAATAGCGCTGGACACCACTGCGGCGGACCAAGGCGACGCGGGTGCGCTCCGGCCGCCTGCCGCGCGCGAGGAGATCGCGCGCATGCTCCGCCGGGCGCTGCGCGGGCTCCACGCCCCGGCCCGGCGAGTCGCACTGCATCACTTCGGCTGGTGCGAGCAGGACCCCGCAGCTTCTCCCGGCGGGCCCGGCGGTCCCGGCAAGATGGTGCGCGGGACGCTGGCGATGCAGGTCGCCGGCGCGATGTGCGGGGATCCCTCCGTCGCCCTGGCCGGGGCGGTCGCGGTGGAGCTCACGCACAACAGCACGCTGCTGAAAGACGACGTGATGGACCGGGACGTCACCCGCCGGCAACGGCCGACCGCATGGACCGTCTTCGGTGAGTCACAAACGGTGCTCGCCAGCGACGCGCTGCTCACCCTGGCGTTCAGCGTGCTGCTGGAACACCCGGCCGAATCAGGGCTCGCGGCGTTCCGGTTCCTGGCGAAGGCATACCAGGACCTGCTCACCGGACAGGCGATGGATCTGCTATTCGAGTCGTGTGACCGGGTGGGCGTCGACGACTGTATCCGGATGGCGGACGGCAAGACAGCCGCGCTGCTGGCCTGCTCGACCAGGATCGGCGCGGTCCTCGCCGGCGCGCAGCCGTACCAGGCCGACGCGCTGGAGGACTTCGGGCGACACCTCGGTCTCGCCTTCCAGTACGTCGACGACATTCTGGGCATCTGGGGTGACCCGGCGACAACTGGCAAGCCAGCCGGCTCCGACATCGCCGCCCGCAAGAAGTCGCTGCCGGTCACCTACGCGCTGGCCAAAGGCGAGGACGGCTCGCTCGCGGGATTTTACGCCGAGCGCACGGCCGTCAGCCGCAAGGACGTGGCGCGGATCGCCATCGCCATCGAGGAGGCCGGGGCGCGCGCGTGGGCCGCAGATCAGGCGGCACGGCACTGCTCCGCCGCCGAGGAAAGCCTCGCCCGCGCCGGCATCCCGGTCGAGCGCCAGCAACCACTACGAGCGACCGCCCGGTTTGTCACTGCGCGTGAGTACTGACGGCGCGACGCATCCTGGCTTGCTTCCCGCCGGGGAGGCGTTCTCCAGCCCGTTGAGTGACGGCTCATCGGTCGGCCCAAAGGGCGCTTCGTTACCCGGGCGCGGTCCCTTGCCGCGGACCGCCTGCCCGTTTTGGTCGTCTGCCGCACTGTTTGGGTCCGGGGGCGGATGGCCCGAAGGCACGGCGGAGTGCATGAAACGCTCATGCTGAAACCGGGTGATGCCGACTGGCACGAGGGTGCCGATCAGCTGCGCCGTTATCGCGGCCGGAGCGAGCTTTGCCCCGACAAATGCAGCGCCGAGCGTGCCGCCAGCTACCTGCGCTGCCGCCCAGCTTTTGGTAGCAGTCGTATGCGCCTGGAAAAGCCTCGCATGCTGGGCCGGATCCTCGAGTACCCAGCCGGGCACCTTGTCGCGGGCTATACGGTAGGTGAACGGTGACCCGCTTATGACCGATACGAGACTGAGCAGGCCGACGACAACTGCTGACAGCGGTATGTTATAGGGCCGCAACGGGGAGTCCGGGTAGCTCAATGACACTCCCGTCATCGCCGCGCAGTAGCACAGCGTCCCGACATCGATAAAACGGCTGTCCGTGTGGAGCGTGCGCCAGGCCACCGTACCGGCCGATATAGTGAGCCCGATGGCGAAACCCAACCGCCAGGAGTCGGCGGCCTCGGTCAGGCTTACATATGCAACCCATGGCGCGAAGGTCAGCAGATAATCGCCGGCAGTTCTTTGCTTGCTCCCGCGGGGCATATGCCGATTTTATCGCCTAAAAGTAGCTAGCGCCAGATCCACGACAGCGCGTGGTGGGTGGCGGAGGGCCCCCCGCTTTGGCCTCGTTCATAACACCTGTCACTGGGTGCCTCCTGTTTACCAGGAGTTACGCCGTTTAAACTTACAGTCCGGGAACCACACCCGTCACAGGGGTCGTTTGAAGCGCGGTCCCCCCGGGTCGGCGGGATGCGGGAAGTCCTTTTCTATCGTTGTTAACTGAATTATCCTCCCTCGTGTGCGCGGTGGCGGATCTGGTTTGGCGGGAGCTTTTGTTGGCCGTGGGCCTGAGATGGGTGTGCTGGGCGGGCTGCTCGGGGCGCTGGCCGGGGGGCGGGGGGGCAGCGTGCTGGTGGTTGGTGAGGCTGGGGTGGGGAAGTCGGCGCTGGTGGCCAGGGCGTTTGCGGGCTGGCCCGGAAGGGGCGGTTGCGGCTTAAACGGTGCGGGGACCTGGGACCGAGGCCGGGCGCCCGGGGCGGTGGTGTGGGCGGTCGGTGCTGAGATGGGGGCGGAGTTCCCGCTGATGCCGTGGGCGGAAGCGGCGCGCGGGGCGGCGGGCACGGGCGATGCGGGGGGGAGTCCGTATCGGGAGATGATGCGGTTGCTGCGGGGGCATGGCGGCGGGGTAGATGCGGCGGCTGCGGCGTCGGAGTTGCTGGTGGCGTGGGTGGAGCAGGTGAGTGCGGCGGCGCCGGTGCTGGTGATGTTCGATGGTCTGCACTGGGCGGATGAGGCGTCGGCGAGGGTGTGGCATCGGCTGGTGCGGCTGGTGGGGCAGGTGCCGGTGCTGGTGGCGGGGACGATGCGGCCGGGCTACGGCCGTCAGGATCTGGCTGCGATGCGGCGCCGGGTGGCCGCCGAGCAGGCTGCCGGGAGGGGGGCCGTGCTGGATCTGGCATTACTGTCGGCCGGCGAGGTTGCCGAGCTGGTCGGCGGGCTGGTCGGCGGCCCGCCGGCGCCGCGGCTGGCGGTGATGACCGAGTCCGCTGGCGGCAATCCGCTGTACGTGACCGAGCTGGTGGGGGCGCTGGCGCGGGCGGGGGGGCTGGTGGCGGGGCCGCGCGGGCAGGTGGAGGCGGCTGGTGAGTACCGGCCGCTGGCGCTGGAGGAGGCGGTCACCAGCCGGCTGGATGCGGTAAGCCCGAAGGCCCGGCAGATGCTGTCGGCGGCCGCACTGCTGGGGGTGGAGTTCACGGTGCCGGATCTGGCTCTGGCGAGCGGCCTGCCAGTCAATGTGCTGGCGGACCTGCTCGGCCAGGCCCGGGAGGCGGGGGTGCTGGCGGCCGGCCAGGCACGGATGGCGTTTCGCCACCCGCTGATCCGCGATGTGCTGTACCAGCAGATGTTCCCCGCAGTCCGGGTGGCATGGCACCTGGAACTGGCGCGCATGATGACCGCCGATGGTGCCCCGGTGTCTGCCGTGGCGCGGCAGATCTCGGCCGCGCTGGCTGCGGGCGGGCAGCTGCCCGCGACGGACTGGGTCGTCGACTGGCTGGTGACAAACGGGGCGACGCTGTCGCGGCAGACAGTGCAGCTGGCAATTGCCGTGCTGTCGCGAGCGTGGGAGCAGCTGCCGCCGGAGGATCGGCGGCGGGTGGAGCTGGCGGTGCCGCTGGCCAGGGCGCTGGTGAGCAATCTGCGGGGCGATGACGCGGAACGGGTGGCTCGCCAGACGCTCGCCACGGCACCTGGCATCAGCGCGCAGCAGGCAGTGGAGTTGCACGTTGCCGCTGCGGAAAGCCGAGTCAGCCATGCCCCGAGACCCGAATCGCTCCTCGCCCTCCTGGCCGCCGCCGAGGCGGAAAGCGAATGGCGTCCCGAACAGCTGCTCCGGCTGCGTGTGCTACGCGCCCTGGTCTACGCGTGGGCGGGTAGCGAGAAGGAGAAGGGCGGGAACCTGGCGGCCGAGGTTCTTGAGGCTGCCACCCGGCTCGGGGACCGGCAATCGGCTGGGTGGGCGTGCCTCGCCCTTGGACAGGTAGACGTATTCGCAGGAGAGCTCGACTCCGCCCGGGCGCATTTCGGGCACGGAGTCATAATGACCGAGGGAGACCCCGAGTCACTGGAGCAGCACGTGACCCTACTGGCCAGGCAGGCGCGCGCGATGCTGCCGGACAACCTGTATGCCGATGCCGGGGTGGTGCTCTCGCGCGCCCGGGCTCTGGCGGAAAACGCCGGCAACGAGCTAAGGCTTTGCCAGATCGCGGCGATGGAGCTCTACCGGCTATTCGCTGTCGGCAACTGGGATGATTTGCTAACCGAGTTCGACGCCGTCCCCCAGGACAGGTGGATTGGCTTGCAGCCATGGGGTGTGGCCGTGGTAGTGGCGCGGCACCGCGATGACATCGGTCTCGCTGGGCAGTACTGGGACCGGATAAACAGCCCGCAACTCGCCGGCCGTGACAGGACCCACAAGGGTGGGTTCTTCGACTACGTTCGCGGCGTGGATGCGGAGTATCGGGGCGATACCCGGCAAGCGCTCCGCTGCTACCTGGCCGCGCTGGAGGTGAGGCCGCCGGACCACGGGAACCTCACGTGGATGGCGGCCGAGCTTCCCCTCCCGCAGCTGGTGCGCCTGGCGCTGGCCGACGGCGATCGGGACACCGCCGCCAGCCTGGTTGAGCAGGCCGGTCAGCTAGCCAGGTGGCCGAGGTTCGCGGCGATCCTGGCGCACGGGCGGGGGCTGCTGGAGGCCGATCCGGACCTGGTGCAGGAGGCCGTGGACTACTACCGGCAGGTGGGGAAGCGGCTGCCGTTCGCGCAAGCCCTGGAGTCCCTGGCCGCGGTCCTGGTGCAGCAGGGCGCAGCCGGACGGGCCCGCCGCCTGATGATCGAGGCGCTGCAAACCTACGAGTCGCTCGGCGCGGCCTGGGACGTCAAGCGGATGCGAGCCAGGTTCCGGAAGCTGGGGATGCGGCTCGGGTCACGGGACCTGTCGGGCCGCGAGGCCAGCGGGTGGAACAGCATGACTCGCACCGAGACCACGGTGGCCGTCCTGGTGGCTGAGGGACTGTCCAACCCGCAGATCGCCGAACGGTTGTTCCTGTCCCGGCGTACCGTGGAAACCCACGTCTCGCACATCCTCACCAAGCTCCACGTACGCAGCCGCGTCGAGGTCGCCATCGCCGCTCTCAAACAGCCTGGCCTCACCCTGGCGGGCACGCAAGCCACCCGCGCCGCGCACCCTCAAGCGCGCGTTTAGCTTCCCGCTTTCCTGGGCGGTGGTCTAGGTACAGGCCGCCATGTTCTGGCCGCCGATGACCAGGCTGGCGACTACAGATCGGCGGACCCATCCAGCAAGTCTTCGAGCGGTACCCGGTCCAGCACGTCCTTCACTTCGCCCAGATTCTTGAGCTGTCGCCTGCAATCAGGGCAGCTGTCCAGGTGCGCGCGCACCGCCATCTCCTCAGCCGGATCAAGGATGCCCATCGCGTAGGCACCCAGGTTTTCAGCGTGTTCCACCGCACCCCTGCCTGCTCCAACTGTGCTGACACCTGTAGATACGCGCGCCGGGCAGCGGAGATTCAAGCTCACCGCCAATATGCCCCGGCACGACCAGTTCGCCATCTCCAGCGCAGGCAGCGCAGCCAGCGCAAGATCAGCCCGCAGATGACCAGCGACCTGTCAGCCGACAATAGTGCGGGAATAGTGATTCGTGGTGAACACAGTGTAAATAAAGCCGGACAACGTATCCACGTACGTAACATCCGCGACCCGGCGGCGGTTCGGCGCAGAGCGCGGTGACGTCCGTGCCAGCACGTCACCGGGCCGCTAAACGCCCCCGTCCGGCACTGTGGTACCCGGCTTCTTTCTCCCGGCCGACGCCTGGGCAATGCCCAGGTCCTCCGTCAGCCGCGCCACCGCGCACCCTCCACCCGGCCAGCGCGGAAAGCAGGAATCGAGTTACCTTGTATATAGCCTGTTCCGCCTGCTCATCGGCAAGAGCCGGACGGCCGCCGCTGATGCGCGAGCACCACGCCCTCGCCCGCAGCCACCTGGCCTGCCATGACGATTACCCCGACATGCGTGGCTGCCCGAAGTGGCGTGACCACCGCTGAGGCCACCTATCCAGTTACAGTCATATAAGGCTTGACAATCTAAATTTCCCGTACCGGCGCGACAATGACGGCTGTCTTCTGCTGGCTTCAGCGCTGGCGCGAGCTGTTTGCGTAGGGCGCATAGGGCGTAATGAACGCGGGACTTGACCGTTCCGGGGGAGATGCCGAGCATGCGGCCGGTCTCGTCGACGGTGCGATTCATGTAGTAGATGTGCACGATCGCCTCGCGGTGCGCCTCGGTCAGTTTTCCCATGGCCACCGCGAGCGTCATCGACCAGGCCAGCTTGTCCATGTCGTTGTTGCCCGGTCCGGGGCTGGCGATGTCGTCTCCGGTTAGCTTCACCGACGGCCGCGACCGGTACTCGTCGATGAAGATCCGGTAAGCCACGGTGAACAGCCAGCTGCGGCTCGCCGCCTCGCCATTAGTCAGGCGGTGCCGCATCTGCCAGGCCCGGATCAGTGCTTCCTGGACAATGTCCTCGCTCCACTGCGGATCGCGGGTGAGCCGCACGAGGTATGCTTCTAGCTGCGGTTTACAGCGCTCGTAGAGCCCGCGCATGAACTCTTCGTCCGAGCCGGCGCCCGCGCCGTGCCCTCCGGTGGAGGAAGCCTGCCGACTTGGTGCCGCCAAGGCGGCCCGCGCCATGATGCTCACCCCTTTCCGCTCGCCACAGCGGACTTCGGCCGTCGGGGCGAATCGTTGACCCAACGGATGCAAACGATGCCCTCGGGACCGGCTTGTGACATCAGTGACAGTACGTAAATCTTCGAGGTTCTCAATGGTGCTGCGCGGTGCCCTCCCCAGCACGCCCGCACCGGGGCAACTCCGGCAGCCGTAGCGCGTCTTCGGCCTCCGGGCGTTGGCGCTGACCACCATCTCATCGGGCAACTCAGCCGATCCGGCGCTATGGCGCTCCGGCTGCCGCATGACATCAGTGAGATCACGTAGATTTAGCACGGCATTGAACCAGGCTGGCCCTCACCTCGTTTAGATCGCGTCCAAGGCCCCGTCGAAGGGATGGCCTTCCACATGGCCACAAGCGCACTAAGCAGCGGAGCCATCGAGCTGCGCCCTTTCCCGGACCGCGATCTTCGCGGCGAGGCCGATGCTCAGGCACACCTGACCGAACTGTCGCCAGGCCGCCGCCGGGGCTGGGCGGGCGGCTTCCCGCTGTTGCAGGCGGTATCTCACGGTCGTGGGTGCTGCGCGGCCACAACAATAACAATCCAAGTGGAAGGCCCGCAGAGATTATGACGGTCTCGCGCAAGAAGGTCCCGATAGATTTGAGCATCGGAACAGAAGCGCTTGGCATCAAGCTTGATCTAGGCCCGGAGAAGAAAACAATCAACTCGGCTGCCGGCGACCTCGCCAGTCCTTGCCTAATAGAAATAAGCTTGCCCCTTGCCTGGCTTCGCGAGCTATCAAGGCAGCCTGCGCGGTCATTCCAGCGATCGCCTGCGTCCATTCACTCGGCCACGTTCCGCCAGCCCGTCGCCTTCGTGGCTAAGGGGACCCAGGCGCATGGCCACAGGCACAACCGAGGATGCGTCGCGACCTGTTTTGCTTTCCATCTAACCCAGCGCGAGAGCGTAATTATGGATTTGATGGCCGCAGGGCTCTCTAATTCAGCTATCGCGCAGCGCCTGACGCTCCGCGAGAAAACAGTCAAGAATCACATCAACCACATTTTTGCCAAACTCGCTGTCGGCAGCCGGTCTCAAGCTATCGCCCTATGGCTGGGTAATCTTGACCCGGAATTCCAGACAGACCACGTCAGCCTTATCTCATCTTCACCCCCGGGCCACCACAGGCCGGGGGCAGATGACTCGTCGCAGCGTCTCGGTCAACGCCTCACGGCGTAACACCCAAGGATGACAGCCGCCATTGCGGCCTGCTGCAATCTATGCGATTTTGAGGCCGAGCGGCTGCAGTCGCCGCCAGAGAGAAGGTGGTTGGTCATCAACGATATACTCGAGTTCCCCCTGGATCGCAGTAACCGGTTTGTCCTACCCGCTGAGCTGCGCCGGGCGCAATCCGCCGGTCACCCGGTGCTCAGGGTCCGCCGGCTGGGCGGCGATGAGGTATGGATGGTCATCGGCTACGAAGAAGTCAAGGCGCTGTACGCGGACCCGCGGCTCAGGCGGACGAACCCTAATGAACCGCGGGACGCCAGCGAGAAGGTCACCAGTGAACTCTCCGCGGCAGTCCAGGCCGATGCCAATCACAAGGCGTTCCGGTCGCGGCTGGGACCATGTTTCTCGCCGCAGCGGCTCCGGAGGATGCGACCGGGGATGGAGCGGATCGTCGAGAGCCTGCTGGATCAGCTGGAGTACGGTCCGCTGCCCGCCGACTTCCACGCAGATCTGTCCTTCCCGCTGCCGACCCTGGTGATGTGCGGGGTACTGGGAGTGCCGACGGCGGAATTCGAAAAGTTCCGCAAATGGGCGGGGGAGTTCTTTGACTTCGGGTCCAGCCCCGCGGATGCGATGCGTTCGATGACCGACTACATGCGAGGGCTAGTCGCGCGAAAGCGTGCGGAGCCCGACGAGAGCTTCATCACCGACCTGATCGCCGCCGAGGACGGCGGGCTGGACGATGACACCATCGCCGGCCTGGCCGTGGTCATGATGCTCGCAGGGCACGTCTCGACTGTCGAGCGCATCGATGTCGGCATGATTTTGCTGATGATGAACCCAGATCAGTGGGCGCAGCTGTGTGCGGACCCCTCGCGGGTCGCGGCGGCGGTCGAGGAGATCAATCGGCTGGCCACGGTCAGCGGACGCGCCGCCGACGGTACGTACCGTTACGCGTGTTCCGATATTCCGATCGCCGGTGTGACCATCCGGGCGGGTGAGACTGTTCTGCTGTGCCGTTCCGCAGCGTCCAGGGACGAGTCTGTCTTCGCCAACGCCGACCGTTTCGACCTGGGGAGGCAGCCTATCCAGAACCTTGAATTCGCACATGGCCAGTGGTACTGCATCGGCGCGGCGCTGGCCCGGATGGAACTGGCCATCGTGTTCGAAAGGCTGGCCCGCAGGTTCCCCGCTATGCGGCTCGCAGTGGCGCCCGAGGCGGTCGAATGGCGCCAGAACTCCTACCTTGGCGGCGTGCTGGGCCTGCCCGTCACCTGGAGCAGGCCTGCGCCCGCGCATCAATTCTGCCTTCGCTGCCCGGCGACCCCGAGGGCGGAGACTATCTGGGGGCTGTGGCGCGACGCCCGCACCTGGCCAGCCTGGGCGGGGGTGGATTCAGCGGCCTTCGGCGGTTCCTTCGTGCCGGGCAGTACCGGATTCAAGAAGGTCGCGGGCCGGCCGCCGGTGCCCTTTCGCCTGGTGCAGGTCTTCGAGGGGAATAGCTGGACCAGCGAATCGGAGAACGCCGGCACGATGATCAGGACTCACCACCGGATCGAGGGCGGCGCCGATTCGCTCACCGTAATGTATTACGTGGAGATCTTCGGTGACGAGACGCTGGCCGCCAAGGCTGGCCGCGAGCTCAGGGAGCGAGTTTCGCGGGAGATCAGCAGTCTCGTGGAGCACGCAGCACATCTGGACTCGCTGGGGGCTCCTGAGTCGCCGGCCTGTCCGTTACCGAAAGGCTAGCAGCCCTCAGCGCCGGTCAGTGACCGGCGCTGAGGTAGTGACGGCGAGCGCCCAGGCCGGGAACACATCTTTGTACAGCCGGTAGTCCAGCACCGCCGTCTTGAAGAAGACCCCGCTCGGGGCTTGCCGTGGCCAGCTTCCGGTCTCGGGTTCCATCAGGCTGACAAGGAAGTCCGACCCGCGGCGGACAGCGGGATGCTCCGTCCCGACGACCGGGGTCAGCGCCAGCAGAGCCCAGGCGGTCATAGCGGCCTGGCCTTCTGGATGTTCCACGTACTTCCCGGACCGGCAGCTCGAGTGATGCTCTCCCCAGCTCCCATCGGTCTTCTGCGTCCTGATCAGCCAGTCAGCCGCGTCGGCCACGGCCTTGTCCTCGCGGCCTACGCCCGCGGCCCGGAAGGCATCAAGGACGAAGGAAACGGCGTAGGTGAAGGCGATCCCCCAGGCGGCCGGATAGCTTCCGTCGGCGCGCTGCCGGGCGCGCAGGAACGCGACGCCGCGGCTGATCGCCCGGTCCACTTCACCCGTCCGAGGATAGCCGGGGAAGTCGGCGCGGAAGCGGGCCAGCGCGGATACGCAGGAAGCCGTGCACTCGACATGGGAGGCGTCGGTCATGCAGTCGGCATACATCTCTGCCGGATTGAACCGTTCGAGCAGGCCCGATGTCCTGGCGCGTTCATAAGTGCCGAAACCGCCGTCCCGGTTCTGCCTGGCCAGGATGAATTCGGCTGCGGCCTGCACCCGCTCGCCGGCGATCCGCTGCTGGTGAATTCGGGCCTCGCGCGCCAGGCTGTGGACCGCGAGAATGGCGGAGAGCGCTTCGGCCGTGCAGTCTGACACCGGCCAGCGGTGCGTTCCGTCGGAAAAGCACCAGCCGCCATTGATCGCTGAGCGGTCGCCGCTGACAGCAGGAGGAAGTTCCTCGACGGCCTGGGCGTTCAGCAGCCAGTTGTAGCCGCGCGCCAGCGCGGTGTCGGTGGCCGGGGAAGATGGGGCAGCGGCCAGAGCGCGCATCGCAAAGGATGTGTCCCACGCTGACGATCGTGCCCCCACGACGCGGGTTCCCTCCTCATCGTCCTCCCAGCGCCAGGCGTCGAGAGCGTCCAGCGCGGCCAGCACCCGCTCGCGCGGAGCTCCGGTTCGCGCCAGTACCAGGCAGCCGAGCAGGGCGCTCACCGGCGAGACGCCCTGACCGCGAGAGGCTTCCAACGCTCGCTGCGCATGCTGGGCACACCGCCGCAGCGCCGCGCGCCGGGCCGCCTTGACGGGCCAGCGCTCGTACACGGCGAGAACCGCATACGCCGCTCGCAGGATCGGGTGCGGCAAAATGAACACATCCGGGCCGCTGAGCTGGCCACGCGCCCCCGCGAAGTCGACGGACTCGAAATCCGTGCCGTAAAGTTCCCGCCGCAGCTGGTCACGCAGTGGTCCGAGGTCGAACTGCGCACGGCTGCCGTACATATAGGCGAGTCCGCCATAGATGTAACGCGTGTGACAATAGAGGCGATCAGGATGTATCGGTGCTTTTTTCGGGAGAAGGAAGAGCTCGGGCGGAACTGCGTTAATCCCCTCGTAGCCGTAGAGGCCGACCATCGCCAGCCATAGCCGGCCCCATGAAGGAATAGCCGTCACTGAGCCGTGACAACGCCACCAGTCACCGGCCTTGGCGACGATCGGAGCTTCTTCCGGCAGGCCCAGTACCCTGATGGTCACATAGGCCAGCACGGTCAGGTAGACCGATGACGGGCCCTGCCGGTGAGCCGGCCAAGAACCGTCGGGCAACTGGGTGATCTCGAAATGCCGCAGGACACTGGCGATGTCTGCCTCGGGCAGCGGCCACCTGCCTATGAGCCTGCGGGTTATCACATACTGGGACAGCAGCATGGTGTTCCACACCATCTCGCCCTCCCAGCGCCCGTCGGCAAACTGAAGTGAGCAAAGGTGCGCAATGGCCATATCGCGGGCGGCGGCGGCCCCGGGCGGCCCGTCAACTGTGGCCATCAGGCGCCTCCGCGCATCCGTGGACTCCCCCAGCTAGAATGGGACCGGCGGGGGACGACCACCCGGTGCCGCCCGGGTCGCCAGCGGCTCCCGGCCGATCGCGCAGAAAGATCAGCGATCGAGGAAGGCTGCCCCGCCGTAGGCGGGCGTGCGGCCGCACGCGGTAGCCATCGCATGTGCTCAAATCTCAATGACGGCGCCGCGGAGCCTGGGCACGTCGCGTGCGCGTCTGGGTCGTGGCACCCGGCATGTCATTTCTCGATTCGCTGGGACGGCGTTACGGCAAGCCGAGAACAGCCTTCGGCTGGCGGCGCAGCGTAGCTGGGGCAGGACAGCCAGAGCCTAACCGGTGCGGCTCTGGCCGTCCTGGGCCCGTAGGCCCTGCGGCTAGAGAACCTCTAAACAGATGCTGGACGTACGGAGGTTTCGGCGTCATGCCGTGACGGGCCGCACCGATGTGGCGGACGATCTGCGATGGCGGGGTACGGTAACCTCACATGCTTCACAGTTAGCCTTTAGGGATGGAATCTGCACCCTTGCCGGAACCGGGTGACGCTGGGCTGCTCGGCGTGGTGCGGGCCGAAGATGCCCCGGCGCGGGAGGGCGCCATCGCCGACTGCACGGCCGCTTACGAAGCGATTGCCGAAGTGGACGCCACGTTGCGTGGCGTCGCCGGGTCGGCGCTGACAGACACGGCCGGCACCGACCGTGACATCACGCCGCTCCTCGCTACCAAGGCGGACGGCGAAGCGAGCACCGGCGATACGCGCCGCACGTCAATGCCCGGCGATGCCGGAACGCCGGCGGACGCGCCCGGCGCCCGGCGACTGCGACGGCTCCGGCTTAGCCCTTCTCGAATGATCGCGGCCGCAGCAGGCCTAACGGCCGGGCTCACCGCTGTCGCGCTGGCGGTCACGTCCGCCGGGCCCCGCAGCACCCCGGGCCGGGCCGGGTCGTTGCTTCCGGCGCCATCGCGGGCAGTGGGGCGGCAGGCGCCGACGCTGCTGCCATCGGCACATCCGTCGACCGGGTCGCCGGGTCCGTCGCCATCGCCCAGGCTGTCGCCGAGCCGGCCGCCATTGCCCGCTGTGCCGCCGCGACCATCGCCCCCGGCCCCGACGTCGTCAGCCGCTCCGGTCCCGGCCACGGCCCGGCTCAGCGCCAGCATCGAACCCGGACAGTCTGACAATCCCTTTGAACCGGCTGAGCTCACGTTCCAGGTCGGCAATGCCGGCTCGGCGGCGACCGGTCCGCTGACCGCGTCGATAACGCTGCCGGGTGACGTGCAGGTGATCACCGACGGCGCGACATCCGGCGGCTGGAACTGCCAGCCTTCCGCAAACGGGGCAGCCTGCACCCACAGCCCGCTCTCGCCCGGCCAGAAGGCCGAGGGCACGCTCACCTACACGGCCACCTGCGGGCAATTCAGCGTTGTGGCCGCGAGCGGGTCTGTGACCGCCACGGCTGAGCAGAGCGAAGCATGCTAGCCCCCATCACGGCGAGTCGGACCAAGCAGGCTGCCTGGTAGCCGGGACGCGCGCTGCCATGATCGAGAAGGCAGCGAAGTTGGCGCCGTCATGGGTGCTTTGGGCGGGTGGGGGATTGCCGGCCGTGACAGAGGTCCTGCGCCGCGAGGGCGAACGGCACTACCTGCCGCCGCTCCACCGCGCTCCAATCCAAGTAGCGGCTGGGCAGATGCCCTGAGCCTTCAGCAGGAGGCAGGCATGCGGACGACAGCGACCGTCTGGCGGATGCTGGTCAGCCTCGGCTTACTGGCCACGGTAAGCATGGCCGGGTGCGGCGGGAGCCGGGCACCGGGGAGTGCCGGGCCGAGCAACAGCCAGACGACCGCCCCCGCAGCCCGCTCTGCACCCAGCCAGACAGCCTCCCCGCCCGCCGGGACGCCCGGCGCGACGCCGGCCAGGCCAGGCGGTACCCGCAACCTGGTCATCAGCAGCGCCGAGCGCAGCGAACTGACCGCGGCTTTTGTGGCCTACAAGAAGATCTCACCCTCCGATGTGCGCGGTGCCGGTGCCCTTCCGGGCTCGGTTTACTACGCCTACGACCCGGCCTCTGACACCCACTGGGCCCTGGCCTCCTTCGAGCCATCCAGCACAGCGTCACTGACTGTCAAGGTGAACTTCCAGGATGGCGGCAATATCGGGATGTTCCGGAAGTCAGGGACCCGATCGTGGCAGGCACAGACTCCCGGCTGGCCGCCCGTCTGCAGCGAGCTGCGTTTCTTCCCCCGGGCGGTGCTCATGGCCTGGGCGCTGCCGACATCTGCGCCGCCCGGCACAGGCTGTTAGGCACCCCAGCCGCACCCGGCAACGGCTGGCCGCGCGGTGACGGCGAACCTGACGCCCGGTGCCGCCACTTAGCTGATCTTGGTAATGACCCAGAGCTGGGCCGCGCCGACAATGACGGGCCGGGTAACGGTGATGGTCACGTGCTTTCCGGTGCTGGGCTCGGTGGCCTTGAAAGTGTCCGGCCCGGTCCGGGCGACTGTGGCGTCGGTCATGTGCCCGGCCGCCCAGGCCTGGACCACCATCAGCGGGTTGCCCCGCCAGGGCTGGTGGCCCTCGTTGAAGGCTGTCTGCATCTGCCAGAACTGCGGCCAGCTGGTGATGTCCGTGATCCCCGGGAACTGCGGCAGGCTCACGTGGGCGACGTCGATGACCACACGATAGGGCCGGGTGAGCGTGAACACGCGAAAGCCGGCCCGCTGGCTCAGGCCCGCGCCGAAGCTCAGGTAGCTCTCGAAGTCGCCGGCGGCCCGTATCTGCAGCAGCGCGGGGAAAATCGGGGTGATAGTGCCGGGGCCGGAGTAGGTCTGGTAGCCGCTCGACGGGTGAAACACGATGCGCAGGAATGCCTGACCGGGGAGAGCCACCAAATCGCCCCTGGCGTCAGACAAGACTTCGTTCACATAGCCGATGCTGTAGCCGGGGACTCCCTGGCTGAAGCTGAAGACCACCCGGTCGTAGGTGGCATGCTGGCCAACCGAGACCGCGGTCAGGTACCCGGCGTGCGAGGCTCCCGCCGTGCGCGTGGTTATCGGCCACGTGGCCACGGGTGACGGCGGCGCTGGCGAGGACGGGGCAGGCGTTCGGGTGGGCAGCGCGGTGCTCGCGGACTTCGTTGCCTGGCTCCTCGGAGAGGGAGATGCTCCCGGTGGCGTGGTTGAGCCGCATCCTGCAGCCAGGCCGGCCACCGTGACTAACACCGCAAGGCCGCGCAGCAATCGCATGGCGCTCACTCCTTCATTGGCGCTAACCCCCTTAATTCTCATTGGCGCTAACCCTGTTAATCCACGCGGGTTCGGGCTGGTGCGGCGTGCCTGACGCCCACTTCAAGGAGCACTCCGAACGTAAACGTTACCCCGTCGGCCAGCGGCCTGGAAGGGCGACGGAACCGGGATCGTGTCGCATGCCGGACTCGGGCTGGTGCGCCGGCTGGCGGATAAGACGGACCTGGGCGGGGACTGTCGCAGGCGCTGTTCAGCGGCCGGCTGCTCCATCTGACCGGGGCCGGGTACCTGCACGCCGCCGCCGTGCTGCAGCCTGGCTGGAAGACGTTCAGGTACATCCGGTCGGTCGGCTCGATCTCGAAATCCGGGGGATTGGCCGCGCTTAGCCGGGAAGGATGCCTGGAGTGGCTCTGCGCGGACTTGCGGCCGGGCGCCACCTTATGCATCCGCACGATGACAGCCGCAAGGGAAGGAGGTTCCCAGGATGGGCGATGACAACAAGGTCCGCCACGAGTACGAGCGCGTCGTGGTCAGCGGTGAAGGCGCAACGGCCCGGGAGATCCGCATCTACGGCAGCGAGGGCCGGCTGATTCTTGAGGGCTGGCAGGTTGCCGACGACAGCGGTGAGACTGCCTGGATCAGCAACGCCGGAGCCATAGCCGTGTTCGGCCAGCCGCTGTATCCCGGCGAGACGACGGACGCCGGCCCGCTGTGGCTCTTCGACAACTTCTCCGAAGTCAAAGAGATGGGCTCCTGTTCACCACCGTTCATGGCCGAGATCGCCAGGGCCCTCGGCGAGCGGTACGAGCCCGCTTAGGCCGGACGCCGCCGCCAGGCTCGCAGGACAAAATAACGCTGGCCTGCTCGCCTTCTTGCGGCCGGCCAGCGCGAGACCGGCCGGTCCCGGCTGCCGCGCAGCCGGGCCGGCGCGACACGCGCGAGAAAGGAACGAGACATGAAGCTCACGGTGATCGGCGGTACCGGACTGATCGGCTCACAGGTGGTCGAGAAGCTGACCGCAGCCGGACACCAGGCCGTCCCCGCGGCACTGTCCACCGGCCTGGACCTGATCACGGGCCAGGGGCTGGACCAGGCGCTGGAAGGTGCCGAGGTCGTGGTCAACGTGGCGAACTCGCCGACATTCGACGAAGCCTCTTTGGGCTTTTTCCGCACCTCCATGAACAACCTGCTGGCCGCGGGGGAACGTGCCGGCGCCGGGCACCAGGTGATTCTCTCGATCGTCGGCGTGGACCAGGTGCCCCAGCTGGACTACTACCGTGCCAAGACTTTGCAGGAGGACCTGCTCCGCCAGGGGCCCACGCCGTACTCCATCGTGCGTGCCACCCAGTTCTTCGAATTCATGAACACGGTCGTGACCGAGACCTCCGATGACAGCACCGTCCGCCTGCCCTCGACCCGCCTTCAGCCGATCGCCGCTGCCGATGTGGCCGACGCCGTCGTCGAAGTCGCCACCGGCACGCCGCTGCGAGGCATCCGGGACTTTGCCGGCCCGGACATCTTCCCCCTTGACGAACTCGGCA
>Ga0335078_10004571_pt1 | contig 20496 bp, 20 predicted proteins | sample Lox_Sample_32_FD_206711 | JGI IMG/M metagenome (GOLD analysis project Ga0335078, IMG submission 206711) | Soil microbial communities from Loxahatchee National Wildlife Refuge, Florida, United States - Lox_Sample_3.2 | ecosystem: Environmental > Terrestrial > Soil > Wetlands | place: USA... | reverse complement strand
GTTCCTTGGCGACGACGTCGCGGACTTGGTTGCCCGGCTTTCGCAGGATACGAGCCACGTCTGGCGCAGAAAGGCCCAGAGCATGAAGTCTTAGAATCTTGGTGCCCAACGTGACCTCGCTGTCTCGTTCAAGCATCAGGCCGATTATCACGTCGAGCCGTTTAGTAATTTGATCGAGTTTCGCGTCTTCCATTTTCCACCTACCTTAGAGTCGGGGCCTCCCGCATCACAGCCAATATCTCTCCCAAAATAAACGCCACACAGGTCAGACCAAGGACTTCCACGAGGAGAGGCGTCGGATGCTTGGATCGGCTCTCGACCTTATCTCTCTTGCTCTGAATCTGAAGGGCCAACGCGACGGCAAGTGAGGAATCAACATTGTTCATGCGCTTGAATGAGTCGCTGGCAGCCGACGCGAACGATTGGATGCCTGCCTCGTCTAACAGCGCGCTATTCGACGAACACGCCTGACTAAGCCGTTGAATACCTGTTGAAGGGTTGGTACGAGCTTCTAGGAGCGCGATCTCCAACGCGTCCAGGGCTTCGACAGTTCTCTTGTCGTACTGAGAATTCAAAAGGAAGCCAGGTATTTCGATAGTCGCGCCGAAAATGATTGCGAGCACAAGCGCCGTAAATAATTCCTCGCGGCCTGGGCCCATCGGGTTAACCGAACTGAGTAACTCGGGAACGCGCCAATAAGCCAATGTCAGAAGCACGGACAAGGCTAGGTTAACGATCAACGGGATCAGCAGTCTCTTCGCGCGACGGCTGGACGCGCTAGAGAGAAGGAGCATCACAAGGGAGCTAAGACCGTAGAGGACGAAGATGCAGAGGGGAGCTGCTCGCATTTGCTAATCCTGCCGATTGTCGGATTGATTCCAAGATTCGAAAATGGTCTTGAACTCATCGACGCCCTCGAAATTTACGAGATCGAGCAAGTCAGCTCTCCTGAAGTAAACCTTCTTCCCGTCCCTCCGGCGGTAAAGCAAACCTCTTTCCAGGAGGGGATTCAGGAATTTATTTAGGTTCGTTTGATCGATTTCAAGAGTTTTCGCTAGATCTGCCGACGCTACCCAATCTCTTGTTGAGTACAGAACTGCAACCATGATCTTGCTTCGTCGAACGGTATTTCTGACGTCCTGCAGGATCGCGGCGCTGCTAGACAAAACCTGCACGCGGTTAATGCTATTAATGTCCTGCTTGATGCGCTCGACGTCGTTTCGAATTTCTTTCAGCTCTTCATTGATTCCCATTACAGTGTCACCCCTGGTCTTCAGCCGTTCCGATCCCCAGTTCTTCCAGATCGAAGGACCGTAAGTACTTGCCTGGGCTCACCTCGTGTACGATGCCGGCCTTGAGCCACGTCCCAACTAGTTGGCTAATTCTCGGTTGCGAAATTCCAAAAAGCGAGCTCAGTTGCGTCTGAGTGCGCTTCCCGTCTAACCCTTGATAGAGGCGCCGGTGTTCTGGTTTGGTCAGCGCGCTCTTGAGGGCGTGCTTGGCCTGCGGCATCGCCTGAATCCGGGTCCACTTTAGGATTTCCTTCAGAGTCGAAACGACAGCATCATCGTGCATGCTTCTGGACCTCCTGTGTGTTGATCAGACGATACCCTTTGGGCAGGTCTTGTTGGTCTGCTTTTCGAGAACCACAAATCCAGCCTGCTCCATTGCGACTGCAAATTGCCGAACGGCTTCTGGGCTGACGCCGACGCTCCTGGCGATCTCGTCGTACGGCCTTGAGCCATCAAATTCTCGATACATTTTTTTCCTTTGCGGAGACGTCAAGAACTCCTCTTCGAGCCTTTTTCGTAGGGGCTCCGCCATGGCAGCAGCGATCAGACGCACACTGTCTCGGATTTCCCGCAGCATTCTCGTCTTTTCATCGAATTGCTCCGGCATAGCAGTCTCCGCGTTTTCCAATGAGAGCTACGAACATATCCAAGTATGACATGTAAATCTTCCGCCTGTCAATTGATCACGTATACCATCAGCTTGTTCGTAGCAAATCATAAGAATAATTCGAAGTCTGCGTATTCGCACGAGTGGAAATTCGGCGACTGGACGAGAATGTCTTTGGAAGTCCAAGATGTTGGCCGACTGCCTGGAACCCTGCATCAAGGGCCCCTCGCCTCGGCTGCATCCGACCCGAGAGGCGGGCAGCGCGCGCCTTTCACGGCCAGTCCACAGGGATTCGCTTGCATTTCCGCTCGAATTGTGTAGTAGCGTCAAACTGGCGCCTCTGCGCAGCTAGCGGAGACGCGAAAGGAGACGCGATGGCCGGCATGGACGCCCTTCCAAAATCGGCTCAGTCTTCGCGAATCACGAGTCGCCGATCACGTCTCACCGCCGGAAAAGGGTGTCAACCCTTGCCAGGTGTTTCTCGATGTAAACCGCTGAAAACACACGGTCGAGGTGCGAAAAGGGTGTCAAGAATTTGCGTCGCAAATTCGGCCCCCAGCTCACTGTCTACTCGACAGTGCTTGCCGAGTAGAATTCGCTGTAACTTGTTGAAAGCAAACGATGGGTGCACAAGTTACTCGACAGTCGCTCCAGGGGTCTTTCGAGGTACTTCGTATCCGGATTTCGTGAGGCGGGGATGAACGAAACCGGGATACACAGCGTCGAGCTGGTTGTGCTGGTGCTGCTGGTTCTCGTGGTGGCGTTTGCGGCGCTGGCGAAGCGGCTGCACACGCCGTACCCGATCATCCTGGTGATCGGCGGGCTCATCCTAAGCCTGTTCCCGAACGCGCCGCACGTCGAACTCAATCCAGAGATCGTGTTTCTGTTGATTCTGCCGCCCTTGCTCTTCTCCTCGGCGGCCATGACTCCGTGGCGTGATTTCCGTTACAACCTGGTCAGCATTACGGGCCTTGCGTTTGGCTTGGTCGGCTTCACGGTAGTCGGTATCGCGGCGGCATCGCGGTGGATTCTGCCGGGGTTTGACTGGCGGATGGGGCTGGTGCTCGGCGCAGTGGTTTCGACGACCGACGCCATCGCGGCAACATCGATCGCGCAGAGGCTGGGCCTACCCAAACGCATCGTGGACATTCTCGAAGGCGAGAGCCTGGTGAACGACGCGACGGGCCTACTCGCTCTGCAGATCACGACCACATTGTTGGTGACCGGCCAAAAGCCCTCCGTATTTCAGAGCATTTGGGAACTGCTCTACCTGGTGTTCGGCAGTATCGCGATCGGGCTGATCGTCGGCAAGGTGATTCACATTCTCGAATTGAAGATTGTGGATGCGCCGATCGAAATCACGATCAGCCTGATCGCGCCGTATTTCGCATATCTCGCGGCAGAGGAAGCGCGGGCGTCGGGCGTGATGGCCACGGTCGCATGCGGGCTCTATCTGGGGCACAAAAGCTCGCTCTATCTTTCGCGCGGCGCGCGGCTGACGGGGCAGGCAGTTTGGGAGACGCTGACATTTGTGCTCAACGGCTTTGTGTTTCTGCTGATCGGGATTCAACTGCCCTACATTCTCGCAGGAATTCGCAGGCACCATCTCGGCGAGCTGCTGCTTCTCGGTCTGATGTTCAGCGGAGTGGTGATTCTGCTCCGACTGGCCTGGGTGTATCCGGGCGCGGCGCTTTCGTTTTTCATCCGGCGCCGGCTGCTCCACCACCACGAAAGCCGGCCGGACGCGAAATCGATCTTCATCATCGGGTGGACGGGAATGCGCGGAGTGGTGGCGCTGGCGGCCGCCATCTCGTTGCCCGAGTTGCTGGATAGCGGCGAGCAGTTTCCCGAGCGGAACGTGATGATCTTCCTCACGTTTTGCGTGATTTTCGTGACACTTGTATTGCAGGGGCTCACGTTGCCTTCGCTGATCCGGCGCCTGGGATTGGCGGGCACCGGGGCACACAACGCCGAAGAGGAGCATGCGCGGCGCGAAATGGTCAATGCGGCGATCGCGTATCTCGAGCACAGCCGCGAGGACGCGGAGCCCGAGTTTGTGCCTGTGTACGACGAATTGGTTCACACATATCGCCGCCGGCTGAACGCGCTCGAGAGCAACCATGAGGCGGAGCCGGGAGCGCGGCCGCAAGACTACGAGCAGTGGAGAGAGATTTCGCGGCAGGTGGGGAAGATTCAGCGCGCGACGGTGCTGCTGCTGCGAAATCAGAACAAGATCGACGACGAAGTGATGCGAAAGCTCGAACGCGAACTCGATTTGAACGAGGCGCGATATTCGGTCACCGACCACGGCTGATTCATCTTCGGAGACTTCATGGTCGCGAAATCAAAAACATTCCGGTTCATGGCGACAGTGTACCGGATATGGATGATGCGGCACATCGACGTGCCGGACGAAATTGCACGCGAGTTGCAGAAACAGATGGCAAGCGGCGGAAGGGCGCGGGGAAAAACTGCGAAGGAGAAGTATATCCCGGTGGTCGCGATGGTGAATCGCGCGAGCGCGCGGACGACTCTTGTCCCCGCGGGCGGCGGACGATTTCGGATGCAGATCAACACGGCGCTGCGCAAGGCGGCGCAGGCGGACACGGGCGACGTGGTCAGCGTGGAACTGCGAATCGACCGGGCGTCTCGGAGCCTCCCTGTTCCGCCCGATCTGCGAGAGGGGCTGAAACAGCACCCAAAGGCGAAGGGAGCGTTCGAGGCGCTCGCGCCGGGACATCGGCGCCACTTCATCCAGTGGTTCGATTCGGCGAAATCGGAGGGAGCGCGCCAGAGGCGACTCGATCGCGCGATCGATTTTCTGCTGGAGCGGACGATGCTCCACACCGGGACACGCTGGCGAAGGCGCGATTCGCCGCAATCGCGGCGAGTCTAATTTACGCCGTTCCTTGACTGTTGCGGCCCTGCCGTGGAGAATCGCGCCAATTTCAAGTGCCCCGGAGGAGACCATGCGAACGAGGCTCCGGTATGGGATTTTTTGCGCGGCAATGATGCTGTGGGTTGCCTTGCAAGGCGCGGCGAGGCAAACCGATCCCGGCGAGGCGAATGCGATCGCATGTCGCGTGCTTGAGGCGCATGCGAGCGCGAATCCCGCGGTCACGGTGATCGTGTTTCATCAGCAGCACAAAGAGGACGGAGGGCGCCTCGGTGCTCTTTTGGGCAGCCATTCAGGCGAGAGCGCGGAGATTCAGGTGGGAGACGCCGGGTGGACCGGCGTTACGATCTTCCGGTTGAAAAGCTGCTTTGGACGCGGGCTGATGGTGTTGCCGCCGGGTGCACCAGCGATGAAAGACGGAGCGACGTTTTTGCTGAGATTTCCGGCGAGTGGCGGCGCAAACTGACTGATAACTCTGGAGGGTCTCATGCGAGCGAAATGTTTGGGCGTTGCGTTAGTACTATTTCTCGCGCCTCGGATCGTCGGCGCCCAAGGCGGCACTGCGGCGGACGAGAAGGCGATTCGCGACGTCGAGGCGCGATGGGAGGAGGCGTGGAACCGGCACGACGTCGCCGGCATGGCGGGCACGTACGCGGCGGACTCGGACGCGATCAATCTTGCGGGCGAGTGGTTCAAGGGGCGCGAGGCATTCGAGAAAAGCCTCGAGGATTTGCATTCGGGCAAGACCAAGGGCAGCGTGTGGCAGACCGAGCAGACAAACGTTAAATTCCTGACGCCGGAAATTGCCGTGGTCCACGTGTACGTGAATTCGCACGGCGATCGGAATCCGGACGGCAGTCCGATGGCGCCGCGGCGAGTGATTCTGACGCGCGTCGAAGTAAAGCGGAGCGGGGAGTGGCTGATTGTTGCGTCCCAGGCGACCAACATCGTGCCGCGCGCGACGGCGGAAGTGACGGAGCGCTCCGGTCGAAATGCCGGCCAATAGGAAGTTTTGTTTCAATCCCCGGGCCGCTCGTTGCAGGCACGCGACAGTCTCGAGTAGGATTTCCGGGATGCGCGCCGGGATCCGAATCGTCGTTCTGCTGACGACCACAGCGGGAATTGCCTTCGCGCAAACCGCACCGAAGCACAAGACGGATGCTGACCGGCTGGGAATGACATGCGCGGAAATCCTGAAGATGACATCGACGGAATGGATCGCCTATTTCGGGCAAAACACGCAGGCGGACAAGACAGGCGAGGCCGTAAGAGCGACGGCGGCGTACGGGAAATGCTACGACGCGAGGACCGATGCGTTGGCCGCTGCTATGGCGAAGAGCGGGAAGGGTCCGACGAAGGCTGCGCGGGCGGATTTCGCCGGGTTTGAGGCGGCGCTGAAGAATTTTTCCGCGAAGGCGCTCGCGGATGCGCTGCCGGCGGCCGACGCGCAGAAACGAGCGCTCGCTGCGCTTTATGAGAAGCAGTTTCGCTACGGTTTTTATCGCGGGTTCGAGTCGAGGATTTTGCCGCCCGGCGCTCCCGTGAAGTCGATGACGAGCGTGGCGGCGGATGAGAAGAAGGAGCCGGCGCCCGCGAAGGGATCGACGGCGAAGCCGCCGATTGAGACCGATGAGATGAGCAAGGCGAAAAACCGCTTTGGGGAATTGCTGGGCGCGCTGCCGGACGAGAAGCTGCACGAGGTGCACGCGGCGTTTGGCGACATCCTGGGGCTGCACGAGGTGGACGAAGAGACGAAGCTGGCCGTCTATCGATACGCGATTTTCCTGCTCGAGCCAAACTCCGGAAAAGCCTCATATCCGCCGGCGTTTTAGGGACGGCCAGAGCTGGCCAAGCGCTTTCACCGGGCTCGATGTAAATGCCTGCGGCGCCAAAGGCCGCGGCACTAGTTCAAAACCTCCGCAGTGAACGGGGCGGGCGAAGTTCCCCAGAAATTCGCGGCCGGTTAGCGGCCGAGGAAAGATTCGAGCTTTTCGGCCTGGGCTTCCGCCATGTCCAGATACTCTTTGGCTTTGGCCCCATCCTGGCGGTCGAGTGCCGACTGGGCGCGCGATAGATTGGTTTTCATCAGCTCCTCGGCGGAGGCCATGTCGCCGCGCAGGCCATATCCCATCTTCTCCTGCTGGCGGCGAAGGTTGTCGAGGCTTTGCGAAATGGCGGCGGCGCGGGCGTCGAGTTGATCGGCTTCGTGCTGAGCTTCCTTGAGTTCGGCGGCCTTGCGCGCGGCTTCTTCCTGTGCCTTCCGGGCAGCCTCGGCTGCAGCCTTTGCAGCAGCGTCATCTTGTGTCGAGGCGGCGGGAGCCGCTGGCGCTGCGGGCGCCGCTACCGGCACGGCATCGTCAGGAGCGGCTGAGATGTCCACGGGCGCGTCCGAGGATTGCGAGGCTGGCGGCTGCGACGATTCTGCGGGCTGAGGCTGAGCCTCGGATTGTTGGGAAGCGCCACCGCTTGCGCGCGCCTTGATCCAGTGCGGGCCGTATACGGCCCCAAACGCAAGGATCGCCACGACCAGCAAGCCGCCGAGCGCCATGTAGAGGCCGCGATGGCTGCTCGAAGTCGGGGGCGGGGGAGCGGCAACGGGCGGCGCCTGCATCGGCACAGTCGCGGCGGGGCGCACGGCAGATACGGCCGGGGCTGCCGGGGCGGTTGCCGGCCGCGTTGCGGTCGCGCCGGGTATGACGGTCCTCAGCGCGTTGGCGAACGCGTCAGCCGACTGGAAGCGGTCGTTCGGATTCTTCGCCATGGCCATGATGATGACTTCGCTCAAGCCCTTCGGAAGATCGGGGCGAAGCGTGACAGGGGGCTGAGGCACTTCCTGCAAGTGCGCCGACATCACGGAGTAGTTGCTGTTGCCGCGGAACGGAAGTTGACCCGTCACCATTTCGTAGAGCGAGACGCCGAAGGAATAAAGGTCGGAGCGAGCGTCCACGGACTCGCCTTTGACCTGTTCCGGCGACATGTAATTGAGCGAACCGAGAGTGGTGCCCGTGAGAGTCATCCCGACTTCGTTGTTGGGGCGAGCGATGCCGAAGTCCATCAGCTTTACGACGCCCTGCGAGGTGAGCATCATGTTGCCGGGCTTCACGTCGCGGTGAATCACGTTCAACTTGTGCGCGTAGCTCAAGGCCGAGAGCAATTGCTCGGAGTAGTTGACCGCATCGGCGGGGGGAATCGGGCCTTTCTCCAGGCGCGAGGCGAGAGTGACGCCGTCGACATACTCCATGAGCATGACCAATTGGTTGTTCAAGGTGAGCGCGGTATTGAGTTTGGCGATATTGGGGTGATCGAGGCTCGCGAGGAGCTTGATCTCGCGCAGGAAGCGGTCCGCCAATTCCTTTTGGCCGGCGAGATTTCCGAGCAGGATTTTCATCGCTTCGACGCGGTCGGAGATCACGTTGCGGACTCTGTAGACCTTGCCCATGCCACCGGCGCCGAGAACGCCGAGGATTTCGTAGTCTCCTACCTGCTGGCCGACAGCAAAATCGTCGCTCATGAAGAGCTCCTTGGTAAGGCGTTTTCTGGAGTGACACGATAGCGCAGATCGGCTTATGGCGTAAACAGGGGAGAGGGAAGGAAGAGATGGCGGCGGATGGGAGTGAGACCCACGACGAGAAGAACGCTCGTCGCGGCTACCAACATAACGCGGTGCCGAACAGGACAAGCGACGCCGAGCAGCTCTGCCGGGCGGTCAGGCGGAGTCGTTGGAGCCGGAGCGGAGAAGGCGCGTGATCAGTTTTTCCAGGCGGTCCCTGTCCTGCGCGTTCATATCCTTGAATTCGATTCCCATCCCTTCGCCCGGCGTGACGTTGCGAACGATGGCCTGACTCCGGATTTCACCCTCCGGAACGGAGAGCAGGATCGTGAGGGTGACACCCTGCGGAGTGGGAGTCTGTGTGGCGATGAAGAGGCCACCGGCGTTCAGGTCGCGGACGCGCGAGACGTCCTGATGGGTGTTGTGTTGCCACGCGACCCAGAGGCCTTTGGGCGTGGGGATACGTTCGAACCGGCGGTTGGACTTGGCGGAATCCTTGGGCATGATCGCGGAGTAACTAGGCTATAATCTAACGCGCCGGGTAATTCATCCCTCAGTCTCGCGTTCGTTCCTCGAAGTCATTTGTCCGCCGCGGAGTTTGATAGCCGACGACCCGGCCGCCGCGGCCAATCTTTGACGCCTTCAGTACATCATACTTCGCCGAGCGAGAAAACAGGTGAAGCCTTCGAGGATGAAACAGACAGGCTTGCCGTACGGGTCAATGGCGACGAAGGCGCGCGCGGCGGATTCGAGGCTTGTCGGGTGGCGACGCCTACAGTAGAGTTTCGAGGGCGAGAGGCGCGATCGATGAAAGTTCCCTTTCTCGATTTGAAGGCGGAATTCGAGCATCTGCGCGGCGAGATTCTTCCGGCGCTCGAACGCGTGTGCCAGAACGCGTCCTTCATTCTTGGAGAGGAAGTCGAAGCGTTCGAGAGGGAATTCGCGGACTTTTGCGGCACGAAGCACTGCGTGGCGCTGGCATCCGGCACGGCGGCTCTGCACCTCGGGCTGCTGGCGCTGGGCGTGCAGCCGGACGACGAAGTCATCACGACGCCCAACACTTTTCTCGCCACGGCCGAGGCCATCAGCTACTGCGGCGCCGACCCCATTTTCGTCGACATCGACCCTGCGACGGGAAACCTGGATCCGAAGCTGATCGAGAGAGCGATCACGCCGCGCACGCGAGCCATCCTGCCTGTGCATCTGTACGGGCGGCCGGCGGACATGAACCCGATCCGCGAAATCGCCGCGCGGCACAATGTGCGCGTTTTGGAGGATGCGGCGCAGGCGCACGGCGCGCGCTATCGAGGAAGACGGGTCGGCGGACTTGCCGCAGCAGCGGCATTCAGTTTTTACCCCACCAAGAACCTTGCCGCGTACGGGGAGGGAGGCGCGCTCACGACGGACGACGACCAGATCGCGAAATATGCGCGGGCCGCGCGATCTCACGGCCAGACGGCGCGGTACGAACACGAGTTCGTGGGCTTCAACTACCGCATGCACGGATTTCAGGGAGCCGTCCTGCGCGTGAAGCTGCGGCACCTCTATGCATGGACCGCGCGCCGGCAGGAGATCGCGCGGGAGTACCGCCGGCTGCTGGCGGGGGCGCGCGTCGAGATGCCTGTGGACGATCCGCAGGATGAGTGCGTGTACCACCAGTTCGTGATTTACGTAAGCAACCGGAATGCGGTGATCTCACAACTGGCGGCGCGAGAGATCGAGACCATGGTTCACTATCCGAAGCCTGTGTATTTGCAGCCCGCATATTCATCGCTCGGGTGCCCGCCGAGGACATTTCCCCACGCGGAGCGCGCCTGCGAAAGGGTGCTCAGCCTGCCGATGCGAGCGGATTTGACGGCGGAGCAGGTGGCATACGTGGGGAATGCGGTGAGGGAGATTGTCGGGAACAAGTGAGCGCGCGGCGCCGAGAGGCTGCAGGGGGCGCAGCACTGCGGCGCCCCTACGGGGAACCGCCCAACCATTTCGTTCGGGAGTGGATATCAGGCGTTGGCGCCGCTAGCGAGTTCGTTATGAGGCGCAGGCGCCTCTTCGATCTCATGGGCAGGCGAAGGGGAGAAACCAACGGGAGCGGCGGAAGCCGCCGGGCGTTCTCGGAACATCTCCGAAAGCCCTTCGAATAGCTTCGCGAACGATTCGCGGAGACTCTGATCGGCCGAGCGCGTCAGCGACTCGATGGCGTCCTGGCCATGCTCGTTGAGCCGGCGCACCGACGACACGGTCCAGGAATCGCTGGCGTTCTGCAGGCGGTCCTGATGCTTGGCGGCAGCTTCCTCGCTCAGGCGGTGCAGGTCTTCCGCCCAAGTCTTCTGTTGCGCGTCACGCTCGGACCGGAAACCGTCCAGAGCCGAGGCGGATTCGGCGGCGAGGGCGCTGCGGCCCCCGGCGATTGCTTCTTCCACATGCGAAGCCATCTGAGCGCGGAAGCGGTCGAGGGAAATCCGACCGCTCTCCTCGAGATTCTGAAGCAACTGCTCGGCGGCGCGTCCCAGCTCGCGTTCGCGTTCGGCGAGCGCGCCGCGGCTGCTCGCCGAGAAATTCTCGACTTCCTGCTCGGAGATTCTGCGAAGAACCTGGCCGAAGGACGCGGCGGCTGCTTCGGCCGCCAGGTCGAGCTGCGTGCGCGCGCGGCCCGTGACCTCGCCCGCAACGCCATCGAGCTGCTGGTGAATCTGCGCGATGCGCCCGGAGGACTGTTCTTCGAGGCGAGCCTCGAACTGGCGGGCAGCGTCAGCCGTTTTCTCCTCGAAATCACCGGCCGCGGAAACCAAACCCTGCTCGACGAGCACTTGCAGGCGCGCGCGAGCTTCCTGCTGGAACCACTCGGAGGAACGCCCGATGGTCTCGGCGGCAGTGTGAGAGGCGCGGACGGCGCTCGCGTCCAATTCCTCGTTCCACTTCGACAGCGCTTCGGTGCGCACGGCCTCGAAATCGTTGCGGAGGTTTGAGAGCGTCGCGGCCGTTTGCGCGGCGGCTTCGCGCAAATTGTTTTCCGACACCTGGCGCAAGCGCTCGCGATGAAGGCGCAGGCTGGCGTCGGCTTCCGCTTCTCGCGAAGCCAATCCGTCAAGCAACTCCGAAGCGCGCTCCATCCGCGGCGCAAGCTTCGCGTCCATTTCCGCCATCGTTCGCTCGACAACCTGCTGGCCGAGAGAATCGAGCGCGGGCGCGACACGCTGGGGCACGCCTGCGAGAACGTGCTCGGCGCGCCGGTTTAGTTCGTCGGTCTGCGCTTGCAGGATGTTCTCGAGGCGGCGATGCAGCTCGTTGAGCGTGTCGTGGCTCGCGGCCTCAAGTTGCGCGGAGTATTCCTTCATCCGAGTGGCCGAGTGCTCGATCTCGGTGAGCGAGGAACGCGCGCGGCCCAGTTCCTCTTCGAGCGAGGAACGAACGGAGGAGAGCGTCTCTCGCGCCTCGGAGTACATCTGGCCGAGAGGCTGTCGCAATTCCGAGAACCGCTCGGAAATTTTCTGTTCGACGTTGCGAAGCAATTCCTGCGAGCGCCCGGAGAGCTGCTCGACGAGGCGCCCGAGGCTGCTATCGAGCGAGGACTGCAGAAGCTCGTTCCACTGGCCCTGCGCCAGCGCCATTTCGGATTCGAGACGCGCGCGCCAATGGGAGGCGTCGCTTTCCGCCACAGAGCGCGCTTCGACCGGCTGCAATTGAGCCCGCGCCGCCTCGGCGGCTTCCATCTGAAGGCGCGATTGAGCCATGCGGCTGGACGCCTCTTGCGCTGCCTGGCTTTCCGCGCGAAGAGATTGCGCGCCGCGGTCGAGGTCCTGGAGAAGATCGCGAGTCTGCTGGAAGCCGCGATCGAACTCGGATTTGAGCGTAGCGAGGATCTCCTGCTGCGTCTCGGCGATCTGAGAAGTGAATTTCTCGCGAGCGCCGGCCTGGAGCTGTTCGAACTCTTCCATGTTCCGGCGAATTTGGTCGGTGGCTCGGGCGGCCGCGGCGTCGGCGGCGGAGGCAGCCTGGCGTTCGAGTTCCGCGCTCCACTGGCGCAAGAGAGGGCTTTCGGCAACCGGCAAGTTTTCCATGGGCTGCGGACCTGCAGACTCGGAATACGCGTTCGTCGTGTCGGGCACAAATCTCTCCGTAAATTGGCCGGTCACCTCAGAAGCGAACGCGGCCTCTTCCGTTCGCGCCTCCAGTTCCGGGGCTGGTTCCGCGGGCGGATATGCCACCGTCTCCGGGACTTCCCAATTCGCCGGCGGCGAAGTGAGACTCCAGATGTTCGCCGCGCTTTCGAGCTCGACCGCGATCTGAAAGAACTCCCGGACCGAATGAGGCCGCTGAATCCAAGCCACGCGAGCGCGAACGTGCCGTCGCTCGGAACTCCCCGGCACTTCGAGCGTGACCCACGTATTCTTAGGCAAGTGATGCTTCGATGCATAGCGGCAACCGTGGAGATTGAGAGCGAGCGTGGAGGTGCGCTCTTCAAACGGCTGGCCGAGAAGATCGATTCCGCGAACGATGACGGGCAAGGACTTCGAAATGCGCTCGCTGCGGCGCCTCTGGGTGACGGGATGACCTGAAGCCACTTCTGCCACGGGAAACCTCTGGATGACCAGCCAGAGAATAGCACTCTCGCGGCGGTTGGTCGAGAGGTGAGATGGGGGCGTAACTTCCGAAATTGAGCGTGGAGGGCAGGCGAGGATTGCTCCAGCGGCTAAAGACGTCCTCCATGTGTACGGCTAATGCCGCGGCTACCTTTCGCTGCCTGGGGGTAAAAAGCCGCGACCCACAAGGATTCTCGCGTGGCCCACAGACTCCGAAGGCTTCCACCCAATGCGGGCCGCTATTTCTTCTTCGAAGATTTGGGCCTGGTGCCGACCGACGTGACGTCGCCGCCAGACATCGAGGCCAAGCTATCGAGCATGGTCTTGCACTGCGCTGCGTTGGGCCCGGTCGGATCGGCATCGATGCACTTCTGATAAGCGTCGGCGGTGCCTGGCGGGATGATGTAGGTCATCTTGTCGCCTTCCTGTTTGGTATCGATCAGGCCCGTGTAAGCGCTACCCAGGAGATACCATGCCTGGGCGTCTTTCGGATCGCCCTGTGTCGCTTTGAGGAGCGGCGCAACAGCATCCTTCAAAGCTCCCTTGTTGGTGAGAACGATGCCGATATTTTTCCAACAGCGCGCATCGTTCGCGGGGTTCGGAGGAGTTTCCAGAGCGGCTGCCTTGTCGCAATCGGCGCCGGCATCCGCGATCTTGGCGCTCAAGGCGGCCGGATCGGCGAGAGTTGCCGCCGAATTCGCCGTGGCCTGGCTCAGCCCGATGTAGTATCCCGCCGTCGGGTTCAGGTCGATGGCCTTTTGATAGGAGGCAATGCTGTCGTCGTAGTGGCCCGCAAGATTTTGGGCGATCCCCAAATTGGACAGAATCACGGCGTGATTCTTCGTGTCCTTGGGACCGACGCCCTGCTCGGCCTGCTGCAATTCAGTGACGGCCGTCTGATAATCGGCGTTGATTTTGTCCTGAATGCCGGATTTCTGATCGGCCGGCGCGGTTTTCAACTGCTGGTGAAGTTCGTCGGCATCATGAAGTGCCGCAACGCCGGCGTCCACGTGGGCCTTCATATTCTTGAATTGGTTCTGGGCCTCTTCCCGCTTCTTCTGTTCTTCGGGATTCGAGCCTTGCTGAACCATAATCAGCTTGAAATTTACGGACAAATCGTTGTCTTCACCCGAGGAAAGCCGCTTCTGGACGGTGTAACCGGTGAGCTCCGGCGGATTGCTATAAACAACTGTGTAGATGCCGGTGGTGAGCCCGATCTGACTGAACTTTCCGTCTGCGTCCGTCTTCAGCGTAAACGTCCGCCCGGAATCACTCTTGATGGTGACCGTGACACCCGGCCATGGCTTTCCTTCGCGGTCCAACACTGTTCCGGCAACTCGCACTTCCTGCGCCGCGGCGATCGCGGCAAACGCGAGGCAAATCGCAAGCGCTGCCCAGGCGCGCATCCATAGTTTCATCTGGAAATTCCCTCCGCAGTCAGAGTTACGGCGTTCCCCCAAGGATGACAATCCATTATCGCGCAACTTGCGCCCGATAGGCGATAGGGTCGCGAACTCCTGCCTCGGCGAACGCGCGAAGGCGCAGCCGGCAACTGTCGCACGCGCCGCAGGCCTCGTCGTCCGCCTGGTAGCACGACCAGGTGAGGTGCAGCGGCGCGCCAAGATCGACGCCGCGCCGGACGATTTCGCTTTTTCGCATGGCGATCACGGGCGTCACAATTTCAATGTGCGTCTCGGGGCGTGTGCCCTCACGAATGACGGCCTGAAAGGCCCGATAATACTCCGGGCGGCAATCAGGATATCCGGAACTATCTTCCGCAACCGCGCCGATGTAAATGGCGGTCGCGCCGATCACTTCCGCCCAGCTCACGGCGGCCGAAAGAAAATGCGCGTTGCGAAAGGGAACGTAGGTAACTGGAATTCCCGCGTGAGGCGAAAGCGCTTCGCCGGATTCGGGCACGGCGATGCCCTCGTCGGTGAGCGCCGATCCGCCGATCTGCGCGAAGGCGTCGAAGCGCACCACGAGGCGCTCGCGAACGCCGTAGAAATCCGCGATGGCTTCGAAGGCCCGGCGCTCGCGGCGCTCGGTTCGCTGGCCGTAGCTGGCATGCAGCAGAGCGATCCGATGGGTCTGATTGCCGATCGCGGCGGTGACACAGGAATCCATCCCGCCGCTCAACAGCACGACTGCTTTGGGTTTCTCTGGCATCTTTCGGGCTCAAACCCCTTTCATCGCCGGATCCCAGATGAACTTGTGCAGTTGCAGGCCGAGGCGCACGGGCAATCCGTCCGCGAGAATCCATTCGGCCAACTCTCGCGCGTTCAAGCCGGGCCAGCGCCCCGCGGGGTCCGCGAAGACCGGCGAAAAAAGCACCTGACGGACGCGCGAGGTAAGCCCGTGCCGCAGCGTGAAATCGCGGGCGAAATCATAGTCCCTGCGGCTGGCGACCACAAATTTGATTTCGTCGCTAGGGCCGAGCACGTCGAGATTCGCGAGATCGAAGGTGTCGGCCTCTCCGGAATCGGGGCACTTCACGTCCACGATCTTGATGACTTCGCGCGGCAGGACGCCGACGAAGCGCTCGCCGCTGGTTTCGATCATCACCGTGTAGCCGGCCGCGAGGAGCCTTTCGGCGAGCGCAGGAGTCTCCGGCTGAAGCAGAGGTTCGCCGCCCGTGATTTCGACCAGCGAGACGCGGCCTGGACCGTCTCCTGCCAGCGCGGCGACTTTTTCGAGCACTTCATCCAGCGTGAATTTCGTCCCGCCGTGGAACGCGTACTCGGTGTCACACCATACGCAGCGCAGATTGCATCCGGTGAGGCGCACGAAAATGCAGGGCAATCCCGCGCGCGTACCCTCCCCCTGAATGGATTTGAAGATTTCGGTGATGACCATAAACGACGCCTGAAAATCTGGAGCGGCCTGCCTGCGGCGATTACGCCTACGCGCGGTACGTTGCCGCGCTCGTATCCGTTTCCCACACGGTGACGCCCGCGATTCGCGCGGCGTTGGGCGACTTCGGAAGCTGCTTCGCGGTCTCGTCGTAAATATGCCTGGCGATATTTTCCGCCGAAGGATTCAGCTTGTCGAAGGGCGCCAGCTCGTTCAGATATTTGTGGTCGAGCGAGCGGATCACGTCCTGAATCACGCGCTTGAGGTGGACGAAGTCGTAGAGCAGGCCGGTCGAGTCGAGATCCTTGCCTTCCATGACGACGCGGACCTTGTAGTTGTGACCGTGCAGGTCTTCACATTTGCCGTGGTAATCGCGCAGGTTGTGTGCTGCGGCGAAAGTTTCGTCGACGCTGATCTCGTACATGAGCCTACTTTCGGGCCTGGAAAAACGACGCCCCTACGCTATTGTCCAGGGTTTTTCATGAACCGCGCGACTTCCGCGAGGTCCCGCGTGGTCGCGTATTGCGGCAGGGACTCAAGAAAAATTTTACCATACTGCATGCGCTGGATGCGGTTGTCGAGGATCGAGAGGATGCCGCGATCGGTCTTCGAACGGATGAGCCGGCCGAAACCCTGCTTGAGCGCGAGGACCGCTTCGGGGACCTGGTATTCCGCGAAGGCGTTGCGCCCGTCCTCCTGCAGCGCGCGCACGCGCGCGGCCACGATCGGATCGCTCGGCACGGCAAATGGCAGCCTGTCGATGATCACGCAGGAAAGTTGCGCGCCGGGCACGTCCACGCCCTGCCAGAAGCTGGCCGTAGCGAAGAGGACGGCGTTCGGCGTGGAACGAAAGCGCTCCAGCAGAACCGAGCGCGGCGCCGTGCCTTGCAGCAGCAGAGGAAAGCCAACGCGGCCGGAGACGCGCTCATAGAGATCCTTCATCTGCGCGTTGCTCGTGAAAAGGCAGAAGGCGCGGCCCTGCGAGATTTCGAGCAGGCGAACGATTTCGTGCGCCGCGGCTGACGCGAACGAAGGATGGCGCACGTCCGGTAGCCCCGGAGGCAGGTAGAGCAGCGCTTGCGTCGCGTAATCGAACTCCTGGGGGAGCACGCTTTCATTCGCGGGCAATACGCCAAGCCGCTGCTTGAGATAGTCGAACCGCCCGCCGACGGCGAGCGTCGCAGACGTGAGGATGACGGTGTCGAATCGCTCGAAGAGCTGCTCGCGCAGGATTTCGCTGACGTCGATGGGCGTCGCCGCGAGGAAGACGCCGCGGCCGCGGCGCTCGTACCAATAGACGTAGCTCTTTTCTTCGCTCTCGAGCAGGAACGCCAGCTCGCGCCGGACTTCGGCGGCGCGCCGGGCCATCGCGATTACCTCTTCCGGCTTCGGAGTGAGAGCCGCCAACTCGCTTTCGATTCTCTTGAGGACGGAAACGAGTTCGTCGTACGCCTCGCGGTTTTGCTCGAGAAACGCGTTGCGCTCGACGTGGCCGAAGGAATAGCGGCCTTCGCGCTCCGGGAAGCGCTCGAAAAAACTGCGGGTGCGCTCGCGAAGGCGGCCGAGATGGCGACGGAGCTGCGTCGCGTCGATTTGCAGGACGCGCAGCACGTGCTCGGTGTCGCGACCAAGCTCTTCGAAGCGATAGCTCGAAATCTGGCGGCCGAAATAGTCGCTGGCGACGTCTTCGATCTCGTGCGCCTCGTCGAATACGACGGCCGAATATTCCGGCAAGATCGAGCCGAAATCGTCCTGGCGGATGGCGAGGTCGGCGAAGAAGAGATGATGGTTCACGATGATGAGATCGGCTTCGTGAGCGCGTTGGTGCATGGCGGTGATGAAGCAGTTCTGAAACTCCGCGCATTTCTGGCCGGTGCAGAGATCGCTGCGCGCGTCGATGCGATTCCAGAGTTCGGCGTCGTCGGGCAGAAACGTCAGCTCGCTGCGGTCGCCGGTTGCGGTGAGCTTCTCCCAATCGCGGATTTGCGCGAACCAATCGATCTCGTCGATGCCCTTGAGCACGGGCTGGCCGTCCATCTGGTGAACTTTCTGGCGGCAGAGGAAATTCGCGCGGCCTTTCATCAGCGCGGCCTTGAGGTTGGGCGCGAAGTGTTTCTGGAGGAAGGGAACGTCCTTTTGGAAGAGCTGCTCCTGGAGAGATTTCGTCGCGGTCGAAACGACAACGCGGCGGCCGCTGCGAATCGCGGGGATCAGATACGCGAGCGTCTTGCCGGTGCCCGTGCCCGCCTCGATCACCACGTGCTGGTGCTTCTCGAAAGCCTCGTCGGCGATCTGCGCCATGGCGAGCTGCGACGGACGGAACTCGTAACCTGGATGCCGCTTCGCGAGCAGCCCGCCGGGGCCGAAGATCCCTTCGACGGTGATCTCTTCCGATTTTGCGGTAGCCGCTTTTCTCGCCATAGATGCGTCGCCCGGCGCGCCCGCGCCGGAAAAGGCAGATGGCTAAAATAGCATACCGGGAGGGGACGAGGCTTTAACGTGCCTTGGGCTTCGTCTCAGGCAGGTGCGACGAATCCTCGAGAAGTTTCGACCAGGGCGAAAGATGCTCGAGCGACGGGGCGTGCGTCTGGTCGATTTCGAGCGGCGTGATCGATATGGCGCGATCGCGAATCGCGGCGTGGTCGGTGTCCGGCTCGATGCCTTCGACGAACTGCTGCTCGCTCAGCCAGTAGTAATTCCGGCCGCGGGGGTCGGAGCCGGGCTGCAACTGATTTCGCGTGATCTTGGACGACTGGCGCGTGATCCGCACTTCTCCGCTCCAATCCTGAGGGATGTTGACGTTGAGCAATACTCCGCGCGGCAAACCTTCGCGCAGGACCAGCGGTACGAGCGAACGCATGAATCGCGCGGCGGGCGCGAAATCGTATTCCCGTCCACGATAGGCCACCGACACGGCAATCGCCGGGATGCGATTGATCGCGGCCTCCATCGCGGCGCCGACCGTTCCGGAGTAGAAGATGTTCTCGCCTGCGTTGCCGCCGCGATTGATCCCTGAGATGGCGATGTCCGGCTTCTGCTTGAGCAGGGTGTGGAGGGCCAGAATCACCGCGTCAGCGGGCGTGCCTTCGACCGCGTATTCGCGTTCGGCGATCTGGTCGCAATAGATAGGTTGGCGCAACGTGAGCGACTGCGCGGAGGCGCTGCGCTCCTGCGAAGGAGCGACGACCGTGACCGTTCCGAGATTGCTCATCGCGGCGGCCAGCGCGCGCAGGCCCGGCGCGTGAATACCGTCGTCATTAGTAATCAGGATTTCGGACATTGATCTTCGGGGACGCTCTTAAATCCAGAACGAATTGTAGCAACACTAGGTGAGTGACCGAGCTCGCAAAATCAGCTTTGTCGCTGAACGGAGTACCTCGCTAGCTCGCAACCTATCGACAATGCGAGTTCACGCTACCCGCACTCGGAGCAGAAAAGAAAACAGTTACCCGCCGATCTCCGGCCTTGCTGTAATACCACGCTGTGGAGCGCTCTTGTCTACTCTGAGCTTGAGCTGCAATGGGTTGTACAACGGATGATCGAAGCGCAGGCAGTAGACATCCTTGCCACGCTGTTTGGAAAAACGAAAATGCCCATTACTGTCCGTTTTGGTCGAACGCAATACAGCAACGCCGTCCTCCGTGCGATCTGTCACTGTCACGTCTGGAATCGGCCCTCCTGACGGATCAAGGACAACACCTTCGACTCGTTGGGCAAGCTGTGGTTCTTCGATGACGACGAGTTCTCGCACCGCGCTCGCGTAACTAGAGAAGAATACGGACGTGAGCGCCAGGGCTATCGGCAACCGCATAGAAGTATGAAGAGACTGGTCGGGACGACTGGATTTGAACCAGCGACCTCACGCACCCCAAGCGTGCGCGCTACCAGGCTGCGCCACGTCCCGACCGCACCAACTGCACTTGGGTCACTTTCGAGCGTATCACTCGCGTTCGAGAAGGGTCAAGATCGCGAGGAGCTCTTCGTGGAGATCGAGTAGGAATTTCTTGTGCGCACGGGCCGCGGGGCCGTGCTTCGCCGGAACGATGGGCGCCGGAGGAGTTTCACGCTGAACTTCGCCACTTGAGCCGGCCGAAATGCCACCGTGCTGCTCGGCGAGGTGCTTTCGCGCGCCGGCGATCGTGAAACCTTCTTCATAGAGCAGGCGTTTGATTTCGAACACGGCTTCGATGTCTTCGCGGCGGTAGAGGCGATGCCCGCTCGGGCTTTTCACGGGTTGAAGGGTGGGGAACTCGGATTCCCAGTAGCGCAGAACGAAAGCTTTTGTGGCCGTGAGGCGGCTTACTTCGCCGATGCGGAAAAGGCTCTTTTCCGGGATTTCGCGCGCAGCTTGGGCCGCACTTGCCATGGCTTGTCTGTATCCTAGGCCGAATTCCTGCGGTGTCAACCCCTGGGTGTTTTCGTGCCTGGTCGTGCGCGGCGATCCTGAGACAGGCACGCCAAGCTTCCGGAGAGCGAAGAGAGATTCTTCGACTTCGTGACCGAACGTCACGCAGCAGCGTGACGATGCAAAGACGTCCGGCCACTCCGCTCAGAATGACGACGTGTGAAGGCGAAGATTTAACGGTTAGATTTGCGGCCATGGCCGCGGCGGGGGCGGCGTTTCTCGCTGTGGCGAGGAGTGCGCTTCGGGCCGTGGCGGAATTCGCGCTCTTCGCTTTCGGACCGCTCGCGTTTCTTCAGGCGCTGGGTGAAGCGGA
>Ga0335078_10004570_pt1 | contig 20499 bp, 14 predicted proteins | sample Lox_Sample_32_FD_206711 | JGI IMG/M metagenome (GOLD analysis project Ga0335078, IMG submission 206711) | Soil microbial communities from Loxahatchee National Wildlife Refuge, Florida, United States - Lox_Sample_3.2 | ecosystem: Environmental > Terrestrial > Soil > Wetlands | place: USA... | reverse complement strand
ATGCGGCTCTCCTCGCATTGATTCTAAAATTGAGATTCTAAAATTGATGAGTCATTCGCCAGGATCGCGGGCTAGGCTGGTTCAGCCTTCTTCTTCGTCACTCTCGATATCCGCTGGCTGATCGGGCCTTCCTTCCGGAGAGCCTTCATCCCCGCCCGCGTCAGGGATATAGGGCCTTGCTTTCTCGATATCCGGCTTCGGTGTCGGGAACGCGCCTCTCTTGGGCCTGGAAGGCTTAATCGGGTTCGATGGATTGCCCGGCGCTTCATCGGGGCCCGACTCATTGGTCATTGGGAAAGAGACCCTCCTTCGTCACGGATGGGCCATTGTCGGCAAAGCGGCACGCATGCGTCAAGCCTGCGAGTGCCAAGAAAGGAGATAAGCCGACCAGAGGCGCTGCGGGGAATATCACCGTAGCCCGAATTTGTTCGATCGCGGGGCGGCGAGATACCGCCCCTACTGGATAAGCGCTTTTACACCCATAATTCCACCCCTCTCGGTAAACGATACATCGCCCAATCCCCGAGAGTCAAGAAGATGAAGGTACGCCTGACAGAAGCAGGTCACCTCAGTGAAATGGTATACAGTATGATTATGATTGCTTTGTGCTCGACAACTATTAAAGCATCAATAGCAACAGTAGCCACGTCAGGGATTCAGCGGGCACCTATCGGATAGAGGAAGCATCCGCCGCAGATGCGGGCGACATGCGGCACGCTGGTGTCGAAGTCCGGCATGAAGCTGAGCTTAGTGGCCGATGGCCAGCTGGATGATCCGCACGATGACCAGGATCATCGCGATCGCCATGTAGCTGCCCAGGACGCTCAGGGTGAGCTTGCGGCCGGCCGACATGACCGGCTTCGACAGCATGTTCAGCGGCGGCATCCGCCAGTTCTCCCGGTCGCGGCGGTCCAGGTCGACCGAACTCCGCACCCGGAGCGACCGGAACAGGGTCCAGCCGCCCCCGGCGACGGCCGCTGTCATGCAGCCCAGAATGATGACGAGGATCTGCCGGCCGGTGATGCCGGGGAACACCACCGAGGCGGTCAGCACGGCCGAGAGCGCGATCAGCATGGTGATCACGGCCGCGGTGAAGACGTTGGTGCCGCGGCGGTTGACCCAGGGACCGAGGACGGCGCGGTCGTTACACAGCATCAGCAGGAATACCGTGGCGGCCGGCAGCAGCACGCCGGCCAGCGCCTGGACGCCCTCGATGATGAGGCCAAGCGGGGCATGCGGGATCAGCACGATGGCCGCGGCCACCGCGATCAGCGCGGCGTAGATCGCGTAGAAGCCCTTGGCCTGGCGGAACCCGCTGTGCAGCGAGTGCTTGAGGCCGAGCATGTCGCCGACCGCGTACGCAGTCGACAGCGAGACCGCGAACGCCCCGATGATGGCGGCGTCGAGCAGCGCCACCGCGAACACCGCGCCCGCGATCCGGCCCGCGTGGGTCGCGATGCCGTGTGCCAGCCCGGCGGCGTCGGTGAAGTGGCCCGCGGCCGGGGTCCCGGCGAAGGCCGCGGCGGTGGCGCCCATCAGCGCGGCCGCGCCGACCACGACGATCACGATGCCGATCCACAGGTCGGCCTTCTCGTAGCGGATGAACCGCGGCGTGATCCGCTTGTCGACCACGTAGGACTGCTGGAAGAACAGCTGCCACGGCGCCACTGTGGTACCGACGATGCCGATGACCAGCAGCATGACGGCGGCCGTCTGCCCCGAACCGCCAGGCAGGCCCGGCTCCGCGAACCCGCCGATCATCGCGGTGCCAGACGGGTGACTGACCAGGAACAACGGGATGAGGAGCAGCGATCCCGCGCACAACGCCACCGCGATCCGCTCGAACCTGCGGAAGCTGCCGGTGGCCGCGGCGGCCAGGATCACGCCCGCGGCCAGCAGCACCGCGACTGGCTTGGGCACGCCGAGGTACCCGGCGGCCATGGTGATCCCGATGAACTCGGTTACGAGGGTCAGCGCGTTGAGGATGAGCAGGTAGATGACCATGAGCGTGGCCCAGGACTTTCCGAACCGCTCGATCAGCAGCCGGGCGTGCCCGACCCCGGTGACCGCACCGAGTCGCAGCACCATCTCCTGGTTCACGTAGAGCACGGGGATCAGCAGCAGCAAGGTCCACAGCAGCCGGGTGCCGTAGTTCTGCCCGGCCTGCCCGTAGGTGGAGAACGCGCCGACGTCGTTGTCGCCGCACATCACGATCAGCCCGGGGCCCACGATGGCCAGCAGCGTCTTCAGCTTGGCGGACAAGCCGGCCCTCGGCGCGGAATCGTCGGCCGAGATGGTGCCGAGCGCGCCGCGGATGTCGCCGACGTGCACGTCATCGAGGGCGGAGGTACGAGTGGAGGAGGCCATTGTGAACACCCCTTTCACGTCACGAGATCTGACGGAAAACGGGGGCACACGCGCATGCCCGCCCCGAACGGGGCAGGCACGATCACAGAGCAGGAATGTTAGGCGAGGCGGCGTGTGCCCGGGACAGAATGGGACAGCAGCGAGAAGGGCCGACTTCGGCCCGGACTATCAGAGTCCATCGCTTGCCTCCCTTCCGTCGCGACGCACGGGGGCGCCAGGCCACACGCCTGCGGGCTCTGCTGCCCGCGGGCACAAACCGCGTGACACCCGAGGAAACAAAAGTCCGGGAGAAAGAAATCCCCGGGCCGCACCCCTCTCGTAAGAGCTTTGGCACTCCACGGCGTATTGCGGCCGCCCGGTTCGAACCGGAGCCGGCTGCCAGCCACTTGGCCTCACCCCTTAGGCCGGGGAGAGGTGTCCTGATCCGGAGCGTCTCTCGACGGTTGGGATCAGTGGCCTATGTCCGTGAAGACGCCTCACCGAACGAGGTGTCCCGTTTTTCAACCGAACCCAGCATGCCCTGGGGTAAAGCTGAATGTCAATTCAGCGTTGACTGGCGTGTCATTGTGTTGTAGCTCACGGCCCCAGTTCATGGGGCGGCATTCGCCAGGTCGCCGTCATGGGTACAGCATCTCCGAGAAGGCAGCCGGCTGATCGCGGACGTAGGGTGCTCCTCGTTACTCCGAGTGGCCGATGCTACCGCATTTAGTTGCCCCAGCGTTCACGTTCGATTGTTATCCGTGACGACATCGCATGCCAACCCGGCCCGGGAGCTACTCCGGAGGAGCCACCGGGATGCCGAGGCCGGGCAGCACCTGGGCGGCCGGGAGCGCGGCGAGCAGGGGACCCGGCAGCCTGAGCTTGGATCCGCGGATTCCCGATCCGATCACCACCGAACCGGTCTTGGCCACCGCCTCGTCGACCAGCACGGGCCAGTCCGCGGGCAGGCCGACCGGCGTGATCCCGCCGTACTCCATAGCGGTGGCGGCTGTGACCGCGTCCACCGGCGCGAAGGATGCCTTCCGCGCGTCCAGGTGCCTGCGCACCAGCCCGTTGACGTCGGCTCGGGTGGTCGCTGCCACCATGCAGGCCGCGTAGCGGGTCTCGCCGCCCCGCTTGGCCGCGATGACCACGCAGTTCGCTGACTCCTCCGGGGTGACGCCGTAGCGCTCGCAGAACGCGGCGGTGTCCGCCAGAACCGGGTCGATCTCGGCCACCTCGACGTCGTCGGCACCCGGCAGGTCGCGCAGCGCCGCGGCCACCGGGGCGGCGAGCAGGTCCGGCCGCGACAGGGCGGGTGCGAAGGCGAGCTGAAGACTCATGGACGTTATCCAACCAGACCCGGCCCGAAGGCATGGCAGAGTGGACCGGGCCGTCTACGTGCTGCCCCCGGCCGTGGACGCCAGCCGACGGGGACGATAATGGCCGCGACGTATAGTCACCAGCGAAATGGGAGGCGGACCATGCCGCTGTTCGGAAACCAGCAGCAGAACCAGGGTACGGCGGTGTGGGAGCCGCAGGCGGCCGACGGCCGCCTTGCGCACACGGCCGGCGCCAGTGCGGCGGGCGTGTTCACCTCCGACCTGTCGGTGTCGGAATACGTGCTGCTCGGCGAGGCCGGATTCGAGCCGCTCGGCTTCGTCGTCGGCTCCTCCATCTACCACGTCGGCCTGCAAGCCGGCCGCTGGAGCCAGAACCAGGAGCTGCAGGTTCTCACCCAGGCCATGTACAACGCCAGGGAACTGGCCATGGCCCGGATGCGCGCCGAGGCCGACCACCTGGCCGCCGATGGCATCGTCGGGGTGGACCTGCGGATGCAGATGTACGCCTGGGGGCAGAGCTGCCTGGAGTTCGTGGCCACGGGCACCGCGGTCCGCCACCTGACCGGCCAGGGCGCGCACCGCGCACCCGACGGCCGGGCGTTCACCTCGGACCTTTCGGCCCAGGACTTCTTCCGGCTGCTGGCCGCGGGCGCGGTCCCGGTCGCGTTTGTCCTCGGCACCTGTGTCTACCACATCGCCCACCAGGGCGTGCTCCAGTCGCTCCGCCAGGCGGGCCAGAACCAGGAGATGCTGCAGTTCACCCAGGGTGTCTACGAGGCGCGCGAGCTGGCGCTGGCGCGGATGCAAGCCGAAGCGACGCAGGCCAAGTCGTCGGGCATCGTGGGGGTGACGGTGGAGGTCAAGAACCATGTGTGGGGCGAGCACGCGACCGAGTTCCTGGCCACCGGCACCGCGGTCCGGCGGCTCGCCGACGAGCACAAGCTGCCCGAGACCACCCCCAAGCCCACCTTCACCCTCGGCCTGGACTCGTAGCCCTGGCGGAAGGGGACGGCCCGGAAAACTGTTATGCGATAAGGGCCTTCCTGATCTATTCTTCCCGCCGGTATGGAGTCGACTTCTGTGACGTCTTCGCCCGCCGGGTCCGCCCGGCTGCGGTCCGGGCGTCCCGGGCGATCCAGGTCGCATGCTGAGCGCGCGGCCGCGCGGGCGGCCGCGCGGGCCGCCCGGCGCGCGGCCATGCCGCCGATCACCTATCCCGCCGAGCTGCCCGTCAGCCAGCGCAGGGACGACATCGCCGCGGTCATCCGCGACCACCAGGTGGTGGTGATCGCGGGGGAGACCGGCTCGGGCAAGACGACCCAGATACCCAAGATCTGCCTGGAGCTCGGCCGCGGGGTCGACGGGCAGATCGGGCACACCCAGCCGCGCCGGCTGGCGGCCCGCACCGTCGCGATGAGGATCGCGGAGGAGCTGGGCAGCCCGCTGGGGGAGGCGGTCGGCTACCAGGTCCGGTTCACCGACGTGTCCGCCGACGGCACGCTGGTCAAGCTGATGACCGACGGCATATTGCTGAACGAGCTCGCCCGGGACCGGGACCTGCGCCGCTACGACACGCTGATCATCGACGAGGCGCACGAGCGCAGCCTGAACATCGACTTCATCCTCGGCTACCTCCGGCAGCTGCTGCCCCGCCGCCCGGACCTGAAGGTGATCATCACCTCCGCGACCATCGACCCGGAGCGGTTCGCGGCCGCCTTCGGCGGCGCGCCGATCGTCGAGGTATCCGGCCGCACCTACCCGGTTGAGGTCCGGTACCGGCCGGCCGACGAGGCTCTGCCCGCCGGGGATCAGGGCGACCAGGGGCAGGCGATCAGCGACGCGATCGACGAGCTGTCCGCCGAGGGGCCCGGCGACATCCTGGTGTTCCTGTCCGGGGAGCGGGAGATCAGGGACACCGCGGACCTGCTGGCCGGCCGCGAGCAACTCGACATCCTCCCGCTGTACTCGCGGCTGTCAGCCGCAGAGCAGCACCGGGTCTTCGAACGCCGTGTCTCCTCCAGCCTCAGCCGCCGGGTGGTGCTGGCGACCAACGTGGCGGAGACCTCGCTCACCGTGCCCGGCATCAAGTACGTCATCGATCCGGGCACGGCGCGCATCTCCCGGTACAGCCGCGGGACCAAGGTGCAGCGGCTGCCGATCGAGCCGATCTCGCAGGCGTCGGCCAACCAGCGCAAGGGGCGCAGCGGGCGCACCTCGGACGGCATCTGCATCCGGCTGTACTCCGAAGAGGACTTCGAGTCGCGGCCGGAGTTCACCGATCCGGAGATCCTGCGTACCAACCTGGCCTCGGTCATCTTGCAGATGGCCGCGATCGGCCTGGGTGACATCCCGAAGTTCCCGTTCATCGACCCTCCCGACGCGCGCAACATCGCCGACGGGCTGACCCTGCTCGCCGAGTTGAACGCGTTCAAGAACGGCCGTATCACCGGGCTGGGGCGCAAGCTGGCCCGGCTGCCGGTGGACCCGCGGATCGGCCGGATGATCCTCGAGGCCGACCGGAACGGCTGCGTCCGCGAGGTCCTGATCATCGCGGCGGCGCTGTCCATCCAGGACCCGCGCGAGCGGCCCGCCGACGCCCAGCAGGCGGCCGACGACAAGCACCGCCGCTTCGCCGACCAGGACTCGGACTTCGTAACCTACCTGAACCTGTGGGACTACCTGGCCGAACGGCAGCGCGAGCTGTCGTCCTCGGCTTTCCGCCGGCTCTGCCGCGCCGAGTTCCTGAACTACCTGCGGGTCCGCGAGTGGCAGGACCTGCGGGGGCAGTTGCAAACGCTGGCCGGCGATCTCGGGGTGGCGGTCCGGTCAACGTCGGCCGAACGGACCGGGTTGCACGTGTCCTTGCTGGCCGGCCTGCTCTCCCAGATCGGGATGAAGGCAGAGCCCCTCCAGCCAGCCGCCTCGGCGCCCAAGGGGCGACGGCCGCGATCCGAGTACCTGGGCGCGCGCAGCGCCCGGTTCGCCATCTTCCCGGGATCCTCCCTGGCCAGAAAGCCGCCGGACTGGATCGTGGCCGCGGAGCTGGTGGAGACGTCCCGGCTGTGGGCGCGGACGGTGGCGCGGATCGAGCCGGAGTGGGTGGAGCCGCTGGCCCGGCACCTGGTCCGGCACAGCTACAGCGAGCCGCACTGGGAGAAGAACCGCGGCGGGGCGGTCGCGCTCGAGAAGGTCACGCTGTACGGGGTGCCGCTCGTGGTGGACCGCAAGGTCCCGTTCGGGCGCATCGACCCGGCGGCGGCGCGGGAGCTGTTCATCAGGCACGCTCTGGTCGAGGGGGACTGGCAGACCAGCCACCGGTTCTTCGCCGAGAACCGGCGGATGCTGGCCGAGGCCGAGGAAGTGGAGCACCGGGCCCGCCGCCGCGGCCTGGTCGCGAGCGAGGACGAGCTGTCGGCGTTCTACGACGCGCGGATCCCGCCGGACGTGGTGTCCGCCCAGCATTTCGACACCTGGTGGAAGCATGCCCGCCAGGCCGACCCTGGCCTGCTCACGTTCAAGGCCAGCGACCTGCTCAACGATGACGCCACCGGGGTCAGTGCCGCCGCCTACCCCGACGTCTGGACCTCGGAGTCGGCCGGGATGCCTCCCGCCCCGCTCTCCTACGCCTTCGAGCCGGGCAGCGAGTCCGACGGCGTGACCGTGGACATCCCGCTGAGCCGGCTCAACCAGGTGAACCCGGCCGAATTCTCCTGGCAGGTGCCCGGGCTGCGCACCGAGCTGGTCACCGAGATGATCCGGTCGCTGCCCAAGGCGCTGCGGCGTGACCTGGTGCCTGCGCCGGACGTGGCGCGGGAGGTGGTCGCCCGCCTCGGTGAGCCGTCCGGGGACCTGCGCGACGCCGTGGCCCGCGAGCTGAGGGCGCTGCGCGGGGTGAGCGTGCCGCGCGACGCCTGGGACCTGTCCAAGCTGCCGCGGCACTTGCGGATCACCGTCCGGGTGACCGACTCCGGCCGCGTCCTGGCCGAGGGCAAGGACGTCGCCGAGCTCCAGCGCGAGCTCAGGCCGCGGCTGCGGGCGGTGCTGTCCGAGGCGGCGGCCGCGATCACCCGCACCGGCCTGACGTCGTGGACCGTCGGCGAGCTGCCCCGGGAGTTCCGTGACGGCAGCGTCGTCGCCTATCCTGCCCTCGCCGACGCGGGTGCCACGGTCGACGTCCGGCTGTTCGAGACGCCGGACACGGCCCATGCGGCCATGTGGGCCGGCACCAGGCGGCTCGTCCTGCTGGGCGCGCCGTCGCCGGTCAAATCGATCGCGGGCGGCCTGTCCACCCGGGCCAAGCTGGCGCTCAGCCACAACCCGCACGGCGGGGTCGCCGCCATGTTCGCGGACTGCGTCAACTGCGCCGCGGATTACCTGATGGCCGAGGCGGGCGGCCCGGCCTGGGACCGCGAGGGTTTCGAGCGGCTGTCCGCCTCGGTCCGGTCCGGCCTGCACGAGGTGACCGCCGAGGTGGTGACGCAGGTGGAGGCGGCGCTGCGGGTGGCCCACTCCGTCGGCGCCCGGCTGGACGACAACTACGCCGACCTGCTGCGGCCCGCCGTGGCCGACATGCGCGCGCAGTTGTCCGGGCTCATCTATCCCGGTTTCGTGGCGGCCACCGGGTACCGCCGCCTCCCGCATCTGACCCGCTACCTGCGGGGAATCGAGCGGCGGCTGGACAAGCTGCCGGAGAACCCGGCCCGGGACGCGGCCAACATGGCCATCGCCCAGCGGGCGGAACAGGCCTGCCAGCAGGCGGTCGCGGACCTGCCCGCCGCGCGCCGCGACCAGCCCGACGTCACCGAGGTGCGCTGGATGCTGGAGGAACTCAGGGTCAGCCTGTTCGCCCAGACCCTCGGCACCCAGGCCCCGGTGTCAGAGAACCGCATCCTCACCGCCCTCAGTCGCCTGCGTCCCTAGGCGCCCTGCCTTCGGCCGCATGTCGCGCGCTGGCGTGTCGTTGCGCACCCTGGACTACATCAGGTGCTACGTTGCTCTGCAAATACCCCAAAGCTCGCTTGCGCGGCGTTAGTCCGCGGAAAGGCAGGAACCGTGACCGGAGAACCACCCGTGCGGCGCCGCCTCGTCGGAGGCGCGCTGCGCCGGTACCGGGAGAACGTGGGCTACGCGCTGGAGGACGCGGCCCGCATGCTGGAGTGCGACCGGTCGAAGATCAGCCGGATCGAGACCGGGCAGCGCGGCATCAGGCCGAAGGAGCTGCGCGAGCTGCTGACTGAGTACGGGGTGCCGGACCGCGAGCAGGCCGCGCTGGTGGCCATCGCGAGCCGCGGCGGCCAGCGCGGCTGGTGGCATCCGTACGCGGACGTCCTGCCCGGACCGTACCTGGACTACGTGATCATGGAGTCGGCCGCGGCCGAGATCATGATCTACGAGGCACAGGTCGTTCCCGGCTTGCTGCAGACCGACGACTACGCCCGGGCGATCGTCGCCGCCGAGCCCGGATACGCGACCGACCAGCAGCGGGACGAAGCCGTGGCGGCCAGGGCCACCCGGCGCCAGGTGATCCTCGGTTCCTCCGCCGAGCGGCGCCTGACGGTGATCCTCGGCGAGGCGGCGTTGCATCAGGCGGTCGGCGGCCCCGGCGTCATGGCCGGGCAGATCAGCCACCTCGTTCAGCTGGCCGACGACTTTCCCGGCCTCACCCTCCAGGTGCTGCCGTTCACCGCTGGCGCGCACGCGGCGGCGGGCAGCGCCTCGCTGGCCATCTTGAGGTTCCCCGACGCGCCGAGCCTGGGCGTGGTCTATCTGGAAGCGCTATCCGGCGGCGTCTACCTGGAGAGTCAGGAAGACGTCGCCCGCTACATCCGGGCGTTCGCCCTGCTGCGCGCCGCCGCGCTCAGCGTAACCGAGAGCGCACGCCTGCTCAGTACCTACCGATCCAAGGGGTAAGCGTCTAGTTCGACCGGCTTGCCGCGCTGCTCTTCGATCGCCGCAGTTCCTGGTTTACGGCGGCGAGCTTGTCGATGATGTCCTGGATGTCCTCGAGGGGTTTCTCGGTTCTCGGCGATCGCGCCATCGTGCCATTGCCCGGGCCGACGGCGGCACCGAGACCGCTGGCTTCATCCGGCCCTGTTCGGCTGACGTCTTGCACGCTGTCGCCGGGGTTCATGCGTGGTGTCTCCTGGAGAATACCTAGTTAGCGGGGAAGGCGGACCGGCGGGAAGGGCGGAAAATTCCCGTCGGGAAGTAACGCGTTAAGCGCAGGAAACCATGCTAAGGCGTTTTTGCCGGTATGTCACGCATCGATGTGCGTCGTGTCGCGTGTTTCCTTTTGCGTGCCGGGCCGGCCCGCTCCGTGCCGCCCGCCAGCGCTCTCGCCGGGCGGCCTAGCTGCGACGACACGATGTAGTTGATCATGTTACAGCGGAAATCGGGGTGATGACGCAGAGGCACGGCTAACGATTGCATGAATTTATTCGTTTACGCTTTGTACATGCACGTGCAAATGCAAATCAATCTGCGTATTGCGCGAATAGGGCCCGGATAGGGGCAGGCCGCCAGAAAGCGTCAGTGCCGCCACGGCGCGGCCTGCCGCATGCTGTTCTCCATCTCTTCCGGCAGCATGGCGGGCACCGGAAGCGGGGTGACCCCCTCCCGGCCGGGCCGCAGGCCGTCCAGGATCAGGGTCAGGTACCGGCGCCAGATGTCCGGGTTCGCGGCGTGCGAGAGCTGGGTCGCCTCGATCAGCACGAAGACGATAAAGATGATGTCGGTCTGGCGGATATCGGCGCGGAGCTTCCCGGCCGCCTGCGCCCGCTGCACGAGCCGTTCGACCAGCGGCGCGTTGCGCTGGCGGGCGACCGCGACCAGATTCCGGCCGTAGGTGGCGAACATCAGCATCTGCCGCAGGCCGAGGTTGCCCGCCATGGTCTCGGCCATCCGCTCCATGAAGAACACCAGGCCGGACCAGGGATCCGGCGACGCGAAGGACTCCTCGCCGATGGCCGCGATCGAGTCGAGGCGATTCATGAACAACGCCTCGATCAGCTCCTCCTTGGTGCGGAACCGCCGGTAAACGGTGCCGACACCAACCCCCGCATGCCGGGCGATCTCGTCCAGGCTGACCTCGAGGCCGCGCTCGTTGAATACCTCCGCGGCCGCCGCCAGGATCCGCTGCCGGTTCCGCTCGGCATCGCGCCGCAGCGGCCGCATGCCAGAGCCCCCAGGACGCCCGACCGAGTTCTCCGTCACCTGAAACCTCCCGAAATAAAAGTGGAGCAACTTCTCCGTTTTATGTTACTGTGAGCTAAGCGGAGAAGGTACCTCCAGATTGGTGAAGCTCATGTCAGATGTCAACTCCATCGATAGGGCCGGCCCGGGAGACCGGCGGCGCTGGCTCATCCTCGGCGTCATCGGCCTCGCGCAGCTCATGGTCGTCCTCGACGTCACGGTGATGAACATCGCCCTGCCGTCAGCTCAGCGTGCGCTGCAGTTCACCACGGTGGACAGGCAGTGGGTGGTGACGGCGTACACCCTCGCGTTCGGCAGTTTGCTGCTGCTCGGCGGGAGGCTGGCCGACCTGCTCGGCCGGAAGGTAACGTTCCTGATCGGGCTGCTCGGCTTCGCCGGCGTCTCGGCCATCGGCGGTGCCTCGGTCAACTTCGGCATGCTGATCACGGCCCGGGCCTGCCAGGGCGCGTTCGGCGCGATCCTGGTGCCGTCGGCGCTATCGCTGCTGACCACCACGTTCACCGAGCCGAAGGAGCGCGGCAAGGCGTTCGGCATCTACGGCGCGATCGCCGCGGCCGGCGGGGCCATCGGCCTGCTGCTCGGCGGCGCCCTGACCGAGTACCTGTCCTGGCGCTGGACGCTGTACGTGAACCTGATCTTCGCGGGCGTGGCCTTTATCGGGGGGGTGCTCCTGCTCGAGCGGCAGCGGTCCCAGGTCAAGCCCAGGCTGGACATCCCGGGCGTGCTGCTGGTGTCCGCGGCCTTGTTCTGCCTCGTCTACGGGTTCTCGAACGCGGCCACGCACAACTGGCACACGCCGTCCACCTGGGGCTTCCTGGCCGCGGGTGTGGTGCTCCTCGTGCTGTTCGCGATCTGGCAGACACAGGCAGCCAACCCGCTGCTCCCGCCGCGGATCGTGCTCGACCGCAACCGGGGCGGCGCGTACGCGTCCATCCTCATCGCCTCCAGCGGGATGTTCGGCGTGTTCCTGTTCCTGACCTACTACCTGCAACAGACGCTGGCCTACTCGCCGGTCGTCACGGGCTTCGCCATCCTGCCCATCGCCGGCGGCATCGCGGTCGCGGCCAACCTGTCCACGATCGTGCTGATGCCGCGGGTCGGGCCCAAGCCGCTGGTGGCCATCGGAATGCTGGTCGCGGCCGGCGCGATGACCTGGTTCGCCCAGCTGGGAGCGCACACCGCTTACGTGGACGGCGTGCTCGGCCCGCTCATCCTGACCGGGATCGGCCTCGGCATGGTAATCGCGCCGTGCTTTAACACCGGGACCTTCGGCGTGGCGCCACGCGACGCCGGCGTTGCCTCGGCCACCGTCACCGTCGGTCAGCAACTCGGCGCCTCGATCGGCACCTCGCTGCTCAACACCATCTTCGCCAGCGCCGTCGCGTCCTACCTGACCCTGCACGTCGCATCGGCCAGGCTGATCGGCCGCCAGGCCCTGCTCGGGCAGGCGCTCGCGCACGGCTACGACACCGCGTTCTGGTGGGTCGCGGGCATCTTCGCCGGCGGCGCGATCGCCGGCGGACTCCTGTTCCGCCGCGGGCCGCTGCGCCGCGACGACGGCCAGGTGCAGCACGATGCCGGGGTTATGGCGGAAACCGAGGCGGACCCGGTTCTGCCGGCCTGAGGACGCGGCCCCCGAACGCCCCGGTGCGGGACTAGCTCCCGCGCCGGGGCTGGCCCGGAAAAGCACCTATTCATAGGTTCATTTCGGCGACGCGATTCCGCAAACTTCTGCGCCTGAAGTGACGGCTGATAAACGGGGCAAGATAAGCGCGGAACGGCGGACTGACGTGTCCGAATAGCAACCTACCCCGAGGGGCTGCCTATGCGGCGCCATCTTAGGATGAATTTGTCCGGATGACGTCCAAGGGGCCTTTGTGACGTTAGGGGGCGTATGGCGTGATCGGGGGCTTGGCACCGGGGGATCCCGGGCGGATCGGCCCGTACCGGCTGGTCGGCCGGCTCGGCCGCGGCGGCATGGGACATGTGTACCTGGGCCTGTCCGCGGGCGGGAGACCGGTCGCGGTGAAGGTGATCCGGGCGGACCTGGCCGCAGATCCCGAGTTCCGGGTGCGGTTTGCCCGCGAGGTCGCCGCGGTCCGCCAGGTCAGCGGCCTGTTCACTGCCCTGGTGCTGGACGCGGACGTCGACACCGCGCTGCCGTGGCTCGCCACGGCGTACGTGGCCGGTCCCTCGCTGGCCGAGGCGGTGACCGGCGATGGGCCGATGGCGACGCGGCCCGCGCTGGCGCTGGCGGTCGGCCTGGCCGAGGGCCTGAGCGCCATCCACACCGCGGGCGTGGTGCACTGCGACCTGAAGCCCTCGAACGTGCTGCTGTCCCCGGATGGGCCACGGGTGATCGACTTCGGCATCTCTCGTGCCGCCGGGCCGGGGAAAAGTCCCGTGCCGGCGGCGGGCGTTGGCTGGGTGACAGGCTCGCCCGGATTCATGTCCCCGGAGCAGGCCCTGGGCGGGGAGATCGGCCCGCCGAGCGACATCTTCAGCCTGGGCGCGGTGCTGAGCTTCGCCACCACGGGCCGCGGGCCGTTCGGCCGCGGGTCGCGTCCAGAGGTGGCCTACCGGCTGGTCTACGGTCGGCCGGACCTCGGTGAGATACCCGCCGCCCTGCGCCCGCTGGTCGAACGCTGCCTGGCCAAGGACCCGGCCCAGCGGCCCACCGCCGACGAGGTACTGGACGCGGCAAATGACGGGCGGCCCGCGCCCGGCTGGCTGCCCGGCCCGGCCCGGGGTGCGCTCGCCGAGGGTGCGTTCGCCGAGCGCGTGCTCGCCCCGCCCGGGCCCGCCGTGCCGCCAGCGCAGCGGCCTGGCCGCCGCTGGTGGCGGCCGCTGACGGCGGCCGGGGTGACGTCGGGCGTGCTCGCGGCGTCGGTCGCGGTCAGCTTCGCGCTGACCCCCGCGGGCTCGCATCCATCCGCGACGAGGCTGGCACCGCGGGCCGCGGCCGCGCCGACGCTGACCACGGCGCCCCCCGCATCCGCGGTCCCCGGCACCCGTCCGGCCGCCGTTCCCCCGGCCAGTTCGCCGGCGCGAGGCCCGCGGGCCGCCATCAACCCGGCCGTCGTCGCGGTAGGCACCCAGCGCCCCGGTCGCCCGCCGTCCTCGACCCCCTCCGCGGCCGCGTCGCCGCCCGCGCCATCGCCGCCCGCGCCATCGCCGACCGCCTCGCCGTCACCCTCTCCGTCCATGTCCTCGTCCCCGACGGCGCCCTCGTCCCCGTCGCCGGGCGAGTCTCCGTCGCCGACGCCCGCACCCGAGATAACGGGTTCGGCGACGTACCGCGAAGGCACCTGGGTCTACTTTGATGTGCAATACGAGGACCCCGGTAATGACGCGCGCGGATTCGGCTTCACGGGCGTCAACGGCTCCCGCTGGATGGAGGCGACCTATTCCTTCTCCAGCCCTGATGAGGGTATCGCGGGACCGGATAGCATTGCCTATCCGCTCGACCTGGAATGCGGTACCGCCAGTCAGCACGGGGCGGAGGTGGAAGCCTGGATCTACGACGCGGCGGGCCGGAGCAGCCAGCCGGTGCGGATTAGCCTCGCCTGCCCGTCCTGACCTCAAATCCGGCCCGGCGGCCTGACGCGGGCCCCGCGGAATCTCGCTCTGCGCTGGTCAGGCGCTTACCGTCGGCTCCCGGCTCTGATGTCCGCGGAACGATTTACGCAAACACCGTCGCAGCCCATATGCAACCCGGCTTCCGCCCCTTATCATTGCCCTGTCTGATATGGCAGGAATGGTGTCATTGCGACCTTGGGGTGGGATTTAGCGTGGTGGGGGGACTGGAGCCCGCCGATCCGCGGCTGATCGGCCCTTATCAGCTGCTCGGACGGCTTGGCGCGGGCGGCATGGGACGAGTATTCCTGGGCGTGTCAGTCGCTGGCCGGCCGGTCGCCGTGAAAGTCGTCCACGCCGAACTGGCCGCCGACCCCGAGTTCCGTAGCCGGTTCAGCACCGAGGTTGCCGCGGCCAGGAAGGTGAGCGGCCTGTTCACGGCGCTGGTAGTGGACGACGACGTAGACGCTCCGGTGCCCTGGCTCGCCACCTCGTACGTGGCGGGCCCGTCACTGTCCGAGGCGGTGCGCAACAGCGGGCCGCTGACCGCCTGGTCGCTGCTGGCGCTGGCCGCGGGCCTGGCCAAGAGCCTGACCGCGATCCACGCCGCGGGCGTCGTGCACGGTGACCTTAAGCCGTCCAACGTCCTGCTGGCACCGGACGGGCCGAGGGTGATCGACTTCGGCATCTCCCAGGCCGCGGAGGCAGCGCCGCTGGCGCGGGCCGGCCTCGTGGTGGGTACACCCAGTTTCATGGCCCCCGAGCAGGCCGCGGGCGAGGAGGTCGGGCCGCGCAGCGACGTGTTCAGCCTGGGCGCGGTGCTCGCTTTCGCCGCCACCGGGCGCAAGCCGTTCGGCGCCGGGCCGCCCGCCGCGGTGCTCGAGCGGGTGGTCCGAGTGGCGGCTGACCTCGAGGACGCTCCCGCCGAAGTGCGGCCGCTGATCGAACGATGCCTGGCCAAGGACCCGCTGCGCCGGCCCACCGCCGCCGAGCTGCTCGCCGGGGTGACCGCCGCCCAGGCCGCGATGGGGCGGCGGTCCCAGCCGGCCCCGGCGGGAGCGGACCGGCCGGGCAAGCCCCGGGCCCACGGCGGGCGCCGGCGGCCGCTGATCACCGCGGCGGCGGTCGCGGTCATTCTCGCGGCATCCGCCGGATACGGCCTGCATGCCGCGACCCAGCACCAGCGAGACGATGACCCGGGCCTGTCCCAGATAGCGGCCAGGATGGCCGCCAAGCCGCCCCGGCTCCCGCCCAAGCCGGTGCCCCCGGCCCCGGCCCCGCGCATCACCCACACATTTACCTACCAGCAAGGCACGCGGGTGTACTTCGAGATCTACTATTCCGATCCTGGCCACAATGCCGCGGGCTTCGGTTTCGTGGGCGTCAAGGGATCCGACTGGCGCAAGCAGCAGTACTCGTTCTCCAGCCCGGCGGACGGCATCGTCACGGGGAACAGCATCGCCTTTCCGCTCGACCAGGGATGCGGGACCGGCTTCGAGTACTTCAGCACCGTCAAGGCGTGGATCTACGACAAGGCCGGCGCCCGCAGCAAGCCGGTCATCATCCACCTGGCCTGCAGCACCTGACCCGAGCGGTCAGGGGTGCGCCGTTGTGTAGTGCGCCGCGAGCACGTCGTCACCGAAGTCGCTGCGCGGGCGGCGCAGCACGGTGTGCGCATGGTTACCGTCGGCGGTGGTGTCGTATTCGATCAGCAGGTCGTCACCCTGCACGCGGTAGTAGTGCCTGGCGCCCGGCGTCAGCGGCCCTTCCCAGGCGAAATGCAGCTCCGACCCGCCCAGCCGGGCCGCCAGCCGGTCCGCGAGCTCCGCGGGCAGCCGGTCCAGGTAGAGCGCGACCAGCTGAGCCAGCAGGGCCCGCGCGGCCGGCCCGAGCCCGGTGGCGGCCACGCCGGGAGGTTCGATGCCCTGGCTGGCCCGCGGGCTGGTCCCGGTGCGGATGTCGGCCGGAGCCTGCCCCGCCACCACGGCGGCCGAACGGACCTGCGGGCCCATGGCGTCCAGCAGCGCCCGGACCAGGTCTTCTTCCGGGCCGAGCGGCCGGGACACCGGGTGGCCGGCGTAGCTGACGCAGGCCGGGTTGGCGCCCAAGAACACCGGCGCGGGGGAGACCTCCTGGCCGGCCACGGTCATCGTCACCGACAGGTGGTGCCCTTCGAACCGCCACGACCACGGCTGATCGCCGTCCGGATCGCCGTATACGCTCACCCAGTAATCGCCGCTGTGCCGGCCCCGCCGCCACTGCTCCTTGGAGTCGAGCACTTCTTCCAGCGCTACAATGCCCATCGCCTGCGCAAACGCGTGCTCGCTCAGCCCGGTAGCCAGCAGCCTGTGCGCGGCCTTCGTGGCGGTCCCGCTGAGCTCGGCGAGGCAGGCACCGGGTCGGCTGCGCGGCCGGTACTCCAGCCACCGCCGGGCCGCGTCGTCGGCGAACGGCCGCGCGGCGAGCCGGCGCTGTTCGCCGTCCAGCGAGGCCAGGAGTGAACTCGCAGCGGCGCGCATCTGGCCAGCCAGCGAATCGGCGCTCATCATCGGTTTATATCAGCCCCCGCTCCGGGCCAGCGTCCGCAGCATCGCCAGCAGCGCCCCGGGATCGGGGACGGCCCGGAAGAAGGCGGCGTCGACATTCTCCACGGCAGTCACCGCCGCCAGGGCGAGTTCGCCGCCTCGTTCGGTCACCCGGATTCTCCTGGCCCGGGTGTCCGCGACGTCGACGGTCCGGACGACCAGTCCCTTGGCCTCCAGCTTGCGCAGCACCTCCGAGGTCATCTTCACGTCGGCGCCGGCCTGGCGGGCCACGCTGAGCTGGTTCGGGTCCTCGCCACGGGAGTTCAGCCACCACGCCGCGGCCAGCAGCACGAACTGCACGTGGGTCAGGCCGAGCGGGGCCAGTGCCGCGGCGATCTCGCGCTGCCAGCGCAGCGTGACGTGCCAGAGCAGGAACCCCGGGCTGTCGTCCGGATCGAGCGGCACCGGGTCAGCCCTCCGCCCGCCCGGCCAGCGCGGCCACTACCTCGGGAAAGTCCGCGGTGATCTGCGGGCCGAGCTCCGGGCCGACGTGACCCGCCGCCTCGCCGGTGATCTGCGTGCGGTAGACGATCCTGGTCAGCCCCCCGGCCACGGGTTCCAGCCGGTGCTCGGTCCGCACCACGAAGTCGCCCGCGTCCATCTCGTCAGTGAACGACGTGCCCGGCTCGATCTCGACCAGCCGCATCCTGATCGGCTCGTCCCCGGGCGGGGTCATGGTGAACGTGGTGCCGACCGCGAACGGCCCGTCCACGTCGATCGTCTCGATGCCGTCGTTCCACTGCGGCCAGGCCGCCATGTCCGCCCAGTGGCGCCACAGCGCCCCGCGGTCGGCACTGGTCTCGAGGCTGTACTCGTACTCCCACATAGTTCCTCCCTCGTCAGTTGAGCTCAGCACAGATTAACTGTGCATAGATTATCTGTCAACAGGCTATATTCGGCAGCGGTGGTTCCGGGTACCTTTGGACACCATGACGACGCCGAGTTGGGACGACTCATATGCCGCGAGTACACCCGCCCCGTGGGACATCGGCCGGCCGCAGCCGGCCTTCGTGCGCCTCGCGGAACAGGGCCTGCTGGCCGGGCGGGTGCTCGACGCCGGTTGCGGCACCGGAGAGCAGACCATGCTGGCCGCCGCCCACGGCGCCGACGCGGTCGGTGTCGACATCTCCGGCCTCGCCGTCCGGCAGGCCAGGCAGAAGGCGGCCGAACGGGGCCTGGTGGCTCGTTTCGAAGTCGGTGACGCGCTCCGGCTGGCCGACCTGGGCCTGACCTTCGACGCGATCACCGACAGCGGCGTGTTCCACGTGTTCGACGACGAGCACCGCGCCAGGTACGTGACCAGCCTGGCGGCGGTGCTGCGCCCGGGCGGCCGCTGCTACCTGGCCTGCTTCAGCGACCGTCAGCCGGGAACCTGGGGGCCGCGGCGGGTCAGCCAGGACGAGCTGCGCACGGCGTTCAGCCACGGGTGGACCGTGGTCGGCATCGAGCCGGAGATCTTCGAGGTCAACGAGGCGAGGATCGGCGTCACGACCGTGCAGGCCTGGCTGGCCGTGCTGGAACGGGCCGGTCAGGGCTGATCGCCGGCCGGAACGGGCGGCGGTGCCGCGGGTGCGGGCTCCGGCCTGGCGCGGCGGTTGCCCGGCCACATGCCCAGCCGCCCGAACAGCGCCACCAGGGCGGGGACCAGCAGTGAGCGGACGGCGATCGCGTCCAGGACGACGCCGAGCGCCATCGCGAGGGCGATCTGCCTGAACTGCTCCAGCGGTATCACCGCGAGCATGGCGAAGCTCGCCGCCAGCGCCACGCCGGCCGTGGTAATGGCGCGCGAGGCCTGCGGCGCGGCGACGGCGACCGCGTCGGCGACCGGCCGTCGCCGCGCCTCCTCCCAGATCCGGCCCACCACGAAGACGTTGTAGTCCGAGCCGAGCGAGACCAGCAGTACCCCGGCGGCGAACGGCACGAAGTAGACCAGGCTGCCGTAGCCGAGGATGTGCTGGCCGATACCGATGGTCAGCCCCAGGGTGGCGAATACGGCCAGCACGCTGGCGGCGAGCAGGTATACGGGCGCGAGCAGCGACCGCAGGAACAGCACCAGCAGTACCAGCGTGACCGCCATGATGGCCAGCGCGACGCGGCTCAGGTCGGCGAAGACCGAGCCGATGGAATCGCCGGTCAGCGCGGTCTGGCCGGCCAGTTCGAACCGTGCGCCCCGCAGCCCGGCGGCCCGCGCGAGCGCGGGCAGGTCGTGCTGAAGCTGCCGGACCCGGCTGATCGCGGCCGCGTCGAGCGGATCGGTATTCTCCACCACCACGAACCGGGCGGCGCCGCCAGAAGCGGCCAGCATCGGGTTGAGCTGCGTCTGATTGAGCTGCGTCTGATTGAGCTGGGCCGCCGAGCCGGGCAGGCTGGCCGGGCCGGCGATCTCCGCGACCCCGGGCCGGGCCGCCAGTTCGTGCTGCAGCCTGGCCAGCGCCGCGGTCTGCCCGGCCACACCCGGGCCGATGATCAGGATCTCGGTGGTAGACAAGATACCGGGCGCGAAGCCGTCCGCCGCCGCGGCACCCGCCCGCGCGGCCGAAGCCGACGCGGGGAGCTCCCTGATCAGCGGTGATCCGAGGTGGATGGTGTGGGCGCCCCAGGCAGCGGCGAGCAGGCCGGCGGTGCCCGCCGCGGCGATCAGCAGCGCTACCGGCCGTGCGGCGGCGAACCGGACCACCCGCATTTGCAGGTTCCAGCGCGCTGGCGACCGGCTGGGGTCGCGCCCACCGCCCTCCCGTCTGGTCACGCCCTGGCGCCGGAGCCAGCGCGGGACCGGCCGGAAGAGCAGGCCGCCGAAGGTGGCCATGAGTGCGGGACCCAGGGTCATCGACACGGCCATCGCGGTCAGGACGGTGAGCGCGAGACCGGGGCCGAACGCGCTGAGCATCTTCGTCCTGGCCACCACGAGAGAGGCGGCCGCGGCCGCCACGATGATGCCCGCGGCCAGGATGATCGGCGCGAACTCCGCGGTGGCCAGCCGTGCCGCGCGGATCCGCGGCACGCCGCCCGCGACCTGGGCGCGCATGCCGTCCAGGAAGAACACCGTGTAGTCGGTAGTCACCCCGAGCAGCAGCACCACCAGCACCGGGTCCAGGTCAGGCGGCAGCGTAACGCCCATCCGCCCGGCAAGCCAGACCACGACCCGGATGGCGATCACGTAGGCGGTGGCGGCGCAGGCCAGCGTGGCCAGCGGAGCGCCGGCCGACCTGAACCGCACGCCGACGATCAGCGCGATGGCGAGCACCGTGAACAGCTCGACCCACAAGATGTCCTTGCCGATGATCTGGCTCTGGTCGTATTCCGCCGGGACCGGGCCGGTCACCCCGACGACATGATCGTCCGGCCGGTTGAGGAACCAGCGCACGTAGGCGTTCGCGCCTGCCGTCTGCGCGCCGAACGAGGTGCCCGGCCGGAAGGCCAGGAACGTGATGACCGTG
>Ga0335078_10004569_pt1 | contig 20500 bp, 19 predicted proteins | sample Lox_Sample_32_FD_206711 | JGI IMG/M metagenome (GOLD analysis project Ga0335078, IMG submission 206711) | Soil microbial communities from Loxahatchee National Wildlife Refuge, Florida, United States - Lox_Sample_3.2 | ecosystem: Environmental > Terrestrial > Soil > Wetlands | place: USA... | reverse complement strand
TGGGTTCAAGAAGTTCCTGTTCAATGAGTTTGACGGGGGTATTACGCACTGAGGGGAAAATGCTACACCTAACCAGATGGTAAACAGAAGGGGGCCGGGGCGGGCGGGCTAGCGAGCGAAGTCCTTGAGGTCATGACCGTCGATGAGCCTTATGTCGTTAGCCTGCGCCAGTGAACGAGCGGACGCCGTAAATGTGCTGTTGGTAATGACCCACCCCTCGTCTGCTTTATAATATTTCAGAGCCCCTACGATCTCCTGCACAGCCCAATTCCCGACTGTACCTGAGCAGCCCTTTGCTTGGATGGCTATCGTCTTCCCGTTCCTCTTTGCAATGAGGTCAGCACCTTGATCGCCAGTGGTGGGTTGTGCCGACACCGCCGCGCATCCTAAGGACACTCAACCGCTTACGACATGTCGATACCCGTGATCAGCTAACGGCATTTACGAACGCGCGTAGCCGAAAGCACCCGGAAATTAGTGAACGCGGTAGCGACCGACGTGATGACGGCGAAGCTGCTCACGGAGCAGGTTCAGTGAAAACTCAAAAACGTTTTGAACACAATTGCACACAAATCCCGCTTGGCGGCCACGCTAAGTTGTTGGAAAGGTGGAGCGGGAGACCGGGATCGAACCGGCGACATCCAGCTTGGGAATTTGATGTCACTCCATCGGCCAACGAAAAATCAAGCACTTAGCGCGGGTGTTGAGGGGTAGAAAGAGACTCAGGCCGCCGATGGCGAAGCTGTAGTTTGAGGATAGTAGTCAGTCGCCCAAATGGTCTGCTGCGGACAGACGAATTCAGGCACTTCTCTCTCCTTTTTTCCAACCAGCCAGATGAGAACATTGCGGTGCTTTCGAGGATTTAAAACTTCCTTCCCTTTGGAGGTCGAATACTTCAGATAGACGATCCTGAAGCCGTTCCCGGTCACACAATCAACAAGCCCTTGCGGATTGAAGACGTGCAGCCCGTGGCCATAGTAGCCGTGGATGTTGGTGATGAGCATGTAGTGTCCGCCGATGCGAACCATGCGGAGGCAGTTCTCGATGCACTGCGCTGTGTCGAACAGATGTTCGATGCTGCCAATGTCGATCATCGTCGCATATCGGCCGCATTCCCTCTCGGGGATCGGGCGATTCATGTCATAGCGGAGATCGGCACGCGGATCGAAATAATCGAGGGTTGTCGTCTCGTATCCTTTGGACAACAGAAAGTCGGTAAACGATGCGAATTGGAAATCTTGCGGTACAGGCCTTTTGAACTTTCCTCTGACTAAGCCTTCGAATCGCTGCCACTTGTTTTGCGAGGCGATGAAGCGTTTTAGCCGAACAGGGAAAGGATCGATCCGCTGTGGCCCGATCTGGATGTCCTCGATTCCCTGGCACCCGAAAGTGATAACTGGGCTTTGGAGAACACCGGGGATAGCAAAGATTTCGCGATAGAACGGCATGTGCGGTTTCAATATCATCTGGTCACTCCGATTCGCGATTGTTTTCTTGCCCTGCTTGAAATTCTGGCGAGAGTTTACTCTCCTTCTTCCCCCTAACGCAGCGGGCACACCGCTGAGACCGACATTCTCTCACATGTAAATGGTTGACGTAACATCGCGATTTCAAAAACAAAAACAAAAGCGCCCCGCCGTTGTCAGAGACTGACCGGGTGACCCGAAAATGAGACGCCTCTTTACCTACACAATTCCAATCGACGACGGTGCGGCCCCCGCCCGCCCCGGCCCCCTGCTGTTTACCATCTGGTTAGGTGTAGCATTTTCCCCTCAGTGCGTAATACCCCTCAATGAGTTTGACCGCATTTTTCCGCAGCCTGTAAGATCAACTCAAGCCTTTAGCTTTTAGCTCATAGCCTTTAGCCAAACCTGCAGCGGAAAGTTTCCGCGGTGAACGGCAGTGTGTCAGGAAGGGGTTCCAGCTAAGAGGCTAAGAGCTAAGAGCTTCTTTCATGCCCGACTTGCCCAAATCCTACGAACCCGGCGCCATCGAAAAGCGCTGGGCTGAATATTGGATCAGCGAAAAGCTGTTCTCCGTGCCTACGCCTCCGCCGGGAGAAACGCGCCCGGTGTTCACCTTGTTGCTGCCGCCGCCCAACGTGACCGGCCGCCTGCACATGGGCCACATGCTGAACCAGACGCAAATGGACATCATTGTGCGCTGGCACCGCATGCGCGGCTTCCTAACACTATGGCTGCCCGGCACCGACCACGCTGGCATCGCCACGCAAATGATGGTGGAGCGCCAACTCGCGACCGAAGGCAAGAAGCGCCGCGAGCTGGGGCGGGAGAAGTTCGTGGAGCGGGCGTGGGAGTGGAAGCGGCAGTACGGCAATGCAATTACTGACCAGATGAAGCGCCTGGGCGCGTCGGTGGACTGGGACCGCGAATATTTCACTATGGACGAAAATCTTTCGCGGGCGGTGCGCGAAGTTTTCGTCCGCCTGTATGAAGAGGGGCTGATTTATCGCGGCAAGTACATCGTCAACTGGTGCCCGCAGCACGAAACCGCGATTTCTGATCTCGAAGTGAAGCATGAAGAGGTCCCAGGCAAGCTGTGGGAGATTCGCTATCCGGTCGTTGGCGCGAATGAGTTCATCACCGTGGCCACCACGCGCCCGGAGACGATGCTGGGTGATACCGCGGTGGCGGTGAACGCCAAGGACGAGCGCTACACGCACCTGCACGGCAGGAAGGTTCTGCTGCCGCTGATGAACCGCGAGATTCCCATCATCACAGACGACCTCGCGCAGCCCGAGTTCGGCACCGGCGCGGTGAAAGTCACACCTGCGCACGATCCCAACGACTTTCAGGCTGGCCTGCGCCACAACCTGCCGCAGATTGACGTGATGGACGAGCACGCCCACATGAACCAGAACGCAGGCCCTTACGCCGGGCTCGACCGCTATGAGGCCCGCAAACAGGTGCTGGCCGACCTGGCGGCCCACGGATTTCTGGTAGCCGAGAAAGAACACACTATAGCTCTGGGAAAGTGCGACCGTTGCGGCGCGGTGATCGAGCCGCGACTTTCCACGCAGTGGTTCATCAAGATCAAACCGCTCGCGGATCGTGCCGCCGAGGTGGTCGAGAACGGCGAGATCACGATTGTCCCCGACAACTACCGCCAGATTTACCTGAACTGGATGTACAACATCCACGACTGGTGCATTTCGCGCCAACTGTGGTGGGGCCATCGCATTCCGGCCTGGCATTGCGGGTGTGGAGAAATTATCGTTGCTCGTGAAACTCCAGCAAAGTGCACCAAATGCGGCGGCACGGAGTTGACCCAGGACACCGACGTGCTCGACACGTGGTTCTCCTCCGGGCTGCTGCCGTTCACCACCCTGGGCTGGCCAGAGAAAACCCGCGACCAGCAGGTGTTTTACCCGACCACGCTGCTCATTACCGCCTACGAGATTCTCTTCTTCTGGGTGGCGCGCATGATCATGTTCGGCTGCCACTTTATGCGGGGGCACCAGCAGGATCCTGTGTTGAAATCGGCCAGCGGCTGGGACGAGAAGAAAGATGACAGCGTGCCCTTCCGCCAGGTCTACATTCACGCCCTGGTGCGCGACGCTGAGCGGCAAAAGATGTCAAAGACCAAGGGCAACGTGATTGACCCGCTCGCGATCATTGAGCGTTTTGGCACCGACGCTACCCGCTTCACTCTGGCCGCCATGGCCGCGCCTGGCACTGATATAGCTTTTAGCGAAAGCCGCACCGAGGGCTACCGCAACTTCGCCAATAAGATTTGGAATGCCGCGCGCTTCATGTTCATGAATGTGGAGCGTGTCGGTCTGGATGCCAATGTAGGCGCGGGCGTCCTTGCCCGTACCGGCGACAGCACGATCGGAGACACTCGCGCCTACATCGAAGACCGCTGGATTCTCTCTCGCTTTAATCGCGTCTCCAACGAAGTGAACGATGCCCTAGCCACCTATCGCTTCCACGAAGCCGCGAATCGTATCTACGACTTTTTTTGGGGCGATTTCTGCGATTGGTACATTGAGCTGATCAAGCCGCGGCTTGCCCCCGAGAATGGCGACAGCGCTCGTAAGTCTTGCGGTAATCTGGTCAGCCTCTTTGAGGCGTCACTGCGACTGCTGCATCCAGTGATGCCATTTATCACCGAAGAGATATGGCAGGCCATCTACGCCGGTAGGCCACCACAGAAATCGATCGCACTAGCGCCCTACCCTTTGGCAGACGAAAAGCAGATTGACCTCGCCGCCGAAACCGAGATGGCCATCTTGCAGGACTTGATCGTCAGCGTGCGCAACCTGCGCGCTGAACTGAAGGTTGAGCAGAAACTTCGCGTGCCGATTCAGGTCCATGCGGAAGAGAGCGGCGTGCGCGCGCTCATCGAACAAAACCGCGGAGCAGTCGAGCGGCTGGCCAATGTCGAGTCGCTCAAATTCGTGGACGCTTCACTTTCCAAGCTCGCAGGCTCACGTCATACCGCGCGCTTCGAGGTCCACCTAGTCTACGAAAAGAAAATCGACCTGGCCGCTGAATGCGCGCGCTTGAAAAAAGAGCTGGAGCAGATTGAAAAAGAGACCGCCAACCTGCAGCGCCAATTGGGCAACGAGCAGTTTCTCACCAAAGCTCCGGCGCAGGTAATCGAGAACATGCGCAAACGCCGGATCGAACTGGAAGTGTTGCAACAGAAGAACCGCAGCAAGTCAAGGGAACTTGGCTGCGCGCCCGCGTAGAATGCTATTGTCCGCCTGCGTATTGTCATTCCGAGCGCCGTCCTTTGGCGCGAGGAATGTGCATTCTCTCAGCTCCGAGGGAACTGCAGATTCCTCGCTTCGCTCAGAATGACAACAGGGGGCCAGGTTTGGGTCCCGTGACCATCGCTCAACCCGGGCCACAGGCCACTAGCTACTAACATGGACTGGAACAGCCGCCGCATTACCGCGATCATCGAGAACGCGCTGCAGGAGGACCACGCCACCCGCGACGCCACCTCTTACTCCTGCATTGAGGCCAACCAGCGCGCCAGTGCCACCATCCTCGCCAAGCAGGACTGCATTCTCGCCGGGATCGGCCTCGTTGCGCGCATTCTCGATGTTTATGCCATGCTCGATGGCGCCGTGACCTCGCACTACGAAGTGACCACCCATCCCGAAATTTTCGACGGCGTTCGCCTGCACTACGGCCAGTCCGTCGCCGTCATTCGCCACAATGCCCGCGTGATTCTTTCCTGCGAGCGCGTGATCCTCAATTTCTTGCAGCACATGAGCGGCATCGCCACCCTCACGCGGCGCTTCGTCGAAGCCGTCTCGGGAACAAGGGCGCGCATTCTCGACACCCGCAAGACTGTTCCCGGCCTGCGCATGTTGGACAAATACGCCGTCCGCTGCGGCGGAGGCCAGAACCACCGACTCGACCTCTCTGACGGCATTCTCATCAAGAACAACCACATCGCGCTAGCCGGAGGCATTATCCCCGCGCTCGATCGCGCCCACAAGAACCGCCGCGGCCAGCAAGCCATCCAGGCCGAGGTGCGCTCGCTGCAAGAACTAGAGCAGGCGCTGGAACACGGGGCCGAGGCCATCCTGCTGGACAACATGTCGCCCGAAGAAGCCCGCCGCGCGGTCGAGCGCTGCGCCCGCCTGGAGCGCCACATTCCGCTGGAAAGCTCCGGCGGCATCACTCTGGAAAATGTCCGCGCCTACGCGGAGACGGGCGTGGACTTTATCTCGGTGGGCGCGCTGACGCACTCGGCAGCGGCAGTGGATATGAGCTTGCGGGTAGTGCCAGCCTAATGAACTTCAGGGCCGCGGATTCACGCGGATAAATTCTTTGATTCATTTCTCGCTTTTAAATCCGCGTTCGTCCGCGTGGATCAGCGGCAGATGTGAAGTAGACTGATGACCGGCGACTGACGACTATGCTAAAATATCTTGTTTGCCTGTAACAGTGGCCCCGTTCTGGGTCCCGCCCGCATTCGTTGCCGAGAGCGCCGACGCGGAAACACAGCAAGCACATCAGATCAGCACATTTCCCGCGCGCCTTTGCGCGCCGGGCACAGCAACGGAGGCACCAGTATGTACGCGATCATACGCACCGGAGGCAAGCAGTACCGGGTGGCGCCGGGCGACGTTATTCGCGTGGAGAGCACTCCCGGCAGCGACAATCAGGTAGAGTTCAACGATGTGCTCGCCATCTCCGGCGGCGAAGGCCAGATCGGCAAACCGCAGTCCGAGGCCCGCGTGGTGGGCCAGGTGGTCGAGCAGGGCCGCGGCGCTAAAATTCTGGTCTTTCATTACAAACGCAAGAAACAGTACAAGAAACTGCGCGGACACCGGCAGAATTTCACCGCGGTGCGCATCACCGAAATCGCCTACGATGGCCAGAAGTTTACCGCCCCCGAGCTGCCCAAGAAAGAACCGAAACCCAAGAAGGCCGAGCCGGTCGAGATAGAAGCGGCAGAACCGAAGGCGGAAGCGAAAGCGCATAAAGCGCCGTCCAAGAAGAAGGCAGCGGCGAAAAAGCCCGAAGCCAAGAAAGCTGCGCCAAAGAAGAAGAAATAGGATTTCGGGCCTTCGGCCCTGGGGACGGGATAAATCTCGTCCCTACACGAGCACATTAGAAACTGGCAACCAGCCACTGGTCACTGAGCTATGGCACACAAAAAAGGATTAGGCAGTTCACGCAATGGCCGCGACTCCAACGCGCAGCGGCTTGGTTTCAAAGCTTTCGGCGGACAACTGGTGCCCGGTGGCACCATCATTGTGCGGCAGCGCGGCACCCGCGTAAAGCCCGGCCTCAATGTAGGCCGCGGCAAAGACGACACCCTCTTCGCCAAAATCACCGGCCGCATCAAGTTCATGGACAAAGGCTCCATGGGCAAGTTCGTGATGGTCGAGCCGGCAGAGTAGCAGCCGTTGGCCGTTAGTCGTTGGTCGTTGGCAAAACCGACAAGCCCTGTAACAAGCGCCGTCGGCCACCGTGGAAGGGCATGGCTTCAGCGGTGCAGCTCGAACGCCACATAATGCGGCTTTAGGCCGCTGCAGTCCTTCTTCCTTCATTTGGTGGTCGTTAGTCAAACCGAGATCCCAAGAGAATGGCCAAAGACTAACGACCAAAGACCAAGCAATGTTCATTGATGAGGCCAAAATCCGCGTGAAGGCGGGCGATGGCGGCAACGGCTGCGTGGCCTTCCGCCGCGAGAAATTTGTGCCCCGCGGTGGGCCCTCGGGCGGCGACGGCGGCAAGGGTGGCGATATCTACATGGAGTCGAGCGAGCGCCACAACACGCTGGTTCACTTCCGCTTTAACCCGGAATATAAGTCGCAGCGCGGGCGCCACGGCGAAGGCTCCAACAAAACCGGGCGCGAAGGCGAAGATATTCTGCTGAAGGTTCCGGTCGGCACCATCCTTTACGACGATGAGACCGGCGACAAAATCCACGATTTTTCTCGCCCCGACGAGCGCATCGTTATCGCGCGCGGCGGTCGCGGCGGTCGCGGCAATGCCCAGTTCGCGACTTCCACTCATCAAGCCCCGCGCGAGTCTGAACCCGGCCGGCCGGGAGAAGAGCGCGTCTATCGGCTAGAGCTCAAGCTCCTCGCCGATGCCGGGCTGGTCGGCTATCCCAACGTCGGCAAGTCCACGCTGATTTCGCGCATTTCCGCCGCCCGCCCCAAGATTGCGGACTATCCCTTCACCACGCTGGAGCCTAACCTCGGTGTCGCCGTCGTGGGCCGGCCACCCGACGAAAAAAGCTTCGTGGTGGCCGACATTCCCGGCCTCATCGAAGGCGCTCACTCCGGCTCGGGCCTCGGCACTCAGTTCCTTCGCCACATCGAACGCACCCGCCTGCTGGTTCATCTGGTGGATGTTTCCGATTCCAGCGGCCGCCCTGACCCAGTGAAAGACGCGGAGGTCATCAACGGCGAGCTAGCGAGTTTTGGCGCAGGGCTCGAGCACAAACCCACGATCATGGTCGGGTCGAAGATTGACATTGCCAATAAAGAAAAGCTGGCCAAGCTGAAACGTTACTGCAAGAAGCAAGGGCTAGAACTATTCCCCATCTCCTCCGTCACCGGCAAAGGGATAGAGGAGTTGAAATACGCCATCGCGGAGAAGGTTGAGCAGGTGAGGCGTGAGCAGTTAGTCGAAGAAAGACCCCAACCGGCAGAGCGCCTCTAACGCCCCTTAGTTGTCAGGGCCGTCACTCAGGCGGGCTTTGCTGCCGCACCCCGTGGCGTCAGAACCGCAAGCAAGGCCGCTACCACAAACAGCGCCAGGACGTCTCCCCAAAGATGTGCTCTGTGCTCGGGACTCACCAACGCCTGTACTGCCATAATTCCGCCATGCACAATGCTGGACCACACCGTAAACCAGATCAGGCTCAGGTGTGCGAGCGGGTTGCGGCTGGCAATTAACAGAAACACTCCAAGCGTCGCGTAAATGCCCAGGATCATCTGCAGATAGTCCGAGGGACCGGCGTGCCACGACCAACCCGAGGGCCAAATAATGGTGAGCGGGTAGATCCCGAATGTGAAGATCAGACCAACCAACAGCAACGCGATGCGCAAGTACTTGGTGCTATCAGCTTCGGCCATACCCTTCTCCTTGAAGCATGAGATCTCGACTGCGGCTTCCGGGTTTTCCGCCCGGCAGCTCCGAGACGTGAAACAGCATACCAAGGATTTTCTTCTTTAGCTTTGCGATTTCTTGTGGGCAGCCTTCCTGCTTTTCGCGCCCATCTTGAAGGTCGCATCGGGTTTGTCGAGATGATCAATCCGGAGAAGGGAGCGCATCGTGGGATGTTTCAGCAGGTTCAGTGGGAATCGGTGAGAGAACCGATCACAGATTAGAGCCCGGCCAAAGCTTTTTCACAAAATTCGAGAGGCGGCCCGAAGGCCGCCTCTCGGCTCACCCAACAACTAAGTTTCTGCGCCCCGCGTACAGAACTACGCTTGCGCAGTTTTCGTTCCGTGTTCAAAGTGGTATTGCACGATCTTGGCTGCCAGAGTGTGGTTGTTAGCGTCCTCACTCCGCACCACTTCTCCGCGGCACACTACTTCGGCCGGCGACGGCCCCGCAGCGCCCACGGGCAACACCAGGTTGAACTCCAGTTGTGTATTCAGAGAAAGCTTTTCATCCGCCCGGAACAGCACTCCCGAGCGGCTGACGTTTTCAGTTATGCCTTCACGCCAGTTTCTTTCGCCCACCAGCCGATACTTCAGCGGCAGGTGCAGGTCGTAGCGTGTGGCCCGGAAGGGAGTAACTTTCGCCTTTCTTCCGGTGTAGTGTGGCACTAAGACTTGAGCTTGAGCAGACATTTTGGAAACCTCCAGGGGGATTGCTTCTGTGAAGGCCTCCCGCACAGCGTTCGGTGAAGTGGGGAGGGTTAAGGGCCGTCGCAACCGCACCGAGCCGGGCTGCAGAGGGCCTTGAATGCCTAAAGTCGACGCCAAGATCCGACGCGGAAATTTCACGCCGAAATCTGGTTTGCTGGTCGAAACGGTTACTTGAATTCGATCTAGTTGAGCGGGATGCGGAGCAGGTTTGTCCGTTGAATCGAAAAAGCCTGGGCCGAACCAGAGAGGAACCCTGGGCGGAAGAACTCTGAGACGGTTCGCGCCCGCCCTCTTCAAGAGAGAAAAGGGCCATCACACGGAGTAAGGGGGAGATCCGCATGCTTCGATGCTAGTTCCCAATGTGGAACAGCGCTAATTACGGGAGTCCACTCGGACGCTCGGCCAATGGCTGTTGTACGTAAGAATCTGGCCGAGGACAATTTTCAGGAAACCTTGCCAGCAGTATCTGCATCGCTTGTGAGTAGCCGGAGAGGCACTCACTCCACAATTCCTGGATCGCCCACAGTCCGTGGTTCAACCGGCCGTCAAACCACCCTACGCATGCGCCCCGCGCGAGTTATGCTGAAACTGGTATTGCAGAATCTTCGCCGCCAAGGCGGGATGCTGGCTTGCTTCCTGCGGCTGTAGCGTCCGCACCACTTCGCCCCTGCAGATCACCTCAGCCGCCGCCAGCCCGGCGATTTCCACCGGCAGCACCATGTTGATCTCAACCAGCGCGCTCGGGGAAACCATTTCTTCCGCGCGGAACAGCATACCTGACCGGCTGATGTTCTCGGTCGTACCCTCGCGCCAATCGCGCTCTCCCACCAGCCGGTACTTCAGCGGCAAGTGCAGATTGAAGCGCTCCGCCCGCACCGAAGAAAACTTCTCGCGCCCGCGCAGGTAGGCTGAAGCCGCAGCGCGCGCCGCCGTCGCCACATCCTGCGGTGCGGGCCGGTCAAGCAACTCCCGCACCTTATTCCGCAATGCCGACAAGGAAAACGGCTTCTGCAGAAAAGCCACTCCCGGTTCCAACATGCCGTTTTCGCCGATCACGTTCTCCGTGTACCCGGAAACGAACAGGACCTTGGTCTCCGGCCGCACCGCTGAAACACGTTGTGAAAGCTCCCGCCCGTTCATTCCCGGCATAATCACATCGCTCAGCAACAAATGAATCGGTCCAGGATGCGTCGCCGCAAGCTGAATTGCGGCCACCCCATTCTCGGCTTCCAGAACGCTGTATCCCTGGCTTCCCAGGTACTGCCGGACCAGTCCACGCAGCGTGACTTCGTCCTCCACCAGCAGAATCGTTTCGTGACCGCGCTGGAATTGCGTGTTCGCCGTTACCGGTTCACTGGCTACCGATTCGCCAGTCGCTGTCACTCGCGGCAGATAGATCTTGAAGGTCGTGCCCCGTCCCTTTTCGCTGTAGACCCAGACGTATCCACCGCTCTGCTTGATGATTCCATACACGGTTGAAAGCCCCAGCCCGGTTCCTTGTTGGCCCTTTGTGGTAAAGAAGGGCTCGAAGATGTGGCTTTGCGTCTCCGCATCCATACCTGCGCCGTTGTCGCTTACCGCCAGCATGACGTACTCGCCCGGCTTCACCGGATTGTGGAAGCTGGCATAGTTTTCATCCAAGGTGACGTTGGCAGTCTCGATGGTGAGCCGTCCGCCCTTAGGCATAGCGTCGCGGGCGTTCACCGCAAGGTTCATGATCACTTGCTCGATCTGCCCTGGATCGGCCTTCACCGTCCCCAGGTTCTCACCCGGCACTCGCACCAGGTCAATGTCTTCTCCGATCAACCGTGCCAGCATCTTCAGATTTTCGCCCACCACCGCATTCAGGTCGAACACCTTCGGTGCCAGCATCTGCTTGCGGCTGAAGGCCAGCAACTGTCGGGTCAGGGTGGAAGCCCGCGCCGCCGCCGCGGCAATCTCGCCCGCCGGGCCGCTGAGCTCAGGATTTTCTTTCGTCCGCTCCAGCAGCGACTCGCAGTAACCGGAAATCACCATCAGAAGATTGTTGAAGTCGTGCGCGATTCCTCCCGCCAACCGCCCCACGGCTTCCATCTTCTGGCTCTGCTGCAATTGCAACTCGAGTGCACGCCGTTCCGTAACATCTTCGGCAAAGAGTTCGAAATAGTCGGCCTTGCGCTCGCCGCGCACCGCATTGCCCGAAAGCCTTACCGCAATCGTCCTTCTATTCTTGCAAACCCACTCCGCCTGCACTCCGTTGAAGCGCCGCCCCGAGCGGAAGTGGTCGGCGACATCGAACCACTGCTGCACGTCACTGTGTAACGTGGTGAGATTGCGGCCCGCCAGCTCTGCGGCCGAGTCATAGCCCAGCATCGAAACCAGCGCCGGATTCGCGTCCACGATCCTCCCGGATTGGTCGAAGCGGCAGATTCCATAAGGGGCGTTGGTGACCAGCGACCGGAAATTCACTTCCGAGCGACGCAGCCCTTCCTGCGCCGAGCGCAATGCCGCGTTGAACCCGCAAATCAAACCTGCCACGGAAACAAACAGCGCCAAGTGGAAAATCGCCTGCCGGTTCTCCGCCAGGGAATGGTGTCCGGCCAATGAAAAATAGGCGCTGACCGTCAACGCGAATGCCGTGGCGACCACGCCCGGCTTCCACCCGCCGTACCAGGCGCTGACCATGATGGCTACCGCAAAAACTGACAGCCGGCTCTCGACCACGTTGGCAAGAAGCAGCGCCGGGATCAGCGCAAGAATAATGCTGAACACAGCTACGCCGTAACGCAGGACAGGCGCCCGCGCCGGCTGGACCAGGGGTGAGCGGAAGAGGGGGGACTTCACACGCATGCCCCTCAATCCTATTTCCCGAAACGGGAGCCCCGCGAGTTACGTCAGTAAGTAACTGGTGCAGGGCGCATGCGTTCGCTGCGGGCAGCGCGAAGAAGATTTGTAATTTGGTAATCGGGTAATTTCTAAAATTAAAAACCCCTCTCCATCCGTGAAACCTGGCGTTCGGTGGCAGAGAAGGGCCTGCCCTTTAATTTACAAATTACCCGATTGCCAAATTACAAATCCGCTAGCTGGACAGAACCGCTCCTCATCCTCGAATATTCATGCCATGAACATTGGCATCTTCGGCGGGACTTTCGACCCCATTCATCGCGGTCACATCGCACTGGCGCGGGCCGCTCTAGAACGCTTGCAACTCAACCGTATCTATTTCGTTCCTGCCAACCTCCCGCCGCACCGCCAGGATGCCTTGCTGGCCTCCTACTTCCATCGCTACGCCATGGTCGCTCTGGCCACGGCGCATCAAAAAGCATTCATCCCCTCGCTTCTCGAAGCTCCGCCAGAAGCGCCCTTCTCCACTCACGACAAGCGCCCGCAGCGTCCCAATTACTCGATTGACACAGTCCGCCGCCTCAAAGAGACGCTAAAGAAAGCCGACCGCCTCTTTTTCCTTATCGGCATTGATGCCTTCTCCGAGATCGCCAAATGGCACCAAGCCGAAGCCCTGTTTCGCGAAGTCGCGTTCGCGGTCGCCAGCCGGCCCGGATATTCCTTAGCTGACGTGGCCAACGCCCTCCCTGAAGGCCTGCGCCCAGCCGCGGCCGTAACCAAGCCCTTCGCCAAGGAAGCGGCAAAAGGCGAAATTGTCCTCAAAGGCGCGACCATCCACCTGCTCGATGGCGTCCACCAAGCAATCTCAGCCACCAACATTCGTGCCGCCATAAAGGCCAAGAAGCCGCTGGGCAAGTTACTGGATGAAGCCGTAGCCGCCTACATCAAGAAGATGAGCCTGTACCAGCAGCACTGAGAACTGAGAACCGGGAACTGACAACTGCTCTTTACCCCAAAAGCGCAGACTCGAAACAAAAATCCCGGAAGTCCACGACCGATGCATCTCAGCTACAATGAGCTGGGGCCAACGACCAACGACTAAAGGCCAAAGACCCAACGACTGAATGAAGACTTCCGCTCTCAAGCGCCAAATCTCCGAAGCCATCACCGCCTGCCAGGAAAAAAAGGCGGAACAACTCACCATCCTGGAGCTGGAAAAGGATTCCGGCGCATTCACCGATTATTTCGTGGTGTGCAGCGGCAGCAATCCGCGCCAGATCCAGGCCATCTCCGACGGAGTCGAGGAGCGGCTGAAAAAAGCCGGCTATCGCCCCACTCACGTCGAGGGCTATAAGCAGGCAGAGTGGGTGCTGATTGACTATGTGGATTTCGTCGTCCACATCTTCTCTGAGACCGCCCGCAAGTATTACGACCTGGAACGCCTGTGGAAGTCGGCCAAACACATCGAGCCGACCGGACTGCAAGCCACCCGAGCCAAACGCGAAAGAACGCGCTCCGTCGCTGCCCCAAAGCGCAAGCGCGCATAGGCCAAGAGCGAAGATCGCCGCCGCAGCCGCATTCTCATGAAAATCAAAGTCGCCTGGATTGGAAAAACCAAAGAACCGGCCATCGAGTCCCTGACTGACGAATACCTAAAGCGCCTCTCGCGTTTCGCGCAAGTTGAGGGCATATCTCTCAGAAACGAAGCCGCCCTTCTGAATCTCTGCAACCGTCGTGCTCAAACCAAGCCATATCTCGTCCTGCTCGAAGCTGAAGGAAAACAGTTCTCCTCCGAAGAGCTGGCTCAATTCCTTGATAATCATCAGCAGCGCAGCTCCCAACCTCTGCTTTTTTCCATTGGCCCCGCCGACGGATTCACCTCCTCCGCCCGCCAAGCCGCCGCTCAGGCTCTCTCGCTCGGCAAAATGACGCTCACCCACGAACTGGCCCGCGTAGTCCTCCTCGAACAGCTTTATCGCGCTTTCACAATCCTGCAGGGCCACCCGTACCACACCGGGCACTAAGACCAGGTTGAAACTGGGCGGTACTTTGGTGATGTTCCAACCCCCACCCAGAGGATTAGAATGGTTGCCATCGCCGTCCCCCGGGCGCCATTTCCCGACCAAGGATGTTGCTATGAAAAGCCCGCAGGAAATACTTCGTCTCAAGGAATTGGAAATTCAGAAGCTGAGAAAAGAAATCGATGCCCTGCGCCTGACCGCCCGATTGCTCTTCGATGAAGGCGCCAGCCCAGTCGCCGTTCACGAGGAGGCCAGGCAGGAGCGGCGTCAACTGGTGGAAGTGCCGTAAGCCAACTGAGAACCTTGAACTGACGACTAGGAACTGCTCTTCACCCGCGAAGCCTCAAGAATCACAACAGCGAATCGTCAACGCCCGTTCCCTGCCGTAGCGCGGAGCGCCGCTGTTCTGCTCGCTTAGAGAATCCGCTCAAAATAAAAATCGGGACGGGTGATCCCCGTCCCGACGTGATTCTGCCAGCCCTACCGCGCTGCCAGCGCCGGCTCCAGCTTGCCGGCCTTGAACGCCTCATACCGCTTATTGATCTCTTCCCAATTGACCACGTTCCACCAGGCCGCCAGGTACTCCGGGCGCCGGTTGTTGTACTTCAGATAGTAGGCATGCTCCCACACATCGTTGCCCAAAATCGGGAACAGCCCTTGCGATATCGGATTGTCCTGGTTCGGCGTGCTGATCACCTGCACGTCTCCATTCGCTTTGCCCGCGAGCCAGGCCCACCCCGAGCCAAACTGCTTGGCGCCGGCGTCGTTGAACTTGGCCTGAAAATCCTTAAAGCTGCCAAAAGTTTTCTTGATCACATCGGCAATCGGCCCGCTGGGGTCGCCGCCGCCTTTTGGCCTCATGATCTTCCAATACATACTATGGTTGACGTGGCCGCCGCCGTTGTTGCGCACCGCGGCACGAATATCTTCAGGAATCGCATTCAAATCTTTGAGCAGGTCTTCCGCGCTCTTCGACTGCAAGTTCGGATACTTCTCCAGCGCGGCATTCAGGTTCTTTACGTACGCCCCATGATGCATGTCATGATGCAATTTCATGGTCTGCGTATCAATAATGGGTTCCAGTGCGGAATAGTCGTACGGCAGGGGGGGTACTTCGTGCGCCATGATTTCTTTTCCTCCGTTTTCTTGAGATGTCGGTTCTTGGATGAACGATTCAGTACGAAGGAAGCCTTTCTCCCCAGGTCTTAATCGCTCCTTCACATCCTCACCCCTATTCTCCCCCAACCCCGCAGACTTTGCACGCACCCGCCAAATCTTTAATTTCAGCGGTCATTCGCGCTGCGGCCGTTTCTTGGCAAACTCCACGTTTCGAGGTTTTGCGTTTAATGCCTGTCAGTCCCTGCCGCTTGTTTCCCAACTCTTCCCAGACTAAAATGACGCGCTTATAGTCTCAGGAGGATCCATGAGCTCGACCCCAGCCCCGCCCTCCACGTCCGAACCTGCTCCGTTATCGGAGGTGGCTCGCCTGATAGATGTCTTCATCGCCCCCACCAAAACCTTCACCGACCTGCGCCGCAGCGCCATGTGGTGGGCGCCCTTCTTGATCCTGGTCATTGGTTCGATCGCCTTCACCCACGCCGTAGACCGGAACATCGGCTTCCGAAAGGTCGTTGATAATCAAATCCAGATGTCGCCCAAAGCTGCCGAACGTCTGGACCGGCTGTCCCCGGAAGATCGTGATAAGCAAATCGAAGCTCGGGTTGTCGGCACCCGCTACTTCTCTTACGGCTATGGCGTCTTTATTTTGATTTGGAACGTGGCCGTTGCCCTGATTCTTTTTGCTACCTTCAAACTGGTGGCCGGCGCCGACCTCAAGGCAAAGACCTCAATCGCCATCGTAATGTATGCCAGCTTGCCGCTTGTGCTGAGGACCATTCTTGCCATTGCTTCGATTCTTGCAGGAGTAAACGCCGACTCGTTCAACATACAGAACCCGGTGGCCACGAATCTCGGATACTTCCTCGATCCCAACAGTTCGCGCTTTCTCTACGGGTTGGGCACTGCGGTGGACGTTTTCATGATTTGGAGCCTTGTTCTGACCGCCATCGGCTTCACTTGCGTCAGCAAGCTGAAGCGTTCTACTGCGCTGCTCGGAGTTTTCGGCTGGTATGTCGTGGTGTTCGTAGGATTGGCGGCCCTGGGAACCCTCGCATAGCAAGGATGTAGGCGCGGGCGTTTCCGCCCCAGCGACATTCATTCGGAAGCATCGTTCAAAGAGCGACCACCGTGATCTCCGCCTCGCGAGAGAGAACACGCATCTACATCAAACCCCATGAACGCCACGGTCGAATCCGGGAGCGCGCTTCTGCAAGATGTTCTTCCTCGCAGCTTTTATGATCGTGATCCCCGGCGAGTCTCCCGCGATATCCTGGGAAAAATCCTGGTCCGGCGCGAGGCAAGGCAACTCCTCGCCGCCCGCATCGTGGAGGTCGAGGCCTATCTCGGCCGCGATGACCCTGCCGCCCACTCCGCCTTCGGACGCACGCCCCGCAACTCCGTCCTCTTCGGCCCGCCGGGCCACGTTTACGTGTATTTCATCTATGGTAATCACTACTGCCTGAACATCTCTTGCTTGCCTGACGGAGTTCCCGGCGGCATTTTGATCCGCGCGCTTGAGCCTCTACAGGGAATCGAAGCCATGGCCCAAGCTCGCGGCGTCTCCATCAACAACCGCAAGAATCTTCGCCTGCTGACGAGTGGCCCCGGCCGCTTAGCTCAAGCCTTCGGCATAACCCGCCTGCGTGACAACGACAAAGACCTCACCAACAAACGCTCCGGCCTGTACGTGGCCGAAGATAACTTTCGCCCCGGCCGAATACTAGTCACTCCCCGCATCGGCATTCGCAAAGCTGCCGACCGTCCGCTGCGCTACATAATCGCCCACAACCCCTACGTCTCGGGCCCAAAAGCAATCAATACCCGATAGGCCCGTAAGGGATCCCTCGTTTCGCTCTGAATGACAAAGGCGAAGGTCTCATACCACGAAGCTCCCCCGCTGCAGAGAAAACAGCACCCCGACGTTACTCCGCCGCGCAGGTGCAACCACCCTCGACCCGCTAAGCCGCCGCCAAGGCAAAGGCCTGCCGCGCCGCCGCAACCGTTTCCTGCACATCCTCGTCGGTATGCGCCGCCCCCAAGAACGCCGCCTCAAACTGCGAAGGGGGCAGATAGACTCCAGCGTCCAGCACGCCGCGAAAAAATCTCCCGAAAGCCTCGGTATCGCACTTCGCAGCCGAATTCCAATCGGTCACCGGGCCGGAAGTAAAGAACCACGTGAACATCGAACCCACGCGGTTGTAGTTCACAGCCACCCCAGCCTCTTTCGCCGCCTCCGCCACGCCCTCCACCAACTCCGCACTCAGCCGCTCCAACCGCGGATAGATCTCATTCTTTCGCGCGCGAAGGTATTCCAGCGTAGCCACTCCCGCCGCCATCGCCAAGGGATTCCCCGAAAGCGTCCCCGCTTGATACATTGGCCCCAAGGGCGCCACCAGGCCCATAATCTCGTCCGGCCCTCCATACCCTCCCACCGGCAGCCCACCGCCGATGATCTTGCCCATGGTGGTCAGGTCAGGCTGGATCCCATACAACTCTTGCGCCCCGCCAAAAGCTAATCGGAAGCCGGTCATCACTTCATCGAAGATCAGCAACGCGCCTTCCCGCCGCGTGATCTCGCGGACAGCTTCAAGATACCCTCGCGCCGGCGGCACACAACCCATATTGCCCACTACCGGCTCAATAATCACGCAGGCAATCTCGTGCTTGAACTTGGTAAACGCCTGTTCGAGACTACCCACCCTGTTGTAATCGAGGGCCAGTGTGAACTGGGTAAATTCCTCGGGCACGCCCGCCGACCCCGGAATTCCCAACGTGGCCACGCCCGATCCCGCCTTCACCAAAAGCGCATCAGCGTGCCCGTGATAGCAGCCCTCAAACTTCACAATGTATTTGCGTTTGGTGTAAGCCCGTGCCAGCCGGATCGCCGACATCGTAGCTTCCGTCCCCGAACTCACAAACCGCACTTTTTGCATATGGGGAAACGCCGAAAGCACAATCTCCGCCAGATCCGCTTCCGCCGGAGTTGACGCCCCAAAGCTCGTTCCCAACCGTGCCGCCGCCGTAATCGCCTCGACTACCTCCGGCGCGGCATGGCCCAGAATCAACGGCCCCCACGATCCGATGTAATCAATATATTCATTCCCGTCGGCGTCCCAGATGTGCGACCCATTGCCCCGCACAATAAACGGAGGCTCGCCGCCCACCGCCCGAAAAGCCCGCACCGGCGAATTCACCCCGCCAGGGATCATCCGCTCGGCACGCCTCTGCAGTTCCCGCGATTTCTCAGTCTTCTGTGGCATAACGTGCTAACTATATCAAGCGTGACGACAGAGAAGCGGGCAGCGTGCAAGTGCACGAAAAAATGCTAGAATGCGCGGCATGGCGCAATGCCATTTGCGTCGTTTTCCTCGCCTCCTAGACGACGCCTCTATCGCAGGATGGCCCGACTATTACCGCTGCTCTTTCAGGCGCAGCATGGGCGCCACTGTTCTGCTGCTTTTCGCCTTCTTGCCCGCTTGGGCGCAGTCTCAGCCGCAGGCCCTTTTGCCATTCGTCGCCATCGACCACCACGGCCGGCCGATAGCCGACGTGACTTCTGACTCGCTGCTCCTTTGGGACAACAAGAACCCGGTCTCCGGCGCGAAACTGCTGCATGGGGCCGATCTTCCATTACGCCTCGGCATTCTTATCGACACCAGCAACTCGCAGAAGAAAAGCGAAGTGTACGAGCCCAGCGTCGCTGCCCTGAAGGACTTCGTCAACCAGGTTGTTCGTCTGGATCAAGACAGGGTCTTTTTCGATCTTTTCTCTGTGACCAGCGAGGCAACACCCCTGCTTTCGAAGTCCCAACTGGCAGGACTCTCAATGCCCCTTCAAGTAGGCGGTGGAACAGCGCTCTACAATGCTATCGTGCTGGCTTGTGCGGACAGAATGGGGAAGGCTAACTGGCAGAACCCGGTTCGCCGCGTGATATTGGTTCTATCCGACGGCGAGGACAACATGAGCCAAATCACTCCGGCCAAGGCGGAAGCTATTGCGGTGTCTTCCGGAGTGATGTTTTTCACTATCAGCACGAACTCCTCCGATAGGCGGTCGAGAGGGGATAGCTTCCTGGAGGCGATCTCCAAGGGCACCGGAGGAGCAGCTTACACCGACATCCGTCCGCGCGACACGCAAAAGCTCCTGGCTCAGATTAGGGAGCAGATAGATTCCATGTATTACCTAACTTATGTGCCGCCGCCCAACCGAACCCATGATGACATGCACAACGTAGAAATCAGACCTGCTAAAGGCGCCAAGTTCGAGCTTCATGCCCCCAAGAAATATAGCTGGAATCCATAGCGCTCGCATTTCCATTCGCCAGGCCCCGATCTGCCGAAAAATCTGAATACATTTCCCCCCGAATTCATTCGAAATTTACTTATCTGCAATCATTTTGCAACATTGCCCCACTAACCTACCCACAGTAAACAGCCCTTCTAACCGGGAGGGAACGGGACAGCTTCGGGGGGCTCCGGGCTGTCCTTTCATTTTTGCAAAAATGTGTTCGTCGAAACTTGCCCTCTGACCGAATCCATGGTCGCGTCCTTCGCGTGAATCAACAATGACTTCAGAGTGTTCAATTTCTCGCCCGCGAAAAACCGCCTGACTCAAACTGGAAACCCGCTTCCTTCTGCCTTAGACTGAATGCTCGGAACGCCAGGTCTCGCGCCAGAAACCTCCAATGTCCGAACTCGGAAAAATGCTCGCCGCCGCCGGAGCTCTACTCCTCGCCGCCGGTCTCGCACTCATGCTCCTCGGCAAAACCAATCTCCCCCTGGGACGCCTCCCCGGCGACATCCTCTACCGCGGCAAAAACACCACCGTCTATTTCCCGCTCGCGACCTGCATCCTGCTAAGCGTCGTCCTGACGCTAGTGCTATACCTCATCGGCCGTTTCCGCCGCTAACTGCACAGTGTTTGGCATTTGGCATTTGGCACTTAGCATTTGGCACCTGGCCCTGAATGCGGTTCTAGTGCTCTCAAACACTCATTGCAGGCTAAATGCCAAGTGCTAAGTGCTAAATGCTAATTGCCAGCCGCTGAGCCCCCGCCCCCGAATGCTAAACTCCCCCCATGTCCTTCGCCGACCAGCTGGGCTTCACCTTCAAGCCCCCGGACCGCCGCATCTGGCGGGTGCGCGATCTGGTCGCCGCGGTCCGCACTCACATCGAGCGCGAGTACACCGACACCTGGGTGGAAGGCGAAATCTCCAACT